>Ga0209691_1000677_pt1 | contig 22723 bp, 27 predicted proteins | sample YNPMSBMetaG_FD_187120 | JGI IMG/M metagenome (GOLD analysis project Ga0209691, IMG submission 187120) | Anoxygenic and chlorotrophic microbial mat microbial communities from Yellowstone National Park, USA - YNP MS-B MetaG (SPAdes) (version 2) ... | reverse complement strand
CCACCAGCTTCAACAAGCACCACGCCATAAGTAATAACAGGGGCCATTTCGCCCGTGCTAGCAGTGGCATCAAGAACCCCTAGTGCGGACGCCCCATTCCCGGCATATGTCCCACTGAAACCAACGAACCTTTTTGTATACAACAAATCACTTTCAGCTTTAACTGAAATCCGTTGAAGTATTTGCTGAGTTTTCATTCTTTTGTTTGCGTTTTGGGTTGGCATTATTATCCTCCTTTATTTTTTCAATTATTTCAACTAAATTTTTAACCAAATCAAACGACTCTTCATCAATTTCGAGAATCTGCCCCGTCTCATATCGAGCTCCTTTATATCGCAATGGAACCAAAGCTCGTGCTTTCATATCAACCTCTTACAAAACATCCTTAATCAGGAATGCAGATTCAATTCCAACGATTTTAACATCGAAATTATCAGTTGTTCTAACTACTGTGATTTTTCCACCGTTCTCTTCCCAAGTATCTACGAAAGGAAAGCCTCGAACTCGCAAAGTGTAACCGAAACAGGGTTCATATGGTGTACTTGCCATTCCCGAAGGATTAGTAACATAGGCAAGAATGACATTATCAGCCCAAATATCAGAGAAGTTAATTCCGTCATCAGAGAAAACTGACTCGCCGACAAAAATATTGGGAATGCCAAATACGGCTTTGAGCAAATCAAGCGTGATAACACCCACTTGCGAGTATTTTATTCTTTCAATAATTTTCGGATGGTTTTTCAATGCATCATAGACACTAGCTCCCATCACCATTGTGTTGGGTCTTTTTCCAATGATGCTTCTCAAAGCACTTTTCTTCTCTTCGATAATTTTGATCGGGTCAGTATTGGGAAGATTGAACTTATCGGTAGTTATGATTTCTTTATTCGATGCTGGATAAAGATTATCGTCTTGAGCTAGCTCAGCACAAATCTTTTCGTGCTTCAATCGTATTGCTTCGGTCGTTGACTCCGTAGCTCGAGTTTTTAAATCCAAAGCGGATTCTTTAAGCTCTCGATAATCAATCGGATATTTCAAATCGTGTTCGGTTGTTTCATAGGTTATAGTCTCAATTCCCCAAGCCTGCATTTGATTGGAATCCGCACGAATTGCACGTTCAGTATCATAGACACGGAAACTCTCTTTCCCAAACTTGGGTATTCGCCCGCCTTCTTTGTCCACTGTGACAAACGGGAAAAGTTTATCTCCAATGAATTCGGCGTTAGAATAGCCCCTCGCTATCGTTGTTAAAACTGGGTCAACCAGTCTTAAATCTGCTAATTGTCCCATTATTGACCTCCTTTAGTTACAATTGACAAAGCTTCTTTGTAAGAAATCTCCTTCCCATTCTTTCTCATTTCTTCTTGATAACTCTTAACTTTCAAATGCAGCTCTAGCATTTTTTCGTCGACTGGCAAATCTGCGAACTCATTGCTTTTATACTCGTTACCCGTTGCTTTGGCTTGCTCTTTAAAAAGCCCAAATTCGGGATAACTTTCCAGCAATCGCTTCACCAACTCAACGCCCTGAACATCAGTGATTTTGTTTTTCTCGGCAAATTTGATTGCACCTTGCTTATGTGCCATCTCCAATAGCGAAATGACAGCATCTTCTTGAGCCGGCAGAAGTTTGCCCATTTGAATTAGTTTTTCGGTATAGGATTTGAAGTCTTTGAGTCGATTTTCCATTTCAAGCTGGGCGATACGGTTCTGCAATTTGATTATCTCGGGATTTTCGCTCATCTGAGAATTTTGCGATTGAGTGTTGTTCGCTTGATTGTTGTTCGTTTGATTGTTTGGCGGGGGAGTTGTTCCAGCGGACGCAGACTGGGATTGTAAGTATTTGCTCTTATTCTCATCAATATAGGCTGAGGTTTGAGCACTTACCTCCTCCCCAAAGGTTTCCGATAACCAACCCAAAAGGCCGGTTACGAATTGATTGAATGTGTTCTCATCCATAATGGTCTCCTGATATGTTTGTGGTTGATTTTGTCTTTGTAAAAGATCTAAAAGTTGTTGCTTAGTCAAACTCTCAATGGGCACATCCACATATTGTGAGTATGCCCATTTGAAAGGTGTAAGGTTGATGCCATAATTTTTTGCAGCCTTTAGCAGTCTGGCCACAATAATCTGCGCTTCGCTTTCCGAATAATGCTTTTGCACGGATGGGCGAGACCAAGTCGCAAGAGATGCTAAAATATATGGTTTTGTCAATGGAAAACGATAATGCACAGGGTCACCAAAATCATCATCTTGAAGCTCTTTGTAAACATCAGGCTTGGTGAATCTTAAACCATCTTTGATTTGTATTCCATACTTCTCTTTCCTTTTTTCCTGATGTATCTTTTCTGGGGAGACTTGAGCATTCTCTGTCCCTTGATTGAACTCCAAGTTTGGAAATTCAATCTCAATAGAGGGACCTTCGGCAAACACTGGATCTTCCAAGCCTTTTACAGCAGGTGGCACCGCCCCCAAAAAACCAATGTGTTTCAATAAGAGGTTTTCGTACAAAGCAATTGAGCGTTTTTTGTATAATCCCTTCTTGACCCAATCTACAAATTCTTTGGAAAGATCTTTCAACTTCGCCAAAAGAACATTTCCTCTGCGTTCAAGTTTTTCCACCCAACCATACGCAGGGGAATCTGTTACTGGGTGACCAATAACAACAGGTGCTTCGTGTTTCTCTTCGCTAGGTTGATTGTTGTAGGTTTCTACTATTTTGTCAAGATCCTGTTCAGTCCACTCCCGCGTGTTCCCTGATGAATCTGTGTGAACCCCGGTCTTAAAAACCTCAATCCACATTCACAGCCTCCTAAAAATTCGGGTGCAAAAATACAGGGATAGCAAATGCAGGTGGTAACAACATTAGTATACCACATTAGTATACTACATTGTGGTAGCACAAAAGTGAACCTAATGTTTCTACAAAAAAAGTTTTGAAATTCTTTGTTTTGCTTTTGGATTTTTGTGAATTTTTTGAAAAAGGAGTGAAATGAGTAAAGTTCGAGACCTCAAAAAGCAAATCAAACAAATTCCCGACTCGATATTACAAAGTTTACCAGAAGGGGAAAAACAAGTTTTCAAAAACTACAAATTTATACCTATTGACCTTCTGGTTCCAGCAGATTGGAATTACAAAGCCGATGACGAATTTATGTCAAAACAGCTACTAAACAATCTTAAACGAAACGGCCAGATTGTAACCTGCCAAGTCCGTCAACTCGAAACAGGTTTTTATGAGGTTGTTGATGGCAACCATCGATTACAGGCTCTTCGGCAGTTAGGGCAAGAATATGTCATTGTTTATGACCACGGGAAAATCCCTCTTTCACAAGCCCAACGAATTGCAATTGAAACCAATGAAACCAAATTTAATGCCGACCCTTTAAAACTAGGAACACTGCTAAAAGACCTCAAAGAAGATTTTCCAGAGGCTGATTTGTTTGAAACAATACCCTTCACTGAAGATGAATTCAATGAGTTATTATCAAACATTTCCGCAGAAACTGTGCTTGACGAAGATTTCGAAGACTCGCCTGATATTGAAGAACCCATAGCACCAAAAACCAAACGGGGAGATTTATATGAAATGAATAATCACCGACTTCTTTGCGGAGATTCTACGAACCCCGAAGACGTTGCAAAGCTAATGAATGGCGAAAAAGCACATCTATTATTTACCGACCCGCCTTACAATGTGAACTATGCAGAATTGAATAAAAGTCGGCGAAGTAATAAAGGGAAAGATTGGACAGAAGAGTATTGCTCAGATTGGCAAGATTCAATGTCCGAAGAAGAATATCAAAACTTTTTGATTTCATTCCTTGCAAATGCCAAAAACCATCTTATTGAACTTGCTCATTATTATGTCTGGCACGCTTTACGCTATTATCCCGCTCTTTGCAAAGCCTTTGAAACAAACGAAATTTCTTATGATACAATCCCAATTATTTGGGTGAAACAAGTTGCTCCGATTTCCTGGACCAACTATTGGAAATTGTACGAGCCTTGTCTTTTTGGTGGAAAAAACGCTGTAAATGGCACGGGTGAAAATTCCCGTTGGTTCGGGGGTAACCATGATGTAAACATTTGGCAAGAACCACGAGACCATAACGGTCATTATATTCATCCTACACAGAAACCTGTTTCACTTGCAAGTCGGGCATTGAAAAATAGTTCACAACCTAACGAAATTGTTTTGGATTTATTCTTGGGTTCAGGCTCAACTCTGATAGCCTGTGACCATATGAAAAGGAAATGCTATGGTATGGAACTGGAACCCAAATTTTGTGATATGATTGTCTTGCGATTCATCAAATACTGTGAAAATAATAATATCCCCTACGAAATAAAATTAAACGGGGAACTTATTGACAAGTCTTATTTCGATTATCCTGAAAATGTTGTAAAAATAAGAGATTGATATGAGTCAAAATAAGGAAGCACAGGAAAAACCAATCTGGGAACGCTTGCCAAGAGAACCCAGCTCGGCTTTCAGGGCTTTTACTATCTTTCGTGATATGGGACCACGGCGATCCAGAATTAAAGTTGCGGAACAACTTGGAAAAGGCTACGGCTGGATAAAAAATCTTGCGGTCAAATGGCGATGGGAGGAAAGGGTTCGAGCTTTTGAAGACTATCTCGACCAGATTAAAATCGAGGCAATGAAAAAAGAAATTGAAGAAATGGCTCGCCGCCATATTCAGCAATCAATGATCTTCCAACAAGTTCTCATCCGCCCCGCCGAGGCTCTAATAAAGAAAATCCGAAACGGAGAAGAGTCTTTTGAACGCCTACCTTTGGAAAAACTATTCGACAAATCCGTTGCAGCTGCACAGGTCTTTAACAAACTTGTTGACATTGAACGAAAATCTCGTGGTGAACCAAACGAAATAAGCAAACAAGACATAACCAGCGATGGTGAACCTATTAAAATTATTCTGCCGAAAATTTCTTTGAATCAAGATGATTTATCCAACGATAAGAACGATGATATATGATTTTAGCGACATCAACTTGTTTAATCCAGTTTATGTCCCTTTGCTATACGATAACAATCGATACAAAGTTCTCTACGGCGGTCGTGATAGCGGGAAATCTGATTTTGTGGCTCAAGCAATCATTATCGAACTTCTCAGAGATGAATTTTTCAGAGGAATTTTGGTGAGAAAATACTACGCTAACATCAAAGCAACACAATTTCAAACCATTGTCGATTATGTTCGATTATGGGAACTGTCCGATGTTTTCCATATCACCATAAATCCATTACAAATTGTTTGCAAACTCAATGGTAACCAGGTGCTTGCCAAAGGATTGGACCAACCAGATAATACTAAATCCATCAAAGACCCAACAACCATTTGGTATGAGGAAGCAGACCAAATATCTGAATCTGCATTTATTGAAACAAGCCTGACATTGCGCTCCTCTCGAACACAAAGGTTAACCGAATGGATAACATTCAACCCGAGACAAGAACAATCTTGGCTGAATTCCTTTTTCTTTCCACCAAAACATACCTATGAACGAGAAGATGGCAACTTTCATTGGGTTAAATCCACACGCCCCAACACAACCATTTTGCATACAACTTACAAAGACAATAGATTTTGCACGCAAGACCGTGCAGCCTTGCTTGAATCATTAAAATATCAGGATACGAATTTATACAAAGTCAATACCCTTGGACTTTGGGGCGGAGCTTTGAAAGGATTAATCTATCCCGATTGGACTGCTATTGACGAGTTTCCATACGAACGAGGCGACGAAGTATTCGGTCTTGATTATGGGTTTAATAACCCATCAGCGCTGGTTCATCTTTCATTTCACGAAGGTAAGTTGTATATTCGAGAATTATTATACGTTACTCATCACACTCATTCCCAACTGGTGAACCTAATAAATGCGGAATTTCGGCAATTGATTAGGAATAAACCTATCGTAGTTGATTCAGAAGAACCCGCATTGATTAGCGAACTTCGTAGGGCTGGGTTCAATGCGCTTCCAGCCGTGAAAGGTCCTAACTCGGTATATTCGGGAATTCTTTTGTGTAAAAGATTTGATTGGAACATAACAAAAGATTCAACGAATATCATAACAGAAATTCAGAGCTATATTTGGAAAGAAAACAAAGAAGGGAAACTGCTCGATGAGCCAGTCAAAATTGATGACCACGCAATGGACGCAATTCGATATGCAATTCAGACCTATGGTGGCAAACATTGGCTCAAAAAATCAAACATTGAAATAGTTAGAACAAGAACAAAAGAAGATAAATTTAAAGGATTTTAAAATGAAAGAAGATCTTTTCAAAATCATTGCAACTCAAAACAAGCAAATGCTCAATAAGTTTTTCGCAGCATTACCAAATCCAAATCTTACCATTGCAACCATTGGCGATAGGCAGGCAACCTTGGAAAACATTGCCAATGACCCGCATGTTGCAAGCTGCATCCAATCGAGGAAATCAGGCGTTCTTTCGCAAACTTGGGAAATCCAGCCAGCATCAGAGATTAATGATTTTATCAGCACAAGTGCTCAGCTTGTTTTTAATCGGCTGGACCTGTATAAAATCATTTCGGAAATGTTGAATGCACCTTTGTTTGGATTCCAGGTATTGGAAATCGTCTGGAAAATCGATTACATCTCAGGGGTTCGATTGATAGTTCCAGCAGTTGTTCAGGGAAAGCCACAAAAATGGTTCTCTTTTGACCCGCTTGGAATCCCGAGATTCAAGAATTTTGAAACAAAGAATGACGAGATTCTGCTTCCTTATAAGTTTATTGTTCTGCAATATCAAGCTACATACGAAAACCCCTATGGCGAAGCCATTCTTTCTAAATGTTTATGGCCAGTGGTTTTCAAAAAAGCAATTGTAACATTTTGGGCAAAGTTCGCTGAGAAATTCGGAATGCCACATTTCGTTGGCAAAACAGATTCGGTCGCTACCACTGAGGATTATGACAAATTCCTCGAAATCCTTGACAATCTCATCCAGGATGGTTCGGCTGTAATCTCCAATACTGAAACAATTGAAATATTAAACGCAAATACTGTGAGCTCGGCTCAAATCTACAAAGAGTTCATTGATTTTTGCAATGCAGAAATTTCAAAAGCAATTCTCTCACAAACTCTGACAACGGAACTTGGCAATGTTGGAAGTTACGCTGCATCAAAGGTTCATTTCGTTGTTAGAGAAGAAATTGTCAAATCCGATAGAATGCTTATTGAAAAAGGCTTAAATCAAATAATAAAATGGTTTGTAGATCTTAATTTCGGCAAACAAACCGAATATCCAAAACTCATTATTTTCAAAGAAGAAGATGTTGATAAACCACTAGCTGAAACGATTAAAACACTCAAAGATGCAGGCATACAGGTTCTGGAACCTTTCATTGTTAGAAGATTGGGGCTCCAAAAGAACGAGTTCAAAATCCTCGATAGTTCTTCGCAAGGAAACGCTAATTCACCAAACCAACTATTCGCAGAAAATGATATTCCCAAAGACCAACAAGTAATTGATTCGGAAGTTGAAAGTTCTGTATCAGACCAAACGGGTCTCGATGTTATCATAAACAAGGTTAAAGATTTTTTAGAGAAACAAGATGATTTCGATTCCGCAATTAAAAAAATATTCGATTTATTCCCTGATATACCGACAAAGCAACTTGAACAAGAACTAACAAATCGACTTTTCGCAGCATATTTGATTGGTAGAATTTCTGTGCAACAAGAGTTGGGGAACACCAATGGCTAAGAAACAAAGAGTTACGATTTCATTGCAAACCTTGTTCACACTTTCACCGGATAAGGCAGTGAAATACCTCGAATCAATGGGCTACAAAATTACTTGGAATTGGCGAGAACAATTGAAAGCAATACAACAGCACGCATTCACTGTTGCAAAGGTTACAAAAGCTGATGTTCTGATTGCAATAAAAGATGCCCTCGTAAAAGCACTTGACGCAGGAATGACTTATAATGATTGGAAAAAACAAATCGATGTAGTTTTACAACAAAAAGGATACCAACAAAGAGACGATGGCTCAGCTTGGCGAAAAGATACTATCTTCCGAACAAATCTGCAATCTGCATATCAAGCGGGAAGATATGAGGAAATGAAGAACGCAAAAAGCGCTCCATATTGGCAATATGTAGCAGTGATGGATGTTAGAACAAGGCCATCTCATGCAGAATTGAATGGAAAGGTTTTCCGTGCTGATGACCCATTTTGGAAAACTCACTACCCCCCAAATGGATACAACTGCCGTTGCCGAGTCCGAGCATTAACGGAGGAACAAGTACAATCAATGGGTTTACGAGTTAGTTCAGGGAGCGATTTCAAAAACATCAATCCAGACCCGGGTTTTGAAACCAACCCTGCTGATTGGTGGCAACCCGACCTGCGAAATTATCCAAAAGAATTAAGAGGAGAACTGAAATGAATGATCCAGAAATAGAAAACTCTCTTCAGCAGTTCCAAGCGGAACTTATACGCAGAATTGAAAATCCTGATTATTCATCTATATTAGCAGAGATTCAAAACGATGTTCGAACTAGTATTGATCTCAACTTCAGTGCTGGTGGGCGATATGGCAATGGGCTTTTTGGTGGCGGAGGCAACAAATGGCTTCCATCGAAAAGGGCACAAAAACAACAAGGACAAACATTGCTTGACACTGGAAGACTCGTCTCGTCAATCCAAGTTAAAGTAAATCAAAATGGCAACGATATTGAAATCATTGCTGGTTCAAACCTGCCATATGCAGCGATACATAATTTTGGCGGAGTGATAAACAGGTCGCCTCGTTCTAGTCTGACCGTTCAAAAAAGATATACTCGAGGGCCCAACAAAGGCAAATTCAAAAAAATGTCTGAAAGAGAAAAATCGAAAATCGGCAAAGGTCATACATTCGGGGCTTATCAAATCAAAATGCCAGCACGGCCATATTTGGTTTTACAAGATGAGGATATTAAGGTGATTTTAGAAAGAATTGCAAAGGCGCTTTTGAAATAGATTATTCTATTCTAATAATGAACCCATTCTTCTCTAAATCCTCAATGAATTTCTCAGGATAATCAGTATTGATAATTGTACGATTATAAAGATAGCAATTCTGCGCAACCATATCCATAAATTCCTGCCGGACGCGTCCCGGGTTGAAACTTATCAGACGCAATGCCTCAATCAACTCCTCAGGAGTTTCCCCCTGGATTTGGAGATTTCTGCCAATATCCCCTAGTAGTACATACTTTTTCATAGAACCTCCCTTATAATTTGTTTCCAAAAATATTATTTCAATTTTTAAAATCCAAATTTTTGTCTTCTCATTTTGATATAATTTACCAAGCTAATACTCATCAAGGCATACAAAGCATTTTCATTGCTTTCGGCTACTCGATTTCCTTCTGAGTAATTTATTATTCGATTCAAAATCTTAATCCAATTACTTATCTTTTCAAATTCGACTGTTCCACTATGCTGTCTGAACTCGACTGTTTTGTGTCGCCAGTAAGATTCGTAATTAAGTTTAAAATATCTGCTTCTATCAGTCATTTTCCTTGACAAATCCATCAATGTTTGACATTCATCAATTTCTCTCTGCAAGTTTTGGTTTTCAACTCTCGTCCTCAAACTCTGGCAGTAATTATTCGAATTACCTCTTCTCGATGGTGGCATCATTTTATCAATTTCTTCTTCAAGCATATAATAATTCCAAGTCAAGTTTTTCCAAGTTTGTAGCGTGAAGTTTTCGGCATCAAAATGTACGTGGAATCCGCAGCTCTTATTAACTTGGGCGTTCAATTGAACCAACACCTCACAAACTTTTTTGATCTGGTTGATTCCATCTTCTCCCTTAAGTGGTGGACTTACTAATTCAAAGGAATTTTCACCTCGAATTGAACCATCTCTCACTATCTTCCACCAGGTCCTTGTTCTGTGATTGTAGTCTTCACTTTGAACTTCAATCCCTGCTTCTCTCAGCTTGGCAACTAACTGTTCTCTTGTTACGCCGAAGGCCTCGATTTCAATTCCGTATCGTCTTCGCCATATTTCATTTTCTGGGTTAGTCTGATTCGTTTGATTTTGTCTTATTCTTTGGTCTCGAGTCGTGCCATACATTTTAACATACACATTGTGAGCGAAGCCGTAATTCACTCCAACCAAATTCGCTACTTCCATCCGGGTTAATCCCAGTTCAAAAAGTGCTCTCATTTTTGCTGTCTTGCTTGTGTTTTGGTTTAAAATCTGTTTAATCATCGTAACTCCTTAATTTTAAATAACTTAATTAATTCATAAGCAACTTATGGTTAATTTTTCACACAAGCAAGTCTTTTTGCAACTTTTTTTAAAAAAATTGCAGATTTTTTTAGCATTTTCACTATATTATGTAAACTTGGGGAAGTCGAGAAATTATTATTAGATGAGAATGTTAAACATCTATCAATATTTGTGCCTGATTAAAAAAAAGATAAAATTTTTTTTAAAAAGAATTGGCACAGTTTTTGGTTAACCGCAACCCCCGCAATTTGGCACACTTATTGACATAACCGCCCCGCTCAAAACAACATTTTGATTACATAAATCAATTTTTCTAAAATTTTCTAAAAAATTCTAAAAATTTTTTAAAAAATATTTGGATTTTTAAAATTTTTGTTATAATTTTGTATTGAATGAAAAATGAAATTGAAAATATGAGGAAAAAAATGAAAACGGAAGAGAGAAAAAAAGAATGGGGAGAAACCCCAAAAATAAACAATATGTTAAACCAAAAAGGAGGAACAACAATGAACTCTAACAATCGCAATCTCGAACTCGCAGGGCTTGAAATTCAAGCCATCGCAATGCCAAACGCTTCGCTTCCAGACCCATACGAAAATTGCGAATGGGTCGCAGTTTTCAACGATGGGTTTGTTTATCCCTACGACCCTGTTGTAGGGAAAGTTGACGCCCAAGCTTATGTCGATTACGATTTTTCTTGGACTTATGCTGTCGAGCTGCTTCGGGAAACACCCGAGGCATTCTTTTTGTATCAATAATAATTTCAACGGGGCGGGTTCGCCCGCCCTTATCCATTAAAACAAGGTTTGGAATATTGTTAAACAAAAAAAGGAGTTCTGCAATGAGAACATTAGCAGCAGAAAACAGAGAAATGACACTCGGCGAATTCATTGCCGAGATGCATAGGGGATGGGGATTTGTACGACCCTATAATCCCCGGCAAATAGCGAAAGACTTGGACAAAATAATTCCCGCAGAGGATAGAGGAAAACTTGTCCAGGTCAACTTTTCTCACTGGATGGACGGCTGGGGTCCAGGCGTTCGGTACCTTAGCCGTTGGCAAGTCGTGGGGTATATCCCCTCATTAGAAGGGATTGACTACGTCCACAAAATCATCCTCAAAGAGGATGGCTTTGTGGTCACCAACGAAATAAAACCATTCTGGAGGTAAAAAAATGAAGCTCATAATAATGCGAAATGAAGACCTTGCTGAGCCCTACTGCTATGAGCATTGGGACTCGGAACGCAATACTTGGGTCGGCATTGCGAAAGACTACGACCCTGAAAAAATCATTCCCGGATGGATGTGTATCGACGAGGACGGGAATATCTATCCCTGGGATAATGACCAGGGAATCATCGTCGACACTCCACCAATCGACCAAAATCGCTGGGAGGATTGGGCTCGACATCTTCTCACGAAAGATTGCCCGTCCGCCCGAGTAATCGCAGATTATGACCGGAAGGCAGTTCAAATATTACTGCCTCCGGACATCTACGAAAAGCTTGCTGCGTTTGCAAAAGATTCGAAACGCAGCATAACAAAGATGGTAGAACATATTGTTGAGAAATATCTTCGGGACCGGCTGTTCCCGGAAGATTGATTTTTCGCCCCGCTTCGGCGGGGCTACTCGGGCATTATACACCAAGTCTGATTTTCGGTCTTCCAGTAGGGAGGTCGAATGCCAAACAAAAACTCTCCATCAGGGTCTGGAATCGCTCGGGTCAATTGTCCATCTTTTCTCTCACTCCAGTCCTCTGCAATGGGATTAATTTCCCATTTTCTAACCGCTCCCCATCCTTGTGAAACCTTTTTTCCAATCCAGTGAATATGAGGTAATAACCCCTCAATCTCTTTCCTATCTCCAACACAAAACCAATCCAACCAAAGAGCAGTTCGATAATAGACATTGAGGTACAATGATTTGTATCGACCTCCCTGTGTGTTGATTTTCTTTTTCACCGGGCCTAACATATCAATTCGTGATAAGGGAAACCGCTTCGAATAAATTTCCCTGAATTCTTTCGTGTGCGAAGGAAAAATCGCAAAGGAACAAGCATAATACCAAAAACCATCTTTCTCTTTTTTCTCGAAGGGCAGTTCAACCGAAGATACATCAACGATAGTATCCAATGGCGTCGAATAATCAGGGAAACCCAAGCAGTCTCGCAAACAAAAATATTGAATTATTCCATCCAAAGGCAAAAACTGGTCTGAAACAATACCAGTCTGCATATATGCCCTGATATGCAATGGTTCAAACATAATATTTAGCTCCCGGAATAAATTTGACTAATAAATTGTACGCAGTTTTATCTCGATATTTCAAACTCTGCATTGATTCTTGCGCCATCATTGAAGGGATTGTTGCGTGGGTTCTCTGGTCATATCCCTGCACAATGTATGTATTCAAAAGCGGGATGCCGTGAACCAAAGTGTAAGCAATCACGTCATTCAACTTCCACTTCGCAATGGGGCAAATACGAATCATTCCATTCTTTGCTTGATAAAACATTCCGTGATACCGAAGCGTTATCCTTCGCTTTTTGCTTTCCTCTTCCCGGAGCCCTATGAAATAGCTATCATACTTCTTCACGGCATTTTTCCACTCGGCTAAGGAAGGCAGAACTATCCCCATATCGCCGTTCGCTCGCAGCTTGCTAATGTAACTGAATACGAAAAAGTTTTTGAGATTCCACCACGCAATTACTTCCCGATAATTATCAATATAATCAGTTTCCTCAACCCGATAAAACAGCACAGGAATATCAAGATAAAACTGACGAACCAAATGTAACATCACACTGCTATCTTTTCCGAAACTACACGAGAGATAGGGATTCTTTACTTTTTCCAAAGAGGCAACAATGAAATCTTTGGTTTGCTGTAACAACCTTTGGAATTGAGGCAAATTGTAATAAATCTCCGCACTCTCCTTGTCGGTTATCATTGGATTGACTCCAATATGTTTTTGATCTCGTCTTTATTGCTGTTAATAAACTCTTCGTACTTTTGACCTATCCTTGTGTCAAGTTCCTTGCCTTCGAGATGAACTCGGCTGTCGATTTCCATCCACTTATCAAATCGCACCGCAATTTCACCCAATCCGATGTTCGATTTGCCACCAACCTTCGAAACTTTGCTGAACTCAACCAAGGTCAACAGCATTGCCTCAAACTCAATATCATTGGCATCTTCCAGCAGTATTTTCCAATAGAACTGAGTTCCGGCCGCAAGCGACTCAACATAATACATCATCTGCTGAGGCACTGCCCCCGTGATTTCTTTTTTCGTCACTTCTCCAAGAAGTAATTTCTGGGTATGCTCTGGGGCTATCATCTCTCGGACATTATCGTTCTTTTCATCATCTCGCCGAGTGTAAAACTCCTGCTGACAATAATCCCAGATTGAGCCAACTTTTTCCGGTAGCAATCGTTCTGGAATCAGATGTTTAGTTTCTAAACAAATTGGGATTAATTTTCCAACTCTTAATTTCCCGGGTATTATCACGTTCCCAATTGCACCACCGAAAATTGAAATCAAAGGAATGTATTCTCTCATCTTGCGAATATATTCCACATTAATTCCAATATCTTTCCCCGACACCAACGAACCACCCGAGAAAAGAAAATAGAAAGCAGGCAACGGAAGTCCTTTGACTTCCCCGGTAGCATAGTTCACTCCATAACCGAGAGATTTTAAAAACATAAACATTCCAACATCTCGTAAAACTCCACGAACAGCATTACCGCTAATCACAGGCACGTCTTCAACGCTATAATCTGGCTGAATAAACTTCTCTCGACGGAGTTGAGAAACAATCGAATTGTGTTCGCCTCCGCCATGATGGATTGAAGTAAGCGCAATTACTTTGCCCTCAAACAAATAGGTTCTCATTTGGCTCCTCTTTTTGTTCAACAGAATTTTTTACACTCATTTTCTCTTCGTAATCTTTTCGTTTCTCTTGTCGCTTCGCACGAACCTTCAAAACGAGAATCGAGGTCTTCTCTCGAATCTCTTTCAATACCAATTTGTCTAATCCTGCATCGGAAATCCGCACTAAACGCTCGACAAACTCATCTCGAATGTTGCAAGGCATAAGCCTTTTAAAATTCTCGATAAACCTTTGCAAATTCGAGACATACGCACTCGAACGAAGGAAGTTCTCAAACTGCTCCCAAATGTTCGATTTGTACTTTGATTTGTAATCCGCGCTGATTGACTCCCATAACGGGAGAAGCAAGTTCTCAACAATGAGATCTTGCCGAATCCAGTATTGTCTTTCGACAGTCTCCATAACGCTACTCTTTTTTAGTGGAACATAACCATAAAGAAAAATCAAATATTTTTGATTTCCTAAGTATTCCGAACTCGTTCTCGAATTTCTCAATAAGTGATATTGCATCAGCTTTGTTTTGTGAATATAACCCCGTTAGTATTTCTGCTTTGGTGATTCCAACCTGCATTAACATTTGCATATTGCTCATCAAGGCATCAAGCAACTCAATGTTCTTCGGAATAAAATGATTTTCAAATTGCCAATACCCATATCGATATTTGAAAAGCAAATGCTTTTGCCCGCTATCGGAAATCACAGCGATTAGTGGATTGCTGTGTAAAAGCTCGTTCATCTTTTCCTTCTCGGCTTTCGTAAGAGCATACCATTCGCCGTTGACTACGAAATGAGAATAATTGCGAAACCGAGTGATTTCCGTTCGCCCAAGTTTCCTTCTCAAAAAATCATTCTGGTCAGTGAAACAGAAATACGCTGCGTTTGAAATTATATCGCCCGGGTAGAGATAACCAAAATCCGTGAAGTTCTCTCCAACCCACTGCTTAAAAGGTATCCCCCTCGATTCCTTGCCAATGATTCGACATACGCCGTGAACTTCGCCATAAATTGGCTTGTCAGAAAGCTCATAAATAACTTCGCAAGGATGTAAGAAACCGTTCGGTCCTTCCTTTGCTTTCATTGCTTCTCCCCCTCTATCATTTTGATAAATTCCAGAACACGCTTTCGAGTTAACCCCGTTAGTCTTGCAAGTTGAGAAACCGAATATTTGTGCATATTCTCTCGAATGACTGTCATCATCAGATCTTTGTTTCGCTTCAAAGTTGGGATATAAAGAACCCGCATCGATTCGTGATTTTTCAACAAGGTTTTTACAACCTCGATGCCGCTAATTTCTGCGATTTCCAAAAGCTCCTGATTGTCTCGGAGATGCTCGATGTCAAGATATTTCAAAACAAAATCCTTATCCATTTTCCCCCCTTAATACTCTGACAAGATTAAACACATCTTCCATCGTTCGTGCTACAATGGCGGAACCACCTGCCGCCTCAATTTTTTTCAAATTGTAATCTTGCAATTGCGTCACCCGAGTCCCTTCGCCCTTTACCTCAATCCCAAAGAATTTTCCGTTGAGACATCCGAGAATATCCGGCGTCCCGTTCCTGTTCGCAATGCTAATCTTTCGAACATAAGCACCACACGACTCGAGATACTTAATGATTTTGGTTTGTAAGGTTTTCTCTTTCATTGCTTATCTATTTTGTTCAACATTGAGTCCGAAAACAAACCAAAATCTCTGCGGAAATAATAAGTGGTGTAATCCTTCTTCTTTCGAACAACATCAAGTATTCTTTTCTCAATTCCGCGCTCAGTAAAAATCCAGTAAATCTTCGGCTTCCTAATCAAAAACCGACCCTGAACCCTGCTGCGAGCTTGCCAGTAATTAGTGAAAGAAAAATCAATATTATAAAACACAATAGCCTTCGCCGCACTCAAATCAATTCCCATCGAACCAGATTGAATTTGTGAAAGAAAAACAAGGTCAGGATGATTTGCAAAGACAAGCGGATCCGTCGTGTGATTCGGAAAAACCTCTTTCAACACCTCGTATTCAGCCTTGAACTTGTAATAAATCGCAATATTCTTTGAACCAATTTTGTCTCTAATGAAATAAGCCTTTGATTTGTCTAAAATTAGTGTTTTGCCATTTTCACAAATCACAGTGCCAGAATATATCTGATGAATCTTCTGTAATAACTTAGCAGCACTATCCGCCACAATCTCTTCGCCGGTAGGGAAAAGGAAGTAACGCCTACGAATCAATGTATCGACAATTTTGTAAACCAAAGGATTGGGAGACATATACAAAACCTCATCGTCAAGTTCTGCAAAAGTAAATCCCGCTTGCTGTCTTGTGAAAGTGAGGAAATAGGGCATAATCACAGGCAAAATCAATTCCTTCCGTGCTTGCGAATAGTCATTGATATTGTAACCATTGATAACCCTTTCTCTCACGGCAACATACTTGTCTGCCCAACGATAAAAATTCTTTTCGGCAAAGGGCGAGTTTGCTGAAATCCAAAACTGATGGTATATCTGGCTGTATCCTTCCGGCGTCGGTGTCCCGGATAACAAGATCAAGTATCTATCTTGCACAATCTTTTTAAGTCTTTTGGTTCGAAGACTCGGTCGTGGATATGCCCCAAGAGAATGCGCCTCGTCAACTATCACAAGGTCAAAGCTTTTGCCTTCGTGTTTGTGAACCTGCTCATAGTTGGTAACGATAAGATTAAAAACTCGATAATAATCCTCTCTAAAATAATCGTTATAGATTGATTGTATAGCTTTCTTCTTCGTGACAAACAAAACATTTTTTGCTCCAATCCGATATGCAGATTCCAAAGCGATTAGAGTTTTTCCAACACGCATCTCCATTGCCAGATAGACAATCTTTCTTTCTTTCAAAATCTCAACAGCCTTTGCTGCTAAATCAATTTGATGTTGCCAAAGCATTTTGTCTCCATTGGTTATTGATACATTATCTCCATTCCGATTTTCTCTGCAATCTCTTTCTCAAACCGAGCTCCGGCAGAAGATTCCCAATCCCGTAACAAATAGATTGCATCGCAAACTACCAAATACGGTAGCAGTATTTTCATTGCAAGCCTCCAATCCGCCGTCGAGGGCACAAGGCGAACTGGATTTACAACAACGTGGCCATCCCCAATGAGCCTTAGCTCCGCAGCATTAAACTTGTCAACCACTCGATTATAATCTTCACCCGAGACCTTGCCAGCAATATAAATCAACTTTTTGTTCACCCTGTTTTCTTTTGTTAAATCGGAAACAATCCACTTCCCATACTCCAAATTGTTCTCATCGAATTCCTTGATATCTTTAAAATGGAAACCTTTTGCACCTAAAAACTCAATCATTTCTGCGATTGGAATCTCTCGCTTGTAAGCAACATATTTGAGTATCTTTTTTGCATTGCTAACCCACGGCCATTTTGCTTTTGGGGCGAAGATTGCACCATATGGCAGCTGGCAAGAGAACGCAATCCACCGCGAAAGCCTTTCGAGAAGCATTCTATATTTGGGATATAATCCAACTTCTTTTTTGCTATACATATTACTTCGTATTGTTTTGTTGAACATACTTTGAATAAAACAAATCTCGTATTCTTAAAATGTTATGCTCTAACAAAGCAGGATAACCCGGTGTCCGAATGTTGTTGAATATAAAAACGCAAGCATTGTAATCGTCTCGTAATGGAGTATCCCTTATGCCTAAAAATTCCAAATCGAAAAGTTCCCAGTACCAAACATCTTTAATCCAAAACTTTAAGTTGTCATCTAAATCTTTGCTTTCTAACAAGGTTCTATCCAGTTTAATTTCATATGAGTTTTTGGATTGGAACTCAACATCGATTTTTTCTTTGATTGAGTAATGATGATTGTCTTCGTGGAGATATTGACGATGGCAATCTCGAAAGATCTTACCAAGCGCAATCGTCATATTCCCCGCTGTTGGTTCTTTCTGGTGATGTTTCAATATCCTCATCACCAATTCTTTTTCGCTCAAAGTCTTATCATCGCCAAAGATTGTTTTCCAATACTCTCTGATTTTAGGATTGCGTTTGTCTTCAACTTTTGTTTCGTATAACAATGCCCGCGCTCGTTTAAGGTTTTCGTTAATAAAATCATAAAACTCATCCCAAACCCTAATAATATATTTCTCATCTCCATCGACTTGGGTATCCTGAACAACATTCATCATTTCAATATTCGCAAAGGCAAATTCTTTTAGGGTCTCTTCAAGAATTTTGTATCCTGCGTCAACCTGTATCTTCTTTGCATCAGACTCTGGGTGACTAATAATCTCACTGAATGCCACTGTAAACTTGACTCGGTTCCACTCAATTCTTTCTTTTATTCGTGTCCAAACCTCGTCGGGAACTTTTTTATTTTGTCTGCTTTTTTCATTGCCTGAGGAAGAGGCTGTCATTGAAGTCGTCATTGTTGGTTCCCTGCTTTGCCAAGCAATTTGTAGATTTTGAACTCCTTTTTGAGTTCATCAACGGAGTGGAATTTTCCAAGAGAAGACACAGCGATTCGGTATCGAGTTTCTTTTCCGCCTTTAGGAGAGAGCCAATCAACTTCGAAATATTTCCCTTCACCCCCATTTGACCTAAGGAATTTCAAAAATTTCTCGGCTTCATCCAAATATTTGGTAATAAAAACAAAATAGCCCGCCCCAGTTTTAGGATATTTTTTATTGCCTTCATTACTTTTAAAATCTTCTTCCAATTTCTTTTTGTAAGCAATGACTTCATCAGCTTTGCAAACATCACTTAACAGTTCATAAACATTTTGATAATTCCCAAGTTTCTCAATCACAATCCACCAAATCTTGTTTTGAGTTCCTTTGTTGGGGTCAAAGGTTTGTCTTATTGCCCCTTTGCCTCCATTCTGTTTCAAAATTTTCAAAGTCAATTTCGCTTTTTCAAGCGAACCCACTTTGATTTTCTGCAATTTTGTCATACTTCCTCCATAATTGTCATTAAAAAGTTTCAAAATTTGGTTAAGTTCTTAGATCAAAAAGACTTAAATACAACATCACATTTTTAGGGTTTTTCATTAAAAACTTTTGATTTTCAAAGGCTTGCATCAGAGTTATGAGGATAAAGTTGAACAACGTCACAAAAAAGTTGAAATTTGTCACCAATGACAATTTTTTGTTTATCAAAAAGTTAGACAACAAACGTGATTTTTGGCTTTTGCCGAGTTGAAGTTCCCACAAAAAAGCAAGTTTTTGATTTTTCAAAAGGTTACATTTGCCATTGTTACTTATTTCTACTTTTCTTATAAAAAGTATAAAAGATATAGTAGAATAGGGGGATATAGGGGGGTAGAGAGGAGTATATATACGTATATAAAAGGGATAGGGCTCGAACCTAACAACCCCCCTGATGCCAGGACTAACGCTTTGAAAAACATAGAAGTTGTAAGACCAACGAATTTCAACTTTGCGTACGTATTTAAACTCTTTCCTCTCACCTCCGATGTAAGCTTTGTATTTCAAAGCAGTTGGTCTTAAAAATTTTTTCTGAAATTCGCCGTTGAGAACGCCCTCTTTTCCTGTAAAATCGCTGTAAGCGATTGAGAACACAAAAGATGGTTTGGTGAATAATTTCAACTCACTTCTTTGTCTAAAATCTTTTTTAAAGGGACATAGTTTAAATCGTTCGTTTTTAAAAATTTCGGTTAAGTATCGTGGTTTTTTGTTAGTTAAGTTTAAGTTGTTATCAAGTATTAGTTTTTTAGATTTTTTGAGATTAATGAAGGTATCGTTATTTTCTTTGTGCTTTAAACAGAAAAAGTGGTAAAAGATGAGACAGAAAACTGAACTTTTGGAGGTTTTTGCTGAGAAGCTATTTGACATTTTGTCATTTTGATTAAAATGGTTCGTCATAGGGATCCTCGCTCTCAGGTTGAACATCTCTTACCGTAGGTGGAATTATTATTGAATCCTGGTGAGAATTATAAAGCTTGATTCCGATGAGGTATTTAACGTTTTGTTTTTTAAAGGATTTGATTCCTCGCTCTTCGATTAGTTCATAAAACTTTTTCCTTGAAAGTAAACGTGGTTCTTTGCGATTGTTACCCCATTCCAGATAGGCTTCGTAAACTTCGTTCGATTTTGTAAGATGATTTGCGCCAAAGATTACGCAGTCATTAATGAAATCTGCTAATGGATCTTGTTCTTCTTTGTAAGATTCAGTTGCAGCTGTGACGATATTGGGCCTTTGTAATCCATCCTTTTGATATTTTTTCCAACCCTGCACAATCCAATTGAGAATGCCTTCGTTCTCTTGGAGAAGCTCTCTTAGGACTTGGTCTTGTGGTTTACGTTTCTCGGGTGGTATTTGATTTTCAAAAGGAATCATACACATACGGCGCCAGATTCCAGTATCGACACCTATTATTTCCGGTTTGTGGTTGCCGAAAATCCAAAGAGTAAAGGTTGGTTTAAAGGTAAAGAAGTTTTGATACAGATTCCGCACTCTTATTGCATCCCCACCAGTTATTGCTTTGACAGTTCCTTCGTTTAAAGACTTCCCCTTTGGAATTTCAGTAGTTGAGACGAAGCGGGCACCAACGAGACTGGCAATCTCGGCTTTTTTCGAATCGTCTGTTAAACGCTGGTTGATTAATGCTTCGATGGGTAATTTGCTTGCGTATTCGCCATAAAGCGTCTCAAGCACCCGGATAAAGACAGTCTTTCCGTTAGAACCAAGACCATAAAGGAATATAATAATTTCCTCAAGATGAGCTCCGCAGAGCGAAAGACCGCAAAGCTTTTGTACGAAGGTTATTAATTCCTGATTGTTGTTGAAGTATAAGTTCAATGCCTCTTCCCAAAGAGGTGAGCTTGCTTCGGGATTATAATTGAACGGAATAAGTTTGGTTATCATATCCTGCGGTCTGGGAGGATAGAATTCCATTGTTCTCAAATCCAAAGTGCCGTTCAAAAAGTTCACAAGGTATAAGTCCTGGTCCCAGTCATTGATGACTGTTCGGAAGACGGGGTCAGATGCTGCGATGTCAACTGAATCCAGTATTGTGTGCTTCGATTGTGAGGTTTTGAACCAAGCGAGAACTTTCTTTGGATCAACCCCTGTTTGAATATATTTATCCTCATCCTTTGCAATGTCTTCACTTATTGCAAGACCCAATTGCAGAACTTCTTCAACATCATCTTCTTTCCATCGCTTTCCATCCCAAATGAGCCAAGTCTTTTTGGTATGGTTGTATTTCAACTTGCCTTCGTAAAGCTTTTTAAATCTCAATGCATTTCCAGCTTGGGTCAGTGGAGGCAAATCCGATGGTATCATTGCTTCTAATGGAACTTCCATTAGATTTTTGTGCGATTTGCCGTTTTGTGAACCATAACCAAGCTTGGCAAGTTCTTTAGCTGCAGAGGCGAAATCACCGTTATGTTTTAAAAGTGCATATACTGAGAATTTATCATAAGCACGGTCGGGTTCAAAGGGATATGCATTGGCAGAGAAGACATAAAATCTGTCTGGGATATAATCAAACGTGGCACTCCATCCGTGTTGTTTGCCTGGCCTTCGCCATAACTGTACTCGACCACGCTCGATCCGTACCAGTGTCCAACCAGCATCAATCAATGCCTGAGTAATATCACCACGTTTGTTGAACTCGTCGCCGGGGCGTCCTTCGTTTGTTTCTGTTTTGTAGTCTTGTTCTTTTATTATCTGTGGTTCGGACGGGATTTGATTGAAAGTATAACAGGCATTGATTAGTAAGTCTCTTTCTTCTGGTTGCAATGGAACGAGTCTTGTCAATGAACCTTGAACGACTGAGTATCCATCGGATGGATAGATTAATGCGTAACCTGATTCGCCTCGGGTTTCAATGAAGGTATCGACCGTCTCTTCACCATCTTTTTTGACTTTGCGTGAAGCAATTTTAGTATTGTGCGGTATTTCGATTTGAGCGCGGTAGATGACGTGATAACCTTTGTTTCGGGTTTGCTGGATGGAGATTTTGTCGAATATCTCGGGCATTGAATTGGTCACCAGTTCCTTCCATTGCTGGAAGATCTCTTCGATATCACCAAAATGGTTATCGAAATCAATGATTTCCAGGTTCCCCGAAACCTTCCCCCCGATAAGAGCGATATCCTTTGGGTATGAGAACCATTTCTGGATCTCTTGGATGGTAGGTAGCCTCATTTGGTATTCCCGCCAGCCGCTCAAAGCGGGTCGCTTTTCACCTTTTATAATTGGTATGATTGACAATCTTGCTTGTAAATATTCCTTAGCTTTCTGCAATACTGACATTATAGCCTCCCTCGTTTAATTAGCAGAGGGAGCAGAGCTCCCTCCGTTGTTAAAAAGGTAGATCCTCGTCGTTGTGGTTTGAGAAATTCGCTTCGCTTAGATCGTCAGAATAAGTCTCTTCTATGTCCGCTTCGATTTTGGTTGTGGGGTCAAATGCTTTTGCTTCGAGCAGGAAATCTGCCCATTTGTCAATGATTCTATTGCGATGCGCTTCGCGGGCTGGTCCTTCCTTGCCGTCGAATTTAAGATCTTTGAACTTATATTTCCAGCCCAA
>Ga0209691_1000670_pt1 | contig 22816 bp, 22 predicted proteins | sample YNPMSBMetaG_FD_187120 | JGI IMG/M metagenome (GOLD analysis project Ga0209691, IMG submission 187120) | Anoxygenic and chlorotrophic microbial mat microbial communities from Yellowstone National Park, USA - YNP MS-B MetaG (SPAdes) (version 2) ... | reverse complement strand
GCAGGTCTAAAATGGCTACGGCATCCGGGTGCTTTTCGGCGGCTAACCAGGCCCAGTGCACCCCCATGCCATAACTGATAATCAGCACTGCGAGGTCAGCCGAGGCCGTTTTTTCCCAGCGGGCCTGACCGATAGGAACGACATAGTCGGGGGCGGGTTCGGTTGTCTTGGCGCGACGGGTACCGGGGACCTTAGACCAGTAGAGGCCCTTGTGCTCTAAGATGACCACGGGGTTGGGGTCATGGAAGGCTGCTTTGAGGAGGCCCTTCATGTCGGCGGCATTGGAAGGGTAGACGACTTTGATGCCTCGGATAGCCGATAGGACGCTTTCCACGCTGGAGGAGTGGTAGGGGCCGCCCCCCAAGTACGCTCCGCAGGGCACCCGAATCACCGCCGGCACCTCCCATTTGCCATAAGAGAGGTAGTGTGCCCGGCTCACCTCCGTAAAAAGCTGATTCAGCCCCGGCCATATATAGTCGGCAAACTGAATCTCCACGATAGGACGGCACCCCACCGCCGCCATACCCACCGTGCTTCCAATGATATAGGCCTCCTGAATGGGCGTATTGAAGACCCGGGCATCGCCGAACTTTTGCGCGAGGGTGGCCGCCTCCCGGAAGACCCCTCCCAGCCGCCGCCCCACATCCTGCCCGTAAAAGAGCGCCTCCGGATGGGCAGACAGAATCTCCTCCACCGCGTGAAGGGCCGCATCCACCATAAGCACTTCGGGCGCCCCGGGTGGATGGCGTTCCCCGCGCTCCTCGGTGATAGGCGTCGGCGCATACACGTGCTGCGTGATGGAAGCAGGCTCAGGGTCGGGCGCAGCCACAACCTCCCAGAAGGTCCTTTCTATTTCGGCTTTGACTTCGGCGTCTATGGCAGCGAGGTCTATGTCGGGGAAGTTCTTCTCAATATAGGTGCGCAGATGGAGACGGGGGTCGTTGGCATAGGCCTGCGTGAGGTCTTCGGCGCTGCGGTACCACTCTCGCCGGACGCCGGAGGTGTGGTGGCCGATGAGGGGAACCTTCGCGTACAGCATAGCCGGGCCGTGGCCGGCACGCACATAGGAAAGCGCGGCTTCAGCGGCCTCGACACAGGATAGATAGTCGTGTCCCTCCTCGACGATAAAGACCTTCAGGCCGGGGAAGCCCTGCGCATAGGCGGGCGCATCCATGGCGCGGGTTTCGTCCGCCGAGGCGGAGATAGCCCAGCCATTATCCTGGATGAGGTAGAGGATGGGGAGCTTTTTCAGCACAGCCATCTGGAAGGCCTCGGCCACTTCGCCCTCAGTGATGGCCCCATCGCCTAAGCTGCAAACGACAATGGCTTCGTCTTGGCGCAGGCCCTGCTGGCGCAGGTAAGCCAGACCCTGCGCAGCCCCCGTAGCGGGGATGGCTTGCATCCCCGTAGCCGAAGACTGGTGGGGGATTTGCGGCCGATCCGGCCCCCGATAGCTCGCATGATTGTAATACGTACGCCCCCCCGAAAAGGGATCATCCCGCTTGGCTAAAAGCTGAAGCATGAGCTCTTTCGGCGAAAAGCCCATGGATAGAAGCAGGGACTCGTCGCGGTAGTAGGGATACACATAGTCTATGGGGCGGAGTCTCTCGCCAACGGCAACCTGGATGGCTTCGTGGCCGCGGGAGGTGGAGTGCACGTACTTGCAGATTTCCCGGTTCTCGTCGTAGAGACGGGCCATTTCGCTCACGGCTGAGAAGAGCCGGTAAGCGCGCAAAACTTGGGTGGCAGGCTGCGTTTTCAGCACACCCAAAGTTCCCGAAATTTCCGTAACTTTGCCTGCAAAGGACTTCTATCATGATGTGGCAGGAAAAACCACGGGTACTCATAGCAACGACGGAATGTGCGCCCTTCTGGGAAGAGACGCCAGCAGCCCAACTTGTAGCCGAAATGCCCGGACGCCTGCATCATGAGTATGAGGTACGGATATTCATGCCCAAGTACGGGCTGATAGATGATCGGCGATGGCGCCTGCATGAGGTCAAGCGCCTCTCGGGCATCAGTATTCGGGTGGGGACGCTGGACTACGCCCTGAACGTCAAAGTCGCCTCTATCCCTGGCACACGTACGCAGGTGTACTTTTTAGATAACCACGAGTTCTGGGCACGAAAAGGCACCTTTTACGAGCCCCAGAGCCAGACCCCTTATCCGGACAACGACGATCGGATCATCTTTTTCAGCAAGGGGGTGATTCATGTGCTGAAAAAGCTCCACTGGTACCCGCAGGCAATCCACTGCAACGGCTGGATGACGGGCCTGCTGGCCATTTATATTCGGCACCTTTTGCGAACGGACCCACAGCTCGGCAAGGTACAGCTTCTTTTCACGAATTACGATGCGGTGCCGGGGGCTGCGTTCTCACCGGTTTTTCCGGATAAAGCAAAGTGGGAAAATCAAATTCCGGAAATAGTCTCGGTTCTCGCCGGGAAGTCGTATGCCTCGCTTATTGAAGCTGGGCAATCCTGCTCCAACATACAAGGAAACGGCCTTTCTGTGGAAAGCTGGAGCAGCTGTTATGCCCAGCTTCTAAATCGGGCGCCCGCCCAATCCACCTGAGGCCGCCCCCTGCCTATTTTTGCCCACGATACGCCGATTGTCTGATGAGGCGGGCATTAGTTTTTTTTGCGGCAGTTTTCACTTTCTTTGCCTGCCGAAATCCCCGCCGGATGGGGGAAGAGCTGTATCCACCGCCGGGAGCCGTAGCAGAAACCTTACAGGTGAAAGCAGTAGCACCGATATTCTTGTCGGCCCCCTCCACGGAGCGGGCGCCTTTCGTATTCGTGGGGCAAACCGTAGATAGCTTAGTAGGACAGCTTTCCGCCCAATGGGCCACCCAGTTTGCTCTGGGCGGCGAAAATGTGCAGTTTTATGCCGAATCGCTGGTTGACGTGGATTCGGTGGTGCTGGAGCTTTTTATTGCGACCTCGTACGGGAATATCGGCACACCTATGCGCCTGCGGGTAGAGCGGCTAACTCAGCCGCTAACGGCCGGGGCGGGTTACACGACAGAAGCCGTCTTCGCGACAGATGGGCAGCAGCTCGTAGCAGCAGGGGCGGATACGTTGCGGTATCAGACCTTTGTCGCTGGCGCAAAGCGGTTTCGGCTGGATACGGCCTTAGGACGGTATATCCTGACTTTGCCCGCTGGCGCCCTATCCAATCAAACTGCCTTTGCTGCTGCTTTTCCGGGGCTTCTAATTTCTACGGAGGTGCTGTCTGCCGCTGAGAATGGAGCTATTTACACGATTTTCCCGCGCAGTCCGCAGACGGCCCTGCGGATATACTACCGGGAACGTATTCAGGGGCGGGAGGTGCCCCAGCAGTATAGTTTTAGCATCACGGATACCTGTGTATGGGCGTACAATCTTCGGCGGCAGGGCGTATTAGGTGGAAGGCCGGTATTACGAGACTCTTTACAGACAGATGCGGCGCTGGCCCAAACGAAGCTCCTCATAGGTGGGGGGCTTCCGGTAGGGGTGGAGTTTTCTGTGGAGGGGTGGGAGCGTCTTTTTCGGGCGCCGGTGCTTAGTGCGCGGCTCATCCTGCCGCCGGCCGCCGGCTATGAGGGGTACTACTCGCCCTTTTATCCCCGGGTCGCAGGAATAGGCTGTTATACAGACACGACGGCGGAGGCGGCCACAGCCTCATGGGGGATTGGCGATTTTGTCGGGGACTCAGTGGTGGTGGATGTAACAGCGCCGTTGCAGGAGGCTCTCACGGGTCTGCGGCCGCTACCCAATCGCTGGTATCTTTGGGTGATAGGGCGGCAATATACCCTCACCCGATGGGTAATGAGCGGGCCCCAGGCAGCCTCCAAGCCCTATCTGCTCGTTATCCTGGCACGTCCCTGAGTGTAGACGCCTACGACTTTTAGCTGTGTAGGCCTAAAAGGCGCCGCCCGAAAGGTCTCTGCACCGGTGTGGAGGTTTCTCTCCCAGAGGGTGTCAGCACGCACATAGTACAGGTAACCCCCCAGAAAGTCCACTGCGAAGGCCTGCACGCTCCTTATACCCGGCGGCGTAAGTATCCCCTGCGGAGAGAGGGTGAGCGCGCCTATGTATTCTGTGCCCCACCGGACTGTCAGGTAGGGCGAGGTGGCTTTCTGTACGGAAGGGGCAGGCCGGAGGGTGTCCATGTCAAAAAGGCGAGCCGGGCTCTGATAGGTGAAATTGTAGAGCGTATCCCTATAGCGGAAGGTGCCAGCGGCAGCGGTAGGGCCTTCTACCCAGCAGGTGTGTAGCGGCCCCGGCAGCGAGAGAATTTCCAGCGGAAGGTAAGGAGACTGCGGGGAAAGCGCACGAATGGTGACGAGATTACGCTGGGCTAGGACGAAGCTCGTGTGCGAAATAAGCTGGAGGACTGGTGTCGTATCCAGCGCTTTCAGGCGGTAAGCGGACGAGACTTCCCACAGGCCGGTCGGACCGCCTAAGAGGAAGCCGGCTTTTTCTGGGACGGGAGCGAGGGCATGGCATGGGCTCGGGAGCGGGATACTTCGCGCAGGTGAGGTGCTCCCAGGCAAGTAATACGTGAGCGTGCTGCCGTCCAAAGAGAGGGCGGCGATGGTTTCGCCATCGGCAGCAAGGGCCCGCGCGCTTTGAAGAGGGAGAAGGCTCCCAGCATCAGCGGCGAGGAAATAAAGTGTGGAGTCAGCCCAGAGGTAGGTGCCTAAGCGAGTAGGGTGGTAGCTTTCGTCGGTGTCCCAGCGGCACTGGCTCAGTAGGCCCAGCGCAGCCAGAGCGCCCCCCAGGTAAAGCCACCCCCAAACGTGGCGAGAATGAGATTGTCGCCTTTTTTGAGCTGGGATTCGTAGTCGTAGAGACATAGTGGCAGGGTAGCGGAGGTGGTGTTTCCGTAGCGGTCAATGTTGAGCATGACTTTTTCCATGGGGATGCCCAGGCGCTGGGCGACGGCTTCGATGATACGGCGATTCGCCTGGTGCGGGACGAAGAAGGCGATGTCGTCAGCGGTAAGGCCGTGTTTTTTCATGAGGGCTTCGGAGACGGCGGCCATTTGGACGACGGCGTGCTTGAAGACCTGGCGTCCCTCCTGATAGACGTAGTGCAGGCGATTTCGGACGGTGCGGAGGGCGGCGGGCAGGAGGCTTCCCCCGGCTTTCATGTGGAGGAAGGCGCAGCCGCTTCCATCGGCCTGGTGGTGATAGTCCATGACGCCGACCTCTTCATCGGTGGGTTCTAAGAGCACAGCGCCAGCCCCATCGCCGAAAATGACGCAGGTAGCGCGGTCGGTGTAGTCTATGATAGCGGACATTTTGTCGCTGCCAATGACGAGGGCTTTTTGGACGCGGCCGGCGACGATGCTGTCGGCGGCGCTGCTTAGGGCATAGATGAAGCCGCTACACGCCGCTTCTAGATCAAAGCCCCAGGCACGATGGGCCCCAATGGCATTTGCGACGATGTTTGCCGTAGCCGGTAAGGGGTGTTCTGGCGTAACAGTTGCCACAATCACCAGGTCTATCTCGGCGGGGTCTATTTGGCGCTTTTGTAGGGCTTCTTCGGCCGCTTTGATGGACATGTAGGCTGAGCCTTTCCCGCGCCCCAAAATGCGGCGCTCGCGGATGCCCGTTCGTTCTAAGATCCACTCGTCGGAGGTATCCACGAGCTTTTCCAGGTCAGCATTGGTGAGGCGGCGGGGTGGGAGGTAAGCGCCCACAGCCGTAATAGCCGCTCTACGCATATGCCTGAAAAGCCTCTGCGATCCGTTCGCTCAGACGAGCCTGGATGACCGTGAGCGCCCGAAAAATCATATTCCGAAAAGCCTTTGGCGAAGAGATGCCATGACCGATGATAATATTGCCTTTCGTGCCCAGGAAGGGGAGGCCGCCGATATTCTCGTAGTTGATCCGCTCTAAGACGGGATTAGGCGGGACTTTTTCCCGCAGGAGCTCGTAGAGCGACTCGCCGAATTTGAGCAGGATATTGCCCACAAAACCGTCGGTAACATACACATCTGCGAAGCCTTTTGGCAGGACCCGGCCCTCGGCATTCCCCACGAAGTGGATGTGCGGATTTTCTTGCAGGAGGGCGTAGGCCTGCTGAGCGAGGAGGTTGCCTTTGGAGGGCTCTTCGCCGATATTGAGGAGGGCGACGCGGGGGTTAGAGACGCCCATCACGGCTCGCATGTATACACTGCCGAGGAGGGCAAACTGGACCAGGTGCTCGGGCTTGCAGTCTACGTTAGCGCCCACGTCGCAGATGAGGGAGTACTGATTATCTCCGTAGGGGTAGAAAGCGCCGAGCGTAGGGCGGGAGACGCCGGGGAGGTTGCCGAGTTTGAGCACGGAGGCGGCCACGACAGCACCGGTATTGCCTGCGCTAATGAAGGCGTCTATCTGGCCTTCTTTGAGGGCCTGGATGCCCACATTAATGGTAGAGTCGGCTTTCTGGACGACGGCGCGAGCGGGGTTTTCATCCATGCCAATAACCTGGGTAGCGGGCAGGATACGAACCTGACCATTAAGGGCAATGCCGTAGCGGGGGGCTTCCGCCTCGAGGCGCTGCGGATCGCCTATCAGAACGATCTCTACCTCTGGTGCCAGGCTGGGCAAGGCGAGGGCCACCCCTTGTAAGGGATTCTGGGGGACGAAGTCTCCCCCCATCGTGTCTATCCCGATGCGCATCAGGCTTCGTCCTCAGGCGTAGCCAGGACTTTTTTGCCCCGGTAATAGCCGCTCTGGAGATTGACGCGGTGAAAAAGCGTAGGCTCGCCACTCTGCGGGTCTATATAATAGGCTGGGGTGGGGAGCTGGTGGTGGGTGCGTCGTTTGTCCCGGCGGCTTTTGGAATGACGTCGCTTCGGATTGGCCATAGCGGGGCAAAGGTAAGAGGTTTTAGGTTTTCGGTGGCTCCGGGGTGATTAGCCCTTGAATATACGGCGGACAAAAGGCATCCGGACAGGTAGGCCGCACTCGCCGCACCGGCAAGGCCAGACAGACGTAGTCATACACGGCCTGCGTGAGGTCTATTCGATCGGCTCGCGGCCCAAGCTCGTAAAATTCCTCACATTCCTCGGCCTTGGGATAGCGGGCCACGAGGGCATACACCTGCTGGTGCCGGGCCGAAAAAGGTAGCCCAATAGGCTGCAAGCACCGATCGCACGGCACCTGCGCCTCTCCCTCCACTACGATGTCTAACCGCAAAAAATACACATCCCGCTGAATAGACACCCGCACCTCACCCCCAAGCTCCTCTATTTCGTAATTAGCCCCAATCGCTTCAAAAAGCCCGTTGTTTAGGGGCCACCTGACCTCGCTTTTCCCTTCGGGCGTCTCAGAAACTATGAGGATATACTTCATCCAGCAATGCGGGCCAAGTCCTGATCTAAACGACTAAGAAAAGTCTCCTCGTACGGGTGCACTTTTCCATCGGCATGGATTACTTCGCGAAAGGTATCCAGGATGTCAAACCGGTAAAACCTTACCTCGTCTTTGACCAGGGAAAGTTTTTCAATGGCCTCCTGGTAAGCTTTTTCAGGGTCGTAGTCCAGCAGGGTGAAAAGCTGGAGGATACTTTCGGCACGCTGGGGAAAATTGGTGGGGATTTTCCGGAAGCGTTCTTCTGTAACATTGGCGAAGGTTTGGAGTTCTTTCTGGGTCATGGTGCCGTCCGCTCTGGCAAAGGCGTATGCCAGTCCGCCGATTGCTTCCCAAAATGCGCGACTGGTAAGCATCGGCCAAAGTTAGCGAGAAAAAAGCTACCTTTGCCTCATGGCTTTTCGCCTAATGCTCGTTGTCAGCCTTCTGGCGGCACAGACGGTAGACATCACGAAGTACCGGGTAGACCCCGCTACCTTTCTATTTGAAGATGGCCGAACCACCTTGACGGATTATGTGGTGGGGCAGCTTCAGGCGCACAGCTCGTGCTGTGGGCTGGATGGGATTTACGTGGAGCTGCGGATTACGCCGGAGGGGACCCTGGAGAGTGTGCGCCCCATGACTGGCCGAAACGACTGCTATAAAAAGTCGGTTGCAGATATTTTACGACCTTTGCGCTGGAAAGCCGAAGGTTTTCAAGGCACTCGAACGGTGTACTATGAGTTTCGCTTCAGCATGGAATGCAAAGGCACCGAAAATGATAATGTTTACAAACCCATTCCCGCTCCCAGCGCTGCCTTAGAATCTGCCCCAGCCCCTAAGCCGGAAGAACCCAAGCCTGCCGAACCGCCTAAAACCACCCCCCCTATGGCAGAGCAGAAACCGCAGGAGCCTGCTCCCAAGCCCATCCCCCCTACCCCTCCCCTGCCAGGCCAAGCCGAACCTAAACCGGCTCCCGCAGAACCCCCCGCAGCCAAAACCACCCCTTCCAAACCTACCCCTCCCAAAACCGAACCTGCCCCAGTAGCTAAGCCCAGCCAAACAGAAGTCTCTTCCGAGCCTGCTAAAAAAGGTTATCAGCCCGGCACGCCTCCCCCTGCCGAACCCGGCAAACCCCGCCCACCAGCTATCGTAGGTACTCTCCCCACCGACTCTGTGCCTAAACCCCTCCAGGTACGAGTCCCGCAAAAATACCAGAGCACCGGCGAAAAGCGACCGCCACAAGAACATATTGGCTCCTATGTCAATACCTCCGGCCCGCGCTATATGGAGCCCGACTACATCAATGGCCCTATCGCCAAGGCCCTCTACCTCAAAAAAGCCTACCGCGAAAATGGCGCCTGCGGACTGGTCCATGTGCTTTTAGAGATAGCCGTAGACCAAAATGGGCAAGTACGGGGCTACCGCATCCTGGCTGCAAACTCCCCCAAAGCCGCCGAAGTAACCCCCAAAGTTCTGCAAGGCCTCCGCTATAAGCCAGTCCCCCTCCCGATGGTCTTTTACACCGAGTTCAAGATAGATGTGGATTGTCAGCAGGATCAGCAGCGGCAGCGGCTGGATACCATCCCAGACTACCTCGTCACCCCCGATAGCAAACTCATCCAGCCTATTACCCCCAAGCCGTAAAAGGGGCCTTTCCACACCCTTTACGCAGCCGACAGAAATACAAGGCGCCATTTTTTTTGTTTCTTTGCACCGCCTATGGCAATGCGTCAGCTCAAGATTCAAAAGCAAATTACCAACCGGGAGTCGCAGGCACTGGACAAGTTCCTGCAAGAGATCGGGAAATACCCGCTCATCTCGGTGGATGAAGAGGCGGAGTTAGCCCGACGAATCCGGCAAGGGGACGAAGAAGCCCTGGAAAAGCTCGTCAAGGCTAACCTTCGCTTTGTGGTCTCTGTCGCTAAACAGTATCAAAATCAAGGCCTCCCGCTCACCGACCTTATCAGTGAGGGGAACTTGGGCCTCATCAAAGCCGCCCGGCGCTTCGACGAAACCCGGGGCTTCAAGTTTATCTCTTATGCGGTGTGGTGGATCCGGCAAAGTATCTTGCAAGCCCTGGCTGAGCAGAGCCGCATCGTCCGCCTACCCCTAAACCGGGTAGGCGCCCTCAATAAAATTAACAAGGTGCTATCCCGCCTTGAGCAGGAGTATGAGCGGGAACCTTCGCCGGAGGAGATAGCGGAGGCGATGGAAGGTACCCATACGCCGGAGGAAATAGCGGAAATTCTCCGGCAGGCCGGACCCCACGTGTCTCTGGACTCCCCTATCGCACCCGGGGAAGAAACTCGGTTCATCGAAGTATTAGAAGATACCGAAATGCCCCAGCCCGACCAAGTTCTCATGCAGGAGAGCCTCAAGCAAGAAGTAGCGAAGGCGCTCGCTACCCTGGAAGAGCGGGAAGCCCAGATTTTGCGCATGCACTTCGGAATCGACCAGCGTTACCCGATGACGCTGGAAGAAATCGCCGAAAAGCTCGGCCTAACCCGCGAGCGGGTGCGCCAAATCAAGGAGAAAGCTATCCGGAAGCTCCGGGCCAACAAGGCGGTTATCGATCCCCTTCAGCAGTATCTGGGCTAAGCGATAGCGCACGCTGGTAAGCTGCCCAGACTGCCCGAGAGAGGGCCGGCCGAAAGCCGGCCTTCTCTAATCTATACATAGCCTCGGCGGTCGTCCCCCCAGGCGAAGTAATACTATTTCCTGACACAGACTTCCTTTTTAGGCGGTACCAGCCCCCAGCGCACCCGCTCTGTGGGACGGGGGCGCTCAAAATGTCCCTCTTACCATCCCCCCACTCCCTACACCCTCTCCCCCCTTCTCAAGGGGGGAGAGGGTCGGGGTGAAGGGGGATCGTACACCCATGTGCCCTGCCCCTTCGGGGCCCTCCTCGTGACCTTATACCACTTTAAGTCAAAGGCCTTCTTAATGTGAGGAGGAGGTGGGCATGCCCGCCTGAGGGAGGAGCGGCAGCTACACCTAACTCTACCCTCCTACATTCAGAAACCCTTTGCCCGGAATTGGCATAAGCAGCCCGGCCTCCGTACCGCTCAGCTAAAAAGCGCACACGCTCTCCCTCTTTGCCTAAAAATACCAGCTCCCCTTCCGGTAAAACTTCTCGCCAGGCTTTCCCCATCAGCTCGCCCATCACACCTGGCCCCACAATGACCGCCCGCATCTCAGCCTATCAGCGCCTGATACGCCTCCGCCGTCATAAGCTGCTCAATCTCCTCCGCCTTCTCTACGCGAATCCGAATCAGCCACCCCTCGCCATACGGGTCTTGGTTGACCTTTTCCGGTTGATCTTGAAGAACTGGATTTTTTTCCAGGATCGTGGCAGAAACCGGAAGATACAGGTCAGAAACCGTTTTGACAGCTTCTACAGAACCGAAGACTGCCCCGGCCGGCAAAGTCTGCCCTACCGTGGGAATATCTATGTACACAATATCCCCCAGCTCATGCTGGGCAAAGTCCGTGATGCCTACCAGCGCTTCGTTCTCGCCCGTAAGGCGCAGCCACTCGTGCTCACGCGTATACCGGAGGTCCGCAGGAAACTGCATACGGCAAAGGTACAGCACACACCATCACCCCACACCCAAGGCGCTGCGCTTAGCGCTTGGACTTGCTTTCAGATATTTTTCTTCGGCGGGGGCGTATAGGGGGAATTTCTCAGCCGTTAGAGGCGGGCGGCTACTTCTGGCCTAATGCGCTGCGACGATAGCTGTAGGCAAAATACACTAAAAGCCCTATCACCGCCCATATCGCAAAGGCCCGGAGGTTTTCTTTGCGCGCCTGGGCAATGAGAAAGATATTGACCACCACGCCGCCCAGCGAGACCAGGGGCCAGAGCGGCACCTTGTAGGGCCGCTCTAAATCTGGCCGCTTGATACGCAGGATAAACACCGACAGCGACACCAGCGTAAACGCTAAGAGCGTGCCCAGACTCGTGAGCTCCGACACATTCGCAATAGGTACCAGCCCCGCCACCACCGACATAACCATCCCCACCAGCAGGGTGCTCCGAAAGGGCGTCTTGTAAACCGGATGAATGTAGCCGAAAATACCTCTCGGTAAAAGCCCGTCTTTAGCCATCGCCAGAAAGACCCGCGTCTGGCCTAAAAGCATCACCATCATTACGGAGATCAGCCCTGCCGTCGCCGCTATGGTAATAATATACGTCGCCCAGCCCACGCCCGCCCCCGCAAACGCCGATGCGACCGGTGCCCGCTCATCCAAGTCTTTATAGCTCACCATCCCCGTCAAGACCACCGACACCCCAATGTATAGCAAAGTCGTAATCAGTAGCGATGCAACGATGGCAAAAGGCACATCTTTTCGAGGATTGATAGCTTCGCCTGCCTGGGTAGATACCGCATCAAACCCAATATACGCAAAAAATACAATCGTCGCCGCCGTAAAGATCCCAGACCAGCCATAATGAACATTGCCGCTTTCATCCCGCACGGACTCCGGAATAAACGGATGCCAGTTATCCGGGTTGATAAAGAACGCCCCGGCGATAATCACGAATAGGACTGCCCCGACTTTCAAGGCGACAATGAGATTATTGGTGGAGGCGGTTTCCCGGATGCCTTTTAGGAGGATGCCTGTGACCACCCAGGCGATCAAAAAACCGGGCAGATTGAAGGCGAGAGCGGGGCCTTTCTGGCCTAAGGATTTCCCATAGCTGAAGGGGTCAGTAGTGAGATACTTAGGGATTTCTGCACCAAAAAGATGGAGAAGCTTCTCAAAGTACCCGCTCCATGCTACGGCTACCGTAGTAGCACCCATCATGTATTCCAGGATGAGGTTCCACCCGATAAACCACGCGATAAGTTCGCCGACAGTAGCATAGGAGTAGGCGTAGGCCGAACCCTCCACGGGAACGATACTGGCGAACTCCGCATACGCCAGGGCTGCGAGGAGGCATGCAAAGCCAGCAATCACGAATGAGATGGCGAGGGCAGGGCCGGCGTAGTTTTTGGCGGCGACGCCGGTCAGCGTAAAAATCCCGCCGCCGATGATGGCCCCAATCCCTAAGGACACGAGCGCCCAGCGCCCCAGCGCCCGCCGAAGCCCACTTTCCTGACTTTCTTTCTGATACAGTTCAATGGGCTTTGTCCGAAATAGGCTTTTCCAGAAGTCAGTTTGCGCCATTATGCAAATGTACGGGGGAGCGGGGCTATGACTGGGCCCAATGCATGGCCCGGTGGACGGCGGCCTTCCACCGCTCTAAGCGAGACGCCGCCTGGGGCCGGGGTATAAAGCGCTCTTTGCCGCCTAGAGAAGCAGCCGGTAAGCCCGCTGCGTGTGCCGCCAGCGAGGCCGCCCCCCATGCCGTCACTTCTGCATGCACCGCCCGCACTATCGGCACCCCGGAAATATCCGCCTGAAACTGCATCAGATAGGGATTCACACTCACGCCCCCATCCACCCGCAGCTCCGAAATCTCCCCCATTAGCTCCAAAACCTCCGCACTCTGATAAGCCATCGCTTCCAGCGCCGATAGAAGGAGGTCCTTCACCTCCGTATCTCGCGTCAGACCTATGATGAGCCCCCGGGCATACGGGTCCCAGTAAGGCGCCCCTAACCCCGTAAACGCCGGCACAAAAAACACCTCCCGCCCCGGCCCCTCCAGCGTATCCAGCGCCTTGTAGTCCGAAAGAAGGCCTATCTTCTCTAACCATTGCAGGGCGGCTGCCGCACTAAAAACCGCCCCCTCCCAAGCATACACCACCTCGCCTTTTCCGACTTGCCAAGCCACTGTGAGCAGAAGCCCATCCGGCGGCAAAGCGGGCTTAGGCCCGATATTTTTGAGGAGGAAGCAGCCTGTGCCATAGGTGTTTTTCGCCTGGCCGGGGGCTTGGCAGCCGTGCCCGTACAGCGCCGCCTGCTGATCCCCAATAACCCCCCACACGGGCATCTTTCCGCCCCACACCGCCGTCTCGCCATAAAAGGCCCCGCTGGGATAAATCACCGGCAAACTTTCCTTCGGTACGTTGAAAAGCGCCAGCAGCTCCTCGTCCCAGGCGTGCGTGTGTAGGTTGTAAAGCAGCGTACGGGAGGCGTTGGAGACGTCGGTGGCGTGGATGCCGCACATCTTGTAGAGCAGCCAGCTATCTATATTGCCAAAAGCCGCCGTAGGTGGAATACCAGCCTCCTTGAGAAGCCACTCTACCTTGGTGGCGGAAAAGTAAGGGTCTACGACGAGACCGGTTTTTTGGCGGAGAGCGGGTTCATGGGGCTTAAGGGCGGTGCAGCGGTCGGCCGTGCGCCGATCCTGCCAGACAATCGCCCGGTGCAAAGGTCGGCCGGTTTTCCGATCCCAGGCTACCACCGTCTCCCGCTGGTTAGTAATCCCCACCGCCGCTATCCGCTCCGGTGTAAGGCCAGCTCCCCGCAGAGCTTCCTGAACCGCTTCATACTGCGCTTGCCAGATCTCCTCCGCTTCTTGCTCGACCCACCCCGGCTGGGGATAGTACAGGCTAAAATTCCGCCGCCCTATCGCCAGAATCTCCCCCGCCTCCGAAAAGACTATCGCCCGCGCCGAACTCGTCCCCTCATCTATGGCCAGGTAGTAATTCATACCACCGCCAGCCGCTTTTCCATCAGATACCGAAGGATCTGGTCAGGCGAAATCCCCTCGGCCTCCGCCTGATAGGAAAGCACCATCCGATGCCGCAACGTGGGAATGGCCACCGCCTGCACATCTTCCACATCGGGCGCATACTTGCCAGAGAGCAGGGCATGCGCTTTCGCGGCTAATATCAGAAACTGCGCGCCCCGTGGGCCGATCCCCCAGCTGATATTCTCCCGAATGAAGGTATCGTCTGGATTCTCCTGCGGGCGGGTGTACCGGACAAGCTCTACCGCATAGCGAACTACATTATCCGCGACGGGCATCTGCCGCACAAAACGCTGGTAGGTCAGAATCTCCTCCGCCGACAAGAGCGGCTCCACCTTCGGCTCCCAAGGGGCCGTCGTGCGCCGAACAATCTCCATCTCCTCCTCGTACTTCGGATACGAGACAAAGATGGCAAACATGAACCGGTCTAACTGCGCTTCGGGGAGGGGATAGGTGCCCTCTTGCTCGATGGGATTCTGGGTAGCCAGCACAAAGAAAGGCTGGGGGAGGGGGTGGGTCTGCCCGGCAATAGAAACGGCTCGCTCCTGCATGGCTTCTAAGAGGGCGGATTGGGTTTTGGGAGAGGCGCGGTTGATCTCATCGGCCAGGATGATATTAGCGAAAACGGGCCCCGGGCTAAATCGGAAATACCGCTGGCCCGTCTCGGGGTCTATCTGCAAAAGCTCCGTACCTACAATATCGGCAGGCATGAGGTCAGGCGTAAACTGAATCCGGTGGAAAGAAAGTCCCATGGCACTGGCGAGGGAGCTGACCATGAGGGTTTTCGCTACGCCCGGCGGCCCTATCAGCAGCGCATGCCCCCCACCAAAAAGACTCAACGTAAGAAAGTGGAGGGGCTCTTCTTGCCCGACGATCACAGGTGATAGCGCCTTCCGAAGGCTCTGATAGACTTTTCGCAGGCGCTCAGCGCCCGCACGAACCTCTTCCACAGACACCTTACAAAGGTAGGGGATCCGCCCACAAAAGGTACGCAGACACCCTCGGAGGGCATAGGGCGTCCCTACCCAGGCAGCTTTGTGGGGCAGCTCAGCCTCCAAGACCTAAGTCAAAGCTGGGGGAATGCGGTATGCGCGCAGCACGGTCTTCTACCGGACGAACAGCCGGCGCTTGGCGGACGGGTCTAATCGGGCGGGAAAGGGTGACGGGTCTCATCAGAAGGCGGCAGAGGAGAGTTTCTGCCAAACAAAATGAAATAACATTTCAGCTTTGCGAAGGGATTCTTGTGCCTCTTCCAGCGTGGGTGGCTGAAACATATCCGGATACCGTCCCTGCGTCACATACTGGCTAAGTACATCATAACTCTCTTCCACGAGCGGGGCAAAGGCAGGGTCTATCTTGGCGCAGAGCTGCAGGAGCTCCTTAATGCTGTGGGTTTTGGGGAAAGGCTGCTGATGAGAGATGAGAAAGGCTTTGAGGGCTTTCTCAGCGGCCTGCTGGGCATGAAAAGCGGCGGCCCCGAGGGAAGGGGCATCCTCCTTGTAAAGTTCCAGGGCTAACCTGCCCAGCCGAATATCACTCCTGGCATGAGCCAGCCAGCGATGGGCTTCTTCCTGGTGCATGGCCATAATGTCTTCTTGGTTGAGGATTTTGTCCATAGCCCAAGCGGAGGAAATCGGAATCCCAGAAATACCCTCCTGCAAAGCATAGTGCGTGATATTCCCCACGCAGGCGGCCTTATAAGGCAGCTCGGACTCCGAGACGAGAATCAGATCGGTGGGGATGCCGTTGGCACGAAGAGCCGCTTCTAAGCGGGTAAGAAACCGGCGCTTCGCGGACGGGTCTAACGTTTCCCGAAGAATAATCAAAAGGTCCCAGTCGCTATCCGGACGATGGGTGCCCTTCGCCCGAGAACCAAACAGGATCACCTGCCGAAGCGTCAGCCCCTGCCGAGCTATCTCAGCCCTAAGCACCCCAAGAAGGTCGGGCGGCAGCGCAGTCATCTTCTCAAATGTAGGGTTTCTAGCAGACGAGCGCAGGGATATTCCGTCTTGGCTCTTACCTTTGCCGTATGAAGCGATGGCAGGCACAGCTTGATGGCCGGCATTACATCAGCCTCAGCGAGGCTGCAAAACAGCTCAACATCCCCCTTGCGAAGCTCCCCTACAGTCTTCGCATCCTTTTAGAAAACGCCCTTCGCAATCTGGATGACTTTAAGGTTACTCAAGCGCACCTATCACCCTTTCAAAAGTGGGATGGCAAGCCTGGGGCTGACGACGAGATAGCTTTTATTCCCAGCCGCGTGCTGATGCAGGATTTTACTGGAGTACCGGCCGTAGTAGACTTAGCCTCTCTGCGGGAAGCAGTAGCTAAGCAGGGCGGCAACCCCCGCCGGATTAATCCGCTCGTCCCCGTAGACCTGGTCATTGACCACTCGGTACAAGTGGATTCTTTCGGGAGTGCCTTGGCCCTCCAGCGCAATATCCAACGCGAATACGAGCAAAACCGCGAACGTTATCAGTTTCTAAAATGGGCCCAGCAAGCTTTTGATAACTTTCGGATTGTGCCGCCGGGGATGGGGATCGTGCACCAGGTAAATCTGGAATATCTATCGGACGTGATTACGGAGCGGGATGGGTGGCTTTTCCCGGATACGCTGGTGGGGACGGACTCGCATACACCCATGGTCAATGGGATCGGCGTGATTGCCTGGGGGGTAGGCGGCATAGAGGCGGAAGCAGCCCTGCTGGGGCAGGCGTTTTACTTTCCTTGCCCGGAAGTGATCGGCCTGCGGCTCACAGGACAGCTGCGGCCCGGCGTAACGGCCACAGACCTCGTGCTTACTATCACAGAACTTCTACGCAAGGTGGGCGTGGTAGATAAGTTTGTCGAGATTTTTGGGCCAGGCCTGGATCATCTGACAGTTCCAGACCGGGCCACTATCTCCAACATGTCGCCGGAGTTTGGCTGTACGGTAACCTACTTCCCGATAGATGAACAGACGCTAACGTACCTATCGCTGACGGGGCGCTCGCCGGAGAAAGTAGCGCAGATTCGGGCGTATGCGCAGGCGAATCATCTTTGGCGCAGGCCAGAGGAAAGTCCAGTTTACACACAGGTGGTAGAACTGGACCTGAGTGCGGTGGAACCCTCGGTGGCGGGTCCGCGACGGCCTCAGGACCGCATTCCCCTGACCACCGTAAAAAGCGCCGTCCAAACCACCCTGGAAAAGACCTTTCAAAAGCAGCTTCATCCGGTGGCGCCGCAGCCCCTCACGCTCTCGCAGACGCACCTACCCCAAAATGGCTTTGCCCACCTCTCGGCTGGCGATAGCGAATACCTCCTGCGGGATGCCGATGTGGTCATAGCTGCCATCACCAGCTGCACCAATACTTCCAACCCCTCCGTGATGCTGGCGGCCGGGCTGGTCGCCAAGAAAGCCGTAGCCATGGGCCTTCGTCCCAAGCCCTGGGTCAAGACCAGCCTGGCCCCAGGCTCTCGCGTCGTGACCCGCTACTTAGAAAAAAGCGGCCTTCTCCCCTACCTGGAAGCCCTGCGCTTCCATGTGGCAGGCTATGGCTGCACCACCTGCATCGGAAATAGCGGCGCGCTGCCATCCGCCGTCTCCCAGGCCATCCAGGAAAAAAACCTCGTCGTGGCCGCCGTCCTCTCCGGCAACCGCAACTTTGAGGCTCGCGTCCACCCCCAGGTCAAAATGAACTTCCTCGCCTCACCGCCCCTGGTGGTGGCGTACGCCCTCGCCGGCCGCACCGACATAGACTTTGAGACCGAACCCATCGGCTACGACCCCGATGGCTACCCCGTCTACCTGCGCGATATCTGGTTCTCCCCCGACGAGCTCAAAGACCTCATGGAAAAAGTCGTTGACCCCGAAGATTTCCGTCAGAACTACGCCCGAATCTTTGAGGGTGAAGAGGCCTGGAGAGCCCTGCCTGCGCCAACGGGGGACCTGTATGCGTGGGACCCAGCCTCTACATACATTCGGAAAGCGCCCTTCTTTGAGGAGGTGACCCGGGCCGTCCCGCCTCTGCAGGATATCGAGGGGGCGCATGTGCTGCTTATGCTGGGGGATTCTATTACAACGGACCACATTTCGCCGGCGGGGTCTATCGCCTCTTCCAGTCCGGCAGGGGAGTATCTCATCGCACACGGCATCTCCCCGAAAGACTTCAACTCTTACGGGGCACGGCGGGGCAACCACGAGGTGATGATTCGGGGGACCTTCGCCAACGTGCGCCTGCGCAATATGCTCGTAGACCGGGAAGGCGGGTGGACGCGTTACCATCCCACCGGCGAGGTGCTAACCGTGTACGAAGCCGCCATGCGCTATCAGGCAGAAAAAACGCCTCTGATCGTCCTGGCTGGGAAAGAGTATGGTAGCGGCTCTTCCCGCGACTGGGCGGCTAAAGGTACCACGCTCCTCGGGATTCGAGCGGTTATTGCCGAAAGTTACGAACGTATCCACCGCAGCAATCTCGTCGGTATGGGCGTGCTCCCCTTGCAATTCCGCCCCGGCGAAAACGCCCAAACCCTCGGCCTCACCGGCAAAGAAATCTACACCATCCGGGGCATCGCCGACGGCCTCACCCCCCAAAAGCACCTCTCCGTGGAAGCCTTAGACCCCTCCACCGGTACGAAAAAGACCTTCTCCGTCATCGCCAACCTCCGCTCCGACGTGGAAATCACCTACTACCAGCACGGTGGCGTGCTGCATTACGTGCTGCGCACGCAGTTTTTAAACTAACGTGTGGGCACCTTGCCTGCATCCCTTCCTCACCCCCCCGGTGCAGGAAGCGCTGACCGCCTATGAACGCCTCCTGCGCGAAGTCAATGCCACCATCAACCTCGTCTCCCGTAAGGACATAGCGGCGCTGCGAGAGCATCACCTGCTTCCCGCCCTGCTCTTATTGTGTCTTTTGCCGATAGAAGAGGGGGCAGAGGTGCTGGACCTGGGAACAGGCGGGGGGCTACCAGGAATTCCGCTGGCGATCGCCCGGCCAGACTTGCGACTTCTCTTAGTGGATAGCATCCGAAAGAAAGCGGAGGCGGTACAGCGCATGGTAGAAGCGCTGGGGCTTTCTGAGCGGGTGCGGGTGCAGTGGGCCCGGGCAGAGACCCTGCCCATGCGTTTCCCCTACATCGTCGGGCGGGCGGTAGCCCCCCTGCCGAAGTTCCTCACCTGGGCTAAGCACCTCCTCCTGCCAGGAGGTAGGGTATATTACTACGCGGGCGAACCCCTACCCCCCATCCCCCCCCGCTGGGAAGCCACCTATCATCCCTTTCGGCAGGTAATAGAACATCCCTACTTGCAGAGCAAGGGCGTCTTATCTTTGCGCTATGCTTAGTGGGTATCTGCCAGCGCTGGTGATGCTGGGCGTAGGGCTTGTGCTGGGGGTGGCGTTTGTCTTCGCCCCTGAACTCCTCGCCATGCGCCGAAAAAATCCCTCCAAAAACATCCCCTACGAAAGCGGAATGGACCCTATCGGCCCCGAAAGACCCCGCTTCTCTGTGCACTACTACAAGGTCGCCATGATTTTTACCGTGTTTGATGTAGAGCTGGCGCTTTTGTATCCCTGGGTGGGGTTTTTCTCAGAGGACCCGCGGTGGGCGCTCGGGGTATTTGTAACTTTTACGGCGATCCTGGCGGCAGGCTATATCTACCTTCTGCAAGAGAAGGTCTTTGACTGGGCACGAGAAGAGCTGTGAGTATGCTACGGCCGCTTTTGATCGCGGGCGAGTGGGTACAGAGTCGGGATGTCCGACCCGTGCATGCGCCTTATCATGGCGATGTCCTGGGAGAAGTGGCGTATGCGGAGGCCGACCATATTGAACGGGTGATAGCAGGGCAGCCAGCCGCTCAAGCCGCAGCAGCCCGCCTCAGTACAGCGGAGCGCTACGTTATCCTGGATAAACTCTCTCAGCGCCTTCTATCAGAAAAAGAATCCGTCGCCCGTCTAATCGCCCGGGAAGCCGCTAAGCCCCTCCGGTATGCCCGCCTGGAAGTAGAACGGGGCCTTGTTACCATCACCACCGGACGCGATCTGGTGCGCACCCTCGCCGGCGAAGTCCTCCCTGCCGACCTGAGCGACGCCCTGCGAGGTCGCCTGGCGCTCGTTCAAAGAAAGCCCGCTGGCCCGCTTCTGGCTATCACGCCCTTCAACTTCCCCTTGAATCTCGTCTTGCATAAGGTCATCCCAGCGGTGGTGGCAGGCTGCGCGATAACGCTCAAGCCGGCGCCGCAGGCCCCCCTTACGGCCTTCTGGCTGGCTGAGGCCCTCTTAGAAGCAGGCTGGCCGCCCCAGGCGCTCACCGTGCTGCTTGCCGACCCTCCCCTGGCCGAAAAGCTCGTGCGCAGCCCAGCCTTCAGGATTTTCTCCTTTACGGGCAGTGCCGCCGTCGGATGGCACCTTCAGACCCTCGCTGCCAGAAAAAAAGTCCTCTTGGAGCTGGGGGGCAGCGCCGCCGTCATCGTCCATGATCCACCCGCAATAGAAACTGCCGCGCACGCTATCGCCGAAGCAGCCTACCTCTATAGCGGACAGGTCTGTATCTCTGTCCAGCGCATCTTCGTCCAGCGAAGGCTCTATTCAGACTTTGTAGAAGCCTATCGCCAGGCTGTACAGACGCTCAAAGGCGGTGACCCCCTGGATGAGAACGTCCATTACAGCTCGCTGATAGACGACAAAGCCTACAAGCGCGTAGAATCCTGGCTGATGGAGGCCCGCATAGGCGGCGCCCAGTACCTTTTGTCAGGGGAGACCCATCCAGAAAAGCGCCTGATAGCGCCCATACTCCTGGCGGAGGTGCCGGCCCAGTGCGCCCTGGCGCGAGAAGAGGCCTTCGCCCCGTACGCGGAAATCCGCACCTATGAAAGCTTAGACGAGGCTATAGCCTTGACTAACGCCTCCCCGTACGGCCTCCAAGCCGGCCTTTACACCCAGTCCGAAACCGCCCTCAAAAAAGCCTGGCAGGAGCTGGAGGTAGGCGGCGTCGTCCATAATGCCCCGCCTACGTTGCGATTGGACCATATCCCCTACGGCGGCGTGAAAGGCTCCGGCCTGGGCCGCGAAGGCGTCAAGTACGCTACACTCGAGTACACCGAGCCGAAAGTGTTATTATGGTGATGCCAGACGATAAGCTGGTGATAGCGGGGGAAGTGATTCCCAGTCGGCTCTGGATGGGTACTTCGCGCTACCCCTCACCCGAAGTGATGGTGCAGGCGCTGGAAGCAGGACAAGCAGGGCTGGTTACCGTCTCGGTGCGCCGGATTGACCTTAAGCACCCGGAGCAGACCTTCCTAGACTTACTCATTGGGAAGTACCGGCTTTTGCCAAATACAGCGGGCTGCTATACGGCGGAGGAGGCGGTCTTCATGGCACAGATGGCTCGGGAGGCCCTGGACACCAACTGGGTCAAGCTGGAAGTGATCGGCGATGATCGCCTTTTGTGGCCGGATGCCGAGGAACTTTTGAAGGCGGCCCGGGAGCTGGTGAAAGAGGGCTTTGTAGTGCTGGCCTATGCCCCGGATGATCCCATCGTTTGCCGGCGCCTATCCGATATTGGCTGCGCCGCCGTGATGCCCTTAGCTGCGCCGATTGGAAGCGGCCAAGGAATACGCGATCCAGAACGGCTGGAGATGATTCGCCACCTGGTACCAGACTGTCCACTCGTGGTCGACGCAGGCATCGGGAGTCCGGCGGATGCTTGCTTAGCGATGGAGTTAGGCTATGACGCCGTGCTGGTGAATACCGCCATCGCGGAGGCGATGCATCCTGTCCAGATGGCCGCTGCTATGCGCGCCGCTGTAGAAGCAGGCCGTCAGACTTACTACGCGGGCCGCGTCCCAAAAGTCTCTTACGCTCGCCCCAGCAGCCCCCAGGAAGGCCTACCGCTATAAAGTCTGTCGCTTCTGCGCCAAGTACAGCACCCGTCCCATCGGCGCTAATACCACCTGCTCCCGTACTACAAAGAACCTCCCCAGTAGCCCCTCAAAAGCTTCCTGGCTGTGGTCGGGAAAGATTGCCGGCCGGGAATGGAGGAACTTTATCTGCGGGTCGTCGCTGGGGATATACTCTATTATCAGATGGCCCGCCGGCGCTAAAAGCTGCGCCAGCAGCTCTATCTGGATAGCGTAAGGAATGAGATTCCTATACCGCAGGTGATGGGTAATAGCCAGAGCGAGACTAACATCAAACCGGCCTTGCAAGCGCTCTAAAAGGCCCGGGAGGACGTTCCCCATGCCCAGGGGCGGCGAAGGCTGACTGATGTCTGCCCAGATGGGATAGAGATGCTTATGCTGCGGGCCGAGACGCTCCCACAGGCGGTCTATAGCAAGGGGGTCGTTTTCTAAGGCTACTACGCCCTCTCGGGCCCGCAGGGCCAGCAGGCGCGTATAGCCTCCCTCATGCGCACCAATATCCAAGGGCATCGTTGGCCATAGCAAGAATGCCGCATAAGGCACACTGGTAATCAAAACCCTTGCCTGCTGAAGTATGCTCATAAAAACGATGGGCGGTAAGAAGACTAATTCTTCTTACCGGCCGGCTGTGCAGAAAGTTCTTTTTGCATATCTTCCAGATTTCCCTTAGCTAAGAGAAACTCTGGAGCGACTTGAAGGGCTTTTTCAAAGGCTTCTTTGGCTTTTGGGTAGTCTTTCTGGAGGCGGTAGATGACGCCCCGCACATTATAGGCGGCGGCGCGCAGGGGTATTTCTTGGGTTTGGCCCTCGGGTGTGGTGATGCGCACCCGCGCCTGCGCCGACTCCGGAAGGTTCAAAAGCCGATCGATATTAGCCTGGCATTCCCCATAACGCTGAAGGTTGAACTGCAACGTGACAACCTGATAGAGGTGGAGAGGCTCATTCGTAA
>Ga0209691_1000669_pt1 | contig 22826 bp, 17 predicted proteins | sample YNPMSBMetaG_FD_187120 | JGI IMG/M metagenome (GOLD analysis project Ga0209691, IMG submission 187120) | Anoxygenic and chlorotrophic microbial mat microbial communities from Yellowstone National Park, USA - YNP MS-B MetaG (SPAdes) (version 2) ... | reverse complement strand
AGGGCCTAATTCGCCACCGATAGCTCACCTGCACCCAGCCTGTCACGGCAGGTATCTGCCGGGTCCACCAGGCGAGCGTATCCGGCCTGAGCGGCCGCTGAAAAAGCACCGCTGGATACATTTCCATATGGCCCCACGTCCATGTACCTGTCAACTGCACCCCATACCATAAAAGCGGCCCCTCCGGCTGGGAGATTTGTGCCTGGTGCACCAGAAGCGGCCATCGCTGCCATAAGGCCCAACCATGCAGCCGAAGGCCCTCCCTTTCCGCCCCCGCTGTGCTATCCTGAAACCTATCCTCCCCTGCCTCCCGCCATGCCAGGCCGCCCTTGATCAGAGCATATTCGGGATTGCGCGGGGAAGGCAGCCCCCACGCCTGATAAAAAAACCACGGTAAGGCCATGCGGCTGTACTGGAGAAAAAGCTCTGGCGCAAGGTCCCGGGTGCCCTGGAAGGTGAGGGTGCTACGTACTTCTGGAGCGGGGCTACGGGGAGAAAGCCAATGGCGATAAAAAGCATGTAGCCGCAGGGTGTACGGGCGCCCTTCAGCGGGGCAGGTGAGGTGTGATTCCACTGTGAAGGCATTTTTGTCGAAGGGTTGCCAGCCGGTACCATACCCCCACCAGCGCAAAAGCCCTACAGAGAGGGCCGCCCTATGTGTCGCCATGCGCACACCTACCCGCTGCTCTTCTCCAAAGGCAAAGGTGCTTAGCGCAGTGGTATCCGTGCCGAAAGGGGAGGCCGGAACGCGGGCAGGGCCGCCCCGCCAACCCCCATACGTCTGCCGAACCTGACCATAAAGCCCCATGGCCACCTGACCACCTCTCCCTCCCCACCAGGTGAGGCCTCCTTCTGCTTTCACTAAGCGGTGCCATAGGCGCCACAGCCCATCCGTAAACCGCACCGGCTGGCTCTCCTTCTGAAAGGCTTCAGCTATCCCCTGCGCCGGATCAAATACACTCCCCCCATTCAGCTCGTCAAGCAGCTGATTCCAGAAAGTCTGGATGCGGCCATACAGCGACAAACCGGAGGTGGGAGGGGGCGGGCTTTGTCCATAAGCGGCCAGACCTACCCCATAATGGTCTGTAGTTTGGCCGAGGTATTCCCCGGTGCGGGTACGCCGCCGATAGGCTATCTGAAAGCCCGCCCGAGGAGAAAAGTTTTGCGCGTGGTCCACCGATAAAAGCTGCGTCCGACGACTGGATTGATCAAAGCGCACCCGCGTGTAAGGCTTCTTCACAAAAAGCGGCTCTAAGGAAGATAGGATGTAAGCAGCCTGATAAGCCGGCCATATAGTGATTTCCTGACCGGGAGGAGCCAGCGGCTCATAGTAGGGCTTGAAGTAACTTAGGCGCCACAGCACGGCCGGCACCCTATCCAGTACATCATAGAAGGGGAGATTAGCGAGCGTTTCCGCCATCTGCTCCCATGGCCTGCGCAAAGGGTAGTTCGGCATGACGACCGCGGGGAGGGCTTGGGGGGCGGTGTCCGGCTCCATCATGCGGCGGCGCGTACTATCTGCCGACTGAAAAGCCTCTCCGCGCACCTCTACAAAAGCGGTGTCTGTCTGACCCTTCAGGAAGGCAGGGAGAACCGCCCCTAAGAAGCTTATCCTTATAGCGAGTGTACCAGCTCGGTGAATATGCGGGTGAGTTTGGGTTCGGCCTCGCTGGCGACCGTGATGATTTCTTCCAGGGAGACAGGTTTGAGGTTGTCGGGATCGCCAATATCGGTAACGATGGACATAGCGAAGACCCGCATGCCCATGTGGTTAGCGACGATGCATTCCGGGACGGTGGACATCCCTACGACATCGGCGCCAATGATGCGGAGGTAGCGGTATTCGGCGGCGGTTTCCAGGTTGGGGCCCGGTACGGCAGCATATACCCCCTCCTGCAGGGGGACATTAAGGTCCTGCGCAATGCTTCTGGCTCTGGCTATAAGGCCTCGATCATAGGGCTGACTCATATCGGGGAAGCGCGGCCCGAGCTGATCAAGATTGATGCCGCGGAGCGGGTTTTCGGGCAGAAGGTTAATGTGGTCCCGAATAATCATCAGGTCGCCGAGCTTGTAGGTGAGGTTAACTGCACCGGCGGCATTGGAGAGGAGGAGGGTGTGCGCCCCCAGCAGCTTCATGATGCGAATGGGGTAGGTAATCTGGTACATGGTGTAACCCTCATAATAGTGAAAGCGCCCCTGCATAGCGACGACTTTTTTCCCGCCGAGCTGCCCAAAAATCAGCCGCCCGAAATGACTCTCTACCGTGCTTATGGGAAAGTGTGGAATAAAGTTATAGGCGAGCTGGACTTCTTTTTCAATTTTTTCCGCTAAACCGCCCAGTCCCGTCCCCAGTACAATGCCTACTTCTACACTGCCTTGGTAATAGCGGCGAATGTACTCCATCGTTTCCCGAAAGTGGGTATAAGCTTCAGGCGTTACCATATGCAGGCACGAAGGTAATGAGCTTTTGCAGTTTGGTTTCTTCTTCGGTAGTGAGCGGGCGCATCCGAATGCGTAGCACATACAAAGGTAGCTCGGCAAGGTGGTGCGAGTACGGGCTGCGGTAAAGCCGGGCAAAGTCTTTTTCGGTGGTGAGGAGGATGATATCTTTCATGCCCAGCTTTCGTTCAAGGCGGCGAAACGCTTTTCGCATTTTCGCCAGGTCCCGCTCAGCGTAAACATAATGGTCGGGGAAGGCCCAGAAATCCACGATATAGGCCGGGATGCTCTGAATAGCGAGGTGGAAGCTCTCCGGCGCGGCAATCCCCGCAAACGCAAATACAGGCTTGTGTCGGAGAAACGCCACCGGCTGGGGTGGCTGCTCTGGCTGCCAGATGTCCTGTAGCTCGTACACAAAGCGTCCCATGGGACGTCGACGCATGGGGGGACGAACCTTCTTCTGGTCAGTATGTTTCTGGTTTAGGATAAGCAGATGCGCGCGCCTGTAGCTTTGTAGGGGCTCTCGGAGCGTCCCCAGCGGAAAGAGCCAGTCTTTCCAGGCGGGCTTTGCTAAATCTATCAGAACGATATCTATATCCCGATGCAGTCGCCGGTGCTGAAACGCATCATCTAAAACGATAATCTGCGTGTCGGGGTACTTTTCTATGAGCTTTTGACCGGCTTCGTAACGGTTTTCACCGACGAAGGTGGGCAGGTCGGGATAGCGCAGTTTGATTTGGGTGGCCTCATCGCCATAGAGCGCAGCTGGGTAAGAAACAGCCAGCTGCACCTCCTGGGGGCCCTGCGTTTGGCGTTTGTAGCCTCGGCTTAGGTATCCTACCTTATATCCCTGTGCCCGCAGCTGCTCAATCAGGTACAGCGTAAAAGGCGTTTTTCCTGTGCCTCCTAAGGACAGATTCCCGACACTTATCACCGGCCTGGGCAGCCGGCGAATAGACAAAAGCCCCTTGTCATAGAGAAAGTTTCGTAGGGTTATCAGCAGGCCATATATGAGGGCCACGACCAGACGCACGGGAAAGAGCATGTGCCAGCCTATGGTTTTCCAGAGCGGTTTTCGCATACCCTTCAGCAAAGTTCGTAGCTTTGTCTGGATGCAGGAAGTGAAAGTAACTTCTGAATGGAGCCGGGAAGAGGTGGCTGAGATCTACCGGCGTCCCCTCCTTGCTTTGATTCAGCAGGCGGCAGCGATTCACCAGCGCTTCCACAAGCCCGGAGAGGTGCAAGCCTGTACCCTCCTTTCTATTAAGACGGGCGGATGCCCGGAGGATTGTGCGTACTGTGCCCAGAGTGTGCGTTACCAGACGCCGGCCCAGGTGCACAAGCTCCTGCCCATAGAAGAGGTGGTGGAGGCAGCGCAGGCCGCTAAAGCCGCTGGGGCTACCCGTTTCTGTATGGGGGCCGCCTGGCGTGAGGTGCGTACCAACCGCGACTTTGATAAAGTCTTAGAGATGGTTCGACAAGTGCGAGCCCTCGGCTTAGAAGTCTGTGGCACCTTCGGCATGCTCACGCCCGACCAGGCCAAAGCCCTCAAAGAAGCCGGCCTCACCGCCTACAACCACAACCTCGATACCTCAGAAAGACATTACAGCCGTATCATCACGACCCGGACGTATCAGGACCGCCTTAGTACCCTCAAAGCCGCCCGGGAAGCTGGCTTGACCCTCTGCACCGGCGGCATCCTTGGCCTCGGAGAAACCGAAGAGGACCGCATAGACCTCCTCCATACGCTCTGCACGATGGACCCTCACCCCGAATCCGTGCCCATCAACGCCCTCGTTCCCATTCCCGGCACCCCTTTGGCGCAGCAGCTACCCCCTTCTGTATGGGAACTGGTACGGATGATTGCGGCTGCCCGCCTCCTCATGCCCAAAAGCCGCATTCGTCTGGCTGCCGGGCGCGAAAGCCTTTCCCTTGAGGCCCAGGCTCTCTGCTTTGTAGCTGGGGCCAACTCCATCTTCCTCGGCGATAAACTCCTCACCACGCCAAACACCCCCCTCTCACAAGACCAGCAGCTCTTTGACCTGCTGGGCATCACGCCTCAGCCCGCTTTTGCAGATACTTTACCGGCCTGACGATTCTTTGTGCGGATGCGACTGGGGTGGATAGCCGGGGTGACGATGCTCTGGGGCCAGCTCCTTCCAAACTTGGGCGGCCAACGGGTGGGTATTTCAGCACTGACCTTCCTCAAGGTAGACCCTTCGCCCCGCTCGGCGGGTATGGCCGGCGCCTCGGTAGCCATGGCAGGCGACCCCTTCTACACCTATCTCAACCCTGGTGCCCTGCCCAGAAGCGGCGGCGGCATGGGATTTAGCCACACCTTCTGGATTGCCGGGCTGGATCATAGCTATGCGAGCTTCGTCTGGCCTTGGCGTGTCTCCCACCGCCTCGGCTGGCAAGCCCAGTTTTTAGGAAGCGGCCCCATCGAGCGCCGCACCGAATACCAGTCCCAGGGCACCGGCGAATACTTCTACGCCACTTACTGGGCTACTGGGCCCGTGTATGCCTATGAGTTTAGCGACCGCTTCTCGGCAGGCGGTAGCTTCAAGGTTGTCCGAGAAGCCCTGGACGTGTTTCAAGCTACCACCTGGGTAGTGGATATAGGCTTTCTCTATTGGACGGACGTGCGAGACTTTCGCTTTGGCGTGGTAGTACAAAACTTCGGCCCCAACTCCCGCCTGCGCACCCGAGATAGCCGCTATCGCGACCTGCCACTGGATGCGTATCCGCCACCGACAGTCTTTTCGCTCGGGGCCGCCCTCCGCGCCTGGTCTAATGACCACCACAAAATCGAAACTGCCCTGCAACTTAACCACCCTAACGACAATGCCGAAAACCTCCGACTTGGCGTGGAGTACCAGTATGCTTCGGTGCTTTTCATCCGGGCGGGGCAAAAGCTGGGGCTTCGGGAACAGTATGTCCCCACGGCGGGGGTGGGACTCATGCGCGGCTGGGGACGCGGACGCATCCGGATAGACTATGCAGCCGAGTGGTTAGGCCGCTTGGGACTACAACATCGAGTTAGCGTGATGTGGCTTAGCCATGCAGACCAGGAAAAGACCAGATAGGAGCTCTCCTTATGAGCTGCCTCTTTTCTCACAACCTTCCATAGACAATGACTTTTTGTACAAAAAGGAAAGACTCTTAAGGTTCCTAAGAGGGCATAAGCAGCGGTATAAACGTTATACGGGTTCTCCTCTTCGTTATGCTGGAGGTAAAAGCTGGGCGGTGGGGTATATTATTGAGCATTTACCTGCGACTTTGGATCGGGTCGTGTCGCCATTCATAGGGGGGGCCTCCTTAGAGGTAGCATTAGCTAAGGAACTAGGTATTCCCGTTTTAGGATTTGATATATTTGACATCTTAGTTAACTACTGGCAAGTTCAGATAAAACATCCTCATGATATATATTCAGAGCTCAAAAATCTCTCTCCTGATGCTCAAACCTATAAGAGAGTAAAGTACTTCCTTAAAAAGCACTGGCAAAAAGAAATTGTACTACCCCCTGTGAAGTTAGCTGCGTATTATTACTTCAATCATAATCTCTCTTACGGCCCCGGTTTTTTAGGTTGGCTTTCTTCTGTATATGCAAAACAAGAGGTCTACGACAGAATGATTCAGAAGGTTAGGGATCTTAAGGTTGCTAGGCTTTGGGTGGAGTGTGCAAACTTTCCAGAGGTAATAGAGGAGCATCATCAGGATTTCTTATATTGCGATCCTCCTTATTATTTAGGGGAGGACAGTACATTATTTAGAGGCCTATATCCACAGCGAAACTTTCCTATACATCATGACAACTTTCAGCACAAAGTGCTGAGAGATTTGCTACACTCTCATAAAGGAGGATTTATACTCTCATATAATGATAGCCCGACTATAAGGGATTGGTATAGAGATTTTGAGATCATAGAGCTTCCTGTGCACTATACTATGGGACAAGGGGAGAAGAGGATTGGGGAGAATAGGAGGAAAAAAAATACGGCCCATGTGAAGAAGACGGTAGAGCTTCTTATAATAAAGCGGGGATGAGGGATGGGTAGAAAGCGGGCTATGACTTCGGAGCAGGCTAAGGAAGTGAGACAGCGAGGACATGAAGATGCTAAGGAGTTTGCTATTCGTTTAGGCATTGGGAGGGAGTTTAGAAGCGATCCCCAAGCTAAAAAGGATGTCATAGACACCCAAGGGCTTAGTTATTCAGTCAAGTCTGGTGTCAAAAAGTGGCAGATTTTTTTGTATAGCAGGAAGAGATTTGAGAATAATACCGAATTTCAGGCTACCAACTTTGGAAAAGCTTTTTTAGATTGCATAGATTCTTTTCCAGAATCCTTCTCAGATTATCAGAAAAATAAAGAAGAGAGCAAACTAAGGCTGCAAATTTCGATCAGAAAATTGAGTGAAAAGCTGCAGGACAGAAAGGTTCTTAGATTCTTTCTATCCAAGTCGCTATTCAATAGCAATGAGGTAGATTTTTTAGTCGTAAAGCAAGGGGAATGCTTCTATGTATTTGAGCGAGACGATGTTTTAGATGTATTTTCTGAGAACCTCACTGTCACAACCTCCAAGGCCAGGATAAGAGGACAATACGACGATCAAAAGGTTTTATTCAAGTTTGAGGGTAAAACTATTGGGGAGATAGAAATGAGGAATGACAGTGAGGTACATTATAGGGAAGTTAAGTTTTGGCTTCACAAGGCCCTGTCCTTAGAACTTCTTATAAAGAAAATTCCACTATTAGCCGAATATGAAAAACGAAATATACGCCTGTATTCAAAATCCAGGGGAGAAAAGCGAGATGCTACAGGTAGTAAGAGAAGGATTGATGCTCTCCGTAGGCAGCTTGAGAGCGAGGGTAAGGCCGAAGGGTGATACCATGCGGAGAGTTCTCGGGTTTTTAGCTTTGCTGATGCTTTGGGGGTGTGGGGACTTCTGGGGCCGGAAGACCAAGCTGGACTTTATTGAGGTGCCTCAGTACGATAATACGCTGGTGAGCTATGTGCCGATTCTGCCATATTGGGAAGGTTTTGTAGCGCCGGTGGATATGTGTGTGGGGTATGATCGGCTGGTGTATGTGGCGGATTCCGGAGCGGGGGCGATCGTATGTCTGGATGTGGCGGGGCGGGAGCTGGGGCGGTTTGCGCTGCCGGGTGTGCATGCGGTGGCTCAGGATCGGCGACTGGACCTTTTGGCGGCGGCTTTCGTCGATACGGTCATAGGGGGCCTCGCCTATCGGTTAGATGCAATCTATCGGATTCGGCTGGCGCAGCCCGAGGGGTATGGTCTGCGATACGCCCGTATTGTGCGAAAGCGCATCCATCCCTTCTACTTTCAAGCAACTTTTAGCACGTCGGATACGCTGGTGCGCTTTAGGCGGATCGCCGTCCTGGGCGATAATAGCTACTATGTCACTCGCAATGGCCCGGATAATGCCCGGACGAAGTTTGGCGGCCCGGATGAAGCGGTAATCAAGTTTGATGCGGCAGACCAGTGGGTAGAGGCCGTAGTGGTGGAGTCCAGCTTGGGCACGCAGCCCGATTTCTTCAAGGGGCCGTGGGGGCTTGTGACAGCGGCCCGACCGCCCCAGAGTCCCTTCGTCTCCACGTCACCAGATTTCTGGGTGGGTCAGGTAGGGCCGGGTGTGCCTTTGCGGGTCCAGCGTATCGTCGTACGGGAGGGGGAACAGGGGCGGTTTTACGCGGTAGATGATAGGTGGGTCGTCGGCGACACGTCTAAGGCGGACGGCTTTTTGGCGGTACCCGGGCGCTTTCGCCGGGTGGAGGGGCTTACGCTTACCGGGGGAGCTCAATCCTACCTGGTGGTAGCGGATGCGGAGTTAGACTCGGTGTATGTCTTTAACTTACAGGGCTTAGAGGGGGTTCAGCCGCCGCCGGCTGCGGGCAGCCCGAAGCTCGTACGGGTGTCATTTGGTGGGAGCGGAAGCGGTCCCATGAGTATGCGCCGCCCCACCGCCGTGGCTCAGGCTGACAGAATTTTATACGTCTGTGATGCGGGGAATCGCCGCATTATGCGCCTGCGCCTGACGACAGACTTTTAGAAATAAATCCAAAAGTTTGGTTACCTTTGTGCCCGACAACCTGGTTGGGCATGAGAAGCTGGTTTATCCGGTATGTATGGGACCCTTATCGGCTGGTATATGTGCCGGCGCCGATAGGATGGCAGAGTCTATGGCGGCAGGGGCGGGTGTGGGTGCAAGGGGCTCTGGTGGGAGTAGGCTTATTTGTGGGGGGATTCCGCTGGTGGGAAAGCTACGTAGAGCGGCGAGAGCGGGCACGAATGGCGGTTTTGGAAGAGAAGATACAGCGACTCCGGCAGGAGTGGCAGTTATGTGAGGGGCGAGTAGAATACTTTTATCAGCGGCAGCGCGATTTTTATGCACCGATTGTAGGGGTAAGCCCTATTGCGGCAGGGGCGTGGATAGGGGGGACGGGTGGGGCGCGCCCGATGAGCCCCGCTGATCTATCTCTTTATCGGGCCAATCTGGTGCGAGAAGCCTACGAAAAAATCCATGCTGAGATGCGCTCTCGTCAAGAGGCGCTCCAGCGCTATCCTTACATGATGCCTGTGGCGGGGATGATTACTAGTGGGTTTGGTTTTCGGCGTGATCCCTTCCATGGGGCCTGGCAGATGCATACGGGTGTGGATATCAATGCCCGGTACGGGACGCCAGTGCAGGCGACAGCCTCGGGTATTGTCATTCATGCTGGCTGGGATAATGGCGGCGGTTATGGCATCCAGGTGGAAATCAACCATCTCAATGGCTTTGTTACCAAGTATGCCCACCTCTCTCGCGTGGCGGTACAAGTGGGGGATACGGTACAACGGGGGGATGTGATTGGGTATGTGGGGTCCACGGGCTATTCGGTGGCGCCACACCTGCACTATGAGGTCATTCAAAACGGTACCAAGTTAGATCCCCGAAAGTTCTTACCTTTGTAATATGTACCAGAAGCTTATCATCGCGGGCCGTCTGGGACGGGATGCCGAACTGCGCTCCCTGTCGGGAGACAATCAGGTGATTCGGTTTTCTATTCCGATCACCCGTCGGGGACGGGATGACAAAGAAGAGACCCTTTGGGTAGAATGTAACTACTTCCGGGGGGCTAACGACAGCACAGAAGTGCTAAAGTACCTGCGTAAGGGCGCGATCGTGCTGGTAGAAGGAACCCCTTGGATCCGACAGTATGTCAAGAACGACAATACACCGGGCGTGGCGTTTGAGTGCCGGGTGAATAATATCAAGATCATCGCGTATGCGCCGCGTGCGGAGGAGTCTCCAGCCGCCGCGGAGCCGAGTAGTGCTGCCATGCCGGACGACCCTGCTTCTATTCCGCCTGACACCGGCGAGCCCGCTGACGACCTGCCTTTCTGAGCGGGTTCGGCGCTGCATAACCCGCTACACGGTGCCGCCAGCGCCTCTGCTGGTGGCATTTAGTGGCGGCCCAGATTCTATGGCCCTTACTCTTTTGCTTCTGGAAAATGGCTACCAGGTGCGCCTGGCGTACGTCAACTACAACCTTCGCGGATCTGAAAGTCAGGAAGAAGAGCATTCGGTACACCTCTTTGCTGAAAAGTATGCGCTTCCGTTGGATGTGCTGCGCATAGAGGGCCCCGCTCTCCTCTCCGGTTCCGAAAGTCTGCAAGTGAAAGCGCGGCGCCTGCGGTATGCCTGGATGGAAGCGCTCCTGGATAAGTATCAGATAGCGTGGGGCGTAACTGCCCATACGTATGAGGACCTTGTAGAGACGCTGGTGTATCAGATGCTACGAGGGGGGGATCTGTGGGCATGGAAGGGAATCCCATCTCGGCGGGGGCGGTGGCTGCGGCCCCTTCTTGCCAGCTCGCGGGAAGAGCTCATAGCTTTTCTGCGGGAGAAAGGGGCCAGTAGCTATCGGCTCGACTCCTCTAACTATGAGCCGAAGTACCTGCGGAATATCATTCGCTGGCGGGTTTGGCCGGCGTTTCGGCAGGTGCATCCACAGGCTGCCCAGCGCTTGGGGGAGCGCTATGGGCTGTACAAACTTCAACGGCGTCGGTTGGAAAAAGTATATCGGCGTCTATCGGAGCGCTATGTGCGGAAAGAGCCTTTTGGGGGGCATATTCGGGCGGGGCTGGGAGAGGATGCTTTTTACTGGGTTTTGCGGGAGCGGGTGGGGCTTTCGTGGCGCCAGGGAAGGGACTTATACCTCCTGTATCGGGGGGAGCGGACAGGCGCTTTTCGGCGGGTGGGAGAAGTGGTATTTTGTCGCGTGCCCCAGGGATTAGAGTGGGGATCGGCCGCCTTGTGGGAGCCGGCATGGCCAGACCTCCGCATACCAGGAACCGGTAATTTCCAGTGGGGTCTATGGAAAATACGAGTTACCTCGGAGCCGCCCTCGGCTGAGTCTGACGCTGTACCTCTGCCTGAGAAGATTTTCCCAGTTCGGCTACGGCTCTGGCGAAAAGGGGATCGGATCAGGCCAGAGGGACTGGGCGGACATTCTAAGAAACTTAGTGATGTGTGGCCGGCAGTGGGATTGTATGGCTTTAGGCGGCGGCATGCTTTCGTGCTGGAAGATAACTCGGGCTCGCTCTGTTATGCGGCGCATTATCGGCGGGACTGGCGGATAGAGGGAGAGAGCGGCCCTTTTTTGTACTTTTCTTATGTCTATGGCGAATGATGCGAAACCTGCCGCAAAAGCGACGGAGATAGACCTTCAACGGCCCGAGTATTATCTCAATCGGGAGCTAAGCTGGCTGGAGTTCAATGCCCGCGTCTTAGAGGAGAGCCTCCATGAGGTGCATCCTCTCCTAAGCCGCTTTCGATTTTTATCCATTTTTTATAGCAATCTGGATGAGTTCTTCATGATTCGGGTGGCGGGGATTTTGGAGCAGGTACGGGCAGGTGTACGGGAAAAAGGGCCGGATGGGCTCACGCCCCGGCAAACTTTGAGGCAGATTCGGGAACGCGTCCAAACCCTCCTCCGACGAGCCAATGAGATATTTGAAGCGGTATACATCCCGGCGCTTGAAAGAGAAGATATTTACTTCTTTCGGGGGGATAAGATCAAGGAACTTGGCCGGAAAGCGCTGGAGAGACGTTTCTGGGAGCAGGTATTCCCGCTTCTGACGCCTTTGGCGCTGGATCCGGCGCATCCACTGCCGCCTTTGCGGGGGCTGGAGCTGATCATGTGGGTGAATCTCGCTGATGGGGTGGCCCTCCTGCCTTTGTCAAATCAGCTTCCACGCATGCTCTCGTTTCACTCGGCAGAGCGTTATGTCTTTGTACCAATAGAAGACTTTGTAGGAGCATTTTTGAAGCATATTTTTCCGGGAAGGAAGGTTTTGAGCTATAGCATATTTCGGTTGACTCGGGATGCGGATATAGAGATTTCGGAGGTAGAGGCGGATGATCTAATGGAGCTGGTGGAGCGGGAGCTTCGGCGGCGACGTCTGGGGGCCATCGTCCGCATAGAGGTGACAAAAGGCTTCCCCGAGAAGGCTCTCCGCTTCCTCAAAGAGGAGCTGGAAGTGGAGGACGAGGAGGTGTATGCAGTGGAGGGCCTAATGGGCTTGGAGCGGTTGGGCACCATCCTGCAAGAGATAGACGAGCCGCGGCTTTTAGATAAGCCTTTTGTGCAGGCGATACCCCCTTCCTTGCAGGGAAAGCCACATATTTTTGAGGCTATTGCCCAAAAAGACGTCCTTTTGCACCATCCGTATGATAGTTTTATGCCGGTGGTGGAGTTTATTCAGGCGGCGGCGCGCGACCCGTCTGTCCTGGCCATCAAGCAAACCCTTTACCGCACCACTGGCGAAAAGTCTCTCATCATCCAGGCCCTGCAAGAAGCCATCCAGCGAGGCAAACAAGTAACTGTGCTCATTGAACTTAAGGCCCGCTTTGACGAAGAAACAAATATCTACTGGGCGAGAGAATTAGAAAAGGCTGGTGCTAATATCGTTTATGGTATGGTAGGGCTTAAGATTCATGCCAAAGCTGCCTTAGTGGTTCGCCAGGAGGGGCGCAGCCTACGCCTGTATGCCCACCTGAGCACCGGCAACTACAACGAGCGCACTGCCACGATGTACACGGACATCGGGCTCCTCACCGCCAATCCAGAGATTACTCGGGATGTGCTGGAACTTTTCAACTACATGACGGGTAATACCGGACAGAAGAGCTGGCGGCGGATTGCGGTGGCCCCCGAAAACCTCCGGGAGACTTTCCTGGCCGAGATCGGTAGATGTATGGAGGCGCAGCGGGCGGGGACGCCGGCCCGTATTACCCTCGTGATGAATTCACTGGTAGATGCGGCCATGATTCGGGCGCTGTATCGGGCTTCTATGGCCGGCGTGGAAATTCGTCTCCTGATACGCGGTATCTGCTGTTTGATTCCTGGCCTGCCTATCAGCCCCACCATAGAAGTGCGCAGCATCATCGGGCGTTTCCTTGAACACAGTCGGCTTTATATTTTCCAGGTCGGGGACGAAATCCGCATCTGGTCGGGCAGTGCAGACTGGATGCCTCGTAACCTGGATCGCCGAGTAGAGGTGGTCTATCCCATTCTGGACCCGGACCTGCACAAGCAAGCCCTCACTATTGTCGAGACCCTCTGGATGGATTCCGAGCATGCCTGGCTTCTGCAAAGCGACGGGAGCTACCGACGCCGGCGCGACCTACATCCAGACCTCCCTCCGTTTAGTGCCCAGGTAGCCCTCCTGAAAATGCGTCAGCGTTCTGTCTATAATGAAAATACCAATGGCCACTGAGGTGCGCTATCCCATTGTGGAGCGGTTTTATAGTTTGCAGGGGGAGGGGTATTGGGTGGGGCAGCCAGCGTATTTTATCCGGTTAGGGGGATGTCCGGTAGCGTGCACGTGGTGTGATACCCGGCATTCTTGGCCCCGGGAAGGGTGGCCTTTGTATGACATAGCTACGCTGGTGGCGGAGGCTCGGGCCCGCGGCGCTAAACATGTCGTTTTGACAGGGGGCGAGCCTACCATTCACTCGCTGGGGCCGCTGATCGCGGCGTTGCAAGCAGAAGGGTGCTTTGTCCAGCTGGAGACGGCCGGGATAGGGCCGGTGCCTGAGCCGCAGCCGGACTGGATTACCTTTTCCCCCAAGCGGTTCATGGCGCCAAGGGAAGCGTATTACGAGCTGTGCCATGAGCTGAAGATCGTCATTCATGCGCCCAGCGATCTAAGGTGGGCGCAGGCCCAGCGCAGCAAAGTCCCCCGGCCTATTCCAGCCTTCCTTCAGCCGGATGCCTACCAGCCCGCAGCCTTGCAGGAGATTCTGAATTATCTCCAGAAGCACCCCGAGTGGCGACTTAGTTTGCAAATTCATCGTTACGTAGGGATACCATGAGACGCGCGGTATTCTTGATAGCTTTAGGGCTTTTCCTCTGGGCGCAGCCAAAGGGAATTTCCCGCCAGGCGTATCAGCTTTATTTAGAGGCGGTTCGGCAGGCGCAGGCAGGCCGCCATGCTGAAGCTAAAACTCGCCTGGAAGAAGCCCTCCGCATAGAGCCCGCCTACGAGGATGCCTGGCTCCTCTTAGGAAAAGTCACCCTCCAGGCCAAAAACTACGACGACCTTATAGAAGTGGGGCGCAAGATGGAGCAGCATAAAAAGCTCTCATCGGTCGGCCAGGCATGGGGGCAGTACTTTCAGGCGAAAGCGTATGTGGCACAGATGCGGTATGATTCGGCGGAGCGGGTTTTGCGGCGGTTTGTGGTAACAGGTGTAGCGGGAATGCCCCGACGCATTTACGAGGAAGGGGCACAGCTTTTAGAGACCAGCACACATGCCGCTCGCCTCATGCAAAAGCCTGTCCCGCTCAAGCTGGAAAATCTGGGCCCTAACGTCAATAGTCCCTACGAAGAATACCTGCCCAGCCTCACGGCGGATGGGCGCCGGCTCTATTTTACATCCCGGCGGCCGCAGCCCGGGAAGTCCCCCAATCCCCTCTCTGGCGGCTACGACGAAGACCTCTACTGGTGCGAGAAAGACAACGAGGGCCGCTGGAAAGCCGCACAACCCCTCGGTCCCCCTATCAACTCCGACCGCAACGAAGGTGCAGCCTTCTTCTCAGCGGATGGACAATGGGCCTTCATTACCCTCTGTGATAGACCAGACGGCCGGGGAAGCTGCGATATTTACTTTTCGGAGCTGGATGGCGATCGCTGGCTCCCCCCTAAAAACCTCGGCCCCGTGGTCAATAGCCCTGCTTGGGAGTCTCACCCCTCTCTCACACACGATCGGAAGCGGCTGTACTTTGCCTCCGGCCGGCCGGGTGGCCAGGGCGGCAGCGATATTTGGTACACAGACTGGAAAGACGGTGCCTGGCAACCGCCCGTCAACCTCGGTCCCCCCATCAATACCCCCGGAAATGAGTACTCCCCCATGATCGCTGCGGATGGACGCACGCTGTACTTTGCTTCTGATTACCACCCTGGCATGGGGGGCATGGATCTCTTTGTGAGTTTTCTCAGCGATACCGGCTGGACGACGCCCAAAAACTTAGGCTATCCCCTCAATACACCCGGTGATGAGCAGACGCTGTGTCTGGATGCCTCGGGACGCATAGCGTATGTGGCGCTGGAGCGGCCCGAAGGAATAGGCCGACAAGATATTTACGTCTTTCCGACCTGGCCGGAGATACAGCCACAGCGGGCGGCTTCGTATGTGCGGGGTTTTGTCTATGATAGCCTGACGAAAGCACCCATACCAGCCCGGGTGCAAATCGTAGACCTGGATAGCCGAGATACAGTGCGAGCCCTTACAGCTAATAAAGCCAGCGGGGAGTTTGTTACCTCCCTGCCGCTGCGCAGTCGGTATGCGCTCCTGGTGGAGGCGCCGGGGTATCTATTCTACAGCCAGCACTTTGACCTGCGGGGAAGCGATCGGGCTTATGAGCTGCGGGTCCCGCTCCTAAGGCCTCGCAAAGGGAGTGCGATTCAACTGCGCAATGTGTTCTTTGAGTTTGACCGGGCAGACCTGAAACCCGAGTCCGAAGTCGAGCTGATGGAGGTGGTTCGGCTCCTTCGGGCGCACCCGAAGTGGAAAGTAGAAGTGCAGGGCCACACGGATAGTATTGGGACAGCGGCGCACAACCAGCAGCTATCGCAGCGGCGCGCAGAAGCGGTACGGCAGTTTTTGATTAGTCGGGGGATTAGGCCGGAGCGGATTCAGGCCCGGGGCTATGGTAGCTCGCGTCCCATTTCGTCCAACGCCACCGACGAGGGGCGTGCCCTCAATCGCCGAACGGAAATAGTCTTTATAGAGGTAGATTAGTCTTTACGGCGAGGGGGTAGCGGGCCAGCCGCTCATAGGTAGCCCCCCCCTGCGAGAGATGCGACTGGAAAAGATACGCCTCGGCAAAAAGAAGCGGCTCCGGGCCTATGCGAAGGGGATAGTCAGATAGGGGGAGGCGATACCCCCTGCGCCGGCGAGCCAACGTAACATGCGGCCGGAATGGCCCCTGAAAAGGCACTCCCAGCAGGCGATGAAGCTTCTGTGCCAGCGCTGGTAGGCGCGCATCTTCCCGAAATTCCAGCCACAAGGTGCTCCCATGCCAGTAGAGGCGAGACGGCTCTAAGTAAAAGGCCATCACGCCCTGAAATGCCTCGCGATGGAGGGTTTGCTTAAGAACTTCTACTTGCGTTTCAGGGTAGTCTGCTACGAAGACCAATGTCAAGTGTAGATTGGCGGATGGAACACGTCGACTACCCGCTGGCAGAGCCAGCGGATAAGAAGCCTCTATCCGCATCAGGCCCTCCATCGAGGGCACAAGCCCTACAAATAAGCGCATACAGCATGGAAGGGTTCTAACTATTTTGTGCTAACAAAAATATAGCAGCATTTGTTCGAGTGAACTTGCGGGGTGGATGAGCGACTTTTTTCTACCTTTGACCGATGCTGCCGCGTGTAGGGCTGATCTTAGGGGCATTTGTTTGGGCACAGGGAGGGGTCCGCATCGGGGAATGGGGGATGTATAGTTGTAACCTGTTTGTGGTGGCGGTGGGGTATACGCCGGGCTATGTATGGGGCTTGTCAACGGAGGGGGTTTTTGTGGTGGAGGAAGAAGGGATGCGGTACCGGGAGCTTTCACGGGTGAGCGGGCTGCATGAGAATGTGCCGACGGCCCTGTACACGACGGCACAAGGGCTGGTATTTTTGGGGTACAAGGACGGGATGGTGCAGTATGGGCGAACACCTGAGGATTTGCGGAGCTGGGGCGACATAGCGGCGAGTCAGTTTTACACAGCACGGCGGATATGGGACTTTACGGCGTGGGGAGATAGCCTGGCGATGGCGACAGACTTTGGGGTGGTGGTATGGCATATCCGGCGGCGGGAAGCACTATCTACGATAGTACAGCTGCCAGGGCGGCCCTTTGCCAGCCCGGTGCGAAAAGTGCTCTGGAGTCCGGAGGGCCTTTGGGCCATGACAGAGGGAGGCGTTTTCCTTTTGCCTAACGGACGTAGCTGGCAGAGCGGCTGGCAGAAAGTGAGCGGTCCCACCCAAGGCCTTCCCGATACACTCTGGACAGCATGGGCTTACACGCCCCATGGCGTCCTGTCAGCTTGGAAAGATACCCTCTACCGCTGGGAAAATGGGAGCTGGGCCCCTTTCTGGCCAACAGAGTTCACCTTAAGCGGACGTATCCTGGGCCTCTTTGGCAACGACAAAGTATGGGCTATCTCCACTACCGACGTCTTCGCAAACTATATTGGTCCAGGGGGGACTATTCGACCCCTATGGAATCCAGCTTCACCTGCCTTGTGGTGCTCCTCCGACCTTCGCATACTGGTGTTAGGATCGGGCTGGAATGTTGGTGCTACGATCGCTATAGGCGAGAATATCCTGCAAACCGTTCAGCATGCTCGGCTGATGGAGGGTAGAGCCACCCATGTTTTGCCTACGGATAAGGGTCTGTGGTTTATTCACGGGGGAGCGGGCTTCTGGGGGATTGGATATGGCAGAAGCTTGACGTTTTACCCGCATGGGGCGGCTGCTGGGAAGCTCCTCTCCACGGCAGATATAGGCGGGCGGTCTTCTACGCTTCATCGGGCGCTCGTTAAGGACGGTGCCGGTATCTGGGTCGCCGCTAACACCGGCCTACTGTACATTTCTCAAACTGAGCCTTTCCCTATCACCTACTACACCCCCTATGAGGTTCCTGAATGGGATGGTCTATTCCCCGACACAAACGGCAAACCCACCTATTTGGGTTTCTCTGCCCTCCACGTAGATCAGTATGGCTATCTCTGGGCCGGCAAACTCTGGGGCCAGTATAACCTCTGGGTTCGTACGCCCCAGGGCCAATGGCTGCGCCTCCCCTATCAGGATGGCTCTGTGAGGCAGATTATTGAAGACCGCCGGGGCTATAAATGGGTACTCTACCAAAATGGCTTTTTGCGCGTTATCAGCGATAATGGCAGTCCGGAAAATATCAGCGGCTACCGTTCGCAGCTCTATACGCCGGGTAATGGCCCCCTGGCTGGTCTCCCGAATACTAACCTCCGATGCATCGCCGCCGACCGCAATAACGCCCTCTGGATAGGCACCGACAGAGGCGTCGCCGTTCTCTACGGAGACCCTTTCACAGGCAACCTCTCGCTCTCTTTGCCCGTTATTGACAACCGCTACCTTTTAGAAGAAGAAAGCATCACCGCTATCGCCGTGGATGGCCAAAACCGCAAGTGGTTCGGCACCCTTAGCAGTGGCATCTATATTACCAATCCTGAGGGCACGCGGCAGATCGCTGCCTTCAGCAGCGCCAATAGTCCCTTGCCTTCCAACTACATTTACAGCATTCGGCCGTGGGACCTCACAGGCGAAACATTTATTGTTACGTCGGAGGGGATTGTAAGCTATCGGGATTGGGCGACTGAGCCTTCTGAAAGTCTGGATACGCTCTACATTTTCCCCAACCCTGTCCGCCGAGACTACGACGGCCTGGTCGGCATACGCGGCCTGTCAGAGGGGAGCACCGTGCGCATATTTACGGTGGATGGGCAGCTGGTGCGGTATCTCATGGCGTTTGGTGGGCAGGCGGTATGGGACTTGCAAACGATAGATGGGCGCCGGGTCTCGCCGGGTGTGTATCTCATTAGTGCGTTAGATGCGGAAGGACGGCGGGCTGCGGTGGGGAAAATTGTTATACTGGACTAAGCATGCGCGTAGTGGTAGTAGCTTCTGGTGAGCGGGACTGGCTGCGACGACTTTCTCCGCAGAATCTTTCGGTTCCGACCCTTCTGTGGGTAGAGGGGCCGGAAGCGATTGCTGAGAGCCACCGTCTGAGTGCGCTCCTCTCTGAGCGGGGCTACCCAAATCGCTGGCTTCCGCTTTACAGGCGCCCTGCCCTGCGGGAGGAGGCGCTCTCTACCCCTTGGCCCGAGACCCGCCTCGCCACCTACCTCACCGAAGTCCCCCTCCTCGTCCTTAGCGACGCCGAAACCCATCTGCACACCCTCTGGAAAGCCTTGCATACCCAAGGACTCATCCACGAAACCCTCTTTCTCGTGCGGCATTACAAGCACCCCCTCCTTTTACAAGAGGCGCTCACCCTTCCCTCCGAGCAAAGCGCAGAATGGGCCGCGCGCTACGAAGACCTTCTCCCAGACCTGCAAGCGGCAGCCGCCTGGCAGCCCTGCAAACTCGTCCCTACCCTCCTATGAGTCTCCCCGAAATCAAAACCCCCGCCCTCGTCTTAGGTACCTTTCCTTACGAAGAGAATAAGCTGATCGCGCACCTGTACACGCGGGCACTGGGGCGAGCGGCCTTTGTGGTATCAGGGCCTAAACGTCAACGCTACTTTCAGCGAGGCGCCCTCCTTACAATCCGCTTCTATCACAAGCCCCACCGAGAAGTGCAGCGGCTCTTAGAAGTAGACTGGCTGGCGCTGTATGAGAATCTTCACCATGAAGCCGCTCGGATACCGTACCTTCTCTTGGCGCTGGAAGTGCTGGATCAGGTGCTGATCGCTCCGGACGAGGCCCTCTTTGACTATCTGGTGAAGGGGCTTCTGACGGTGGATAAGGCAAACGACCCCAGGGCAGCGTTGAAACATTTTCTGGGGGGGCTTTTGAAGTACTTAGGAGGCGAAGGCCTGCCTCCGGACGCAGACTGGGCTACCTTAGAGGCGCGCTTTGCCGCCCTCGTGCCCGGCTGGAAAACCCTCCAAACCTATTCCCTTCTGGATAGCCTAACTTTGCCCGCCTATGATAGAAAGCTCTGAGAATCCGACACCCGTAGAACCGCTTTTGCAGCAGATTGAGGAGCCGGCGGCCCTTCGCCGTCTGCCAAGAGAAAAACTGGACCAGGTGGCCCAGGAACTGCGGACTTTTTTGATCCATCATGCTTCGCAGTTTGGGGGGCATTTCGGGGCGAGCTTAGGCGTAGTGGAGCTAACAGTCGCGCTGCACTACGTGTACAATACCCCGGAGGACCTTCTGGTATGGGATGTAGGGCATCAAGCATACGGGCATAAGGTGCTAACAGGCCGGCGGCGCGTCTTTCACACCAATCGCCTGAAAGATGGTATCTCTGGCTTCCCCAAACGAAAAGAGTCTATTTATGACACCTTTGGGGTGGGGCACTCCTCTACTTCTATTTCAGCGGCCTTAGGCATGGCTGAAGCGCTAAAGCACCTCGGGCAAACAGCGCGCAAGGTCGTAGCGGTCATCGGCGATGGTGCCCTCACAGCCGGCCAGGCTTTCGAGGGCCTCAATAACGCCGGCGCCCTCGGGACAGACCTCCTCATCATTCTAAACGACAACCAGATGTCTATTGACCCGAATGTCGGCGCTATCCGGGACTACCTCGCCGGGATCACCGCTTCCAAAACCTATAACCGCTTCCGGGATGACGTCTGGCGCTTTTTGTCTAAGCTCCAAGAGGTTTTTGGCTTGGGAATTCGGGATTATGTGGCCCGCCTGGAAGAAATGCTCACGTTTGTGCTTTCTCGGCCGGCGGTGCTTTTTGAGAGTTTAGGACTGCGGTACTTTGGGCCCGTAAATGGGCACGATGTGCAGGGGCTGGTGGATATCCTGTCAGACCTGCGAGGGCTGCCAGGGCCCAAGCTCCTCCATGTCCGCACCGTCAAGGGCAAGGGGTTCGCCCCCGCCGAAAAAGACCAAGTCAAGTGGCATGCCCCGGCCTTCCGGTTTGATGTGGAGACGGGCGAGCCGATCGATCCCCCGTCTAATAAACCCACCCCGCCTAAGTATCAGGATGTTTTTGGGGAGACGGTCTTGGAGCTGGCGGCGCTGGATGAACGCGTCGTGGCTGTCACGCCCGCCATGGTTTCGGGTAGCGGCCTAACGAAAATGCGCCAGCTGATGCCCGAGCGCTGCTACGATGTGGGCATCGCCGAGCAGCATGCCGTAACCTTCAGCGCAGGATTAGTCACGCAGGGAATGAAGGTCTTTTGCAACATCTACTCCACTTTCTTGCAGCGGGCGTATGACCAGGTGATACATGATGTAGCTATTCAGGATTTGCCGGTGATATTTTGTTTAGACCGGGCGGGAGCAGTGGGTGCCGATGGCGCCACCCACCAAGGGCTCTATGATATTGCTTATCTGCGGCCTATTCCCAACCTCATCCTTAGCGCCCCCCTCAATGAATCCGAGCTGCGCAACCTCATGTACACCGCCCTGCATAGTGAAAAGCCCTTTGTCATTCGTTATCCGCGCGGCAATGGCGTGATGATAGAGTGGCGTACGCCTTTTGAGCTTCTGCCTATTGGCAAAGGGCGTTTGCTTACGCCTGGCGAAAATGTAGCGATCCTCTCTTATGGTCACATCGGCAATGAGGTCATCAAAGCCCTCCGGCGGCTCCATGAGGCGGGGTATTACCCAGCGCATTACGACCTTCGGTTCGCTAAGCCCCTGGACGAAGAGCTGCTACACGAAGTGGCTAAACGGTATCGCTACATCATCACCGTAGAGGATGGCGTGAAGATAGGCGGGGTAGGCTCGGCCATTCTGGAATGGCTCCATGAGGCAGGATATCTCATTCCTGTCCGGCGCTTGGGTGCCCCTGATATAGTGGTGGAGCATGCCACGCAGGCGGAGCAGTATGCCCTCTGTGGCTATGATGCTGCACACATAGAGCTCGCCGTCCGGGAAGCCTTTGAAAAAGTCGTAGCCCGCTCTTAATGGAGGTAGTTTTAGCGCTCACCTTCGTCGCGGGCTATACGCTTATAGCTTTAGAGCACCAGGTCAAGATAAACAAAGCCGCTACCGCTGTCCTGACAGGGATTCTTAGCTGGGCGCTTCTGATAGTGGGGCATGGGGCTGCCGGCACTGCCGACATAGAGGCCTCCCTCATGCATCACCTAAGTGAGGCAGCCAGTGTGCTATTTTTCTTGCTGGGAGCGATGACGATCGTGGAGGTGGTTGACTCCTATGATGGCTTTCAGTTTATTGTCCGCCTCTTGCGGGTAAAGTCCCTCTGGGCCTTCCTGACTATTGTAGTATTTTTGAGTTTTTTCCTGTCGGCAGTGATAGACAATCTCACGGCTACGATCGTGATGGCGTCTATCTTTCAGAAAGTCGTACCGCGGGAGAACCGTTCGGCTCGGCTATTGGGTATCTCGCTGATAGTTCTGGCGGCTAACTCTGGGGGGGCCTGGTCGCCGCTCGGTGACGTTACAACCACCATGCTTTGGATCAAGCAGCGCATTACGGAGGTGAATATCATCAAGCGGACTTTTCTGCCGAGTCTGGTGTCTATTCTGGTGCCTATGCTGGTGGTGGGGCGGCTTTTGCGGGGGACAGCGCTCAAGCAAGTAGCCGAACGGGAGACCATCGTGCCGGCACGGGTGAGCCGGATTGTGTTTGTCTTTGGGATAGGGGGGATCCTGTCGGTGCCGCTCCTGAAAGTCTTTCTACATATTCCACCCTTTGCGGCGATGCTGGGGGCGATGGGGCTCGTGTGGCTCCTGACGGAGATCCTCTATCGCCGCCTGCGCAAAACCTCCATAGAAGACCCGGAGTCGTTTCGTGTGGAGAACGCGCTGGAAAAAATAGACACGCCAAGCCTCCTGTTTTTCTTAGGGATTTTGCTGGCAGTGGGAGCTCTATCAGAAGTGGGGCTGCTAAGGGATTTGGCCGACCTTCTGATAAGGCACTTAGCGCCACTTCAGCTGGGCTTCATGGATGGGATGGACCTGGTGATGTACCTGATGGGGATTTTATCGGCGATTATCGATAACGTCCCGCTCGTGGCGGTGGTGATAGAGATGTTTCCGCTTTCGCAGTTTCCGACCGATCACCGCATCTGGGAGTTTCTGGCCTATACGGCGGGTGTAGGCGGGAATCTCCTGATTATCGGTTCAGCCGCCGGCGTGGTGGCTATGGGCC
>Ga0209691_1000656_pt1 | contig 23202 bp, 18 predicted proteins | sample YNPMSBMetaG_FD_187120 | JGI IMG/M metagenome (GOLD analysis project Ga0209691, IMG submission 187120) | Anoxygenic and chlorotrophic microbial mat microbial communities from Yellowstone National Park, USA - YNP MS-B MetaG (SPAdes) (version 2) ... | reverse complement strand
GCAAGCTTCATAGAGTCAATTTTACTCGATGGTGATACAGAACGCTTGCGAGGTTAATTGGCTGATTCGGGGAGGGTTTCCAAATCCCCTTTACTTCTCCAGAGCGTTTTAACTTATGGCTTTCGATAGAGTGCAGTAGCCATGCTTCCGCACTCCATCGGGTTCGGTTTATCTCCTGTTGATAGACCTGGAAAAATGCCCTGCCTATTCCAAAGGGCAGGGCATCAGAGCTTAAGGGATAGAAATTTATTCTTCCTCAGCTTCGCGTTCGCCTAACTCGTGGTCGAGCATCAAGACCGCCGTGCCATGCGCCTCGATCATCTTGAGCTTTTCGATGATTTCGGTGGCGTTCTTTTCTTCCTCAACTTGCTCTTCGATGAACCACTGTAACATCACCTGGCTGGGGTAATCCTTCTCTTTGAGGGCTAGCTCATAGAGGTCATGGATGTTTTTGGTGACCTTTTGCTCATGAGCCAACACCTGTTCGAAAGCTTCCAGGTTGGACTTCCAGCTCGAAGGCGGTTGGTCAATGGCTTTGAGGGTCACTTCGCCACCCCGTTCGAGGATGAAATCGTAAAACTTCATCGCATGACCAAGTTCTTCTTTTGCCTGGATGCGCAACCAGTTGGCAAAACCAGCCAGGGTTTTGCTCTCAAAGTGGGCTGCCATCGAAAGATATAGATAAGCCGAATACAGCTCGTTTTTGATTTGTTCATTCATTGCGTCTTGCATCGCTTTGGGAATCATCGTTAGTACTCCTTTTCTAAAGGTTTAGCTCCTAAACAGGATAAACAAGATTTTAAATCGTTAAATTAATTTTATCATGAGGTGCTCAGAAATTGTCGGGCTAAACTGCTTTTTGATGGTTTTCTAACAATTCCTGTCTGTCTGTGAGGATTTGATAAAATTTGGTGACAATTTCTGTCGATTCCTGGTTGACAAGGGCAACAAGGCTTGCTACAATGAAGTTAGTTCCATTGACCCGTCATCGCACCAATTCAGGTATTCCCTGATTGGTCGAAAGGGTTGTATTGAAACATACATTGCCATTGCCCCATCGGGCCGATCAGGGGAGGTGAGTTTTAATTACAGGTAGGTTACAGGCAGGTTGCAACCTACCGTCTCTGGAGCGATGGCAGTTCGAAAGTCTCTTCGTCAAACGGTTCGTCCAAGACCAGCTTCAGCGATGGTGATTGGAGGTGGGATTGGGGGTATGCGCGCCGCCCTTGATTTGGCTGAGGCGGGATTGAAGGTGTACCTTGTCGAGCAGACTCCCTGCCTGGGTGGGCGAGTGGCGCAATTAGGTTTTATGTTCCCGCAACATGACTGTGTCTTATGTCGCGGAACAGCCGATCATGGCTATGGCTGTACCCGTCCCTCAATTTCCCCGGCTTACATCCAGCATAATCAGCATCCGAATATTGAAATCTTGACCTTAACCCGCGTTGTAGACGTTGCCGGGCAAGCGGGAGATTTTACTGTCTCCCTTCGTCAGGAACCGCGTTATGTGGATGTCAATCGTTGTATTAATTGTGGATATTGTGCCCAGGTTTGCCCGGTTGAATTACCCGACTCATATCAACGAGGATTGACCATGCGCAAGGCAGCTTATAAAGTGGCTGCGCGAGCAACACCCGATGCGTATGTGATCGATTACGGGCCTTACTGTGAAGCTTGCAAGAAATGTGTCGAAGTTTGTCCCACTGAAGCGATTAACCTGGAGGAGCAACCCCGCTTGTTGACCGTTGAAGTTGGGGCAATCATCCTGGCAATCGGTTTTCAAGTCTTTAATCCTGCTGAACTTGAAGAATTGGGATTTGGCCGATATGTCAATGTGCTGGAAGCCATGCAGTATGAGCGTTTGGCAAGTCGTTCAGGCCCTACCGAAGGGATTGTCCAAAGGCCATCTGATCACAAAAAACCCCGTTCCATTTTGTGGTTGCAATGCGTCGGTTCTCGAGACCAGGAGCAACCTTACTGCTCCTCCATTTGTTGTATGTTTGCCACGAAAGAAGCCATCCTGGCAAAACAGCGTTTAGGCGCTCAGGTTGAATGTACAGTGTTTAACATGGACGAGCGCGCCTTCAATAAAGAATATAGCCGCTATTTTGCCAGAGCCCGACAGGAACATGGCATCCGCTATGTGCATTGTCGCTTGTCGGGCATCTATGAAGACCCCCAGACGAAAGATTTAATTGTGCAATACGCAACGCCGCATGGCAAGAAAATCCAGGAACGGTTTGAGATGGTCGTCTTAGCCACCGGATTGCAACCTCCCGCAGCCGCCAGAGATTTGTTCTCAATCCTGAAAATCGAGCCGAATGAGTTTGGTTTCTGTCAGACGGATAAATTTGTGCCATTGCAGACCTCGCGCCCCGGCGTGTTTGTTTGTGGGGCATTTTCATCCCCGAAGGAGATTGTTGAGACGATTCTGGATGCCAGTGGGGCGGCGGCCGAAGTGATGCGTTTGCTCAACGATCGCTTGAATGCCTATCGATTTTCCCATGAAGCGCCTTTTCTTTCCAACGAAAGCTTTCCACCTGAGCGAGATGTGAGCGGTGAGCCCGCTCGAATTGGCGTCTTTAATTGCACTTGTGCCGGCACAATGTGTGAGACGCTGAATCTCAAAGCCATCACTCAGCAGGCAACAGAATGGCAAGGGGTTCAGTTTGCCCAATTGCTGGATTTGGCTTGTTTTCCCCACGGCTTGCAGCAAATTCAGTCTGCAATTCAGGAGCACGCTTTAAATCGGGTTGTGATTGGCGCGTGTAGCAATCGCACCCATGATTCTCTCTTTCAGAAAACGGTGCGGGCGGCAGGATTAAACCCGTATCTCCTCGAAGTTGTCAATCTCCAGGAGCAATGCAACCGGGTTCATCGGTGGCAGAGCGAACAGGCAAACCGCAAAGCGCACGAAATGTTACGCATGGCTGTCGGGCGGGTGAGCCTAGCGAAGCCAGTGTATAAAGAAAAACATGTCTGTCGTTCGGCGGCGCTGGTCATTGGGGGTGGGGTCGCAGGGATGACGGCAGCATTGGCAATTGCGGACAGTGGTTATGAAGTTCACTTAGTGGAACGCTCGGAGATACTGGGGGGAAATCTGCTGAATCTATATTATGTCGCTGAAGGATATAACCCTCAACGGCTCTTGCGAGATTTGGTTAATCGAGTGCGCGCCCATACCCGCATCCAGGTGTATACCCGCACAGAGGTAGCTCGTCATCGCGGCCATGTGGGAGACTTCCGTTCGGATCTGCGAACGATCTTACCGGATGGCAAAATTATCACGACAGAAGTGCGGCATGGCGTAACCATCGTGGCAACTGGTGGTCAGGAAGCGCATCAACATCCCTGGTTGAAATTGCCCGCTGTGGTCACGCAACGCGAGTTAGAAGAGATGATCATCCATGAACCGCAAAAGGTGGCGGAATGGAAAAATGTGGTCATGATCCAGTGTGTGGGCAAGGAGGGGATGGCAGAGTATTGCTCCAGAGTCTGCTGTACCAATACGATGAAAAATGCACTTCGTCTGCGCTTGTTTAACCCTGCCTGTCAGGTGATGGTCTTGCATCGAAACATTGTTACCTATGGCTTTCGCGAAAAATATTATACCGAAGCTCGCCAGCGAGGGGTCATCTTCGTGCGCTGGTCGGATGAATGCCCGCCGCAAGTGCTTTGGGATGAGGTTTCGCAGAAACCTTTGGTGCGAGTCCGTGATTTAGCCTTGAATCGCTGGCTGGAGGTTCAAGCGGATGTTGTGCCGCTCAGTGTATCGGTTGTGCCGGCGGAAGGCAGTGAAACTTTGGCGCGCAAACTCCGTGTGCCCCTTTCGAGCGAAGGCTTTTTTGAGGAAGCTCAATTGAAATTGCGCCCGATGGACTTCATGCGCGAAGGGATCTTCCTGGCTGGAATGGCAGCCTATCCAAAATTCATTGAAGAGAGCATCAGTCACGCTTTGGCGGCTGCCGGACGGGCGTTGACGTTGCTTACCCAAAAATCACTCTATCTTGGCGGTGTTGTGGCTTATGTCGATCCGCAAAAATGTGTTGGTTGTCTGACTTGCACCCGCACCTGCCCTTTTGGGATACCCCAGGTGATACAACCATCTGAATGGATCGAGATGAGTGGAGAACAAAGCGCAAATAGTTTTTATGCTGATTTGCCTTCCCGCCATCAACAACCGCGCACCGGGGTAGGCGGGTTGGGTGGGGCAGCTTTTATTGATCCTGCCCAATGTCAGGGTTGCGGCACATGTACGGGCGAGTGCCCGGCTAATGCCATCCAGTTAATTCACTATACCGATGAACAAATGATGCTTCGCTACATCCGAGGGTTGGGAGAATGGTTGACAGAATCCATTCACTAAATTCGCCAACACCTTTAGATAATCTACCGAAAGCGGAGTTTGAACCGCAAATTACTGCCTTTTACTGTATTTATTGTGGTTATATGGCTGCGGATACAGCCGGAATCTTACATATTCAATACCCGGCCAATGTCAAATTTGTGCGCATGCCCTGCACCGGCAAAACAGATATCCGCTATATCTTGGAAGCCTTTGAGCAAGGGGCTGATGGTGTTTATATCGTCGCCTGTCCGATCGGCAATTGCCATCATGTGCGCGGCAACGAACGAGGATGGGCGCGTGTGAACCGGGCAAAGAAAATTCTGGATGAGATTGGTTTGGGAGGTGAACGTTTAGATATCTTCTTTATGTCGGGGAGTCAGGGAGCTTCTTTTGCAATCGCTGCCCAAACCATGACGGAACGGATCCGTAAGCTAGGTCCAAACCCGATCAAAAGCTCGAAAATTGAGCGAGAGCGGCAAGCTTATGAGGATGTCAATGAAGAAGAAATCAACTTTCGAGGCAGGAGGCCACGGAAAACAAACGATTGAGGGTTGAGTGAGGTGATTTGCCATGCAAAATACGCCAAAGGAGGAACTTCGCAATAACCCAGAGAGCGAAACCGACCCCATTGGGGCGGTGATGGTGGTTGGAGGTGGCATCGCCGGCATGCAAGCTGCTCTTGACCTTGCCGATCAAGGCTTCAAAGTTTACCTGATCGAAGCCAAAAGCGCAATCGGCGGCAAGATGGCCCAATTAGATAAAACCTTTCCGACCAATGATTGTGCCATGTGCACCATCTCGCCCAAACTGGTGGAAACCGGACGCCATCCCAACATTGAGCTAATGACTCTAACTCAAGTGGTAGATGTGCGCGGCGAAGCCGGCAATTTTACCGTGACCTTGCAGCATGAGCCGCGCTACGTGGATAACAGCAAATGCGTGGCCTGTGGAGATTGCGAGAAGGTTTGCCCGGTTATTGTTCCGGATCGATTCAATGAAAACCTGATTAAAAAACACGCTATTCATAAACTCTATCCTCAAGCGGTTCCCAATGCTTATGCAATTGAAAGACGAGGCATCTCTCCTTGCCGGGATGCTTGCCCGGCCGGGCAACGCGCCCAGGGATATATTGCCCTGATCCGTGAGGGACGCTATCAGGATGCGCTGCGCGTGATCAAGATGGACAATCCTTTTCCGGGCATCTGTGGCCGCATCTGCAATCACCGTTGTGAGACCGCCTGTAACCGTGGTTTGGTCGATGAGCCGATCAATATCCGCGCCCTCAAGCGGTTTGTCACCGACAAGGTCTATGCCGAACCCCGTCAACCCGTTGAACCTGCACCGCGATTGTATCCCCAACGGGTGGCGATTATCGGCGCCGGTCCGTGTGGCTTGACGGCTGCTCAGGACCTGGCAAAGGCTGGCTACGGAGTGACTGTTTTCGAAGCGATGCCGGTCGCTGGTGGAATGTTGCGCTTAGGGGTGCCGGAATATCGTTTGCCAACCTGGATCATTGAACGAGAAGTGCAGGATATTCTCGACTTAGGAATTGAATTGCGCTTGAATATGCAGGTTAATAACCTGGATGATGTTTTTGCGGAAGGTTTTGATGCCGTATTAATTGCCGTGGGGGCGCACGAGGGGATTCGTCTGCGAATCCCGGGCGCTAACCTCGAAGGTGTGCTGGTCAATACCCATTTTCTGCGGGATGTGCGGCTGGGCAAGTACGTACCACGCCATGAGGATGGAAGACCCCTTGAAGAAGGAAAATTGCAACTGGGAAAGAATGTGCTTGTTTTGGGGGGAGGCAATGTGGCTGTAGATTGTGCGCGCACGGCCGTACGGCTGGGGGCAAAGGTTGCGATGGCCTGTCTTGAATCACGGGATACGATGCCGGCCCACCCCTGGGAGGTGCAAGCTGCGGAAGAAGAGGGAGTGCAGATTTATAACGACTTGACGTTTGAGCAGATCCTTGCGGATGAGCATGGCCATGCTTGTGGAGTGGAATGTATGCGAGTGGCCTCTTTTTATTTTGACGAAAGTGGTCGCTTGCATGTCGAAAAAGTGCCCGAATCGAATTTTGTCATTCCCTGTGACACGGTGATCTTTTCGGTAGGCCAGCGAGCAGGATTGGCATTTATCCCTGACGATGCCGGTGTAGGAATTACTCACAAGCAGACTATCGCCATTAACCCAAACACGATGGCTGCCACCAGACCAGGCGTGTTTGCAGCCGGGGATAGCGTTTCGGGGACGGCTTTTGTGATCGAAGCGGTTGCCAGCGGGCATAAGGCGGCTGAATCCATTCTGCGCTACCTGCAAGGGGAAGCCTTGGAGCGTCCACCCAAACCTGAATTACCGGTTGTCCGCTTGAGCCAGCAAGAAATTGAAGAGCGGATTGCCAGAGGGGAAATTCATCGAAAGGGGCGAGTGCCATTACCGGAGTTACCACCCGAAATCCGGCGCGTTAGCTTTGAAGAGGTGGAGGGCGGTTATGACGACGAAAGTGCTCAGGAGGAAGCTGCTCGTTGTCTGGCGTGTGGGGTCTGTTCCGAATGTATGAGCTGTGTATTTGCCTGTGGAGCAAAGGCAATCAATCATGATATGCCACCCATGAGGGAAGAAGTTAAGGTAGGAGCAATCGTTCTGGCGCCCGGTTATGAAATCTATCGCGCCGAACTTTCGGAGGAATATGGTTTTGGTAGATATCCGAATGTGATTACGGCTTTGCAATATGAACGTTACCTTTCTGCATCTGGCCCTACCTTTGGACACATCCAGCGACCGTCGGATGGACGGCAACCGCAACGAATTGCCTTTCTCCAATGTATCGGTTCCCGCGATCAGACCCATGACTATTGCTCAGCCGTATGTTGTATGTATGCTACCAAAGAAGCCATAATGACCAAAGAACACCATCCTGAAATTGACCTTCAGGTTTTTATGATGGATATGCGGGCATTCTCGAAGGGGTATTGGGCATATTTTGAACGGGCTGAGAAAACCTATGGGATTCAATATACCCGTTGTCGGGTGAGTTGCGTGAAAGAGGATCCACAGACCCATAATTTATGGCTGACATATCAAGACGAGCATAATCAGCTTCATTCCCGCGAGTTTGACTTGGTTGTCCTATCGGTAGGAATGGAGATTTCGCCAGAGGTACGGAATCTTGGGCGGCGCTTAGGGATTGAGTTGGACGCATACGGCTTTTGTCATACGGTTCATTTCAATCCTGTGCAAACCAGTCGGGCGGGGATTTATGCTGTCGGTCCTTTCCGGGAGCCAAAAGACATCCCCGAAACAGTTGTCGAAGCCAGCGGGGCTGCTGCCAGCGCTGCAGCTCAATTGAGCCGTGCTCGCTTTCAGTTAACCAGTACGCCCGAATTTCCACCCGAACGCGATGTGAGCAATGAAGAACCCCGAATTGGTGTCTTTGTCTGTCACTGTGGTTCGAATATCGGGGGATATCTGGATGTTCCCGCAGTTACTGAATACGCTCGTTATTTGCCCTATGTTGTCCATGCGGAGGACAACCTGTACACCTGTTCTCAGGATAGCATTCGTCATATTACCGAGCAAATTAAAGCATTGAACCTTAATCGGGTGGTGGTTGCTTCGTGTACACCCTTAACGCATCAACCTCTTTTCCAAGATGTCTTACGGGCGGCGGGTCTAAACCCCTATTTGTTTGAGATGGCGAATATCCGCAATCAATGCTCCTGGGTTCATTCCCATGATTGGAAAGTGGCAACCGAGAAGGCTTGTCAATTGGTGCGGATGGCGGTAGCAAAAGCAGCTCTGCTGACTCCTCAACAAACCATTTCTGTACCCATTGAACACTGCGCATTGGTGGTAGGAGGCGGCGTGAGCGGTCTTTCTGCAGCTTTGAACCTCGCTCAGCAGGGTTTTAAAGTTCATCTGGTGGAACGGGAAGCTGAGCTTGGCGGAAATCTCCGTCGCGTGGTCACCGCCTTTCCGGCCGGAACGATGAATGCATTGGAAGGAGAGCCGCAGGCTCTGTTAGCCACCTTGATCCAACAAGTCAAGAGTCAACCGAACATACTTCTCCATACCCAAAGCCGCGTGGTGGATTTTGGCGGCTTCAGCGGTAACTTTGTAACCAAAGTGGAAACGAATGAGGGCAAACGCCAAGAGATCCGGCATGGCGTAACGATTCTAGCAATTGGTGGGGAGGAATATCGGGGAGCTGAGTATGGCTTGGGGAGTCATCCAGCAATTCTCACCCAGTTGGATCTCGAAGAAAAGATCGCCTTGTATCCTGATCAGATTCGGTCTTGGAAATCTCTGGCGATGATCTTGTGCGTTGGTCCTGCTGAGCAGTATTGTAGTCGGATCTGTTGTAGCGTGGCACTGAAGAACGCCCTGGCTTTGAAAGAGCTGAATCCGCAGTTACAAATAACCATCTTTTATCGGGATATCCGCGCCTATGGCTTCAAAGAACGACTGTATACCCAGGCCCGCGCCAGGGGCGTTCTATTTATCCGCTATACAGCGGATCAAAAACCCCAGTTAAGTTTTGCTGATGAGCAAGGAATACTCATCGAAGCCATTGACCTTGCACTCGGTCGAAAAATCTGCCTCCGTGTTGATGCATTAGCTTTATCGATGCCGGTTGTTCCTTCTGAAACGGCCAAAGAAATCTCGAAGCTATTCAAAGTGCCGCTCGGCGCTGATGGCTTTTTCCAGGAAGCGCATGTCAAACTGCGCCCGGTGGATGTCTCGACAGAAGGAATCTATATCGCCGGCATGGCGCATTATCCCAAACTCGTGGATGAAAGCATTATCCAGGCTCTGGCAGCAGCCTCCCGGGCTGGGCGAGTGTTAAGTCAAGAAGCTATCTCTGCCGGGGGCAGAGTGGCGGTTGTCGATGCGGCCAAATGCACAGCCTGCCTGACCTGTGTGCGCATCTGTCCCTTCCACGTCCCGCAAATCAAAGCCGATCAGAAAGGCGTTGGTGGAATCCAGGGCGCGGTAACTATCGAGGCTGCTGTATGTCAGGGTTGTGGTACCTGTGTGGCAGAATGTCCGGCTAGGGCAATCCAATTAATGGTTTTCACCGATGCCCAAATTTTGGCAAAAGTATCTGCTTTATTTGCTTGGGAAGGTGCTCCAGAGGTATGTCTGACGTAAATACGGATTACCAAATTGTCGCTTTTTGTTGCCAATACTGCGCCTATGCGGCAGCAGATCTGGCTGGCGGATTGCGTTTGCAGTATCCACCGAATGTTAAGATTATCCAGATTCCCTGCACCGGCAAGATGGATGTCCTGTATGCCTTGCAAGCGTTTGAAGCAGGGGCAGATGCGGTGATGGTCGCTGGTTGTATGCCTGGAGATTGTCATTTTTTGGAAGGAAATCTCAATGCCATGCGAAGGGTTGAACGGGTAAAAGACTTGTTACGTCAAATAGGCTTGGAAGCTGAAAGGATTAAGATGTTTCATATCTCTTCTTCGATGGCAAGTCAATTTGTGTCCGCAACAGAAGAAATGTTGAGGACGGTGGAAAAGTTGGGTCCGAACCCATTGCGGATGAACGGCAAAGCAAGTCGAAAGGAGACTCATGTCAGGCGCGTCAGTTGAAAACCATTGCAAATTGAGTCTCGCATTTCCCTTTTTGATCTTTGGAGGTGTTCAATGATTATTGCTGAACAGAAACCATTTGAAGAAGTCAAGAGTTTGGTCGGAGAAGCCCAAAAGATCCTGGTCGTAGGCTGTGGCACCTGCGTGACCGTCTGCTTTGCAGGTGGAGCGCGAGAAGCCGCTATTCTAGCCGCTTCTCTGCGCATGGCTTCAAAACTGGATGGTGATCCCAAAGATGTGACCGATGTCACCGTCCAACGCCAATGCGAATGGGAATACTTGGATACCATTGCCGAACAGGTTAACGAGGCGGATCTCATATTATCCCTGGGCTGCGGGATTGGGGTGCAAGCCATAGCCGAGCATTTTCCAAAGGCTTGGGTAGTACCCGGATTGAACACCTCTTTTCTGGGATTGCCTGTGGAACAGGGTGTGTGGGTGGAACGCTGTGCAGCTTGTGGAGATTGTATTTTGGGTCTGACGGCCGGGATTTGCCCTATTGCCCGTTGTTCTAAATCCTTGCTCAATGGACCTTGTGGAGGTTCTCAGGATGGTCATTGTGAAGTAAACGAGGATATTCCATGTGCCTGGCAATTAATCTACGACCGTTTAAAGTCCTTAGACAAACTTGAACTGCTCTCCGAAATTCGCCCGCCAAAGAATTGGCGAACTTCTCGAGATGGTGGACCACGCAAGATCGTTCGTCCTGACCTGCGTCTATGCGAGGAGGAATAGAAAATGGCTGATCAGAGTGCATCCAATGGCTATCTGAGTGGTTCGAATCTAGAAAGAGTGCTTAAATCAGGCAATTTTGCGGTGACCGCCGAGCTAGGACCACCGCAAAGCGCCGATGCAGAAGTAATCCGCAAGAAAGCAGCCTTGTTACGCGGCTATTGTGATGCGGTGAATATCACCGATAACCAAACCGCCATTGTGCGCATGTCGAGCATTGGCGCTGGCGCAATTTTAGTGAGCGAAGGACTGGAGCCGGTTATCCAAATGACCTGCCGCGATCGTAATCGCCTGGCGATTCAGAGCGATATTTTAGGCGCTTATGCTTTAGGGATGCGCAATATTCTTTGCTTAACCGGCGATCACCAGACCTTTGGGAATCACCCACAGGCAAAGAACGTGTTTGACATCGATTCGGTTCAATTAATCCAGATCGTAAAAAACCTTCGCGATGAGCATGTCTTTCAATGCGGCGATCCTTTAAAAGGGTTGGAGCCGCGCTTCTTTATCGGAGCGGCTGAGTCGCCCTTTGCCCATCCAATTGAGTTTCGGCCGTATCGGTTGAGAAAGAAGATCAAAGCTGGCGCAAATTTCATCCAGACCCAACTTGTGTTTGATATTCCCGCATTTGAGTGTTTTATGGAGAAAGTGCGCGCCTTAGGCTTACATCAACAGGCGTATATCCTGGCCGGGGTTGGCCCGCTGAAAAGTCCGGCGATGGCAAGGTACATGAAGGAAAGCGTCCCTGGCATTCTCATCCCCCAGGAATTGATCGAACGTTTAGAAGAAGCTGGACGCCCATGGGCAGGGAAAAGCAAAGATGAGTTGACAAAGGAAGAGAAGAAAGCCCGCTCAGAAGCCTGGAAGCGAACGGGCATTGAAATCTGTATCGAATTGATTCAAAAGATCCTGAAAATCGAAGGTGTCGCGGGCGTTCATATTATGGCTATTGAATGGGAAGAAGCGGTGGAACCGATTGTGAAAGGGGCAGGTTTATATCCTCGGCCGGTGATTGAGCCGCTTGCAGCCTGAGTGAGATTAGAACGGAGTGCGCGATGGAAAAAGAGAATCTGACCACTGCGCCAATTGTGGAAATTCGACCTCATTTAGCCCAACGAGTTGAACGTGAACTGGGGCAGAATGTCTACCTGTGCTATCAGTGTGTCAAATGTACGAGTGGCTGCCCCATGAGTGATTTCTTCGACTGGCAGCCAAATCAAATCATGCGGGCACTGCAATTGGGTCAGGAGGACATTGCCCTGCAAAGTGTGACCCCCTGGTTGTGCGCTGCGTGCCAGACATGTACCACTCGTTGCCCACAAGGGCTGGATATTAACGGAATCATGGAATTTCTAACCCGCGAGGCAACTGCTCAGGGAATCAAACCGAAAGTCCCTGAAGTAGCCATTTTTAACCGCGCCTTCTTGCGCCAACTCCGCATTTGGGGGCGTTTGTATGAACCGGGTTTGATGGTTGAAATGAAACTCTCTGACCTGCACGGCTTGTTTGACGATCTCGACTTGTATGTGCGCATGTTGCGCAAAAGAAAAGTTGGCTTTTTCCCGAAAATAGTCCGCCCGTCCCGCCGACCGCGCTCAAGAAATGTATCTACCCAAACCATTGGCTACTATCCTGGCTGTTCCCTGGAATCGAGTGCCAAAGAATTTGACCGTTCGGCGCGTGCGGTATGTGACTCCTTAGATATGAAAATTCTTGAACCCGAAGGATGGGTCTGTTGTGGAAGCAGTGCCGCCCATCGTGCAGATCCTCAAGTAGCCTTAAGCCTGCCGTTGCAAAATCTCAAGCTCTTTGAACAAAGTGGCTTTAGCGAAGTGACCATGCCTTGTGCGGCGTGTTATAACCGCCATCAAGCCGCATTGTATGAAATTCGCCATCATCCCCAAAAACGGCAAGCGATGGAAAACGCCATGGAATACCAATTTCAAGACGGGGTGAAAGTCACCACGCTGGTTGAAGCAATCTACAACCACGCTGGTAAAACGAGAGTAGCCGAGCGAACCCATAAGCCTTTGAATGGATTGCGGGTAGCCTGCTATTATGGTTGTTTGATGACTCGCCCGCCGGCTGTGACGGGTGTAGTCCATGTCGAAAACCCGACCGAGATGGAAAGTCTGTTGGCAGCCGCGGGAGCTGAGGTCATTGATTGGTCGTATAAAACGACCTGTTGTGGAGCAGCTCATTCTCTGACAAGACCGGAAATTGTCTGGAAACTGAGTTCCAGGTTGATCATCGAAGCTCAAAAAGCCTCTGCTGAAGTCCTTGCCGTAGCTTGTCCATTGTGTCATACCAACCTGGACGCTCGCCAGTTTCAGATGAGTCTGGAGAAACCCCTGCCTGTTTTGTATTTCACTCAGTTGCTCGGTATTGCGTTTGGGCTTTCACCATCCCAGGTCGGTCTGGAGAAGAATCTTACGGATCCGTTTCCGCTTCTTCGCTCCAAAGGTTTCCTCGATTAGTTTATCCTGCCTAGTGACCCATTTTTGCTTCTCCGCTACAGGCAGTCTGGAGAGCAATTTGGAGTATGATGGATCATCCTAAAGAAGTAATTGATCCGATTGAGACCATGCAAGACTTGTTAGTCCGAATCTGGTCGGAGATGTGCCGCTTATACGAGGTCAATGCCAGTTTGCCTGATCTTTCGCTCATCTTTGAGCAAGTGCAGTTGACCGAAGCTTGCATAGCCGCCGAGAAAATCCTGGTCAACCTGCTTCTAGAGATTATGGAATCGGTGGGACGCTTTTCACCTTTTTATCGGCAACCCCCACGCGCTTTTGGAGTGATGTCCTATCGTAATCCGCAAACCCAACGAATGGAGTGGGTTTTAGCCCCTGAGGGGCATCGCCGTTGGGAAATGGCTTTGAGTCAACTCGAATGGTTGTTGGGTCAATACGGAGGAATCTTTCGAGCATTAGTCCTGGTGGAAGGATTGATGGTGCGCAGCACTCCAAACGATCCGCAAGTTCTCGCTTATTGCCACTGTGAACCTCCCCATGCGATTCAGTTGAAACGATCGCTTGTGCAAAAAAGAGAAATCATCTGTGATTCTTGTAAGCAACCGTATCAGATGCACGAAATTCAAGCCGGATAAGGGGAACATATCCATAGCATTCTACCTAAATTGACTGCATGATTGAATTTGCTCAAAATTGCTCATTACTGATTTGAACAAAAACTTGCAAATTCCATCAAATTAATTTATAATATTGAAGAGTTTTGTCCTTTTCTTTCAGCAATTCTTGCAAAGACAGGTTCTCAACAGGTGAGTAAAACCCTGATCCCCGCTCAACGCCGTGAACGAATTCAAGAATATCTGGCCTTGCATCGTATTGTCCCCTCGTCCGAATTGAGCCGCTTGTTGAATGTCTCTGAAGCAACAGTTCGGCGAGATTTAGAGTGGTTGGAGAAGGAGGGGGTTGTCGAACGCACCCACGGAGGCGCCGTTCTTAGCCAACGGATGCGCATGGAACCCCAGTATATGCAACGCGCGGCTCGCTACGTAGAAGAGAAACGGGCGATTGGGCTCCAGGCTGTCTCATTTATTGAAGAAGGCGATATTGTCTTTATCAACAGTGGGACAACCACGACTCAAATGATTAAGCAGATTCCGCGCGATGCAAACATCACCGTATTTACCAACAACATCCAGGCAGCCCTAGAAGTTGGGGAAGTCGGATATGAACTGATCCTGTTGGGGGGAGATTTTCAACCAACATCGAATTCAGTTGCAGGCCGTTTTGCGATTGAAATCCTTAACCAGGTTTATGCAGATAAGGCTTTTGTCAGTGTGGACGGCATCAGTTTACGGCATGGCTGTACAGTTCCCTCCAGCGTGGAGGCCGAATTAATTCGCAAGATGCTCGAACGCACCCAAGGGGTGCGCACGATTCTAGTCGATCATTCGAAATGGGGCGTTGTTTCCAATTTCGAAGTTACCAGATTAGATCAAGTTCACCGCTTGATCACCGATGACGGCTTAGACCGCCATACACGTGAAATGCTGGCAGACTTGCCAGTTGAGGTCGTGATTGCGAACGTTCAACGCTAAACATTCGGTTGGCTTCGGTCGGTATTTTTAGATTTCAGCATTTTTGACCCATATCCATTTGGAGGCTTTTCATGTCATTTTTGTTTAAGAAAAACAAGAAGAAATTTACTCGCCTGTTCTATGCTACCGATATTCATGGCTCGGAGCGCACCTATCGGAAGTTTCTCAACGCAGGCAAGTTCTACGAAGCAAATGTTCTAGTGATGGGGGGTGATATTACCGGCAAGCTCTTAATCCCAATCATCAAGGAAGGCAATGGGCGGTATCGGGCTACCCTGCAAGGGACGGTACATCATGTGGAGAGCGAAGAAGAGCTGAAAAATTTAATCGATCGAATCGGGTTGTTGGGGTTTTATTACAAATTGATGGAAGAAGAGGAATTTAAAGCCTTGCAAGCAGACAAGGCGGCCGTCGATCAACTTTTCCATCAACTTGCCCGTGAACGTCTGGAGAGCTGGATTGACTTAGCTGAGACGCGCTTAAAAGGCACGGGTATTCGCTGTTTCGTCACCGGCGGCAACGATGACGACCCGGAGGTGTTAACCGTTTTGAAGCGAGAAGGCACTGAAGCTTTTGTGGCTTGTGAGGGCGAAGTGGTTTACATCGACGACGATCACTGCATGATTAGTGTTGGCTATAGCACGCCGACTCCCTGGAATACCCCGCGGGAGATCTCCGATGAGCAATTGGGCGCCTACATCGAGGAAATGGTTAAAAAGGTGCCGGATATGAATAAAGCTATCTTCAACTTTCACGATCCGCCTAAAGATTCCACGTTGGATACCTGTCCGATGTTAGATTGGACGACTGATCCACCGACCCCGATTGTTAAAGCCGGTCAAATTGTCATGCATGGTGCCGGTAGCGCCTCGGTGCGCCAGGCAATTGAAAAATACCAGCCAGTTTTGGGATTGCATGGGCATATACACGAGGCTCAGGGAGTGGTCAAGATCGGACGGACTACCTGTGTCAACCCAGGTAGCGAGTATGGTGAGGGCATCCTGCGCGGCTGTCTGGTGAACCTTGTCGAAGGCAAGATCGAAGGATACCAGATGACCAGCGGATGATTTAGACTTAAAATAAGCCAGGAGGTGAGACTGGAAGAAATCTGAATGCTGTAGGTTTATTTCGTGAACAATTAAACTTTCAAAAGATTTTGTTTAGAAAGGAGATTGTTATGGAAACAGCGGTGGCAAAACCGGAGGTCTTCACCCGAAAAGCCTCTGGCTTGGTACGGGTGATGTCTCCCTACTCAGCTTTTATCTATAATATTCTGACCATGGGACTGATTTTCCCATGGACATATCTTTGGGGCCCCGGGGCTTTGCCGGGCGGTAGTTTATTCTGGGGCATCATCCTTGCCATGCTCTTTGAAGTGCCCATAGCCTTTACGTATGTGTGGCTCTCGACCGCCATGCCCCGCTCCGGCGGTGACTATGTCTTCCAGAGCCGCGCTTTTGGCGGTTTCTGGGGCTTTACCATCTTGATGTCGGGTTTTGTGATCTGGATTTTGCAGTGGGTAGCTCTTTCTGGCTGGCTGCTTTCCTACCTTGGATTTGCGCCCCTCTTCTTAGGCCTCGGTGCTACCCTTTCCAACCCAACCCTGTCTCAAATTGGCGTCTGGTTCACGACCCCCTGGGGGATTGTCATTGTCAGCATCTTGAACGCTCTCCTCTCACTGCTCCTGTTGGTTAGCGGCTTCAAGAACTATGTAAAGGTTCAATATGTCATGTTCTATGGCATCTTGATTGCCTTTGCGACCATGCTCATTGTTTTGTTTACCACTCCCACTTCCCAATTTGTAGAGCGCTTGAACGCTTTCGCGGTTGCCTCCGGCGGCGCGCCGAACTTCTATCAAACAGCTAAGGATGCTGTCACTGCAGCCGGAATTGACCTCAATCCCCCCTTCAACTTTTTCAATACATTGATGGTTGCAGCCGTTGCCTGGACGAGCTTGCAATGGGCAACCTATTCGGCTGAACAAAACGGTGAGATCAAAGATGCCCGCTCATTCAAGAGTCAAACCTTCATTCTGGTTGGGTCTTTGATTATGACCGGTATTCTGCTGGCAATCCTGGGGATTGCCTTCCAACGCGTTGGCGGAACCGAGTTTCTGTATATCGCCGGTGCTGGCTACTGGTCGGGTATTCAGGAGGCGACCATCAACGGCTTCTGGTTGTGGCCGAACATTCTGGCAGTTGCCCTGACCGGTAGCCCAATTGTGGTGATTTTAATCGGCATCGGTTATATCCTGAACTCTTTCCAGATTGTCAATAACTGCTACATTGGTGTGACCCGAATCATGGTGGCGATGTCGCTCGACCGCTTGTTGCCGGCCTGGTTCTCGGAGGTGAGCGAGCGCTTCCACACCCCGGTCAATGCTCATATCGCCTATTTCCTGGCAAGTATACCGGTCATCTTGCTCTATAATTTATATCCGAACTGGGCGCCGCTGACTCTGGGGGTGACCTTTGCTTGCGGATATGTGTTCGCTTCCAGCGCGCTTGCCGGGGCTGTGTTCCCGTACCGGGCAAAGGAAATTTACGAAGCCTCGCCAGGGGCAAAGTATAAGCTGGGCAACATCCCCTGGGTAACCATTCTGGGTACACTTGGGGCGATCTTTGGCTTTGGCATGGTGCTCAGTTACTTGCTGGTGCCAGCCCTGGGTCTAACCAGTGTCCTGGCGTACAGCGTTGTCTTTGGAATCATCCTTTTCTCAGCCCTGTGGTACGTGATTGTCAAAAGGGCCCAAAAAGCGCGTGGGATTGATGTGGATTACGCTTTCAAGGAGATCCCACCCGATTAGTCAGCCTTGAAAGTGCTCCGGGGAGCTATCGCAAGATAGCTCCTTTTTTATGTTATAAATGCGGGTATGAAACTGACCTTACCCTCCATCACGATTTTAGGATTGGGTCCCGGCGACCCGCTTCTGCTTACCCGTCAGGTTTGGGAGTTGTTGGGAGAGGTGAATGAGATTTATGTGCGCACGCAACGCCACCCTGCGCTAGGGAGTTTTCCGACTCATCTCCGCATTCATTCTTTTGATCACCTCTACAACCAGGCGGACTCGTTTGAAGTTGTGTATCGGCAAATTGTCGAACAAGTGATTGCATTAGGAAGACGGACTCAAGGGGTGGTCTATGCCGTGCCAGGTCATCCGTTTGTGGCAGAAGCAACGACCCCAGCCATTCTGCGCCTGGCGCAGGAGGAAGGACTCAGTGTCCAGGTGCTGGAAGGGATTAGCTTTATCGAACCGATCTTGACAGCTTTAGCCCTCGACCCCTTGCCAAACTTGTTGATCCTGGACGCCTTAGAGATCGCCGCTTCGCATGTGCCACAATTCCCGCCTCATCTTCCGCTGATCATTGCCCAACTCTATTCCCGGCAGGTCGCCGCAGATGTCAAGTTAACCCTGATGGAGGTTTATCCGCCCGATCACCCAGTGCACCTGGTGCATCAGGCTGGAACGCCGGGGATAAAAGTAGAACAACTTAATCTGTATGAAATTGACCATAGTCCTTTCATCGACTGGATGACCTCCTTGTATGTGCCTGGCTTACCCCGCGAAACCTCCTTTGAAGCTTTTCAGGAGGTGGTTGCCCATTTACGCTCTCCGGAAGGCTGCCCCTGGGACCGGGAACAGAATCATCAAACCCTGAAACCCTATCTGCTTGAAGAAGCCTACGAGTTGGTTGAAGCCATTGACCAGGAAAATGTAGCTGCCATGCGGGAAGAGCTAGGAGATTTGCTGTTGCAGGTCGTATTCCATGCGCAAATTGCCAGTGAAGATGGTGATTTTGGGATGAAAGATGTTCTCTCCGGAATTCACCGCAAACTGGTCAGCCGCCATCCGCATGTTTTTGGGGATGTTTTTGTGAAAGATAGCTCCGAAGTGTTGCGCAATTGGGAGAATTTAAAGGCTGAGGAGCGGAAAATGAATGGCGAGGAGCAAAAAGGAATTCTGGATGGCATCCCACAAGCCTTGCCAGCTCTCATTCAAGCCCAAGAATTTCAAAAGCGAGCGGCGCGGGTGGGGTTTGACTGGAGTAATGTCGATGACGTTTTGCATAAGGTTGAAGAAGAACTGCGCGAGTTGGTTGCTGCCAAAGATTCCATAAATCAGGTAGATGAGTATGGCGACATCCTTTTTTCGCTGGTGAACCTGGCGCGCTGGTTAAAAATCGATGCCGAAAGCGCGCTCCGTCAGGCTAACCAACGCTTCCGCCAACGCTTTACTTACATCGAACGGCACGCCAGAGAGCAAGGAAAGAAGTTAGCCGATCTTTCCCTGGCAGAAATGGATGCCTTGTGGGAAAAGGCAAAGCAATTTGAGTGAACAAATCCCACAGACGTTGCAGGGACTATCGCTACGGATTCACGCCGAGCTGATTCAGTTGATATAACGCTGGTTCAAACCCCGGGTGATATTTCAGGGCGAGCTTAAAGTCAGCAATTGCACCGCTGGTATCCCCCAAAGCTTTTTTTGCCATGCCGCGCCAGTAGAAACTTTCTTCAATCGCCGGTTCGTCCAGGGCGGCGTTGATGGCCGTGGTGGCTAAATTCAGCACATCGTAATAGCGGCCGAGGTAAAAATATGCAAAATATGGGCCGGTCTGATACCATAGAATCCGATAGGGGCGCACAGCGCGGTCTTCAGGGAGGGTATTGTAGACGGCAAAGGCTTCATCGTATGCCAGAGCGGCGCCTCCATAGTCCTGCAATTCTTTCAAATTCGTTCCGCGATTGAACCAGGCGAAAAATTTATCCACCCCATCGAAAGCAAAAATTTCGTTCGAGGCGAGTTGGGCGGCATTCAGGTAGTTGGTGGTTTCGTCCCAATCCTGCCCGAGCAAGGATTGAAGTTGGGCTTCTTGATCAGGGGGATAGATCAGAATATAGGTATAGTTAAACGAACGCCATTCGCCGATAAACTTCTCATACGGAACGAGATAATCGGGGGTGAAATAAGAATCTTGGGTGATTAACTGTTGAGATGGATCATCGTAACCGGTGATAACCGAGTAATGTCCCATCCAACTAACCACCCCGCTGAGATCGCGAATCCAGGTGCCCTTCTCGGCTAGAACGGGGAAACCACTGGCAACCAGCCTCTTGACCAGGTCAAGACTACCACCTACGCGCACGATGGCTTTCAGGTCGGTGGTTTCATTTACATAAGCAGCCATCTCGTAAGGCATGACGTTTTTATCTTTGCTGTAGGGTTTGAGCCATTTACCGGCATCTAGCCGGTCTCCGCCCCAACCCCAATAGGAAAGCGCCATGGCGAGGTTCGCCGGGGCACAATAATTCCACAACCCATGTTGATCCATGTAACGCACACCCTTCAACGAGATTTGTTGGGGCAAAGGGGTGGGGGTCAGGGTCGGTGTGGGTGTGGGTTGCGGGGTATTTGCGACAGGGAGGGTTGGTGTCGGGGTAGGTGTTTCAGTTGGGGTTTGAACCGCCTGGAGGGTGGCGCTCACAATGGCTTCAATCTGTTGTTGGGCAGGAACAAAGGCAATCTTCTCTGGCGGCGAGAGGAATCCCTTGATCAAAACCGTACCTTCATGCACCCGCCAGGCAAGACGGTCATGGATAGGGGGAATTTGATAAAGGATTCCACCCAAAATCAGGATGGAAAAGATCAGCAAGGTGAACTGAAGGAACTGCCGACGCATACGTTTCGATGCTTCTCCTTCTAAGGGACAGCAGGACGGATTGCAATGCCTTCCCCAGGCACGCCCACCGTCTCAACGGCGAATATCCATCCCAATTGCTTGCTGGTAATCATGATTTATTCCTGTATCCTTCATCCTCAAACGTGGTATCTATCCCAAGATTATTCCAGATCGCTTATTTCTTGCTGCTCAACGGAAACATCTGGTAGCCAGGATCTTCGGGGAGGCCGGGATGATGTGCAGCGTTGAGTGCCAGGCGATCACAACGTTCGTTTTCTACGGTGGCATTGTGACCCTTAATCCAATGAAATTCTACCCTGAAAGTTTGACACAGACGAAAAAGCCGTTGCCATAGATCCACGTTCTCAATCGTTTTTCCATCGCGGCGCTTCCAGTTGGTATTTGCCCAACGCATTAACCAGCCTTCGGCGGTGGGGCGGTAAACGTAAGCGGAGTCGGTGATCACCAGGACCTGTGCAGGAGGTTTGAGGCTCTCTAAGGCGGCGATGCAAGCCATTAGCTCCATACGATTATTGGTAGTCAAGCGGAAACCGCCGCTAATTTCTCGGCGGGTTTGGCTTGTCAAGATCACCGCTGCGTAGCCGCCAGGTCCTGGATTCCCCAGGGTTGATCCATCGGTGAAGATAACCGTGCCGCGGTTGTGAAGATGATTCTTAACCAGGGAATCTAAAGCATTGTCTGTTCCTACCGATTCTTGTTCGACCAGCCATTGCATCAAAGCCGGTGGAAGAGACTGGTGGGATTGGGACTTTAACCAATTGCAGGCTTCTTCGCTGGTGTAGAAGCCCTTGTAGATGGCGCCGCGAAATCCTTCAACCTGAGCTTTAGCGCCGTGCGAGCCTTCCCATTGGGTGTAAACACCGGGTTGACGGCCTTGAACAACGAGGTAAATTGATTTAGTGCGCTTGCTCATTGACCAAACTCATGGCGTAAGATACTGTAGAGGGCAGCATCCTCAAAACGACCAAAACGATAAATGGATTGGCGCAGCGTTCCTTCGTAAGTCATGCCAATCTTTTGCATCACCCGACCTGAAGCGGGATTTTTCGTGAAATGGCGGGCTTGCACACGATGTAGACCCAATTTCCGAAAGCCATATTCTAACACTGCCTGAGCAGCCTCGGTGGCATAGCCTTGATTCCAGTAGGGTTTTCCAATCCAGTAGCCGAGTTCGGCATTCTGGTTCTGGACATCAAGTTCCAGACCGATTGCCCCAATGAGCAAATCGCTTTCACGAAGGAGAATTGCAAAGTGGATGGCTGTGTTGGACAGGTACTGGCTCTTATGCCCCTGAATCCATTGAACAGCCAGCTCTTCTTCATACGGGTGGGGTATGCTACTGGTCATCCGGGCGATGTCAAAATCCCCGGCCAAAAAGGCAACGCGGCAAGCATCATCCAATTGAAAACTTCTCAGCAGCAAACGTGGTGTGTTAAGGCTCGGTAATTGAACAGTCATCATGGATCTTTGTCCAAAAAATCTGCCACTCAATTGTTGCCCTTTGTCCGGTTTAGAAATTCCTGCTTGCGACGTTCTTTCTCTTTAATGGCATCAGTTATAAGTTGGAGTAAATCCAGCGATCGAATTTCGGGGTCAAATTGGTCGCTAAAGGGAGTTAAGTCAAGGGTATAGTGGTTGCCAGATGAATCTCGGTGGAGAAAACCTTCATCGACGAGGGCACGGCGCAAGCTAACATAATCCAAGCCCATGTTTGTGCCGAAATTCAAGCACCAGGTTTGAAGTTGTTCGTTGATCTCCTTCTCCGAATACCTCTTCTCTGGTTGGAGAGAAAAAGTTGCGGAATAAAGAAGGAGATGTAGATCGGCGCGTTTTTTCGGCAGGAGCGTTTGATTTAGCACCAGTGAAAGAAAGCGGCGGGAAAATTCATCCCGAGAGATTGCGGACATGGCATACCTTTGTTTAGTTCGGATTATGTCTGTTTATCGTAGATCATGGTTTGATTTGAAGGTCATGCTAACTTGAAAGCCGCGCTTTGTCAATAGCATTTCAGTTTTTGGAGTGCTGAAATTATGCTTCGGTACTCTTAAAGATTCTCTGGTTACCCTATGCTTTCGCACCATAATTGAGGCCGATTACCAGCCTATCTGCCCCCTTTCGAATTCCTCTGGTTTTGTCCATGGGATGATTAAATTTGTATTCCGCCAGATCTAAAACTTGCCCTCCTCACCTTTAGATTTGCTGGCTTTTATAAATCCGCCCTTGCTTCTTAATTGTTATGATAGGCACCTTTTTAGAGCAAATAGCGAGCATAGTGCAACAGAAAGGACATCCTGCCTTCCGCTTTAAGAGAGCGATTTCGCTCCATCCATGAAGTGGTCGATTTTTCGATTGTCATCAATAACACAAAGATTTCATCCAAAAACACTCTAGTAGTCCGTCAAACCTGATACTTAGGATAAAGACTTTTTAGCCTGATGCGAGCATCGGCAGTTGTGAACTGCCAATGAACCTGAACAACTTCTGAGTTCCGTTGCTTCTCCTAGGCTTTCACTTCGCGTATCAATGTGTCCTTGTCCGGAATACGACGATCTAGGCACTGGCGAGTCAAAGCGGAAAGCTCAATCTCAGCCATATTGAGCCAGCTTCCATGCTTCGGCGTATCGTGAAATTCAAATCGCTCCACTAATCGTCTGGCTTCTTGCGGCTCAAAAGCCAGATCAAAGGCGGCGGGAACATGGGTATTGAGATTATCGAGTACCATGACCATTTTCTCGGCTTCTGGGTAGAGTTCAT
>Ga0209691_1000654_pt1 | contig 23239 bp, 16 predicted proteins | sample YNPMSBMetaG_FD_187120 | JGI IMG/M metagenome (GOLD analysis project Ga0209691, IMG submission 187120) | Anoxygenic and chlorotrophic microbial mat microbial communities from Yellowstone National Park, USA - YNP MS-B MetaG (SPAdes) (version 2) ... | reverse complement strand
TTGAGCAGTCGGAGTAAGCGCACTCGGTCGCGCAGTTTGCTCCGACTTTGTCGCCGTTCCACCGCCAACAACTCCGCTTCGCTTTCCTTGATTTCTTCGTGATACTTTATCATCTCCCTTCCTCCTTTCTCTTGAACTTACTCATTCCTACTCAATTTTGGTATTACTTTTGAGCCAGCCAGAGTTCAGGGTCATATTTATTGCGCCCGTGCCATACTTCGAAATGAACCAATCCACCACCTTGCGCTGACTTGCCCACTAAGCCTAATGCTTGTCCTGCTGAAACGCTTTCGCCTTTTGCAACCTTGACTTCAGAAAGATTTGCATAAACCGTCAGATACGCGTTGGCATGGCGCACAATGATAATGTTGCCGAATGTCGGCAGAAATCCAATTTGCGAGACCACGCCTTGTGCAACTGCAAAGACGGTTGCTCCAACGGTTGCAGAAATATCTACGCCGTTGTTGAATGTTACGATTTTTAACTCTTTGTTTTCACTTTCGCCGAAGGTCTTAATAATCACGCCTTCTTCGACAGGCCAAGGCAGTTTGCCTTTGTATTTCTCAAAATCGCCTTTGATTTCCGGATAGGCGATTGGCTCATTGGCGTGAGTGCGGTTGCTTTGCGCTTTTGCTTTGGCTTCACGGGTGCGCTTAATTGCTTCTTCTTCGGCGAAGAGCATTTTTTGAATGGTATCTTGCAAGGCTTTGGCTTGGGCTTGCCGTTGTGCAATTTGGCTTTGCAGTCGTCGCTTATCTTTTCGCAATTTTGCAATCAACTTTTCGCGCTCTATGCGTCGCCCTTCCAGCACTTTGGCTTGATAGCGTCGCTGTTCAAGGAGTTTTTCGTTTTCAGCGAATCGGGCGTCAAGTTCAGTTTGCAGTTGAGCAATTTGCGCTTTCTTTTCAGAAATATCTTGGATTTTAATTTTCCCTGCTTCCTGAAAACGTTTGATGTATTCAGCACGCACAAGGGCTTGATTGAACGAGCCTGATGAGAAAAGCACTTCCAAATCGCGCTTCACGCCGAATTTGTAAATGCCCACCGCATAACGCGCAAATGACTTTTTCATTGTTTCCAACTCATGTTTAGTTTCTTCCAGTTCGCGCGTTGTGGTTGCTATTTGTTCAGCCAACTTTTTCTGACTGATTTCAGTTTGGCGAATGACCTCGCGGTGCAGTTGGATTTGATTATCTAAATTCTCAAGGGTACGGAGCGAGATTTTTTCTTCCTCGTCGGCATGGCTCAACTCGCGCTCAAAGGCTTTAATCTGCCGTTCAATCGTTGCGATATTTTTTTCAATCTCCTGACGCTCTTTGGTGAGTTGAGAAAGTTCAGCATCGTGCGTTTTGAACTTCCCTTTTTTGCTTTGAGCAAAAAGTTGTGGGCTATTGAAAGAAGCAATGATGATGATTGCGTAAATCCACCCGTGTTTCATCTTGTCTTGTGTGTGTCGGCTTTTGAAAATGTATAAGTCTTTGACTTTCTTTTCAGCAATAAAAAAGGCTGAACTTCCCATTCAGCCTTGTAAATGCTTGCTAATACTTCTTCTATGATTCTTGTTTAATGCGATTCGGATTGGATTCATCAAGTTATTGAATCTTGAATTTCACAGGAATTGTAATTGCGCCGCGCACAGGTGAATCTCCAATTTTAGCTGGCTTGAACTTCGTTTCTTCGGTCAATACTCGAATCACTTCTTCGTTTAGAAATTTGTTTGCAGGCTGAACCAGACTAATGCGGAGCGGATTTCCTTGCTCATCAACAAAGACACGCGCGACCACTGTACCTTCAATTCTGGCACGCTTTAACGCCATTGGGTACTCAATTTTTGACTGAATCGCTTCAATGCCGCCAACGATTTCGACATCGGTTTCAGGCAAGTTTGTTTGTGCGGCGTCAAGTTGACTCAACTGTTCACTTTCTTCAATTGCTTTTTGCAGTTCTTTTTCTTTGGCAAGGTCTTGGGTTGTTGTTACCACAGGTGTAACCTCTTGTTCAGGCCTCTTCTCTTCCTCCTCGACTTCTTTCTTTGTCTCCGTTTCCTTTTTCGGTTTTTCTATCTTTGCTCTTTTTGCGTCTGCTGCGGCTTTCGCTGCCAAGTTTTCTGATTTATCGCCCAGTTTTATGTCAATGCGCTGCGTAACACCGCTTGCCACCGTAACGCTTCCGCGCCAAACAGGCTGACCCCGCTTTGTGGCTTTGAGTTCATATTGACCTTGTGGCACATCGAGAAGCACATAGTAGCCTTGTGCATTTGAAATTGCCACCATAGCCGTCTGCCCTGATATTGAGACCGTTGCCCCTGCGATTGGTTCATTGTTCTCTCCAACAACTCTTCCAATCAGGCGTCCTTGCGCCAAGAGAGAAGACGCACACAATCCCCAAAGAATCGCAAGAATGATTTTCTTCATCGTTAAAAGTTCTTTCAAGTTTTATTTGCTAACAGATTAGCGACTTACTCCTGCTTTACATACAAAATGTTAAAAAGAAATTTGACTTTTCAAAACGGTTTATTGCTCTTCGACAATAACCTTTGGCAAGGCATTTTCTTTGTGCAAGAGTGCAGGAAAGTAAGCGACGACTTCCGAAGGCTTCGGTCTTCCGCCTGCAAAGCCCGTTACGCTCGGCGGACCTGTCAAAATCAGCGGTGCAATCTCGTAACCAAATCGCTCGACCTTTTTCTTATCGCGGTCTCTCACCCCAACCCGCATCTGCACTTCATTCACATGCGCCACATTTTCCAAATGCTGGTGGCACGCATTTGCGCCAATAAATTCCGTCCGAATTTCCTCGAAGGTCAATCCCAAATTATTTAATCTGGCTCTTAAAATTTCATCGGCACGCTTTGCTTTTTTGAGCGCGTCGGGCGCAGAGTAAGTCAGACTGCCAAACGCTGTCCAACCGTCAGAATACGAGATGGAAACTTTGTAGAACGGTGTTGCGGGCTTGCCTTTAATGCCGAACACACGCACTCGATTCGGCGCAACATCTTCAAGATGAATCGTGGTGAAATCGGCAATGCAATCCGGCGTGATGTATTCCGAAGGGTTGCCAATTTCGTAAAGCAGTTGCTCTTTGATAACATCGCTTCGCACCAAGCCGCCTGTGCCTTCATGCTTCGTGATGAAAAATTCGCCGTTTGGATAGGCTTCGGCAATCGGGAAGCCAATGTTTTCAAGGTCGGGCACGCTTTCCCAATCGCCGAGAAAGTTGCCGCCGCTGGCTTGTCCGCCGCACTCCAAGATGTGTCCTGCGACTGTGCCTGCCGCAAGCAAATCCCAATCCGTTTCTTTCCAACCAAATTCGTAAATCATCGGTGCGAGCGTTAAGCCTGTATCGGTGCATCTACCTGTGATAACAATCTGCGCCCCTTGTTGCAAACACTGTGCAATCGGGAACGCTCCGAAATAAACATTCGCACTCAACACACGCGCTCGAATGTTCGCAAGCGGTTCGCCTGTTTCCATGTGGTTCAAGGTTTCACCTTTTGCCAATAACTCATCAAGTTTATCCATAATATCATCGCCGATGACCACGCCAACTTTGAGATGCTTCACGCCTAATTGTTTAGCGATTTCAAAAATTTTATCTCGGCACGCAAGCGGATTCACGCCACCTGCATTTGAAATCACCTTGATATTTTTTTCAAGAATATCGGGCAGAATTTCTTTAATGACTTCGGGGAAATCGCGTGCGTAGCCGAGCGATGGGTCTTTTTGGCGTTGCTTCTGCATAATGCTCATGGTTACTTCGGCAAGGTAGTCGAGCATCATGTAGTCAAGTGCAGTGTTGCCTTTGGAGAGGCGCACTTGGTCAATTGGTGCGCGTTGTAAATCGCCCCAAAAGCCTTGTCCCGACGCAATGCGAATCAATGGTTTCACAGTCTATTTTTGCTTGATTGATTTAGTGCCAAACTGATTTGAAAAAACTCTTAACTATCAACTATTAACTATCAACTCCTGATTACTCCCACTCAATCGTTGCAGGGGGCTTTGAACTAATGTCGTAAGTCACGCGATTGATGCCGCGCACTTCGTTGATAATTCGGTTGGAAACGTGAGCGAGAAAGTCGTAAGGCAATCGCCCCCAATCCGCCGTCATTCCATCAGTTGAAGTTACGGCACGAAGCGCAACGACGTTTTCATATGTGCGATTATCGCCCATCACGCCAACGGTATTGACAGGCAGTAGCACCGTAAAGGCTTGCCAGACCTTGTGATACAGCCCATTGGCTTTGAGTTCGGAAATAAAAATTGCATCGGCTTCACGGAGTAAATCGCATCGCTCTTTGGTGATTGCGCCCAAAACACGCACGGCAAGCCCTGGTCCTGGAAATGGGTGTCGCCCTAAAATTTCATCAGGCACTCCGAGTAACTTTCCCACTTCTCGCACTTCATCTTTGAAGAGTTCTCGAAGCGGCTCAATGAGTTTGAGTTTCATTTTCTTCGGCAAGCCGCCAACATTGTGATGCGTCTTGATGGTCTGCGACGGTCCTTTCACGGAAACGCTTTCAATCACATCGGGGTAAAGTGTGCCTTGCACTAAAAATTTTTCACGGTCGATGTGCGATTCAAAAACTTCAATGAAGGTTTTTCCAATGATTTTGCGCTTTTGTTCGGGATTGACAACGCCTTTCAAGCGTTTCAAAAAGAGGTCGCTTGCATCAACGAAATCAAGGCGCAAGCCCAATGTTTTCAAGGCGTTTCGGACTTCTTTGGCTTCATTTTTTCGGAGCAATCCGTTATCTACGAACACGCACTTCAACTGTCTGCCAATCGCTTTTGAAACCAATGTTGCCGCAACGGTTGAATCCACGCCGCCTGAAAGTGCGCAGACAACTTTTTCTTTGCCTACAAGGTCTCGCACTTTTTGAATTTCTTGTCCGATAAAATCTTTCATTGACCAATCTTTTTTCAAGCCTGCAATTTCAAAAAGAAAGTTTGCGAGAATTTCCTTGCCGTATTCGGTATGATGAACTTCGGGGTGAAATTGAACGCCGTAAATTTTTTCGGTGTCGGAAATCATCTCAACGGCACATAGTTCGGAATTTTCGCTTCGTGCTGTAACTACAAAGTTCGGTGGCAGTTTCGTAACCTTATCGCCATGCGACATCCATACCACTGAATCACTAATGTTTTTGAAGAGATGATTTTTAGATGCGCCATCAAGTTGCATGATGGTGATTTTAGCGCGTCCATACTCGCGCTTGCGGGCGTTCTCGACTTTTCCGCCAAAATGCTGCACAATGGTTTGCAATCCGTAGCAAATGCCGAGCGTTGGCAAGTGCAAGTCGTAAATTTTTTCGTCAGGTTTCGGCGCAAATTTTTCATAAACGCTGGCGGGACCACCTGAAAAAATTAAGGCTTTCGGGTTTAGCGATTTAATTTTTTCGGCAGACGTGTGATAGGGGAAAATTTCGCAATAGACTCCGAGTTCGCGCACACGCCTTGCTATCAGTTGGGTGTATTGCGAACCGAAGTCAAGCACGATGACGGCTGGAAGCATGGTTTTTGATGAATTGATTTTGAGTTAGAACTGCCCTTCGCCACGCTTTTTTGGATTCGGAATTGTTTGCGGCAATGAGAGCGTATCGGACGCGCCGTAGAGCGAGACATACCGTTTCAGACTTGCATCGGTGAAGTATTCGACATATGCGTCAGGCGTTGCAGATTCTGTGAAGCGTCCGTTCTTTTTTGAGACCAGCCGCCCTTGCACTCGTTCAGGTTTGAGGAAGTAGCTCGGTTGCAATCCAAGCGATTTATCTTCGTAGCAGGCTTTCATAAACATTGCCCAAATCGGCAACGCGGCGCGTGAGCCTTGACCGTATTCCATTGAGGTATATTGGATTCGCATATCGTCAAATCCCGTCCATACGCCGCAGGCTAATTGCGGTGTGAAGCCCATGAACCAGGCATCGGCGTTGTTTTGAGTTGTGCCTGTTTTGCCGCCGGCTTCGAGTCGGAAGTTGTAGCGGAATCGCGCTGAAGAACCTGTGCCGCCATCCATCACGCTTTTGAGCATCGAAACCATCACATAGTTTGTTTCTTGGCTGATGGCTTCCCAACGGTCAGTTTTGTAGCTGGCAATCGTGCTTGAAAACTTGTCGTCAATGCGCAGAATCGCGATGGGTTCAACATGAACGCCGTTGTTGGCAAAGGTGCTGTATGCGCTGGTGAGTTCAAGCGGCGTGACTTCCGATGTGCCGAGTGCGAGTGAGAGGTCTTGTCGGAGCGGCGATTTAATCCCCATTTTTTTTGCATACTTGATAATCTCTTCGGGCGGAACGTGTTGCTGTGCTAAGCGCACGGTTACATAGTTGAGCGAATTTTTCAGCGCATCACGAAGCGAGGTAAATCCGCCAATTTCGTTATCGGCGTTCTTCGGTGTCCAAACGCGGTCTTTCGAGTTAATGGTCGTTTGAATCGCAATCGGTTGGTTCAGCAGTTGGTAACTTGGCGGAATGCCTTTATCAATCGCAACGGTATAAACGAAAGGCTTGAAGGTTGAGCCGGGCTGACGGCGAGCTTGCCACACATGGTCGAGTTTGTATTTCTCAAAATCTCTGCCGCCGACCCACGCTTTGATGTATCCCGTTGAAGGCTCTATGGCAACCAGTGCCGCTTGCACAACAAGTTTTTCGGCAAGTAGGCTGTCGAGCCACTGTTTATCGGCTTTCAGCCGTTCAAAGGCTTCCTTTTCCGAAGTGCCGCCTTCAACCATTTTCTTGAACCGCTCCGACTCTTTGATGAAAGTTGCTTTCAATTCTTCGCCCTTTTTGGACTTCCAATTCCACGACTTTTCAATCTTCTCTTGCAAAAATTTCAGATGCTCGTTGTAGGCTTTTTCGGCGTGTGCTTGCATGCGCGAGTCGAGCGTTGTCGTTACGATTAAGCCGTCGCGGAATACATCGAACTTAAATTTCGCCGCCTCTTTTTTGAGTTGCTGTCGAACATACTCGGTGAAATATGGTGCGATTCCTTTGTCAGTAACTGGTGTGAATTTGAGTTCAATCGGTTTCAATTTTTCTTTGATGGCTTGCACATCGGAAAGAAATTCGGCTTTGACCATTAAGTCCAAAATCACGTTTCTTCGCTTTCTTGCAACTTCAATGTTGTCGACAGGATTGTAATCTTCGGGACTTTTGAGAATACCGACAAGCGTTGCGCTTTCGCCCACCGTGAGTTTAGAGGCGGGCTTTGCGAAGTATGTCCATGCCGCCGCTTCTGCGCCGTAAGCCCCTTTTCCGAAATACACTGTGTTGAGATAAAGTTCGAGGATTTCATTTTTTGTGTAAGTGCGCTCGATTTGAATGGCAATCATGAGTTCTTGCACTTTGCGCTTGATGTGCCGTGCCGGTGTGAGCCACAAGTTTTTGGCTAATTGTTGCGTGAGCGTTGAGGCTCCGTGCGCTCGCTTGCCACTTGCCACGCGCCCGATGTTTTCAATCATTGCAATAAACAAGCGGCGAAGATTTAATCCCCAGTGATTGTAGAACTCCACATCTTCCGTTGCAATCAGCGCGTTGATTAAATTCTTTGAGATAGAATCTAATGGAACGGCAGTGCGATTTTCCATAAAGAATTTTGTCAGCAACACGCCGTCGTAGGAATAGACTTCGGTTGCTAATTGCGGCTTCGGATTTTCCAACTGTTCAAGGCTTGGCAAATCTGTTGACCAATAGAGCATAATTCCAACAATAAAGCTAAAAAGCAAGAACGCTGAAAGAAGCGTCATCGTGTAAATGCGTTCTCGCCACTTGCGGCGTGCGGCAAGCTTGCGTCGATAGGTTGGGTCGTTGAGATAGCGTTCTCGCAGGTCGGAAGTGTATGCGTCGTCTTTGGATTGATGTTCGTTCTTATCGTTCATTCGCAATGTGTTCCTCAAATGGTTTGGTGCAAATTTTCGGGCAAATTTCTTCGGCGCAAATTTACATTTTTCGGAGAGATTCGTTAGACTTTTCGCTCTGCCCAAAGTCCGCCCAAAGCCAACATTGCGCACAGTGCGCACCACAGCATTAGGGTTGTGTTGTGTTCAGTTTTTAGTGGCTCTGTTTCAACTGTTCCCTTCTCGGTTTCTTGTGATTCAGGCTCGTTTTGCTCAATGGCTTTCAGGGTTTCTTTTCGGCGCGTTTCTTTTCGCAACGCTTCAAATGCGGTTTCATCTGAAACAAACGCCCAACATTGCTCTTCGCCATTGACTTTGAAGGCAATCCACCCACTTTTGCTTGCCCAATATCGCCCGTGCCAAGCCGTTCTGTTCAGCATTTCTTGGCGCAATGGCACAAACGTTTCTTGTGAGTTTTCTTGTATGAACACACGTGGCGACTCCAACACCGTTTGAACTCTGAACTCAATCGGCTCATGCACGATGGAAATGGTTGGAACGCTTATCGCTCTCTCGCTTGTCTGTTTTGCGATTGCTGAAAAAAGATGCGCCCAATACGCCGCATAAACAGAGGGCTTCCCCGCCAACTTCCATTGATACGCATTTTGAACAAGGCTAATTGCAATTCTCCCAAATCCTTTTTGATGAAATGCGGCAACGCTCCGACCGTCTGAATCTTGAAGAAGCGATTGCCCGCCAAAGTCTGACTCGATTGAAAAGGCTTCAAGCGTAATCGGCGGCGACTTGAAGTGCTTGCCCCTGACCGATTGCTCTCTTGGCTCTTGCAGACGAAATCGGAACGGCTGAAAAAAGTTGAGCGATGACTCCTGCCGAAAGATGCTATCTATTTCCGTGATGAATACGCCCAACCCTTCTTGCGCAACGGCATTTTCCAACGCCCTTCGCTCCGACGGCGTGAGCATTGAAAGCGTTTCTCCATCAATCATCACCACATCAAAGCGTGAAAGCACTTTGCGCGAGAGTGGCGAGAGCGATTGACTTTGCATATTCCAAAACTCCTCTCGGTAGCGTGCCTTTGCGACCATCATGCGCACAGCAAAACGATAACCGTTTTCTGTCAGAAAATTTTTCAGATACTTTATTTCAAATGTTGGCTTGGATTGCAACACGAGAATCGAGAGCGGCTGATGCGGCACAACCACTGCGCCCCACTTTTCCTCTTTGCCATCAAGCACGAGCGAGAGATTCAGTTTCCCTAACTGCTTCGGCGTGAACGAAAATTCAAATCGAGTTTCTTCTTTCAAATTTGTAAGCGAATCAACGGCAATTTCATTTGCTTTGAAAATCAAGCGTTCAAAATTTCCTCGAACAAGTCCTTTCACAAGCAAGCGTTCACCGATAACGACCGTCGGTTTTGATTCCAATTCAACAATGCCTTTCGGCGGTTCTGATTGATGAAACACAAGTAGATGCCCGCGAAGCCTTGTTAAATCGTCTTGATTCAGCCCTTGTCCGAAAAGGTGAATCTCACTTTTTGGAAAATGTCTTGCAATGAATCCTGCATCTTGAATGTGCTTCGCTTGATTTTTGCTATTGAGCGTGAAGACTTCAAACGATTTTGATTGCATCAAAGAATCAACGGTTTCAGGCGGAAGTGGGTCGGTGAGCAACGCGATTTTCTTTTGCAGTGGCTCATGCAGTCGCGCAGGTTCAAGCCCCAAGAGCGCGAGCGCAAGAATTGCGATAAAGTTTAATCCCAAACGAAGTCCCAAGCGTTTATTCGGAACGCGCCTCAATTCTCTCACCACACACCACACAAAAAGCACCGCACAAAGCGAAAGCACAACGGCGATTTGCCAACTTTCCGCTTGAAACACCATCGTCATTAGGGTTTCTCGTTTAGCGATTGGAAATAACGCTCCGTCACTCGTGATGATGATAATCGCCGTTGGGTTGCGAACTGCATCGGCAGTGGAAGTATCTGGCTTAATGCGTGTTGAATCATACGAACATTCTTTTCTGACGGCACTTGTCTTGACTTTGCTTCACTAATGACTTCGCGAAATGCGTGCAATGCTGATAAGTGTTTGAAATCACCTTCAAGTGCGATTTGCGCAACTTGTTTTCCTGCTTCTTCAAGCAAGTTAGTTTCATTGTTGGAAAGTTTTTTAGGCATTTCGGAAAGAAGTGCCAGCGTGCGTTTGATGACTTCGAGCGAATCTTTTTGAGTGCGCATTTCAACCTTTCGGATTGATTGGATTTTGGAATTATCGCCTGAAAGGCGCAATCGTGCTTCATCAATCGGCGTAGGCTCGAAGCCTGATTTTTCAACATAGATGCGTGCCTCTTGTTGAAGTTCTTTCAAGAGTTGCAAGGCTTTGTATTCGTGAGGCAAGGCGCGTTCAGGCTCGACAAGGCGCAAGAATTTTTCCGCTTCCCACATCTCGGCGAGTGTGGCTTTGAGTTTTTGCTTGATAGGTTCAGAGAAAAAGGTTGCCGCTTCTTCAAGGTCGTGTCGGTGCATATAGGGTTCAACGAGAGCCTCAACGCTTTGAGTGGGCGGTGTTTGTTCGTTGTGATTATGTCCGTCATCTATTTTTGGCGCACGCTTCAACGCTTGATTTTGCAGTTTGATAATCGGATTTGAAGACGTGTCGCGCATGGTTTTTGAGAGTCGCTCGTTTTCACTTTCGCCGATACTTATCGCTAATTCTTCGCCAAGAAATTTGCCGTAGCGCAACCGCAAGACTTTTTGGTCAATCCCTAAATTTTCGCTTCGCGTTCTGAACGCCAACGGTTCAAGCGATTTCTTTTCAGCAATCAACTTTTCTGTGTCGATGATGAGTTGCCGCTGACTGCGGAAGTAGGCAGGAAGGCGCAAAAGAGGCATTGCGATAGTTTCACTCGAAGCCGATTGAAGCGTGTCTAAAATTTTTGCGAAGCAGGTTTCAGAGTGCGTTCGATTGGACTTTGGCTCGTGATTATCAAAGGCTTCAATGAAAAAGTAGAGTTCATCGCCGTAGGTCAAGTCGTAGGATTTCAAATCTAATTTCGTCTCGTAGTGTTCAATGCGGTTTTCAAGGATTGACTTGGCGTAAAGTCGGAGCGTATCGCTTTTGAACTTAACCGCTTCGCCTTTGCCTTTGGCTGTGGTCAGAACGAGATTGACCTTTTGGATTTTGTAATCATCGCTGATTGCGGCTTTGATGAAGAGCGTTGCGGAATCGGGCGATGAAAATTCTGTGCGAGCAGGAGGCATAATCACACTCACAACGGGCGGCAAATCCTTTTGCACTTCTATCGTGCCAATCCTTGAAATGAGCGTGTCAATCGTGAGCGTGTAGAGTTCGCTTTGTTTCGCAGTCATTTCAGCACGATACGTGCGCTCTGATTCCTGCTTGAAGCGAAGCGTATCGCCAGAAATCGTTGTGAGAGATACTTGCTCACATTCGCGTGTGAGTTTCAATTTCCAAGAGAGTTGCGCATGTTCTTCGGCAATGATGTCGATCGAAGATTGAACGCGCGTTGGCTTCAAGGTGTATGCAGGCGGCATAATTTGCACTTCAATCTTTGCAATCGTGAGTTGTGAGGCACTCATTTGAATAGGCGATTCAGATGAATGAATTTGCTTTGATGGCGTTTTAGGAATGATGATAATGAGCGATGAGAGCAAAGCACTTGCACCAAGCCACAGAAGTCTTTTTCGCCACTCGTTTGGAAGCACGCGCTTCACATCTTGCTTTTCCAACCACTCCGCTACTTTTCGCCGTTGAAGCCGTGCAAGAAACGGCAGGTCATCAGGCGCGTTGAGCAAAAGTTCTGCGCTGTGTTCGAGTTCAGGTCGGCGATTGAGTTCACAAATCAGTTGCGTCGTTGTGGTTTGATACTTCTCACGAAAGAATGCAAAAAAAATCACAAGTGATGTTGCCGTCATCGTCAGCGCATCGGTTTCGCTTAAAGTGCGCAACGCCAACGCACCGAGTAAGAGCGATAGCGCAAGGCTACTCAAAACCGCATTGCGGCGCAAGATTTTTCGCCATTCCTTGTCTATTCTTTTGAGAAGGCTATCCATCGTTCAAGTCCAACAAGAAGAGTTACAAGAATCCAAATTGGGAACATCAGCGATGTGCGTTGTTCATTGCTCGTGTGGTGTTCGTGGCGCGTGATTGGCATTGCCATCTCACTTGATACTTTTCGGCGGTCGTTTTCGCTTGTGCTTTCAGGGAGCAAGGTTTCAGCGAGCGTGTGAACGAAATGTTCATCTAACAGCGATTCTGCCGAAAAGCCTGTTGCATCAAGGTAGTTCAGGTGTTTGAGTGGTTTGCGCTTGCATAACCAAATGATTTTTGCTTCGCTCTTCTCTTGCCATTCCGTTTCTTTTTTCACTTCCACTGAAATTTTGGTCGGCGAAAATTGTGCGATTGCTTTGACGGCGCGTTCAAAGTAAGGAAGCACATTTGCGAACTGCTCATCATAGACAATGCACCACGATTCTCTTTTCGTCAGTGAGAACCACTTTTTTTCATTTGGATTTGAGATGAGCGATACGCCAATGCTATCGCCTTGCTTTATGAGTTCAATCGGCGGAACAACGCTTGATTTATCGGGCATTGCGGCAATAAGATGTTCAAAGCGTGTTTCATTCGGCGAACTGACTGCGATAATGATAAAGAGCGAATCATCTGAAAGTTGTGAAATGCGTTCAATCCACGCAGTTTCTTCTGCACCAGTTTCAATCCACTGCACTTGGCGCGAGAGCGTTGGTCGCGTTCCTTGAAATGAACTTTCTCGCAGAGATGATGCGACAAAAAACGCCAGCGTATCTCGATTGATTTTATCGGCTTCGGCAAGAAGCGACCACATATCCATTCGGGCGTTTTCTTGTGTCGTGCGCGAAGTTGTGGGGAAATTGGGTTCAAGAAAGCGCATATCGTAGCCTGCTTTAACGAGTGAATCTATCGTCTTTTGAAATTCGGTTGATTGGGCTTCGAGCGAGAAAGTTGGCTCAATCAAAATCCAACCCTTCTCGGAAGCCCTGTATTTACAAGCAATTTCAGGCATTGTAATCAAAAACGAAAGCAGTACGAAAATCAATGCGCGTAATGCAAACAGCCATGCCTCGTGAAATGTTATGCGGCGAAACATTTGGCTTTCAGTTTGCTTCAAAAATTTTACGCTTCCGATTTTTATTCTTCTTGGATTGTTTTTTGAAAAGAGATGAACGGCAATCGGAATAATCAACAGAAAGAGCGACCACAGATAAATCGGATAGAGCAAGGTCATTTCGGAAGGCGATTTCTTATGGTTAAAAATTTTCGCAAGGCGTTCTCTATCGGCTCTTGAATTAGGAACCGTTGATAGGCAATTCGCTCCGCTTGCATTGATTTTTCAAGGGTTTTCAGCCGATTGCGAAACGCCGTTTGATACGGTGCTTTGGCGATTTCCGCATTGACTTTCACTCGTTCACCCGTCTCTAAATCTTCGAATTCAATCTCGCCTTTGTAATTGAATTCAAATTCATTTGCTCCAATGAGATGAAAGAGCAAAACATCATTTTTCAATCTTGCATATGCGTTGAGCGTGGAAAGAATTTCGTCGGTGTGTTCGTTCATATCGCTGATGAAAATGGTGATTTCGCGTCGTTTGGAGCGCGAGAGCAATCCATCGAGTTGGGTTCGCTCCGCCCATTTTCCTTGTGGGGTAAGCGTTTCTAAGGTGCTAAAAATTTTTTTGAGTTGATTCTTATCGTGATGCGCAGGCACGTGCGTGATGTGAGTTTGTACGGCGTAAAGTCCGATTGCGTCGCCTTGTTGGTGCGCGAGATAAAAAAGTGAGGCGGCGAGCCATCGTGCGTAATCAAATTTTGTAATGCCGTCTTCTTCGTGTTGCATTGAGGCACTTGCATCGAGCAGAATCCGCACGGCGACACTCGTTTCCACTTCGGAATTGCGCACAAAAAATTTATCGGAACGCGCCACCAGTTTCCAATCAATTTGCCGCACATCGTCGCCAAGTTGATACGGTCGATACTCACTGAACTCTAAGCCTGCACCGCTTCGTTTGCTTTGATGCAATCCAAGCATAAAGCCGTCAACGACTGTTTTTGCAATCAAATTCAGCCCTTTAAGGCTTGCAAGTAGTTTCGGCGACACCTGACGCAACGCCATTGCCCTTGTTTTATTCTTGTTATTTTCAATCACTGACAATACTCAATTTTCGTATTTTCGCGCTCAAAATTTTACAACCCATGTTCACAGACGCACACGCACACCTTTCGTTTCCGCAGTTTGATGAAGACCGAGATGCCATCATCGCGCGGCTTCAAGAGAGCCAAGTTTCTATTCTCATTAATCCCGGCACGAATGTTCAAACGAGTGAAGGAGCGATTGCGATAGCACAAGCCTTGCCGTTTGTTTATGCGAATGTCGGACTTCACCCCGGCGATGTTAATCATTTCGATATGAATGATTTAGAGAAATTGGAATCCCTTTCATATTGCGAGAAGGTTGTTGCGATTGGCGAAATCGGATTGGATTATCACTACCCCGACCATAACAAGTCTATTCAAGAAACGTGTTTTCGCGAGATGTTGCGTATGGCGAAGCGGCGCGATTTGCCCGTCGTGATTCACACCCGCGATGCGTGGGCGGATACATTCAGAATTTTGGAAGAAGAGAAATCGTCTAACCTTCGCGGCATGATGCACTGCTTTTCAGGCGGCATTGAAGAAGCGCAACGCTGTTTGAAGTTGGGGTTTAAGATTTCAATTCCCGGCACCATCACCTTCAAGAAATCAACCTTGCCCGAAGTGGTTTCCGCCCTTTCGCTTGAAGACTTGCTCACAGAAACCGATTGCCCTTGGCTTGCGCCAACGCCTTATCGTGGCAAACGCAATGAGCCTGCATTTGTGGTTGAAGTCGCAAAGAAAATTGCCGAAATCAAAGGCGTTGCGGTTGAAAAAGTGGCTGAAAAGGTTTATGCAAACTTAACCTCCTTGCTTCAACTCCAACCATTAAACTAAATGACATAACCTATGTTGCAAATTATGCATCGTTAGTAGCAAGCATTGCAAATACAGGTCGACAAGAAAAGTTTTAACCTTAACGGAAAGATAAATGAAAGAAAAAGTCATATTTAATTGGAGTGGCGGTAAGGACTCCGCCTTTTGCTTGTATAAAATCTTGCAGACTCAGCAATACGACATAATGTGTTTGCTAACAAGCATTAGTGAAAAATATCAACGAATTTCAATGCACGGTGTAAGAGTTGAGTTGTTGGAAATTCAAGCAATAAGAATCGGACTGCCGTTAATAAAAATGCAAATACCTGAAATGCCGACAATGGAAAGTTACGAAAAGATAATAGCAATAACTTTGACAGAATTGAAAAACAAAGGAGCAACAGCATCTGTCTTCGGAGACATTTTCTTGGAAGATTTACGGAAGTATAGAGAAGCCAAATTATCCGAAATAAATTTAAAAGGTATTTTCCCATTGTGGAAAATCCCAACCGACAAACTTATCCGAGAATTTATTGATTTAGGATTCAAAGCAATTATTACTTGCGTAAACGAAAAATATTTAGATAAAAGTTTTGTGGGAAGGGTAATTGACTATGATTTTCTAAAAGACTTGCCCAACAATGTTGACCCTTGCGGAGAGAATGGAGAGTTTCACAGTTTTGTTTTTGATGGACCAATCTTCAAAGAACCGATTTTATTTGAAAAAGGAGAAATTGTCTATAAAAAATACACCCCTGCAAAACAAGAAGACAATTCAACATATAACTGTAACACCACAGATAAAGATAATCAGAGCAATCCATTTGAAAATGGTTTTTGGTATTGTGACTTATTAGTGAAGCAGACAGTTTAACAAAAATATAACATTTGCTACATATGTTTTGCGTCAGGCGGGGTGAAACTTCGGTAAGATTTTTATTTCGCTATGCCCTCTGTTTTTGTTGCGCATGTTTTTCGCAAAGCGTTTTCACCAAGTTGGCGAGTTTGTCTGCGGCGGCTCGGCGTGTATATTTTCTAACAGCATCAGGGTTTCCTTGCCAAAGTTTTTCTCCATTCCAAAACGCATCGTAGTAGTGAAGTATTGCCGATTCTATTTCAGAGGGGTTACGAAAATTTGCGACAATTCCTGCATTGGTTTCGCGAATCAAGGTTGCGATTGCACCTTCTAATGCTAATGTAATCACAGGGCGCAATGTGCCAATATATTCATAGACTTTTCCCGGCACAATCTCTTCGCTTCCTTCGGCATCATCAACCACAAGCAAGAGCGCGTCCGATTTTAAGAGTTCTTTAATGCTCTCGCTATGTGGCATATAGCCTTTGACTTCTACTACGCCGTAGAGTTCTCTATCTTCAAAGAGTGGAAGCAAATTTGCGCCGAAGCGTCCAATAAAGTTTAGTTTAATTTTTTTGGGGTCAATTTTGCTTTGTGCAATAAGCGATTTAACGGCATCAAGAAAGGGTTTTGGTGAGCGTTTTCCATACATAGAACCAGTGTAAGTGATAGTGAATCGCTCATTTTTTGGAAAAGTCAGTACGGGAATATCGGCATCATCAAATCCATTTTCAATATGCACGATTTTAGAAGCATCAATATCAGGATATTTTTTTTGAAAATCTTTTCCGATACCCTTCCATGCAACTTCCATTATATCACATGATTGATAGACACTCCGCTCTAAATAGGCATCAATTTTTTTTGCGATTCCATATCGTACAGGCGTTGAGAGAAATCCTGTCCAAGGGTCTCGGAAGCCTGCAATCCAAGGTAGGCGCGTTTTTTTTGCAAGTGATTTAGCAATAAGTGCGGTTGTATAAGGCGGTGATGAAGAGTAGAGGCAATCTATTTTTTCTTCGGCAATAATTTTTAGGGCGCGCGCTTTTGCAATCGGAAGCCAGCCAATTCGCGCATCGGGAATAAAAAAATTACTTCGCACAAATTCTGCAACTTGTTCAGCAAAGGTTCGCTTTTCGCCTGGCTTTGGAATGTTATTGACATCGACAGGTGCATCAGGCGGTTTACCTGTAAGTTTGCGATAGAGTGTGTAAGGCTCAAAAATTTTGGTGCGATAGATTTTTATAGATGAGGGAATGTCATTTAATAGCGATTCATCACGCGTTGGAAAATCGCCGTCCTGAACGGTTAGAACAATCGGTTCGATATTAAACTCGCGCAAATACTTCACAAACTTCAAGACACGCTGAACTCCTGCCCCGCCCGATGGCGGAAAGTAGTATGTGATGACAAGTAGTTTTTTCAATAAAAGAAAAAACTTTTGGTTCTATGTAGCAAGGTTGGCTTTTGTAATCCAAAAGTCGCTGTAATCTTCTCGCACAATGAGATTTACTAACCGCATTTTCGCCATTTCTAAAACGGCTAAAAATGTAACGACTACTGTCATTCGGTCAGCAAATTCTTCGATAGTTTTCATGAATGAAATTTGAACATACTCGTCTAATTTTTTAAGTAGATATTCAGTTTGCTGTTCAATCGTAACAGGAATTTTTTTGATTTCGTGAACGGTAATTTTGGGCATGTTTTTCATTGCTGTTTGGTAAGCGCGAATTAAATCGAAGAGCGTTGGGCGTTTGGTTTCATCTTCAATTTCAGTTGCTTCGATATGCTCAAAGGTCAGGCGGGGAAAGAGTTTTCGGCGGTCTTCTTCTAAGAGTTGCATGCTGAGCGACACTTCCTTAAATCGTTTATACTCTAACAGTTTTTGCACGAGTTCGGTGCGCGGGTCAAATTCATCTAACTCGCCTGCGGGCACTTCGGGGCGCGGCAAGAGCATCTTTGCCTTAATGCTCATCAAGACTGACGCCATATAAATAAAATCTGCCGCAACTTCAAGATTAAGTTCCTGCATTGTGGCGAGGTATTCCATAAAACTTTGCGTGATGTGGGCAATCGGAATGTCGTAAATATCTAACTCATCGCGCTTGATAAAAAATAAAAGAAGGTCTAAGGGACCTTCAAATTCACTCAAAGAGACTCGATACATTTATTGGCACTGAATTAAGGTAATTTACCTGCCAAAGAGTTTTTTGGCGGCACGGAGTTTATCGCGCCACCAGTTTGTTTTTTCAGTTACGCCTTTTTCTACCAGTTGCGGCGCAACTTCCTTTGCCACATATGCAACATTTTTCAAAGGTTGCACACGGTAAGTGCGGGCGCGGTTCATTGCCGATTGAATGGTTTTATCTAAATCTTCAACGGCACACGGTTTGACATGGTAGCGATACACTTGGAACTCGTTGATAGATTTAATTGCCAGCAGGGCATCACGTACTTGGGTCAGCAAAATGATAACGATGTTTGGATATTCTTGCTTAACTGCATGTAAAAAGTCAATTCCATCTTCGCTGTTTAAATTGAGGTCAGTTAGCATCACATAGATATCGTGCTTTGAAAGTTGGTCGAAGGCTTCTGTGATAGAAGATGCTGGATAGACTTGGTACTTTTTGCCAAACACTTGTGTCATGGTTTGGAGTTGCTCTTTGTTGAACTCGACGATAAGCAAGCCTTCCTTTTGACCGCTTGGCGGGGGTGGTGGCACTTCTTCTTCTTGCTCAATAATTTCAGTGGGTTCTACGCCGCTGGTGCGCATAATATCGGCTTTGCTGGGATAGAGCTGCCCAACCTTTTGCGCAATGTCGACGGCAGCACCGACTGTATCGCGCAGTTGGTCAATCTTCCACGGCTTTGTGAGAAAGCGGAAGACTTCGCCTGAGTTCACCGAGTTCATAATTGCGTCGAGGTCACTGTATCCTGTTAGCAAAATGCGAATGGTGCTTGGGCTAATGGTTTTAATCACACGCAAAACTTCATGTCCGAGCATGCCAGGCATGCGCTGGTCGGAAAGAACCACATGAATGTGGTTTTGTCGGACAATTTCAATTGCGTCTTTGCCGTTTGTTGCCGTGAAGATGTTGTATTGCCGACGGAACGTTGCCGAAAGCGATTGAAGCACAAGCGGTTCGTCATCGACAAGTAAGATGTTGATGTTTGATTCGGTCGCCATAATTTAATTCTTCTTGTTTGGAATCCAGTTTAGTTCAATGCTGGCGTGCTTTCGCTGAAGACTTTTTCAGCTTTCTCTTGTCTGCCTTGCATCGGTAAGTAGATAAAGAAATCCGTTCCGTGTCCCACTTTGCTTTTAACGGTGATTCTGCCGTTATGTCCTTCTTCAATAATTTTTCTCGAGATGGACAGCCCAAGCCCTGTGCCTTTACCAACAGGTTTCGTTGTAAAGAATGGGTCAAAAATCTTGTTAATTATTTCAGGTGGAATCCCTTTACCGTTGTCTGAAATTTGCACAACGGCTTCGTTTTTTTCAACAAATGTTTTCAAACGCAATACACCTTCCCCTTTCTCTTCGCACGCGTGCGCCGCGTTGGTAATGATGTTCAAAAACACTTGATTGAGCTGAGCAGGCGCACAGACAATATCGGGAATTTTGCCATAATCTTTTACAACGGTCATGTGCCGTTTTAAGATGTGGTTGGCAATTACCAGTGTAGAATCCAAGCATTGATTGATGTTAGCAAGTTGCGTGGCAGTTTGGTCTAGGCGTGAGAAATTACGTAGGTTGACAATGAGTTCTTGCATTCGGTCTAATCCTTCTAATGAATTGGCAATCATCATTGCGTTTTCATCGACCAAACCGATTTTTTCGATGTTTTTTAGCTTTTCAAGCGTTGCGGGGATTTGCTTTTCGACCTCACTGTAATTTCCAGCCACTAGACTCTTTAAGACTGCTGTACTTGCCACAATGGCTTCTTGAAACTCACGGTCGTTTTCGCGGATGATTTCAATGTTATTTCTCACAAAACCAAGCGGCGTGTTCATCTCGTGCGCAAGTCCCGCAACCATCTGACCGAGCGATGCCATCTTTTCGCTCTGAATGAGTTGGGTTTGAGACTCACGAATAATTTTCGCTTGTTTGCGTAGTGAAATCGTCAGGCGTATTGCCATACCCATAAACACGAGAATGCTCACCACAAGTGCAACGACTTGCGCAAATTGCAGATTCTTAATTTTTTCGGTTGAAAGTTCACCCAAGCGCACGATGAAGTCGCGGTTGCTGGCAAGAATGAGCTCATCGTTTTGAATCGCAAAATCAATCGCTTTCTCGAGTTGCGAAGACTCTATTTGTCTTGGATTTGGTGTTTTCTCTGCAAGGTCAAGAAGCACGCTGCGCGATTCCGACCATTTTTGAATCTCTTTTTCAATCGTTGCACGCGCTTCTGGATTTGTTACAGGCGCAATTTCATACTCAATCCCTTCTAGCAGAATCACGCCACCTTTGTCAAGTGCGGCAACTGTAGAGTCAAAAATTGAGATAGACTTTTTGTAATTGAAGAACGCCGTATCAAGTTGTGCAGATTTTTCAGCGATTTGCTCGACTTGGGTAGAATCAATGATGGAAAGTTCGGCAAGTCGTTCTTGGATTCGAATCAAATTGCGATAAGCGCGCTGCCAATACTCGGATTGTTTCGTTGCACAGAACACCTGCTCGGCATCGCGCTGGCTATCGCGAGAAATGATGATGTTCAGGACAAAGACCGAAGCGACAAGGGCAAGGAATAACGTTCCGAAAATAATGAGCTCCGCAAAGCGAAAGCCTGCCTGTTGTTCTTTTTTCTTTTCAGCCATAATTCGCAGTGTGTTTTGTTATGATTTTACGTCACTTGTGTTCAGGTTGAACTTCAACACTCCATGTGTTCAAATGTAACAAATTCAGATTGCAGTCAATTCACAACGGAAAACACGAATTGCAACGAGTTGGTGGGCAACAGCAGTTGCATATAAATTTTGGCAAATATAAGCAAGTTCCCTTATTTCAATCAATATGCCTTACATAAAGAAATTGTGATTTTGCTTTTTAAGCGGTTCACTTGTCTTTGGCAAGTATATCTCTCAATGCGCTTTCAAGCAACGGATACTTGAACGAGAATCCTAACTCTAATGCGCGCTTGGGAACAACGCGCTGTCCTTCGGCAATCACATTCGCGGCTTCTCCGAACAAGACTTCCAGCGCGGCTTTCGGCACAGCAAAGAGCGATGGTCTTGAAAGCACCTTCCCAAGCGTTTGCGCTAACACTTTCATCTGAACAGGATTTGGCGCAACGGCGTTTATTGCACCTCTTACCTTTTCATTGTCTATTGCAAAAAGATACAATCCGACTTCATCGTCGATGTGAATCCACGAAACCCATTGTCTCCCGCTTCCAATCGGACCACCTGCGAAGAGCTTAAACGGCGTAAGCATTTTTTCTAATGCGCCGCCTTTGGTTGAAAGCACCACGCCCGTTCTCACGGCCACCACGCGCACGCCCAACTTTTCTGCCTCAAAGGCTTCTTTTTCCCAATCAATACAGACCTTTGCAAGAAAATCGTTTGCATGGGGTGCGTCTTCATCTAACGCTTGCACGTTTTCTCCGTAGCCTTGATTGCCGTAGTAGCCTATGCCCGACGCAACGACAAGGACTTTTGGTTTTGTTTGCGATTGCGCCATTGCACAAACCAAATTGCGCGTGCTGATGATGCGACTGTCATAGATTTGCTTTTTGTAATTCTCGTCCCAACGCGCCGCCACAGGCGTTCCTGCAAGATGAACCACAGCGTCTGCCGATGCAAGTGCCGCTGTCCATTCTCCGCTTGCGCTCATTGCGTCCCAAGTGTAGTAGCCTGTGAGATTCGGCAGTTCGGCTTTGGCTTTTTCAGGATTGCGAACCAATAAGATGACCTTATCGCCGCGCTCCGATAAGGCTTTCACAAGGCTTTTGCCAATCAGCCCTGTTCCGCCTGTCACAACGACTGTTTTAGACATTTCTTAGTGTTTGTTGAAATTCAAACAGAAGGTCAGCGTGTTTCGTTTTTTGCGCTCAAAATTCGGCGTTAATGCCAATAGAAGGAAGCAATCCGATTTGACCGCCCGCTGTTTCAACTTTGTTTTCGCGCGTGTTCCATCGCGGCGGATTTTGATTACGTCGGTTATAGATGTTTTGAATATCTAAATAAGTGATGAGTGTCCAAGCATTGAACTGCCAGCGTCGGTCGAGCCGCACATCGAGCGCGTGAAAATCGGGCAAGCGTTGCGAGTTAAAGAAATCGGGATTGAGGTTTGTCAGTTGGAAGCCAGAGTTCGGGTCGCCCTGTGCGCCGACCGGCGTGAAGGGTCGCCCAGAGGCATATCGGAACTTGATGCCGAGTTCCCACTTTTCATCAAATCGATAGCCGCCGCTCAAACTAAAAATGATGCGTTGATCGAAGTTGCTCGGTCTGAACTTGCCGTCAATGCCGCGAAATTCTGACTTGCCGATGGTGAGCGAGGCAATGCCGTAGTAGGGCGTTTCCGAAAGTTTTTTCTGAACAAAGAGTTCAACGCCGTAGGCGCGCCCTTTGCCCAAACTTGCCAGCGGCTCTAATCCAAACGAGGCAAAGCCGTCTTCGCTTCCGCCGAAGCCTGCGCCTGTGTTGGCAAGCGTTAAGAAGGTTCGATTCAAACTTGCGGGATAATCGCCATACTGCTTGTAATAACCTTCAAGGCTAACTTTCAAATCGGGCTGAATGATGTTTTCAACACCTGCGATAAAGACATTGGTTTGAATGTTTTTCAAATTTCGGTTGGCTTCTTCTGCCACGAGCCAGATGTAGGAAGGCGACTGCGTGTAACGCCCTGCCGACGCGCTCACGGTGAGTTTATCGGTCAAGGCGTAAGAAAGCGAGCCGCGCGGCGCAGGATAAAATTTTTGATTGATGCCGTTGAAGTAATCGATTCTGCCGCCGAGCGTTGCCGTCAAGCGTCCGAAGCGTTGCAACAGTTGAAGGTAGGTTGCGCCCTTGAAAAATCGCTCACTGAACTCCCTATCAACGATGACGATGTTTGAAGTTTGCGTTTTGAGAAACACATCAGCATTGAAGCCAATCGTTTTGGCTTGAAGTCCGAAGGAAAGTTCGGTGGCTTTGCTCAACGCAAGTGTGATGTCGCTTCGGAGATTGAGTTCATCTTCGATGGAGTTGTTGCGAAAGAATGGGTTTTGAAGGGAGTCGCGTTGTTGGAATCGGTAATCAATGCGCGTCCGTCCGAGTGTGGTTGAGATGAATCCAACTTTGAAGGCTTTTTTCCAAGTGATGCCGCCGATGAGTTGATACTGCGTGTTGTCGAGCAGGCGAGAGTTGTTGAAGCGTTGTTCGGGCGTATCGTTGAAAAGGCGCACGTTGTTGATAACGCCAATGCCGAGTGCGGAAAGTTCGTTGCCACCGCCAAGATTGTAAGTTACCTTGCTAAGAAAGTCGTAGTATTCAGGAACAAACGAGAATCCTGCGGCTTTGAAGATGAGGTCGAGGTAACTGCGCCGTGCAGA
>Ga0209691_1000651_pt1 | contig 23315 bp, 15 predicted proteins | sample YNPMSBMetaG_FD_187120 | JGI IMG/M metagenome (GOLD analysis project Ga0209691, IMG submission 187120) | Anoxygenic and chlorotrophic microbial mat microbial communities from Yellowstone National Park, USA - YNP MS-B MetaG (SPAdes) (version 2) ... | reverse complement strand
AGCTGCGCCAGGCCATTCGGGAAAGCCACGCCGAGCTGAGCGAGCAAAACGCCGCCCGCAGTCGAGAAATCGAGCAGCTGCGCCAGGCCATTCGGGAAAGCCACGCCGAGCTGAGCGAGCAAAACGCCGCCCGCAGTCGAGAAATCGAGCAGCTGCGCCAGGCCATTCGGGAAAGCCACGCCGAGCTGAGCGAGCAAAACGCCGCCCGCAGTCGAGAAATCGAGCAGCTGCGCCAGGCCATTCGGGAAAGCCACGCCGAGCTGAGCGAGCAAAACGCCGCCCGCAGTCGAGAAATCGAGCAGCTGCGCCAGGCCATTCGGGAAAGCCACGCCGAGCTGAGCGAGCAAAACGCCGCTCGCAGCCGGGAAATCGAGCAGCTGCGCCAGGCCATTCGGGAAAGCCACGCCGAGCTGAGCGAGCAAAACGCCGCTCGCAGCCGGGAAATCGAGCAGCTGCGCCAGGCCATTCGGGAAAGCCACGCCGAGCTGAGCGAGCAAAACGCCGCTCGCAGCCGGGAAATTGAGCAGCTGCGCCAGGCCATTCGGGAAAGCTATGAGCAAAACGTGGCTCAAGCGCAAGGCTTGAGAGACTTACAGGAAGTTGTCCGTGAGACCCGCTCGGACTTAGCACACTTGGCCGAATGGGCCGAGGAAGTAACTCAAGCTCTCATCACTCTCACTGCATTGCAACAAGAGCACGAACGCGCTATCCAGGCCATCAACCAGCGTCAGATCGAGAATGACCAGAGGTTTAACGTTCTCCTCGAAGAAGTGCGCTATCTTATTCGCAGACAGGGGCTAGATGGAAGCTCTTCTCCCCCTTCTGGTTGAGGAGGGGGATCCCTTCTAAGCAAAGCTCAGAGCTACAAGGACAGCTCTAGTCTTCATCCACTTCCCACTCCAACAGATGGGCATAAGGAGCCACCAGCTCGGGAGAGTAAAAGGCAATGGCCCGCAGGGTGTGCCAATCCTCCAGGCAGTCGAACACGTTGGGGTACTCGTTGCGCTCCAGACGCTCCGCAATGGCCGCCACATCGGCTGCAGTGAACTGGCGGGGATCCATGCCCTTGGGGAGGGCTTCTACTTTGGATCGGGCAGACATAGGCAGCCTGAACACGCTACAAGCCGATCTTAGCCTCTCGGCCCGACGCCCCCTGGCCGAAACCACGAATTTGTAGAGGTTCTACACAATGCAGGCTGGGTATCTGCCTTGCCTAGCGGAGGAGCTCGGCGTCCAAAACAGGCTCTGTCTGGGTAACGCGGTAATAGCCAGCCTGGGTGCGGACCGAGGCTTGGTAGGGGCTGGGCAAATCCAGCGAGCGCAAGGGCGGGATGTTGGTGCGCTGGTTCAGCAAAGTGGTGAAGAAGGCGGTGGTTCGCCGGGCCTGGGAGCGCACTACCTCTTCAGGGAAAACCACCGGATCCGCATCTCTGCCCCTATCCAGCAGGATCGCATCCAGGGCATCCCCCACCGGGTAAGAAGGATAGGCAATTTGGGCAAAAACAGCCCCCGCCGGGATCCCGGCGGCTAGACAGCCCAGAACAATCGCCAGGGTTAGACGCATGTGCTGTAGTTCCTCCTACGCTACTGTAGTTCGTTCCTCAACACCGGAAAAAGCAGAAGCTGGGCGTTGCCCACCAACCTTGACCCCCGGGGAGCCTACCTCTTGACCGGCAGCTAAGGCGGATTCTACCCGAAAGACTTCGGTTGACAACGGTTGCAGCCCCCAACATGACACGGGATCCCCCTGCCGACTAGGATCGGGATGCACTGTTTGAGAACCGTTGCCTGTGAGTGTTCGCGTTCGCCTTGCCCCTAGCCCAACTGGCAACTTGCACATCGGCACCGCCCGGACGGCGGTGTTTAACTGGCTCTACGCTCGCCGCCACGGTGGCCAGTTCATTTTGCGCATCGAAGACACCGACCGCGAGCGCTCTTCCCCCCGCTACACCCGCAACATCTTAGCAGGGCTAGCCTGGCTGGGACTGGATTGGGATGAGGGGCCCATCTACCAGTCCAACCGCATCGCGCGCTACCAAGCGGTGGTGCAGCAGCTTTTGGACCAGGGGCTGGCTTACCGCTGCTATGTCAGCGAGGTGGAGCTAGAAGCAATGCGCGCTGCGCAGAAGGCCGCCGGCAAGGCTCCCCGCTACGATAACCGCCACCGCTTTCTCACTGAGGAGCAGCGACGGGCCTATGAAGCCGAGGGTCGGCAGCCGGTGATCCGTTTCAAGATCGAGGAGCCCCTGGAGGTGTCGTGGGTGGATCTTATCCGCGGCCCCATTACCTGGAACACCCAGGATTTGGGGGGAGACATGGTGATCGCGCGGGCGGATGGCTACCCTCTCTACAACCTGGCAGTGGTGGTGGACGACATCGACATGGGCATCACCCATGTCATCCGTGGCGAAGACCATATCGGCAACACGCCTAAGCAGATCTTGCTCTACCGCGCTCTGGGTCATGAACCGCCGCAGTTTGCCCATTCTCCCCTGATCCTGAATCCAGAAGGGAAGAAGCTCTCCAAGCGGGATGGGGCGACCTCGGTGGCGGAGTTTCAGCAGATGGGCTTCTTGCCGGAAGCTCTCAAGAATTACTTGGCTTTGCTCAGTTGGTCGCCTCCCGATGGGGAAGAGATCTTCTCGTTGGAAAAGGCGGCTACGATGTTTGACTTCGACCGGGTCAACCGGGCTGCCGCTCGTTTTGATTGGGACAAGCTCAACTGGATCAACAGCCAGTACATCAAGCAGCTCTCCCCGGCAGAATTGGTGGAGCGGCTGACACCCTTTTGGCAGGCGGCGGGGTTTGACCTGGGATCCGTGCCGGATCCCACTTGGCTGGAAGAGGTGGCCTGCCTAATCGCCGAGGGCATCGACCGCCTGACGGAGGCTCCTCCCCTGAGCCGCTTTTTGTTTCAAGAGCCCCTCAGCTACTCGTTGCCGGCTCTGGAACAGTTGCGCCTGCCGGGGGTGGCGGAAGCGATGGCCGCCATGGCCACCACGTTGGCTGCTGCTGAGTTGCCCCAGCCAGTTTCCGCGGACAGCCTAAAACCGCTGGTGGAAGAGGTGGCCAAAAGCCAGGGGATGAAAAAGGGCCTGCTGCTGAAAAGCTTGCGGGCCGCCCTGACAGGGGATCTGCAGGGGCCGGATTTGATGGCCTCTTTTGCGCTGTTGCAGCGGCGGGGCTGGGCTTTGGGGCGGCTGGAGGCGGTGCAGAAGGTGGTTGCCTGAGTTCAGGCTGTTGGAGTTGACTTTTCTATTGCTTGCTGCTATGCCTTTGCAGGCTTTTGTCGATCCGGATTCCACTTTCTTGATCCAGCTTCAGGCTGCCAACCAAATCGTTCAGGAACTGGTGCTGCTCTCTTCGCAAGAGGCTTCAGAAGCGGCGGAGCCGGAGGTGTGGGAGCAAGGCCTGCTCAAGTTGGCTCAAACCCTAGTGCACCAGATGGTGAGCCGCCTGGGCGTGGCCTCCGCTCGCCTCTGGTTTTTCGACCCGCAAGAGGGTTGCTTTCGGTCGGTGGCCCATGCTGGCCTGCTCAGCCCTGCCCACGCCCAAATTGAGCGAATCTACCCCGATGACAGCCCTATGGGGCGTGTGGTCCAGCAAGGGTTGCCCCTCTTGAGCAACAACCCGGATCAAGAGGTCTGGATGCCTGCCCCGGAGTGGGTGAGGGCCAATGGCCTGCGGGGCTTTGTCGCCTACCCAATTAACCGCGGGGAGGAGCGGCTGGGCGCTTTGGCTCTGCTGAGCCGGACACCCTTGGAGGCCAGCTTTGTAGAAGTAGTGAAGTTTCTTTGTTCCTATACGGCCAGCGCCATTATCAATGCCAAGCTGCTGGAGCGCAGCCGCCGACAGGCGGTGCGGGAGGCGTTGCTCAACCGCATCACCAGCACTGTCCACCGCTTTCTGCAGTGGGATCAAATCGTCAGCACTGCCCTGAAGGAGCTGCAGCACGCCTTTCTCTCGAAAGGGGTGAAGGGGCTGAGCCGCTGTTGTTTTTACAGTATCAACCCGGATCAGGAGACGGTTCAGGTCACCCACGAGGCCCTAAGCCCTGGGCTGGCCCCGTCCCTGGGGCAGGTGTACCGGATCCAAGACTTTGGCTCGCTGTGCGAGCGGTTGCAGGAGGGGCAGGTGGTGCAAATAGCCCTGCATATGCAGCCGGCTCAGGAACATCTGTTGCCGCCGCAGGGACTGGCCGCTTTCCAGGCGCTACAGGCTCGCTCGGCGGTGCTGATCCCGTTGCAAGCGGTGGGCTCAGCAGGAGCCGGGCTGGGGGAAGCCGGCGGCAGGGATCCGCAGACGGGCCGATCCGACTTGGCTGCTGCGCCAGGGGGGATGATCGGGCTGCTGGGGGTATACCTAACTACACCCCACCCCTGGCAGCCGGAGGAGATTGACCTGTTGCGCTCGGTGGCCTACCAACTGGCGATTGCCCTAACTCGTTCCAGCCTGTTTGAGCGGGCCCATCGGCAGGCGGAACGGCTGGCGCTGTTGCACTCGATCACAGCGGCAATTCGCTCCAGCCTGGAGCCCACCACTCTCTTCCACGCGATTACCCAGCAGATTGGTGCGGCTTTTCAGGCGGATGTGTGTATCTTGGCCCTTTGGCAGCCGGAACAGGAGATGCTGCATCCTGTGGGCATCTATGCGCCGGAGCTCACCCCTGCCGTGCGCGTGAGCGGGACGGAGCCCTTGCTGGATGCCCCGCTGACGGGATCCCTCCAGAAGCCCTGGCCGGAGCCGGGGATCCCGCCGGAATTGTCGGAAACGGTTCAGGCCAAGTTGCGCTTGGCAGCCAGCCTGCTGACCACCTTGAAGGAGCCGGTGGTGGTGCCGGATGACTTGAAGCCGCAGCGGCAGGGAAGCGGGCTGTTGTGGGTGCCTTTGTTTGCCTCTGACCAGCCGCAGCGACAACAGGAAGTGTTGGGGGGTATTGCCCTGCTGCGCTACCCTCACGGCGGATCCCCCTGGCAGCCGGAGGATCTGGAGTTGGCGGAAGCCGTGGCCGAGCAGGCGGGGATCGCCCTCCAACAGGCGCAACTTTACGAGCAAACCCGCATCTCGGCCCAGCGGGAAAGCTTGTTGCGCCAGGTCGCCCAGCGCCTCAGCGGCACCTATGATCCCCACCAAGTGGTAGAGATTGCCCTCGAGGGCATGGCGGAAGTTTTGCAGGTCGATCGCTGTACTTTTGTGGCGCCGCGGAGCGGCTATGGGCCGAGCGCCCAACAGCCTGCAGCGGCTCCAGAACCCCTCGCCATTCTTCAGGAATACCGCCGTCAGCCGGGGATCCCTTCCCAGGTGGGGCAGACGTTGACCCCTGAGCTGAGCCAGCTCATTTGGGTAAGTTGCTACACCCATCTGGACACGCTGCTGATCCCCGATGTCCAAACCTTTCCGCTGCCCCTTCCCACCCGCCAGACGCTGTTGCAGAAGGGCATCCGCTCCCTACTGTGTGTACCTCTGGTTACCGATGCCAACCAGATTGCGGGTGTGCTCTGCGCCTCCATTCCGCCCCTGGCGACGGCAGGCCGGAAGCCTCCAACTGCCGATACTGCCCCCGAAGCCGCCGGATTTGCCCCTGCAGATAGGGACTTGGTGGAAGCGCTGGCGGACATTGCGGCAGTGGCGCTGCAGCGGGCCTCCTTCTACGAGCAGGTTCGCCGTCAAGAGGCGACGGCAGCAGCCTTGCAAGGGCTGACCGAGGGGCGAGAGGCGGAAAGTCGTCGCCTGGCCGCCGATCTGCACGATCAGACCCTAGCGGATCTGGGAGCTCTGTCTCGTCAGATTCAGGAGCTCGCCGGCGATCCGACCCTCAGCCCTGCCGGCCAGGCTCAGCTACGCGTCATGAGCGTCCAACTGCAGGAGACCATGGCCGAGTTGCGGGGGATCGTCGAGGATCTGCAGCCGCTGGCCATGCGGGCTTTTAACCTGGGCCCGGCTCTGCGCAGCCTTCTGGAACGGGCGGCCCAGCGTTCTCCTCACCCGCTTCTCACCCGCTTCGACAACCGCGCCGATGGCCTGCTCTCCCGTCTCAGCCCTGCCTGCCAAAGCAACATCTTTCGGATCGTGCAGGAGGCGCTGAACAACATCGTCAAACACGCAGGGGCACGGCGCATCGACATCACCATTCAGCCCAAGGTTCAAGCCGGTAGCGGCGCAGAGGAGCCTTCTGTCAATCCCGAAGCCCCTTACACCCACCTGGAGCTGAAGATCATCGACGATGGCCGTGGCATGCCGGAGTTCAACGGTGGGATCGATCCCGATCAGAAACCTGGCCACGGCCATGGATTGCTCAACATGCGCTACCGAGCCGAGCTAATCGGGGCAACCATCACCTGGCGCAACCGCCGCTTGGGTAGCGGCACAGTGGTGGAGCTGCAGATCCCTTTGCCCCCCCCTTCCTAAGCTTGCCCGGAGAACCCCCGCAGAACCTCCTCGGGATGGCAGTTTGCCTCAGGGATCCAGTCTCGTCGCCTTTGCCCCCGTCGTTCGGCAGGGAGCAACCCGCCCCTCAAGGCCGGGGAACCGCAGCGGCATGCCGGTTGGAGTCCAGAAATGCAAGGGCGCCACGCGCAAGATGGATGGCCTCATGCCTCGGTTCGCCGACCGACCACAGCGTAAAAGGGATCCCCGCCGGCCAAAAGGGCAAGCCAACCCAGGGGAGCAGGCCGCTGGATCACCTCGACGATCTCGAATCCCGGCACCGACTCAAAATAGCGCTTGACCAGCTCCACCCGCTCTGCTTCCGAGCCATCCCGCCAGGCCTGGATGGCCTTCTGGAAAAACATGCGATTGGAGAAGCTGACAATGAAAAGGCCCTGGGGCTTGAGGATGCGATGCACCTCGGCAAACACCTGCTCCGGCTGCTGCAGGTATTGCACCGAAACCGCGTTCAGCGCTGCATCAAAAGTGCAGTCCGGGAAGGGCAGAAGCGGGTTTTGGTTGAGGTTCTGGACGAAGAAATGGTCAAGCCGGGGGTTGGCGGCCAGTTCCTGAGCATTCATCCCATGCCCTTCCACATGGGCAAAGTTCATCTCCGGCGGCAGGTGGGAAACCCAACTGCTCATTAGATCGAGAATGCGGCTCTGAGGCCGCAAATACTCGCGGTAGAGATCGGTGAGCTGGCCGATGAAGCCGGCATCCACATGGGTTACGAAGCGGGGATAGTCGTAAAAGAGGGCATCGTCGCTGGGATCCAACTTGGAGCGCTGCCAATCTTCAAGAACCGCCATGGCCAAAATCTGTTGCAAAGCTTAATCAAAGCTAACATTCTGGAACTCCCTCGAGGGGAGCAGGCGTGATAGCGTAGCAGGGCGACGGTGGCCATTTTCCGAGGGACTTCTTGCCGTGATGTCTGCCTCTTACGCTTCCGCTACAGCTCGCTCCTCTTCTGCCGCTGGCTTTGACCTGCGCGACTATGTAACCGAACTGCAGCTCCACATGGCCCTGCAGGCCCGCAGCCTCACCCCTCCTCTACATCTCTCGCCAGCAAAGGACAGCCCTCTGGCCCTGGTGCAGCAAGCGCAGGCAGAGCTAGAGAAGTCCGTCTCCCGCCAGTGGCTTTGAGGGGCACAGCCTGGGCAAAATGCTCAGGCCAAACTCTTGCGCAGCACCCCCTGCACCAGCAGCACTGACACCACCACAAACCCTGTCAAGAGCCCCAGGGATCCCGCCAGGGTGAGTTCGCCCCAGGGGGCCTGCAGCACCACATCGGCAAAGCTCCAGGTGCTGCTGCGATAGACGTGGCGAATCGGCTCGATGGCAAAGGTGAGCGGGTTGAGGCTGGCCACCCAGCGAAGCCAGGTGGGCATAAAGCTGAGGGGAGCCAAAGCGGTGCTGGAAAAGATCAGCGGCAGATTCACCAAAAAGATAAAGGCCAGCAACTGCTGGTGCCCCGGCATGGCAAAGGCCAGGCCCAAGCTCAGGGCGGTGAAACCCAAGACCAACAGGCCCACGATCAACGCCACCACCGCCAAGCCCGGCCCGTCCGGGATCCCGCCGCCGAGGACGTAGTCTGCCCCCACGATCACCGCCGTCTGCAGCAGCGCCAAGCTGACGATGAACAGGCTAGAGGCCAGCACAATGGAAAAGCGAGAGGTGAGGGGAGCCACCAGCAATCGGTTTAAAAATCCGAACTCCCGGTCGAAAATCACCGGCACACCGGCGTTCAAGGCCCCGCCAAAGGCCGTAAACACGATCACGCCTGCCCCCAAAAACTGGGTGTAGTTTTGTCCGGCCCCGAAAATGCCGGCAGGGGCATTCTGGAACAAGGCCCCGAACAAAATCAGCCAGAGCAGCGGCTGGATGATGCCGACCAGCAGGGTGGCGGGGCGACGCTGCAATTGGATAAACAAGCGGCGGGCGAGGGCAAAGGTCTCCTGCCAAAAGTCGGCTGTAAATAGAGGAATCGGGTTGGATTGGATGGGGGAAGCGGCAGAGGTCATACCAAGGCTCCTGCAATGTTGCGATCAATAATCATCAATGCAATCTTCAATCGATCAATCAATATCAATGGAACTTTGTACATATCAGCTTGTAATCAGTATGGCTCAATTGGGGAGTTAGGGATCGACGTGGGGAACCGTTGCATTGCTCTTGAAAATGAAGTTACTTTTTCTTTTTGCCCAGGTTGGCTTCGGCGGCAGCCAGCTCCGCATCCAGGAGGGTTTGCCCGGTTGCCGCCAAATACACGTCATCCAAGCTGGGGCGAGATTGGCTGCTGCTAAACACCTCCAGCCCATGGGCCTCGAGGTGGGCGCGGATCTGGCTGAGGGGATCCTCCCCGTTGCGCTGCACCACCAGGTTGAGGGCGTTGCCCTGGGCGCTGTTGATCACCACTTTTTGGACAAAGGGCAGGGATCCCAGCAGTTCGGCCCCCCGTTGGGCCAGTTCTGGCGGCGCAAACTCCTGCAGCTTGACGGTGATGCGCTCGCCGCCGACGCGGGCTTTTAGCTCTTCTGGGGTGCCTTCGGCAATCACCTTGCCGCGGTCGATGATGGCCACCCGGTCGGCCAATAGGTCGATCTCCTCCAGGTAATGGCTGCTGAGCACCACTGTAACGCCGGTGTTCTTGAGCTGGCGCAGGAAGTCCCAGATGGCCTGCCGGCTGGGAACGTCTAGGCCCACCGTGGGCTCGTCCAAAACCAACACCTGGGGCTGGTGCAGCAGTCCTGCCGCCAGATCGAGGCGTTTGCGCAAGCCGCCGGAGTAGGTGCCGATGCGTTGGTCGGCCCGGTCGGCCAGCCCCAGTAATTCGAGGACGGTGGCAATCCGCTCTTGGGCCAAGGGCCGCGGCAGGTGGTAGAGATCGGCCTGCAACTGCAACAATTCTCGCCCCGTCAGCACCTTATCCAAAGCCACCTCCTGGGCAACAAAGCCCAGCTTTTCGCGTACTGCCTTGGGATTTTCGTTGACGGGGATCCCGCACACCTCGATCCGGCCTGCGTCGGGGCGCAGCAGGGTGCACAGGCAGTGCAGGGTGGTGGTTTTGCCGGCGCCGTTGGGGCCGAGAATGCCGTAGATCTGGCCGGGCTCTACTTGGAAGGAGACATCGGCCACGGCCACTGTGGAGCCGTAGCGCTTCTGGAGTTGTTCTACCAAGACTGCAGGGGTATCTGACATGGGCATCCACCTTTCGCTTCCTCTAAGCTATCAAGCCGGCTCAGGAGAAAGGAGTAGCGATTCCCTCAATTCCTCCCTCCCTATCGCCGACTCATGGCTCCCAACCCCATAGGGATGGTGGGATCCAAACCGAAGCTCAGGATATAGTGGTTCAGGCGACGCTGGGGGGCTGCAGGTGGATTTTCGCCGATTTCCCGCTCAGCCCGGTCGCCAATCTCTGTTGTGGGGAGAAGATGAATGGTGAAGCCAAAGCTTGCCTGCCGGCCTGCGCATCCCACCTGTGCGGGCCCGACTTCCCCTGTTCAATCTCTTATCCCAAATCTCGTCAAACCTAGACTGGGATCTTTGGCAGCTGGGGCGATCTTGGCGCTCGGCCTGGTCGGCTGTGGCGAGGCGACAACGCCGCTTAGCCCGCTGGAAAATGCCTTTCTGCGGGCCGACGACTTTGAAATTACAGGGGGATCCCCGACAGCGGGCGCGGTGGGGCCCTACTTGCAGTTCAACGTGCGGCGGCAGCGGGACAACCAGATCTTGAATCGCCCCTTCAACGTCTATGTGGAGAATGCGGGGCTGGCGGAAGGGCGGTCTCCTCTGGTCGATACCCAAAACCGCCCCATCCTGCTCCAACGCTCGGTGGCTTTTTTGGGCAACGGCCTGGACTTGAACAGAGATGGCCAGCCGGATCCGCCTCCCAGAGAACCCCCCAGCCTCAATAGCGGCCCGCTGCTGCCCTATGCGCCGCCCAACAATTGGCAGACGCGGGCCGTCCTCGCCTACGTCCCCGGCCAGGCCAACATCCCTGGACGGGGCCCTAGCGATCGCTTTGGCCTCTACTTCTCCTCCATCCTGCCCTACAGAGGGCAGCTCCGCTTCCGCGCCCGCGACGAGCTGGGCAACGCCTCTGCCCGCACCTTTGAGATCACCTATCCCCCAGCGCCCAGCCGGGCCACCGTCACCGTCACCTTGGCCAACGTCAGCGCCAGCGCCCAAGAGCCGGTGCTCATCGCCATCTGCAACCAGTTGGGGGCTGCTGCCGTGGTGGGCCTGCGGAGCGGCACCTTTACCGAGCTGGTGGATCTTTTGCCGGCCCCCAGCTTGCCGGTGGATCCCAATTTGAGCGAGCCCATCCGCTACGTGGCCGAGGCCTATCAGTTCAACCGCCAGCAAGCTGTCATCCGCGTCTCCCAGAATCCTGCGGATCCCAGCCGCATGAGCGTCCCCCTCTTGGGATCCGAGGGCGCAACCGGCAGGGCAGATTTAACCCTGGTGAGCTCCACCGATGACCGGCTCACCTGCTTCAACGACCGGCTCTCCGATCTGCGAAATACATTTTCCGACTTCTTCAGATAACAGTTAATGGCAGTTCTCCACATGGCCGGTTGGCGGCAAGCGAAGCCAGCGCCAGCTGAGGCATACCCTCTGGTTGTCCCAGATCGTCCAAAGTCTGCCGAAGAAGCTGGCAGAAAAACTGGAAAAATCTGTTCGTAGCGAGCCTTTTTTGGCTTTCTTCGCTTATCCGATTGTCCTATCGGCAAAATCCAGCTTGACTTGGGGCTGACCCCTTTTCCTGCCGGATTGGATTGCGATATGCTAGTTTCCCAACTCTAAAGCGTGATTCATTCCAAGCCGTTTTTCCCCATGAATCCCCATCGCTCCCAGGTCTCGGTTCCCATCCTGCAGGAAAGCTGGCACTTTCAAGAGCGGGATGCCTGTGGCGTTGGGTTTTTGGTGGATCGCCAGGGGAGAGCCAGCCACGAGCTGCTGCAAAAAACCCTCCAAGCTCTCGCCTGCATGGAGCACCGCGGCGGCTGCGGCGGCGACAACCAAAGCGGCGATGGGGCCGGCATTGCCACAGCCATTCCCTGGCAACTGCTGCAGGCAGAGAGGGACGAGATCCGGGCTTGGGATCCCGGCCGCAGCGCGGTGGGCATGGTGTTTTTGCCTCAGGCTCCCGCCGAGTGCCAGGCGGTACGCCAGCTTATCGACGACTACTTGGCCACCAGCGAGTGGGGGCGGCCCCTCTGGCGCCAGGTGCCGGTCAATCCGGAGTGCCTGGGGCCGATGGCGCGGCAAACCCTGCCTTCTATCTGGCAGATGCTTCTCACCCATCCCAGGCTGGCGGGAGATGAGCTGGAGCGGCAGCTCTATCTGCTGCGGCGGCGTCTGCGGCGGCAGGTGGAAAGCCGGTTTGGCTTTTATTCCATCTATTTTGCTTCTCTCTCCTGCCGGCTGATTGTCTACAAAGGCATGGTGCAATCGGCGGTGCTGGGCCAGTTTTACCGCGATCTGCACAACCCCCTCTACACCACCGCCTACGCCACCTATCACCGCCGCTTCAGCACCAACACCTTGCCCCGCTGGTCGCTGGCCCAGCCCTTCCGCTACCTCTGCCACAACGGCGAGATCAACACGTATCTCGGCAACGTCAACTGGATGGCTGCCCGCGAGCCCACCCTGGCCCATCCCCTCTGGGGCGAGGCCATCGAGGAGCTCAAACCCGTCATCGATCCCGGCAGCAGCGACTCAGCGGGCCTGGACGCGGTCTTTGAGCTCTTGATCGCGTCGGGCTACTCCAGCCAGCAGGCGATGATGGCGCTGATCCCGGAGGCCTACCGCCACCAGCCGGAGCTGCAAGATCGCCCGGAAGTGGTGGACTTCTACGAGTTCTTCGCCGGCCTGCAGGAAGCGTGGGACGGGCCGGCTATGGTGGTCTTCTGCGACGGCAAAACCATTGGCGCCACCCTGGATCGCAACGGCTTGCGCCCGGCCCGCTATGCCCTCAGCCGCGATGGGTTGCTGGTGGTGGCTTCAGAGGCCGGGGTGGTTCCGCTGCCGGAAGCCGAGATCCTAGAAAAGGGGCGGCTGGGGCCAGGGCAGATGCTGACGGTGGATCTGCAAAGTGGCCAGCTTTACAAAAACTGGGAGATCAAAACCCAGGTGGCAGCTCAGCACCCCTATGGGGAGTGGTTAAGGGCTCACCGCGTTCAGCTGGCTAGCCAAGACTTTGAGAACGCCCCGCAGCTTACCGAAGAGCAGCTGCTCCAACTGCAAACTGCCTGCGGCTACTCCTCGGAAGATGTGGAGATGATCATCGAGGAAATGGCCGCCACAGGCAAAGAGCCGGTTTTCAGCATGGGGGACGACGCGCCGCTGGCAGTGCTCTCCACCCAGCCCCACCCCCTTTACGACTACTTCAAGCAGCGCTTTGCCCAGGTAACCAACCCGGCTATTGATCCCCTGCGGGAGAGCCTGGTGATGTCTTTGGAGGTGTACCTGGGATCCAAAGGCAACCTGCTGGAGATTCGCCCAGAGCATGCCCGTCTGCTGCACTTGCGCAGCCCGGTGCTCAACGAGGCGGAGCTGGCCGCCCTGCAGCAGACGCCTTTTCCCTGCCGCACGCTGCCGATCCTCTACCCGGTGGCCGCTGGGCCAGCAGGGCTGGCCGCCCAGGTGCAAGCCCTCTGTCAAGAGGCGGCGCAAGCGGTGCGGGAGGGAGCAGAGATCTTAATCCTCTCGGATCGCGGCCTGAGCGCCGAGCAGGCCTTGATCCCGCCTCTGCTGGCCGTGGGGGCCATCCACCATCACCTCATCCAGGAGGGGCTGCGCCTGCGCGCTTCCCTGGTGGTGGAGACAGCCCAGTGCTGGAGTACCCACCACTTTGCCTGTCTAATTGGCTACGGGGCCAGCGCCGTCTGTCCCTACCTGGCCTATGAGGCGGTGCGCCAGTGGTGGCACAAGCCCAAGACGCAAACCCAAATGGCCGCCGGCAAGCTGCCCCAGCTCTCTCTGGCCGAAGCTCAACTGAAGTACCGGGCAGCTATCGAGGCGGGCTTGCTCAAGATCCTCTCCAAGATGGGCATTTCCCTCCTCTCCAGCTACCACGGGGCCCAGATCTTCGAGGCCATCGGCCTCAGCCAAGAGGTGATCGATCTGGCCTTCCGCGGCACGGTGTCGCGGGTGGGGGGGATGACGCTGGCGGATCTGGCCCGCGAGGGCATGGCCAATCACCAGCGAGCCTTCCCCCAGCTCACCTCGAAAAAGCTGGAGAACTTTGGCTTCATCCAAGCGCGGCCCAAGGGGGAATACCACATCAACAGCCCGGAGATGGCCAAGCTGCTCCACAAGGCCATTGCCTCAGGCCAGCCCGACCACTACGAGATCTACCGGACCTATCTGCGGGGCCGCACCCCCACAGCCTTGCGGGATCTGCTGGACTTTCGCAGCGACCGGGATCCCATTCCCCTGGAGGAGGTGGAGCCGGCCACCGAGATCTTCAAGCGCTTTGCCACGGGGGGAATGTCGCTGGGGGCCCTCAGCCGCGAGGCCCACGAGACCCTGGCCATTGCCATGAACCGCATCGGCGGCAAGTCCAACTCCGGCGAAGGCGGGGAAGATCCGGAGCGCTACATCCCCATCACCGATGTAACACCCGAGGGGACCTCGGCGCGCTTTCCTCACCTTAAGGGCCTGCGCATGGGGGACAACGCCAGCTCGGCGGTGAAGCAGGTGGCTTCGGGCCGCTTTGGCGTGACGCCGGAGTACCTGCTCAACGCGCGGCAAATCGAGATCAAAATTGCCCAGGGGGCCAAGCCGGGCGAAGGCGGACAACTGCCCGGCAAAAAGGTCAGCCCCTACATCGCCAAGCTGCGCCGCTCCAAGCCGGGGGTGACCCTGATCTCGCCGCCGCCCCACCACGACATCTACTCGATTGAGGATCTGGCGCAGTTGATCTTCGATTTGCACCAGGTTAACCCGCAGGCGCAGGTGTCGGTGAAGCTGGTGGCGGAGGTGGGCATCGGCACCGTGGCGGCGGGAGTGGCCAAGGCCAATGCCGACATCATCCAGATCTCCGGCCACGAGGGGGGCACAGGGGCCTCTCCCCTGAGCTCCATCAAACATGCGGGGGCACCCTGGGAGCTGGGCCTGGTGGAGGTGCATCATGCTCTCTTGGAAAACGGCCTGCGGCAGCGGGTAATTCTGCGGGTGGACGGCGGCATTCGCACCGGCTGGGAAGTGGTGATGGCGGCCATGCTGGGGGCAGAGGAGTTCGGCTTCGGGACAGTAGCCATGATTGCCGAGGGGTGCATCATGGCGCGGGTGTGCCACACCAACAACTGCCCGGTGGGGGTGACCAGCCAAAAGGAAGAGCTGCGCAAGCGCTTCCCTGGCACTCCGGACCAGGTGGTGACCTTCTTCGCCTTTGTGGCCGAGGAAGTGCGCCAGATCCTGGCCCGGCTGGGCTACCGCTCCCTGGAGGAGGTAATTGGGCGGGTGGATCTGCTCTGCCCCCGCGCCGATGTGGCTTTGGCGAAAACCCAGTCCTTGAATTTGGAGTGTCTGCTGCGAACTCCGCCGGGCTTTGATCCCCACAAGCGCCCAGAGTGGCTGGAGCACGAGCCGGTGCACTCCAATGGCCCGGTGCTGGATGACGCCATCTTGGCCCGGCCCGAGGTGCAAAAGGCCATCGAGACCTGCGGCGCGGCCATGCTGGAGCTGCCCATCGCCAACACCGACCGCTGCGTGGGCGGGCGCATTGCCGGCACCCTGGCTCGGCTGTATGGGGATACCGGCTTTGTCCGACAAGGGGGGCTGTTGGATCTGCGCTTTGTGGGCACAGCCGGCCAGAGCTTTGGGGCCTTTACCCTGGCGGGCATGCGCCTGACCCTGACGGGAGAAGCCAACGACTACGTGGGCAAGAGCATGTGCGGCGGTGAAATTGTCATTCTGGCTCCCCCAGAAGCCCCGCGGGATCCGGCGGAAAATGTAATCCTGGGCAACACCTGTCTGTACGGGGCCACGGGCGGATCCCTGTTTGCCAACGGCCAGGCGGGGGAGCGCTTTGCCGTGCGCAACTCCGGCGCCCAGGCGGTGATCGAGGGATCCGGCGACCACTGCTGCGAGTACATGACCGGCGGTGTGGTGGTGGTGCTGGGGCGGGTGGGCCGCAACCTGGGGGCGGGCATGACCGGCGGCCTGGCCTACGTGCTCGATGAAGAGGGCAACTTCCCCGCCAAGGTCAACGGCGAGATCGTGCGCATCCAGCGGATACAGACGGCGGCGGCGGAAGCGCAACTGAAGGGCCTGATCCAAGAGCACTACCGCCGCACCCATTCCCCCAAAGCCGAGCGCATCCTGCAGAACTGGGAGCGCTACCTGCCTCTGTTTTGGCAGGTGATCCCTCCTTCGGAGGAGGGGAGTGAGCTGACGGATCCGGCGCGATCCCAGCCGGCGGCGGTGCAGTCGTAGGGGGTTGTGGGGCCTGTCGGTAACACTTCTTATCCCCCCGCCGGCCACAAGGGCTGGTAAACTGCGAGAGTATACTGGCCTTTTCATCCTGTAACCCCTATGAGTTCCACTTTGCGAGCTGCCCAAACCCAGGCGCGAGTGCCCACCGAGACCATCCTGACGCCGCGCTTCTACACTACCGACTTCGAGGCCATCGGCAAGATGGGGTTAGGCGATCGAGAGGCCGACTTCCGGGCCATCTTGGAGGAGTTTCGCGCCGACTACAACCGCCACCACTTCGTCCGCGGCGAGGAGTTCAACCAAGATTGGGAAAGCCGGCTCGATCCGGAGGCGCGGCGGCTGTTTGTGGAGTTTTTGGAGCGCTCCTGCACGGCGGAGTTCTCCGGCTTCCTCCTCTACAAGGAGCTATCCCGCAGGCTGAAGGAGACCAACCCGGTCTTGGCTGAGTGCTTTGCCCTGATGAGCCGCGATGAAGCTCGCCATGCCGGCTTCCTCAACCGCGCCATGGGCGATTTCAACATGGCCTTTGACTTGGGCTTTTTGACCAAGCACAAGTCCTACACTTACTTTGCGCCCCGCTTTATCTTCTACGCCACCTATCTCTCCGAAAAGATCGGCTACTGGCGCTACATTCTCATCTACCGCCACCTGGAGGCTCACCCCGAAAACCGCGTTTACCCAATCTTCAACTTCTTCAAGAACTGGTGCCAGGACGAGAACCGCCACGGCGATTTCTTTGCCCTCATGCTCCTGAGCCAGCCGCGGCTGCTCGAGGGGTGGGTGGCGGAGCTGTGGTGTCGCTTCTTCCTGCTGTCGGTGTTTGCCACCATGTACCTCAACGACGTGGGCGAGCGCCCAGGTTTCTACCGCCTCCTGGGCCTGGATCCGCACACCTACGACATGGAGGTGATCTACAAGACCAACCGCGAGGCGGCCAAGGTCTTCCCGGTGGTGCTGGATGTGGAGAACCCCGAGTTTGTGCGCCGGCTGCAGAAGTGCGTGGCCAACAACGCCAAGTTGAGGGAGATTGCCCGCGGAGCTGGGCCCTTCAAGAGCCTGCGCAAGCTGCCTCTTTACCTCAACAACGCCTACCAGTTCCTGCGGCTGTTCCTGCTCAAACCGCGCAAAGCTGGCTTTTACTTGTGGGAGCAGCCGGAGCCTCGGTTTGAAGGAACGGCTGTTTCCGCTTGAGCCGTTTTGACTCCAGCTCCCTATTGGTAAGCCTCGTGGGTTAGCCATGAACATCGCCGCCGAGATTACGCCCCTCTTTTTGTTGGGAACGCTGGCGTTTTTGGGTTGGGGCTTCTGGCGAGCCCGCCGGCGGGGATCCCTGGCCGTCTGGGTGTGGTTACAGGGATCCCTGCTCCTTTTGCCGTGGGTGGTCTTTCTGGGGCTGCTGTTGCTGGGGATCTACCTCAACTTCGCCGGCTTCCTGCTGCTGTTGCTGGTGTTCACGGGGCTCTACATTGCCGTGGGGCGCAAAACCCGTCAGTTGGCCCAGCAGGAGCTGCAGGCGCGGCGGCAGCAGTTGGCCCAGATGGAGGAGCGGCAGGAAATCCCCTCGGAAGGGGCTGGGGAGACGCCTGCCGAGCAGCCTTTGGTCTTGCGGGGCATCTCTGCGGAAGATTTGCAGGCCATTCAGTCCATCTTCAGCCTGGACACCTTTTTTGTGACTGAGACCATCCCCTATGGGGAGGGGGCGATCTTCAAGGGCAACCTACGGCGGGAGGCGGAGGGGGTGGTGCCGCTGCTGCAGGAAAGGCTAAGGGAGCGGCTGGGCAGCCGCTACCAACTGTTTTTGGTGGAAGATGCCTCAGAAAAGCCGGCGGTGGTGGTCTTGCCAGATGAGATTGTTAACTACCGCACCTCGAGGGGAGCCCAGATTCTGGCAGCAGGCCTAATGCTGGCTAGCTTTCTGGCCACTTTGGAGGTGGGGGCCAACCTGTTCGGCTTCCGGCTGTTGGAGGCGCCGGGGCGTTGGGTGGAGGCCCTGCCGGTGGCGGCCGGGATCTTCGCCATCTTGCTGGTGCACGAGACCGGACACCGCTGGATGGCGGGCAAGTACGGGGTGCGCCTCAGCCCTGCCTTTGTTATCCCCAGCTTGGGCATTGGCACGCTGGGATCCCTAAACCGCATCCAGTCGCCGGTGCCCAACCGCAAGGCCCTGTTCGACATCGCCTTTGCCGGCCCGGCGGCGGGCGGCCTCCTTTCCTTGGTGGTGCTGCTGGTCGGCCTAAGGCTGTCTGGCTCCGGGGGGCTGTACGTGCCCACGGAGATCTTTCGCAGCTCCATCCTGGTGGGCACGCTGGCGCGGCTGGTGCTGGGATCCCAGTTGCAGGCGGAGCTGGTGCCCATTCACCCCTTCGTGGCGGTGGGCTGGATTGGCCTGGCCATCACCGCCTTGAGCTTGCTGCCGGCGGGGCAGTTGGACGGGGGTCGCATTGTGCAGGCGGTGTACGGGCGGAAGACGGCGGCCCGCGCCACGGTGATTACCCTGATTGCCCTGGCGGTGGCGGCCATCAGCAACGTCTTGGCCCTCTACTGGGCGCTGCTGATTCTCTTTATTGCCCGCGAGCCGGAGCGTCCCCCGCAGGATGAGATTACCGAGACCGACGGCCAACGGGATGCCTTGGCGTTGCTGGCCCTCTTTTTGATGGTGATGACCCTGCTGCCGATTGCCCCGGCCTTGGCAGGCTTTTTGAATTTTCCCAACGGCTAAAGATGTCGCCGCCGGGAAAGGGCTTTGGCCCCAGCCGAGAGAACCAGGAACAGCACCTGCAGCGCCTGCTGGTTCAGGCTGTCCACCATCACCAGGCGGGGCAACTGCCGGAGGCCATCTCCCTCTACCAACAGGTGTTGCAAGCCCAGCCCGCCCACCCGGAGGCGCTGCACCTCTTGGGGATCTGCCGGCAGCAGCAGGGATCCCTGGAAGAAGCCATTGCCCTGATGCAGCAGGCCTTGGCCCAGCAGCCGTGGTTTCCCGACGCCCACTACAATCTGGCAATTGTCCTCAAGCAGGTAGGCTGCCTGGAGGAGGCAAAAGCTCACCTCCAACAGGCTCTGGAGCAGGGGGGGCCGGATCCGGAAGTTCTGTACCAGTTGGGGCTGGTGCTGCGGCAACAGGGGGAGTTGGAGGCGGCCCTGGTACCCCTGAAGCAGGCTCTGGAGTTGCAGCCGGACTTTGCCGATGCCGCCTACACGCTGGCCATCCTGCTGCGCGATTGTGGCCGGGAGGCGGAAGCAGCGGAGCTGTTCTACCGCCTCTGGCAGGCCGATCCCGCCGATTTGGCCGCGGCCCTGGGCTGGTGCCTCAGCCAGTTGCCTTTGCTCTACGACACCCCTGAGCAAATTGCAAGCGCCCGCCAGCGCTACCGCCAAGCGCTGGAACAGGTCAAGGCCCGCTGGGCCCAACTGCCGCGGGATCCCGCTGCTTTAGAGCGCGCTGCCGCCGGCGTCGGCTCCGTCCAACCCTTCTTTCTGCCCTACCAGGGCCAGAACGACCGCGAGCTGCAGCACCTGTACGGATCCCTGGTGGGGGAGGTGATGGCGGCCCGCTACCCCCAGCCCCCTGTTGTCCTGCGGCGAGGTCCTGGCCGGCTGCGGGTGGGCATCGTCTCCGGCCTGTTCCGGGATCATTCGGTGTGGAAGATCTTGACCGGCGGCTGGGTAGAAGCTCTGGATCGCTCCCAAGTGGCCCTCTACGGCTTCCACACCTCGGCCGTCCAAGACGAGATCACGCGCTCCCTGCCCCCTCGTTTTGAGCAGTTTGTGGCCGGATCCCGCAGCCTGGCGGAGTGGCAGGCAACCCTTCGGGAGGCGCAACTGGACGTGCTCCTCTACCCGGAGGTGGGCATCGACCCGGTCTGTGCCCAGTTGGCCGCCCTGCGTTTGGCCCCTGTGCAGGCCATGGCCTGGGGACATCCGCAAACCTCTGGCCTGCCAACAATGGATGTTTTCCTCAGCAGCGAGCTGATGGAGCCGCCGGACGGGGCCGGCCACTACACCGAGCAGCTCCTGCCCCTGCCCGGCATCGGCACCTACTACATCCCTCTGGACATTGACCCCGCCCCTGTGGACTGGCTAGCCTGGGGGGTGGATCCCGACAGGGTGCTCTACCTCTGCGCCCAATCTCTGTTCAAGTACTTGCCGCAGTACGACGAGGTGTTCCCCCGCATTGCTCGGGAAGTGGGGCGGTGTCAATTCCTGTTTTTGCGAGGCCGCCTCTCCCAAGGGATCCGCCAGCGCTTTTGGCAACGGCTGCAGCGGGCCTTTCAAGCCTACGGCCTGGCCGCTGAAGACCATGTGCTGCTGTTGCCGGAGCTCTCGCCTGCCCAATATGCCGCCTACAACGCCCTGGGGGATGTTTACCTGGATAGCATCGGCTGGTCCGGCGGCAACACCACCCTGGAAGCCCTGCCCCATGGCCTGCCCATCGTCACGCTGCCGGGATCCCTGATGCGGGGCCGCCACACCTACGCCATCCTGCGGCAGATGGGGATCTACGAGACCATCGCCTCTAGCCTAGAGGAGTACATCCAGATTGCCGTGCGGCTGGGCCTGGATGACCGCTGGCGTGAGGAAATAGGGCAGCGGGTAAAAGCCCGCCAAGAGCGCCTCTACCGGGATCCCGCTCCCATCCGCGCCCTAGAAGCGTGGCTGCAAAGTCTGAAGACCTGAAGGTTAGTTTGGGTGGCCTAGTCCGGCCCGATAGCTCTGGCGCTAACTTGGCTGGGGAAGCCCTTCTCCAGCGGGATCCCGACCTTCCAAGCGGCAGAACAATTGCCGCATCAGCAGCTCCCGTTGGCCCAAAGAGAGATGGGGGGCAAGGGCGCTGGGAAAGTGGGGCATGGCCAGGGTGACGCGATCCAGCAAGTCAGCGCGGCGGTGCTTTTGCTGGATGGCCCAGGCCCGCTGCACCAGCTCAGCAGCCGTCTCCTGTTCTAGCCCTGCCTGTTGGGCCAGCCAAGCTGTCAACTGCTCCAAATCGGGGTCGAAGCGCAGCCGGTACATATAGACCAGCATGCCGATCCCCAGCACCAGGCCTACGGCGCTGGCCACGTAGGCGGCCTTGATGGAAGTTCCCGGCAGATAGGCCACCGCCGAGACGCGCAAAATTTCGTAAGGGATGCGGATCAAGCTATAGCCGACCACATAGGTCCAGACCCAGGTGCCATCTTTGAGCTTGGGGAAGCGCCAGAACATCCCCATCAAGAGAGCAAACAGAAGCAGGTTGAGCAGGCTTTCGTAGAAAAAGATGGGGTGGAAAAACTCAAACTGGCTGTAGTCAGGCTCGCGGGCTTGGGGGGGGATATATACCCGCAAGGGCCAACTGCTGTCTGGGGGAATGGGGGCTCCATAGGCCTCAGAGTTGAAAAAATTGCCCCAGCGCCCAATGGCCTGGCCCAAGATTAGCCCCGGCGTGATCACATCGGCGTACTTCCAGCCGTTGATCCCGGTGGCGCGGCAGTAAAGGTAGAGGGCAAGTGCACCAGCCAAGATCCCACCGTGGATGATGATGCCTCCCCGCCAGATGGCAAAGGCCAGGAGGGGGTTGTCTTGGAACTCTGACCAGTGGGTGAGGACGTAGTAGAGGCGGGCGCCCAGAAATCCCGATACCACTAGCCACAGGGCCAGGATCTCGACCCGTTCGCTGGCCTCGCCTGGCTCCTTCTCCAGGTGGCGGGCCTCCGCCAAGGCTTTGGTCAAGAGCAGCCCCAGCAACACGGCAATGGCCATCAGCAGGCCGTACCAGCGCAGCCCCAGCCCACCTACGAGAGGGGTTTCGGGGGGAAAGCGGAAGACAAATTCTCCCGGTGAGCTGAAGGTAAGGCCCAGCAGCCCTGCACTCCCTAGATTCATCGACAACACCCTCTGCACCCCAAAATCCCCCCATTCATTTCCAGCAGTCGGCTTCCATCAACCTCACCTGCTAGCAGGACGAAATCCTCTCCGGGTTCTTTTCTCCAGTTTTGAGCAGCCGTTCCCGCGCCTCGATAGGGATCCATTCTCCCCAATCTTGCCGCAGCAGCGATCCCCCCAGGCTGCCCAGGCCATTCTTCTGGGGGATGTCGGCCTCCTATTCGCGCAACACGTAGCCTACCCCGCGCACCGTCTGGATCAGGCGCTTCTCCCCTGGGCCTTCGATCTTAAGACGCAAGTAGCGAATATAGACCTCGATGATGTTGGAATCGCCTGTAAAGTCATAGCCCCACACATGCTCCAAAATTTGTTGGCGTGTGAGCACCTGGCGGGGGTGTTCCATCAGGTAGCGCAACAAGTCGTATTCCTTGGCCGTCAGCTCCACCTGTCGCTCTCCCCGGCTTGCCTGGCGTGTCACCGGATCCAGCGTCAGATCCATAAACACCAACCGGCTGTCGCCAGATCCCTTGGGGGGCTGCAGATAGATCCGTATCCGCGCCAGCAACTCCTGAAGGCTAAAGGGTTTGACCACATAGTCATCTGCCCCAGCATCCAGACCTGCCACCCGATCTGCCACCTCGTCGCTGGCAGTCATCAGCACCACGGGCACGCGGTTGCCCGTCAAGCGCAACTGCCGACAAACTTCCAACCCCGAGATCCCGGGCAACATCCAGTCCAGCAGCACCAAATCGGGGTTCTGGTCGCGGGCTGCCGCCAAGGCCACCGTGCCATCGCCGACCACACTCACCCGATATCCCCTATAGGCCAGCTCGGTTTCCAGGAAACGGGCCAGTTTGGCCTCATCTTCGATCACCAGAATGTGGGCTGAGGAGGATTCCGGTTCTGGCATATTCTCTCCTCAAAAGAAAAGGCAGGAAACTTGCTCACTGCTCACCAGCATACCCTAGCCGTGGGAACTGGCGGTACTAATCAATCCATCCTGCTTCCGAAGTTGGTTTGCTAGGTGTTGCTACTGTGCCCTTTAATTCTTTAACAGGCCGTACCTGAGTTCCTATAAGGGTTTTGGCCTGTCTAAATGACTAAAGATACTCCCCTACTTAGACCTGGAAAGCGTCCAGAGAGATTGCTGCCTTGCCTCGAAAAGTAGGTATATTTGACACTCCCACCGCCTAAAGGCGGGGGATTCTTACGCAGTCCACAAAAGAACCCGTAACGGCGTTGTCAAAGCGCCTCTAGACAGTTCCTGAAGGCAAAGCCCCAAGGTTCTGCTGACTTTCTTAATCCGCCGGTTTCCGTAGTTCGGTCAAGCTTTTGCAACCAAAACCCCTGCGGCTTGTGAGTCTTGAGCCTAGCCAGCTCCTTGTTGTACCCCTGGTTAAAGGACTTGACTTTGCGGCCATCAATGATGAAGCTATGTCCTAAGTTGCTAACGCACGTGAGCCAGTTGTTGACTCCGTGGTCAATTGCTAGAGCTTTTCTCGGATCCAGCGATTTGGGCTGGGCAGGCTTGGCATAGACCCACTCCAGCTACAGACTTACAGGTCTGTTGCGCGGCGGAGACATAC
>Ga0209691_1000650_pt1 | contig 23329 bp, 19 predicted proteins | sample YNPMSBMetaG_FD_187120 | JGI IMG/M metagenome (GOLD analysis project Ga0209691, IMG submission 187120) | Anoxygenic and chlorotrophic microbial mat microbial communities from Yellowstone National Park, USA - YNP MS-B MetaG (SPAdes) (version 2) ... | reverse complement strand
TGCGCACGCGCCGCTTGAGGGCGACGTCGCTGACCAGTCCGTGCATGTCTTCGGGGTCGATGCGAGGGGCGTTGCCCGCGTCGGGGTCGCCGTTGGGGTTGCCGTTCTCGCAGTCGAACAGGTACAGAAAGTCGTAACGGTTGGTAATTGCGTTGCTCATGATTGTGCCTCCTCCTGTGGAGATGAGTTGGTGTCGGTTGCGGATTTTCCGGCGCGGTCTTGCGCCAGTTGCTGGTAGTAGCCCAGCGCGAAGAGGCTCTGCTCTTCGAGGCTAAGGGTGGCAGGGATGTTGTCTTTCAGTGCGCCCATAATCTCGGCGATTTTGCCCTCGTACCACGCGGCGAGTCCGGGGCTATCGGCGCGCACCTTGTCCAGATGGAACTGCGCGGTACGCAGGATGCGCCCCAGCACGAGGGCGGGGGTGGCGCTTGCCGCCGCGTAGAAGCGCTGCACGACGCCCGCTTCCACGTTGGGCAGAGCCGCCCGCTGCAGGCTGGCAAGCACCGCCAGCAACCGCCCGCAGTGGTACGCTGGGCTGGGATGCTGAGGGTTCAGATAGGGCTGCATCTTGTAACCTCCTTTGCGGTTGAGAGTGGCTTTCAGGATGCCCATGCGGGCATGGTTGAACGGGTTGTTCTCGATGATGTCCACGCGCACCCGTTGCAGGGCGCGCGCCAACGCCTCGCCGGGAAGGGGCGTGCGGGTCAGCGCGCTGTGGAAGAGGCGTGCGGTCAACGGCGGCGGGACGTCCTTCATCTCGCGTGCCAGCGCGCCCACCACGGCGAGGAACCTGGGCGGGTCTGCGAGCCGTCCGCCGTCGCGATGCACGATGCTCAGGTCGTCGAACCAGCAGTCGATGTTTTCGGCAAGGGTTTTGAAGTCACTTTCCGCCCAATCGCGCACCATCGCGCGCCCCCCGGAGCCGGAGAGCGTCAGCGCATAGAACCGGTTGTCCGTCAGGTCAGGTCGCTGACCGGTCTGGATGGACTCCAGCAACCGTCTCACCTGCGCCTGCGCGGTGGCTTCCTGCTGCTCACCGGTTTCCCCAATCAGCATGGCGATGGGGTCGTCCTCCAATTTGACCGCATGGCTGAACCAGTAGGTGATTTTCGCTCCGGCGATGACCCGGCTGCGGTTTGCCAGCAGGTCTTGCAGTGCCGCACGGTAGGCATAGGCGGCGTCCTCCGACACCGCGCAGTTTGCCGACTGCTTGAGTCCGAAAGAGGTGAAGGCGTCCTTATCGAAGCCGATCAACACCGAACCGGTAGACTGCCCGCCGACGTCTGCCAGATTGACTTTGGGGTGAGTGGCGAAAGGTTGCGTGGGCTGTCCTGTGGCGAAGCAGACCATCTGTGCAGAGCTCGTCGGCGCCTTTGGCTGCAGAGACGCCCGGTATTGCCTCCACCAATCATGCCAGCGGTCGTCGTCCACCAAGATGAGACCGCCGACGCGGATGGTGACCCTGTCCTGCGGCTTGGCTTTGTGCTGTTCCAGCTTTTGACAAATCTGCTGGAGCGTCTGCTCATTTTGCAAGGCGCCCGCTGCTATTTGCAGCTCTTCCACCCGGCATGACTGGAACGCCTGGCGCATCAGGTCGACAAAAGCGTCATGCTTCTGCCTTTTCTTAGCATCAGTTTCACTTCGGCAAGTGGCGACCACATCACACTGTTCCCACAGGAACTGGCTCCGCGTCAGCCCTCCGGCGATGAGTTCGTTCTGTTTCAGCTCCGGGCAACGGGCGAACTCCTGTCCGGGGTTTTTTTTCTGGGATGGGTCGCCCAGCTCGATGACGTCCAGCAGGTCGCCGTCGCTGCCCAGCCAGATGAGCCATTTGATGGTCTTGGGCGCGAAGCCGGGCTCGGTCACCAGCTGATTGCGATGGGCGTAGTCCAACAGCAGGTTAAGCATCGAAGAGCACCTCCTGTGCAGGTGTGGTTCCACCATTGCGTGGCGGTTTGCGTACGGCATCGCTGTCGAACTCCGGCACCTCCAGCACGCCGTTGACCAGCTTCGCCTCAAAAAGCGTGATGAAAGGCGGGTCGTCCGGCTTGCCGGGGCGGGAGAGGTCGAACGTGTCGTACAGCATCCAGCCCAGATTCATGTCTGCCGCCCAGGGTTGCGGTTCGGTCTCGTCCGGTCCGCACAGCTGGAAGTAGGCGGGGAACTCGCGGCAGCCGAGATAGGGGTGGTGGAAGTACTGTCCGCGTTCCGCGCGCCGTTGAAACTGCGCCTCCAGAGCGGGTAGTTCGTCTTCGAACCCCTGCCACGGGCGGATTTCGGCGTGGATGCGGTACTCCACGTCCTTAAGCGCCATCGTCTGGCGCTGTGTGCGCCCTTTGGACTCCTCGTCCACGTCCACGAGGATGGGCTGTGGCTCCGCGCCCCGCGCCCACTGCAGGATGGTGCGCTCGGTCGGCGCCTTTTCCTTCACTTCGTTGCGCCGCAGGGCGACGTAGCGGATTTCTCTAAGCACCTCGATGCGCAACACCTGCCAGCGGAACTTGACGGGCTTGCAGTAGATGGCGTCCAGAATCCCCCGCGCCGCCGAAGGGGTGGGCACGGGGTAGCTGAAGCGCTCCACTTTCATTTCGGGGCGAGAAAAGCAGGCGAACTCGCCCCACACCCGAATGACCTGCCGGTTTGGCTTCATGCCCGTATCACCTCCTTTATAGAATCCATAATTCGGGTGCCTGCTGAGGCTGTAGCCCCAGAAGCGGGTCGTAGTGTGACGGTTCGGTGTAGATGAACCAGTCATCGGTGGGCTGTCCGCGCAGGGCAATCGGCTCCAGGAAGCTGCGGATAACGTCCTGCGGACGCGGGCGGTACACGCTGACCACGTGCGCCCGGGCGTCGCGGATCCAGCGTGCGGAAAGTCCGCGCTGGCGTGCCTGCTGCGCCAGCCGGTCGAAGGCTTCCGGGTCGTAGGGTACCAGCACATTCACCGTCGTCTCTGGAATCAGCCGATACAGCTTCGCGACCTCCACGAAGTCCCGCGTTCCAATCGCTTGCTGAAGCTCCTTACGCTGCGCTTCGGGGCGCGTGAGGTCGTACAGTAGGCGGTAGTAATCGGTGTACAGCGCAGGGTCGTACAGGTCTGCGTGGTGCTGTCGCAGCTTCAGGTAAGCCTGCGTGACGGAAGCCGCCTGCTGGTACGCGCCGGGCGGATACTTCTCTTCCTCCGGGGTGAACAGCACCACCCTGCCCGCCGACAGTTTGCCGTTTCGGTTGCACCGTCCGGCTGCCTGTGCGATGCTGTCCAGCGGGGCATAGGCGCGGTAGACCGTCGGGAAGTCCACGTCGACCCCCGCCTCCACGCACTGGGTAGAGATAAGCAAACAGCGTTTGCCCTGTTCCAGTCGACGCCGCACCTCTTGCAGCACCTCCTGACGATGCGCTGGGCACATGTTGGTGGACAGATGGTAGAGACCATCGTCGATACCCCGCGCCTGCAGCAGACGCGCTAGGCTCGCGGCGTGTCTTTTGACGTTCAAGACACACAACGCCTGCTCCTGTCGTGTCAGCTCCTGCGCTAATTCCTCCCATGAGAGGGCATCATGGCGGATTTCCAGCTGCGTGCGCCGTGCAAGCTGGAACAGCTGCGGGTGGCTCTTTGCAATCTCCCGCGGCTGCCAGCCAACCGTGCCCGATACGGCAATGTGCTGATGCAGGTGGTCGAAGGCGGGCTGTGTAGCGGTGGCGAACACGATGGTGCTGCCGTAACGGCTTGCCAGTCGCGAAAGAGCTTGCAGGGTGGGTACCACGAGATTCAGCGGGAGGGTCTGTACCTCGTCGAAGAGGATGACGCTTCTGGCGAGGCGGTGCAGTTTGCGGCAGGCGGAGGGGCTGTTGGAGAACAGCGACTCCAGCATCTGCACGCTGGTGGTGACGACAACAGGCGCATCCCAGTTTTCCGCCAGTAGGCGTTCCACGCATGACCTGCCTTCCTGCTGGTCATCGCCACGCGGGGCTTCTGCGCCGGTTCCGCTGAGGCTGTGATGCTCGATCACGTAGCCCTCGCCGAAGTGGGGTTCCAGCAAATCGCGATACACCTGCGCGGTCTGCTCGATGATACTCAGGTAGGGTATCACCACCACAATGCGGCGCAGGTTATGAACTTCGGCGTGCCGCAGCGCGAACCCCAGCATCGCCAGCGTCTTGCCTGCGCCCGTAGGCGCGGTGAGGGTAAAGATACCGGGGGACTGCTCCGCTGCCTGCAGGCAGTCGTCCCACAACTGCTGTCGCATCTGCAGGACGGTCTTGGCGGCGCGGGAGTTCTGGCTCAGCTGCTGCACGTGGTCGCTCAGCACCTGCAGAGCGCGCTGAGGCTGAAGCGGCGGCCCCGACGGTCGCTCCTCGCCGAAGTGGCGCGCGGTGTCCAGAAAATCGGCATCTACCAGCGCGGAAAACAGCATCCGCACGTCCAGCATCTGCGCGCTCTGATGCGGCAGTTCTTCCTGGTTCCGGGTGAGGTCTAAAAAAGGACGCGAAGGTTTCACTGGCGACAAGCCGTCCGCCTGCAGTCGCTGGAGTAAAAGGTCGATGTCGCTTTCGGAAAGACGCAGGTGGAGGGGATGCTTTTGGGCGAGCGCCGCAGGGTCGAGGTGGCTTCGGATGGTCGCCGGGTCGATTCGCTGCAAGCCGAGGTGATGTCCCCAGATAGCCAACGCCGCGGCAGCGCTCTGGTAGCGGAGGAGGGCAGCCCACGCCCCTGCCGACCAGTGGTCGATGCCCTTCGCCTCTCCCTGCAGGCGTTTCTGGAACAGGTCGCCGTATTTGCCCAGGTCGTGCAGCAGCCCCGCGAGGGTGGCTTCCTCCTCCGCACCGAAGGGGGCAGCGAAGTCATGGGCGGATTGCGCCACCTGTCGCAGGTGGTCACGCAGAGATTGGGCAAGTCCGCTCTTGCCTGCGCTGTGCGCCACATAGTCCACAGACATGGTAACCTCCTAGTCACGCGAGTATTTGGCATATTATACACAAGGAGCTGTCCTTTGTCACGAAATGTAAGATATCAACATGACAAGACCATGCGTGGAACTGTCAGTTTGCGAAACTCGCGTGCAAAGGGACGAAAAAATCTCAGAATCGTGCGTTTATGTCTGCGTCGAGGGTGAAGGCTTTGTAGTTGTAGTTGGCGTACTGGGCGTCGCGGTTGGAGCGTTCCTGCAGACGGATACTGAGGGTGAAGGCGAGGTAGCGGTTGATTTCGTATTCGTAGCCCAGCGCGCTGTCGCGGTCGACGCTGCCGAAGAAGCCCTGCACGTCTGAGAAGCGATGCTCCAGAAACGCGCTCTGGCGCGGGGCGAAGGGATACTCCAGCCGCAGCGAGTATGCCAGCATCTTCTGGTCTTGGCGTTGTCCGCTGCCGCCCAGTGAGAAGAGGCTGGAGGATAGCATCCGCTGCGCCTGCAGGTTCAGTATCAACTTGCGCGTCAGCTCGGTGCGCAGGGTGAAGTAGGCGATGTCGGTCTTCGCGCCGTCGTTGCCGCCGATGTAGTTGACGTTCTGGCGCGTGAGGTTGAGCGCGACGCTAGTCTTGTCGGAGAGGCGATAGTTCACACCTAGGTTGAAACCGTTCATCTTCGTATTGGTGAGGTTATCGCCCGCGCTCAGCTGCTGCATGATGCTGAGGTCGATAGAAAGGTTGTCGCTGGGAGTGTAGTTGACCGTAAGGTTGTGGGACTGGCTTTTCACGCCGATACTGGCGTAGGTGAGTCCGCTGGAAATGGGGTTGTAGTAGCCGCCGCTGTAGTTGCCGCCCGCACCGTAGCCCATGCCCCAGCCCGACTGGTAGCCACCAGGTCCGATGAACGAGCCGCCTAGATTACCGCCCAAAAAGCTCCCTGCGCTGGAAATCGTGCCCGAATCGCGCACCGCAAACTGGTAGTTGAGGTTCAGATTCTTCGTGGGTATCCATCGTGCGCCCACGCTCACGTCCTGCGCGTTGTTGCTGCTGTTGGCGGAGCGGCTGCGCCCCCGAGCCAGCACGCCGTTGAACGCCAGCCGCTCGGACTGGTTCCAGCTCCAGGTGAGGCGAAGCGTGTCGCTGGAGCTGGTGTAGGTGTTCGTGGTGGGGTTGCCACTGACAGTGAAGGTGCTGACGCTGCTGGCGCGGGTACTTAGCAGGTCGAGGCTGAGCGAGACGCTTCCGATCTTGTGCGTCAGGCTGATGTTGCGGCTCTGGTTCTCGCTGGAGCCGTAGCTGCCAGAGTTGTTGCGCTGGCTGAGCCACGAGATACGCACCTGTGGCGCGTTGGGCAGGTTCAGAGTGGCGTCGAAGGAGGTGTTGCTGACCGAACCGCTCCCCGCGCGCTGCGAGCCGCTAAGGTAGCTGCCGATGTAGTCGGGCACCTGCATCCGGTCAATGGTCAGCCGGGCGTTCAGCCGCTGGTCGCCAACGTACTCGAGAGAGTGGCTGTATCCCTTTTCCTGCCGTCGGAACCCCACGCTCTCCACGGTGACGAAATCGGGGTCGATATCGCGCCACAGGGTCGTCCAGCGCAGCTTGCCCAGATTCAGCGTGGCGTTGAGCATCCTGCCCTGTCCTTCCTGCGTGCTGGCTCCGCGTTCCGCGCTGCTGCGGGCAGCGTAAAAGCCGATGGTGCCCAGTTTGCCCAGTTGCCAGGTCAGGTCATAGCCTGTCACGCGCCGCGAACCGAGCGTGGCGTTACCCGTCAGGCGAGGGATGTAGGTGACGCTGATAATGCTGGTGGCGGGGATGGCGCGGTTGAAATAGACGCGGTACGGGATATCGGGGTCTACGAAGAAGTCGCCTTCCCCGCGTTTGGTGCCCTGTTGCTGCGGCACGCCATCGACTGTGGCGATAACCGCACTGCCCGGCTCAACGGGATACTGCAGTTCGTACGGCGACAGCGGGTTGCCGTAGCCGTAGAACCGTTCGGTCTTGGTGCGTAAGCCCGAAGGGGAGCGCGTGTCCTGGCGCAAGGTGATCACGCCCAGATTCATCGACCCGAGGGGAGCCTCCAAACGCCATCCGGTAATCCTGCCCGCGCGTTCGTTATAACCTTCCGCCTCAAAGCTAACCAGAATTGTCGAAGTGCGTGGGATGATGATGCCTTCCTTGAAGGTCAGCAGTCCGGTGAAATAGTCGATTTCGTAGTCTGTACCGCGTACCATCTCGCGCCCGTCGACGCGCACCCGCTCCGAGCCGTCCAGTATCTGGCTGGCGTTCAGGTAGTAGGGACCGCCGCTGTCGTTGCCGTAGATGACGCTGGTACGAGCGGTGGCGCGGGTCTCGCTGTAGATACCGCTGACCTTCAGAGGGATGGACGGGCTGAGGCGCGTGCTGAAATGGATACCCCGCAGGGTCTTGTTGAACGACACCAGCTCATTGCCTCCCAGCGAGGCGGTGATGTCGCCCAGATCGACCCGTGTGCCTCCCCGCTCGTAGTTGATAGAAAACCGCCTGTCTTGCGGTGTGCCGAAGGGGGTGTTCGTCAGCCGCCAGTTGAAGTTGAACAGGTCGAACACTTTGGTACCGATGATGGAGAGCTCGGTGAAGTCGGTAACGGGTCTGCCGCCCTGTCCGAAGTAGTAAGAGTCTCGATAAGCGTTGCGGTCGCCGCTAACCCGCGCAATGTGGAATCCGATTTTCTTGCTGCCGCTAAGCTGTATCTTGCGGTTGAACTCTTCCGACATGGCGCGGAAGGGGTCTTTGGGACGGCGTTTCTCTTCCACGGGTCTGCGCTGTAGGCTGATGGTGGATTGCTTCGGCTCTTGCGCTGGCGGTGTGGGCGCAGGGCGATTGGCAGGCGGAGACGCGCTTTGTGGAAGGGTTGGGGGCTGGTTTTCGGCAGGCGTGCGCAACAGCTCCTCTATCCGCACGGGCTTGACGCGCTTGTTAAACAGCGATGGCTGCTGCGCTTCCCGTAGGTCGTCTATGGAAATCTGCGGCGGCGGCTCGTCCAGCGGAAACGCCAGACACGTCGCCGACGCCCACCACCATAAAACGCTCAGCAGGGTCAGCCGCTGCATCGACCGAACCACCTCACGACGCCAGCCCCACCAGTGCATGGATGTTGCGCCATGCCAGTTCGCGCTGCAGGGAGGAATACGCTGTCACTCGTTCGCGTAAAGTGTCCTGCTGCTTCCATATTTCGGCAAGGCATTGTTGCAAAAGGTGTTCGTTCATATCGACTGCTTCCACCACATGCTTGGGATCCACAGGCTCCCAAAAAGCGCGCACCTTGGGGTCGTAACTGATAGCCAGGGCGGGCACGCCCGACGCCGCCGCCAGCATCAGCGCGTGCAACCGCACCCCAATCACCACCCGACAGCACGCCAGCACATCCTTGACCTCCCGCACCGAAAGCGGCTCGTTCAGCACTACCGCTCCCGGCACGCACGAGGCAACCTCCTCGATGAATTCCCTGTCGCAGGATGCCTGCATCGGCAGAAACATCGCTCGCGCCTGGCATTGGTTCATAGCAAATCGGGCAAGCGATTGAAACAGAGAAGCCACCCTTACCTGTACACCTGCCCATCGGCGCGGCGCCATCGCTATCAGTACATCATTCTTTTCGACGCCGCATCGTTGCAAAACCTTCCACCCATTTTCTGTATCGGCTTCAGGCAGCAGGAAAGAGAGGTCTGCCCCCAACTGTACCTGCGATAGCCCCATCGCCTGCAGCAGTTGCGCCGAGGCGGGGTCGCGCACCACCACAGCATCTGCCTGTCGCGCTGCACGAGCCGTCCACTGTCGCGCCCAGCCCCGTCGCAGGGGACCGATACCCTGACCCATCCACACGATGCGACACCCGGCACGCCGCGCCAGCGTATGCATCCCCAGATAATAGACGACGGAACGCGCACTGGTGACATCCTGTATCAGGCTTCCACCGCCCAGCACGAATACCCGGCAACTGCGCATCGTGCGCCAGACTTCCCGCAGGCTGGTACGGGGGATAGCTTCCGTCCCGTGTTCACGCCGGGTGTATGCAGGGTCTGCACTCATCACGGTGACCGAATCCGTGTACCCCGCCTGTCTCAAGCCATGCACCAGTCCTGCCAGAACGGCTTCGTCCCCCAGGTTCGCGAAACCGTAGTATCCGCAGGCGAGGATGCCCTGCCGGCTCATGCTTGCACCCGCTTCGTCCACCAGCGTATTGCCACGAACGCCAGCGTTCCTATTATAGCACCGAGCAGCCATCCCAGCAAGATTCGCGGCAGAGAAAGAGCCAGCGGCGTATGGATGTGGCACAGGGTGTTGACCACCGATGCCTGCCCGATAACCCCGACCAGCAGGAGCGGAATCCACGCCCTCCGCCCGATGCCTGCCGCCGACATCGCCAGCGCCAGCACCAGTGCCGGATGTCCCACCAGAAACTCTTTGGTGCGGGGGCGCGCTAGCAGGTATCGCTCTAACGTCTCGCGCATCTTCATCTCGATAGCGGAAACGCCAATGCCCGGCTCGTTGCCCGTGCGCATCAGCACCAGCGCCAGCAATCCCAGAGCCAGCAGCACCGCTACCACCAGTCCCACCGTGACCGGATAGCCCGTGATTTGTCTCCATCGCCGCCGGATGCGCTCACGGGCATCGGCAAAGGACGTGGCGTTTACCGTGTCCAGTGCGTACCCCCAGCCGACCGCCAGCACCGGCAGCAGGTGTGCCAGCTTAATGCCGGCGAACTGGTTCGCTTTCACTATGAACGGCAGAGAAGCCAGCAATGCCACCACGTGCAGACCGCCTACCAGGCTGAAAAGCGTCAACCAAGCGAACGTAGCGAGAGCGTACGAGACGGGCCAGCGACCGGGCTTGAACACATCCACCAGCACAAAGCCCAGTGAAGGAAAGGCTACAGCCGCCGCAAGGGCACAGGCTTTACGTCCTGTCTCCCCAACGGCATAAGCCAGTACCAGCCCGGCGGCGAAAGCCGCCACAGCCAGCCACGCCGAGTGTTGCCGCGCAAACAGCCTCTCCAGCAGTAGCACCCCTGCCGTCAGAGCGGAGCCACCGCTTAGCCACCATATCCAGGCAGGTACCTCAGGGTCGGTAAAGGGGCGGGGTTCGCCAACACGGTAACCTGCCTGTTGCAGGGAGAGGCGCAACTGCGCTAGAAACCTCGCCATCCCCTGCAGGGGCTGCTCATCGATGCCGCTGGGCAGGCGCACGTAGCACAGACGGATGTTGCGTTCCCGCACAGCACGGGTAAAGCGTTCCAGCAAGTCGCCGGGGCTGAGGGTGGACATCTCGGCGGCGGTGACGCTGTGCACCCGCACCACGCGGTCTAACATTAAACGAGTCAGCCGCTCATCGCCCTTTTGCTTGCCAAACTCTACGGAACCGTATAAAAGGCCGTGTTGCCGCATCGTTTGTGCTGTCAGTGGCAACAACGCACGGAAGCCCAGCACCTCGTCCCCACTGAAAATCACTGCCTTTGCGCCTGCTCGCCTGACCTCCGCCAGCGACCGTTGAATGCGCAAGGGGGTACAGGCTGGGCTGTTGCTCAACCGTGCTATGACGGACAGCCCTGCCGCCGAGACCTGCTTCGCCAGCACCGGGTCTATACCCACACTCATTTGTGCAAAGTTGGACGGAGAAACCGGTACAGAGAACCCGACCGCACCACCTGTATCGGTATATGCGTACACCAGCACACCTTTGCTTGTCCGCAGGGTGTCCAGCAGTTTTTTGCGCGAAGGGGTGTATACCGTCCGCCACAGGGAGGGTGTCGTCTGGATGGCTCCTGCAGAACGTCGCAGCCGTTCCACCACTTGCACCGATGCTGCGCGCACAATGGGTGAGGGAAACTTCGGGTACAGCTCCCAGCTCAGTTGGCCGGAGCGGAAAAGGTCGTCTACCGTTTGTTCGTTGAGTGCAACCGCTGTTGCCCCCGCTTTTTTCATTTGTTGCAGAATTTGAGAAAAAGCTATACCGGTGTCCGTGCTGACCTGCAACAGCTGTTCTCCATCCAGCGCGATTGCGACGCGCCTGTTCAATACCTCTGCTCGCCAGCGCGCCACAAATGCCAGCAACGAGACAATAGTTCCCACTGCAACCAGCAGCCAGCCAGTCCGACGGAACATCCCGTAATACCCTCCTTCTTTGTCATTCTGAGCGGCACGAACAATCTCGAAGACTGCTGAGATGCCTCGCTGGCGCTTAGCATGACAAAAGGCACACTGTTTGGCGCAAGGATTGAGCGTTGCCCATTTCGGCAAAAGGCGTGCGGATACCTTGTAAAACGACAACGTCTCAGAAGTCTTGAGGAAGCGAGCGGTAATACCCATATGGACGGCGTAGCCGTCGCAGGATTCTGTCTCGTCCCAGAGCGAAGACAGTCGCAGCGCCCGCCACGAAGCCGCCAGCGTGAGCCATCGTCGCTACGCCGGGCTGGAATTGGAATTGCATCAGGAACCAGAGCCCCAACAGGATGAAAGCAGGGACGGCAATCACCGTGATGAAAAAGAAAAACACCAGCACGCGGATACGCGCCATCGGGAACAGGACGAAGTAAGCCCCCAGCGCGCCGGCGATTGCGCCGCTTGCTCCTACGGTGGGGATGGGGGATGCCGCGTTAATCACCACATGCGCCAAAGCCGCCGCCACGCCCCACACCAGATACCAGAACAGGAACTGAAAATGCCCTAAAGCGTCCTCCACATTGTTGCCGAAAATCCAGAGATAGAGCATGTTACCGCCCAGATGCAGGATACCAGCATGTAAGAACATTGAAGTGAAGATGGTCAGCCAGTGGGGTGTAATCGGTGGTACCTGGTACTCGCACTGTCCGGAGATGGTACAGGGGATCATCGCGTATTCGATGAGAGCCTCCGGCGCGCCGAAACCAATCAGCTTGTCGTACAGAAAGACGAGCACATTCGCGATGACCAGCGCGACAGTCACGACCGGAAACGACCGTGTTGGATTCTCATCACCCAGTGGGATCACGGCGTCGAGCCATCCATCTCGTGGTTTGCTGAGTCCAGTATACCCAAATTCGGCAGGCGTGTAAACAGACTACGAAAATGAACTTTTTCCGGTGTTTCTGCGTCTAAACTTTTGAAACGTTTAAGCATTCCTGATACCGTAATAGCAAGAGGGACCACGAGCAGCATCTTTATGAAGGGTAGGGCGTGCGACAAGCACGCCCGTTTTTTTTACACACCTTTCAATCCTTCGGAAGCGCGACGCACCATCCAGTTCCACACTCCCCATGCCATCACCATACCGATGCCGCTCCACAAAGCAAACCGCCACGCGGTGTGCCAGAAGCCACCGCGGCGTTCCCGCTGGAGCTGGCGTTCCGCTTGCCGAAGCGCCTGTTTTGCCTGCTCGCCAGACATCTGTTGACTCGTCTGCAGCAAGGCGGACGTATCCGAGTGGACGTTTGCCTCTATTTCGGGGCTGGGTGTCGGCTTAGGTACGGTGACCACTGGGGGAGGAGGCAGCTCGGGGGCTTCCTGTAACTGCTTCAGGCGAGTGGCATCATCGAACTCGCGGCTTAGCCCATCCGCCTCCTGCGCGCCGCGCTGGTCAAAACCGATAGCCAGCACTGGCACCGCCAGCAGACCTGCGCATACACACGCGATAAGGATTTGCCATCTTTTCATCATCCTGCACCTCCTGAAAGCACCTGCCACAATTTGGGCACCATCTTCGGGGCACGGGGCAGGTCGATATCGATAAGCGGTCGCGTGCCGGGACCTTTATCCCGGATGCGGTTATCGTAATTCAGACGCAACGGCAGGCTATACAGCACCATCGCCTCGTCCTTGCAGATAATAGAGCCGTTGATGGTGCAACCACCGCCGCCGGTGGCGATGTTACCCCCGCCCACGAAGTTGGTGAACATGATGGCGTCGATCTGGTTGATGTTCTCTGCGATACTCGCGATGTAATCATCGCTGTATAGCGACTGATACCGCTTTCTGCCGTATTCGTCCACTTGCGTGGCGTCGAAGGCAGGTATCAGGTTGCCGTACTCGTCGTAACGCGGTTTGGTGAAGGGCGGCTTCATGTAGTTCAGTGGATAGTACCCGAAGTTTTTCACGTTACCCATAATGACGCTTCCCCGCGCCGCCAGCCCCAGAATATCCCGCTTCTCGTTTCGCTGTTCAATAGCAGCGGGGTCGGTACCGCGAAAGTCCGGCGGGTTCTTGTAGCGCACACTGCCCACGATATGCACGTTGCGCCCGGCGTAGAGCGTGCCCTGACCCTCGACAAACCCCTTAATCACCACGTCCCCCGTGAAGGTCACCGGACCATGAATGCGGATAGGTCTGTCGCTGGTGCCGATGAGCACGCCAGAGCCGTTCACCACGCCGTTGGTAGAGAGGCGCACGTACCGGTTCCGACTGTTATCCCACACTTCCACGTACGCTCCCTGCCCATAGTTCGGGTTCGGTGTGCCGTCGGCAAAGGTCTGCCTCTGGTCGACGTAGTTCTGGGATAGGGAGATGTAGCGGCTGATGTCGTCCAGGTCTGGCAAGGGTAGCTCCTTGTTCGGTGTCGGGTCAAGCACGGTGCCGGTGTAGGTTTTGGTACCTCGCGCGTCCGCCACCACCGCGCCAGAGACCCGGTTGTTCACGATACTCGCGTTCTGGTCGTAGATGAGGTCGCGCCACTGCTCGTAGGTCGGGGAGCCTTTTGCGCCGTGACGGGTGGGGTCGTACGCCTGACGCGCGCCTGGGTTGTTCTGACTGTTGTAATAGCTGTTGCTCCACTGCGTCGGAGTGATATTAACGATTCCCGCTGCAGGGGGAATCAGCTTATTATTCGCGCTGGCGTAAACGCTGCCGTTGATGGTGGGAGTGCCCCTACTGAAGTCGAAGTTACCGTTGGCGCGCATGTCGCCGTTGACAATCAGGTCGTTCGCGCCGAAGCCGTACATCCATCCGTAGTTGTTGGCGAAATAGGCGTAGTCAAACACGCCCGAACGCTCCAGCGTGAACTCCATCGTCTGCTCAACCACTGTGCGCGGTTCGCCACTGTCGAGCTGACCATCGTTGTCCTGATCCAGCCAGCCTACGGCACGGAAGGTGAGCTCGCGGCTGAAGTTACTGTTGATTTGCTGTCCCACGATGCCGCAGGAGTAGCGCAAGCCATCTCCCAGATCGCCACCGACCGTTTCCATTGGGTTCGTGGGCGACGCCAGCTCCCAGGGCACGAAGCTGCCGAAATCCTGCTCCACCTTGAACATCTTCCAGACCTGCATCTTCTTAAACTCCAGGCCTGCTTCTGCAGCGTAGAGGGTGCGCAATGCCTGTTCCTCTCGCGCGACGTGGCGCAACCCGCCTGTGGAGAGGCTCAACAGTGCCGTCCCCAGTCCAAAGGACATGAACAGCACTACCAAAGAGGTCACTAAGGCGCTTGCCCGTTCGTAGCGTTGCCGAGTCCGTTCTCTCATCGCGCACACCCCCTTACTGGTTACGCAAGACGACCGTCTCCTGAAGCCGTATGTAGCGTAGACCGCTAGGCGTTTGCCGACCAACACACAGGCGAACAGTAATCGTGCGCCCGTTAGCACCCCGCTCAAAGACGGGATAGGTCATGCCAGTTTCTGGGTCGTACGTTTGCAGACCTCGCAAGATGTCTATAGTGTCAATAGGTCCCTCGGCACGGTGCCAGCGTATCGTATCGCCCATTTTCCCGAAGACTCCATTCACGCCGTTGTGCAGCACATAGACGACCTGCGTCTGATGGAAGTCGGTGCTGACCGATTTGGCGCGGCGCAACTCACTGGTTATCCGACGCATGGCAAGGGTGGCATCCATCATGAGCATCGTGTCCTGCGAGTTGCGATGCCACGCCCGCGCCGAGGTGCTCAGTACCGGCATCAGCGCCATGACCAGAATCAGCATGACGCCGCTGGCGACCAGCAGCTCCACCAGCGTGATACCACGACGTTTTCGGATGGAAGGAGACGTCACGATTGTCATCAGGGCATCCTCCCTCTACAGATTAGTCACCAGTGTGCGCAGCTCTACGTGATTGGTTCTTCCATTCAGTTCGCGCCAGCTCACCCGTACAATCACCCGTCTGACATCCCACGCCACGTCTTCCACCACAATCTGCCCCTGTCCGTTCGGTAGCATCCGAGCGGGGCTTTCGCGCGTCGCGTTATCGATGTTGGTGAACGAGAAGGGGGACGTGTTCGGGCTGGCGTCAATCAAACCATACGCGCGCAATCCTTCGTACGTCAGGTTACCGTAGCCGATGAACTTGATAGCTTCCATGCGCCGTTCCGCCAGTGCCATCGCCGCCGCGCGCCACTTCGCGCTGCCGCTGAGCCGCTGACCGGTGGGGAACAGCGCGCCAAATACCACCGCCACCACGCCCAGCAGGAAGATGGAAAGCACCACCTCTGCCAGGGTGAAGGCACGTTGCCGTCTTCGCATGGTGTGCCTCCTTACCACAGCTTATGTCCCGCCGTCGCTTCCATGGAACACTGCGGCGGCGTGCTGACGTCGTTCAGCGTGTAAGTGCCGCCCGAAGGGCAGGTGTTGGTCGGGAAGGTAGCGGGGTCGCCCTTGATGTACTTGTCTGGTCCCACGATGTCGTTCCACGTGGGGGTATCATCGGGCTCGCGGTTGTGGTCCATCGCCCACTGCTGTTTGGCGACGTCGATGCGAAGCAATGTGCTGATGCAAGTTTTACGGCGGCTGTTTTCGCGAGCCTGAACATAGTTCGGTACCGCAATGGCGAGCAGGACGCCAATGATAAAAACCACAATCATGATTTCTACGAGGGTAAATCCCTTCTGGCGAGTGCGCATGGCTACCACCTCCGTCCTCCTGAACATGCTGGCGCGAACCATCCTCTCCCTTTCCCTAAAACAAAGCCGATGGGACGGTGCAGGGTAAGACCCCATCGGCATAACTATGAGTTTACACCGAGTACGTCGACATCGCTATAGTTAAGCCAACGTCACTATGTGCCAGAACCGCCACCTTGTGTGCCTAAGAACGCTTGGGTGTGCGCGGAAATTGAGCAGCTGGGCGGTGTGGCAACGTTACCGATTGAGTAGGTACCTCCAGATGGACACACTGGCTGGGCTTTCATGTAGTTGTTAGGTCCAACCAAATCGCTCCAGTTCGGAGTGGCGTCAGACCCAGCGCGAGTGTCCATCGCCCACTGTTCCTTAGCGGCTTCGATCTGCTTCAGGTTCGCCACGCACGCTTTGGTGCGGCTGCTCTCGCGCGCCCGCACGAAGTTCGGCACGGCGATGGCGAGCAGGATGCCGATAATCAGCACCACGATCATAATCTCCACGAGGGTGAAGCCTCGCTCGGCGCGTGCCTTTCGGATCAGGTGGAACATCTTCGGAAACACCTCCTGAAAGGGATTTCACAGAGGTTCTTCCATGCAGTAGAGGGGGATTTCACATGAAAATTGCGGGTTTTTGCCCTCACCCCCGTCCCCTCTCCCGACGCTGCGGGAGAGGGGTGTTTGATGCCCTCACCCCCTGTCCCCTCTCCCGACGCTGCGGGAGAGGGGTGTTTGATGCCCTCACCCCCTGTCCCCTCTCCCGACGCTGCGGGAGAGGGGTGTTTGATGCCCTCACCCCCGTCCCCTCTCCCGACGCTGCGGGCGAGGGGAGTTTTGGCTCCCCCTTCCCTCGCAGGGAAGGGGGCTGGGGGTTAGGTAAAGTCAGACAGGCACTTCGGCAGGAACCCTACTGCCTGCGTGGAAAGGATAGGAACGACATCAGATAGAGAGTGCGAGGGAGGGCGATGAAAGTAGAGGTGATCCCCTATGGCGGCTGGCAAAAGTGCCTGCGCGTGGCAAACGCCGAGGTAGAGGTGATAGTTACTGCCGAAGTGGGTCCGCGCGTGATTCGCTTCGGCTTTATCGGCGGGGCGAACGAGTTCGTGGAGTACCCGGAACAGATGGGCTTGACCGGCGGCGACGAGTACCGCGCCTATGGTGGACATCGGTTGTGGATTGCCCCCGAAGTGGTAGAGCGCACCAAACATCCCGACAACCTGCCGGTGGAATGGGCGCAGGAAGGTGAGGGGTTGCGCGTTACCGCGCCGATAGAAGCGGGCACCGGCATCCAGAAATCGATGCGCATCTGGCTGAATCCCCAGCGCAATCACGTGCATGTCGTCCATCGGATTACCAATCATAACGTGTGGGAGGTGACGCTCGCGCCGTGGGCGCTGACGGTGATGGCACCCGGAGGCAGAGTGATTGTACCGCAGGAGCCATACCGACCACATCCCGACTTCCTGTTGCCGGTGCGCCCGCTGGTGCTATGGGGTTACACCGACATGAGCGACCCGCGCTGGCGCTGGGGCAAACGCTATGTGCAGTTGCGACAGGACAGCACCGCGTCATACCCACAGAAGTTCGGTGCACTGAACACGCTGGGCTGGGCGGCGTACGTGAACGGTGACCGCGTGTTCCTCAAACGCTTCCCCTATGACCCGCAGGCGCACTATCCTGACTTCGGCTGCAACTGTGAGTTCTTCACCAACAACCGGATGCTGGAGGTGGAGAGCCTCGGCGGGATGGTCACGCTGCGACCGGGCGAATCGGTCACGCACGAGGAACACTGGTATCTGTGGCGTGGGGTACAGGTGGGTGAAAGTGACGAACAGATAGACGCGGCGCTGGCTGCACTGCTGGCGCAGACGCAACAGATGTAACATGCGCTTGACAATCGGGTGATGGCATCAGGTACCATGATGGACGCACGTACTTGAAGGTTCAGGAGATGCCATGCATATTCCGGATGCCTATCTCAGCCCCGCGACGCACGCGGTAACCGCCGGTGCGATGTTGCCCCTATGGACGCTGGCGGTGAGGCGCACGGCAAATGCGCTGTCGGCGCGTCAAGTACCTCTGCTGTCGCTGGGCGCAGCGTTCTGCTTTACGATACAGATGTTCAACGTGCCGGCAGTAGGAGGCACCACCGCACATGCGGTCGGGGCGACCTTGCTGGCGATACTTCTAGGTCCATGGGCGGCACTGCTGGCGGTGACGCTCACTCTGGCGGTGCAAGCTATCTTTTTCGGAGACGGCGGGATACTGGCGCTGGGGGCGAACACCTTCAACATGGGCTTTGTTGCCGCGTTCGCGGGCTACGGCACATACCGCCTGCTGGCGGGACAGGCAGAGTCAGGCGGCCGACGTGCGCTCATCGCGGCGGGGGTGGGCGCGTACGTGGGCTCGGTGCTATCCGCAGCCAGCACAGGGGTGATGCTGGGTTTGCAGCCGCTGATTGCCCAGGACACCGCCGGACGTGCGCTGTATTTTCCGTTCGGCGTGAACGTCTCGGTGCCAGCGATGGTGCATATCCACCTGCTCGTTGCCGCGCCGGTGGAGGCGGTGATAACCGTCGTCGCGCTGGCTTACCTGTGGCGAAACTTTCCGGAGCTGGTCAGCCGTCGCGCCGTTGTGCGCCCCGATAAACCCATCCGCCTGTGGACGGTCTTTCTGGTGCTGCTGCTGCTGACGCCGCTGGGGCTGATTGCCACCGGCTCGGCGTGGGGCGAGTGGGACGAAGAGACGTTGCGCGAACTCATCGGCTATGTGCCTGCCGGTGTTGCCCGCTTCAGCGAGGGGGTGCTGCGTCCCCTTATCCCCGATTACGCCCTGCCCGGGCGTGAGGGCAGAGGCTGGGAGGTGGCGGGTTACATCTTCTCCGCGCTTTTCGGGGCGACCCTGACCGCCCTGGCGGCGCGCGCGCTGGTGCGCAAACCTGTGCCTGTACCGGCGGAGGTTGCCGCCGGAGGCAAACCGCGCAACGCTCTGCCCGACTGGTTGAGCCGGCGCGCTTCGGAACAAACCATCACCACGCACGAAAAGCGGACACAAGCACGCTGGCTCGAGCGCACCCTGTTGAACCTGAGGGAGGCGGTGGCAAACACCATCGCTGCCGAGCAGTGGGCACGTGCTGCTGGCTACCTGCAGAGCCTGCACCCGCTGGCGAAGACTCTGGCAGCTCTTGGAACGCTAATCGCTATCTCCCTGACAAGACACCCCGCACTGCTTTTATTCGTGCTTGTGGGTAGCACGCTTCTGGCAACGGTATCACGCCTGCCGTTGCGCACGTTCATCTTGCGTATCTTGGCAGCCACCATGCTCTTCGGGCTGGTGCTGGCTGTGCCGCTGAGCCTGAACGCCGTCACCCCAGGGCAGGTGGTCTGGCAACCGTTCGGCTGGCGTGCGCTGGCGGTCAGTGATGCGGGATTGCGTGTAGCAACGCTATTGCTGCTGCGGCTGAGCGCGGCGATCACTGTTGCCCTGTTGTGGAGTTTAACCACACGCTGGCACCTGCTGCTGCACAGTCTGCGCAGTCTGCGCGTGCCCCGACTGATGGTTACCGCGCTGACGCTAACCTATCGCTACCTGTTCACGCTTGTCGACACACTGGCGGAGATGGTGCTGGCGCGACGCAGTCGGCAGGTCGGTGCGCCAACGGCGCAGGGCGTGCGAGCCTACGCAGGAACGGGCGCAGCGGTGCTGTTCGCCAAAAGCGTGGCGCTGAACGAAGAGGTCTATCTGGCGATGCGTTCGCGTGGCTTCGACGGCGACCTGCGGGTGGCGTACCCACGACGGTGGAACTGGCGTGATACCGTATGGCTGATGCTGGTTGCGTTGTGGCTGGCAAGTGGATACTGGATAGGAGGCTGGTATGCAGGCTAAAGAGCTGCTGTATGAGTGCGACTCGGTGAGTTATATCTATCCGGATGGAACGCCCGCGTTAACAGATGTTTCCTTCCAGGTGTGGCGCGAAGAGCGCATTGCCATCCTGGGCGTCAATGGCAGCGGCAAGTCCACCCTGTTGCGTCTGCTGGATGGGTTGCTGGAGCCAACCGGCGGTGAAATCCGCTTTCTGGGCACGCCGCTGACCGAGCGCAATCTGCAGGATGCGGTCTTCGGGCGCAAGTTCCGCCAGCGGGTGGGCTTTGTGTTTCAGGACGCGGATGCGCAGCTGTTCAACGCCACCGTGTGGGACGAGGTCGCCTTTGCGCCACGACAGCTGGGCATGAGCGAAACGGAGGTGCAAAGGCGCGTGACAGACACCTTGAACCTGCTGGGGATTGCGCATCTGGCGGAGCGTGCGCCGTTCCGCCTCAGCGGTGGGGAGAAGCGAAAGGTCGCTATCGCTTGCGTGCTGAGCATGAATCCGGAAGTGTTGCTCATGGACGAACCGGTCGCCGGGCTGGACCCGCGGATGCAGGTCTGGCTGGTGGACACGCTGAAGCAGCTGCACGAGGCCGGTAAAACCCTGCTGATTGCCACCCACAACCTGCACGTGTTGCCGGAGCTGGCAGATCGGGTACTGATTCTCTCCGAAACACACCAGCTGTTGGCAGACCTGACCGTACACGACGCGCTGGCGAACGAGTCGCTGTTGATCGAGGCAGGATTGCTGCACGAGCATCCGCACGCGCACGGGGAAATCGTGCATACCCATCTGCACGCCCACGAGCACCATCATGAGGAGTAGCGTCGCAGGCGATACATCTGCTGTTCCAGTCTCTGTTTGGCGAACTGGTAATATTCCGGCACAATCTCAAAGCCGATGTAACGCCTGCCCATCTGCTGGGCGACTACAGCAACCTGACCCGATCCCAAAAAAGGGTCTAACACGACATCGCCCTCTACCGACGAGTACTGCAGGATTTTGCGCACCAGCTCCGCAGGCAGCTTGGTGGGCGTCTTGATATCACCGTTCCAGTACTCGCGCGGGATAACCCACACATCCTCCATGTCGCGATAACGCAAGTTACCGTCCTGTGTGCGGGTGGCAGGGAAGCGGCAATCGGGGTAGAACCGGCGTAACCGGTCATCTTTGCACACATAGAGACAATGGTAGTGCGAGGTCACGAACCTTCGCCTGGTATAGACGCCGAACTGGTATTTCCAGATAATATGGTTGACGGTGATGAAGCCGGTCTCGTGCAGGGCGTTCAGGATGTGGCGCAGGTTGTTCCAGCCGGAAAAGACGTACATACTGCCCGAATCCTTCAGCACACGGTGTGCCTGCTGCATCCAGGCAAGGGTGAAGGTGTAATACTCCTCCTGCGGAACCTCATTATAGCCTTCCAGCACCCTGTCTTGCGTGCGGTTGTAGTTGCTGCGGCGGGCACGGAAGTCAATGGCAAACGGCGGGTCGGTCACGATGAGGTCGACGCTACCGTCCGCCATCTGCTTCATGCCCTCCCGGCAGTCCATCAGGTAGATGTGGTTTGGTTCAATCACCATACCGCCCGAACTCGTCGAACGCCTCATACATCGCCACGATGTTCTCCCACGGCACGTCGGGACCGATTTCGCCATGCAGGATCAACCCGCCGTTGCACCGCCCGAACAGTTCTACCGTCTCCTTCACATGTTGTCGCACCTGCTCCGGCGTGCCAAAGGGGATAATGTACTGCCGATCTAAATCGGAGCGCACGCAGACTTTGCCCGCCAGTTTCTCCTCCAGCAGGTGGCGCGGCATCAGCGGGTGTTGCGGATTCAGCACATCTACCCCTATCTCGATGAGGTCATCCCAGATGTCTACCGTCCAGCCGTCGGTGTGGAAGAATATCTTCTTGCCAGCGTCCTTAATCGGCTCGAACATGCGGGCGTAACGCGGCTTGAAGAAGGTTCGCCACTGGCACGGGCTAATCAGCAACCTGTCCTGCGCCCCCCAGTCGTCCGCAAAGCCGATGCCATCTACGCCTGCTTTCAGCCACTTGTGGATGTGCTGCAGGTTCCACTCCACGAGGCGGTCTGCCAGTTCGTGCATTGCCTCAGGCTCTTCCGCGAGGTCAAGAAACAGCTGCTCGCTGGCGCGCAGCCACTGCATCTGCTCGAACAGCGTGCCCCCTCCGCCCATGCGGAACCAGTTGCATTCGGGCGATTGGAGGCGTCGGGCGATGTCCTCGAACACACTGTCGTCAGGCACGGGGGGGAACTGGTAGTCCCGCAGCTGGTCCCAGCTTTTGAGGGGTGCCTCCTTGACTTCCCCAGCGGTATACCCCTTGCGTCGTTGCCAGCGACAGCCCCACTGGTCCACGTATTCTTCGATATCGCCTTCCATCTGCGGTTCTGGCGGTATGGTGAAGTTCCTTGCCCCAAAGTCGTCGGGGCGCGCGTTGAGAAAGTCCACCAGCTTCTGCCCGTGTCTCCAGAACGCGCCCGGAAACACTGCGTGCTGGAAGGGTACGCGGTCGGGACCGCGAAACTCGATAGCAGCCAACACCCGTTCTCGCGAAGTCATCATCATCTCCTGAAGCAGGGCTTTGGTACGCGATTCGCAATGGGACGTGATTTTTCCTGTGGCAGCACTCGTTTTCGTGTCCGCATGGTCGGTGAAAAGGGTAATGATTAGGCTTATCTGTACACCTGCCCGCGTAGCACCAAGTCATATGTATACCCCTCGTATCGGAGACGCTGGTGAACAGTCTGGCTGTCATCACTGCCTTCCGAGTTGGTTGTGACCCACGCAGGGCAATTGCGCCAAATCCCACGCGCCGATGCGCTGTAATTCCGGGTCAAACAGCCATATCTCCCCACGGTGTGCGTTCGTGTTCAGGCTGTCTTTCAACACATACCAGCGGATGAAGTAGAGATGTTCATCGTCCGTCTCATCCTCTGGCGTTTCCCTGTCATCATATCCCCAGTACTCGGCATATAACATCGGCTCATTGTTCTCGTCAATCGCCCGTTCAATGAACAGGTAGTCCGACCGGTTGCTATCCCTGTCCGGCGGCGCACTGCCATAAACGTACGCACCCAACCGATATACATATACCCCCGCAGGCGCAACCGTGCCGTCATCCAAACGACCATCCCACGTCCATGACCAGGTGCCCAGACGAGAAACGTTCGCAAACTCCTTCACCACAACCGCGTTCTGGTTATCGTCACTGCGGAATATCTCCACCTTCACCGTGCACGTCCCCGCCTGCGCGTGCTGCAACTGCGCCGAAAACGGCACGCCTGTCATCTCATCTGGCTTCCACACAAAGTAAGGCTCCTCCCGACTGTCCACCAACACCAGATTGCTCATGGTCAGCGTCATGGTCGCCGTCTCTTCATACACCCCATAGTGGAAAGGTATCGGACCCGTGACGTAACGCACCGTCACCTGTATCTGGTATGTCCCGTTATGCCCCGCAAGGTTGACGAACGGGCTTTGCAGCACGATCACGTTTTGCGTCGGGTCACCGTATTGCGGATTGGGAGAAGCCACCTCAAACCCAGCCAACTGCCCCGCGCTAACCGGGTGAGCGTCGGTTTGCTCGGTGATGGATTGGTGTATCACGCTGGCGGTGATGATGCTGCCGGAATTGGGCTGCACCACGACACGCACCGCAAACTGCCCGCCGATGGTGGCTCCTGAGTTGGCAACCACTGCGCCTTGTC
>Ga0209691_1000645_pt1 | contig 23425 bp, 19 predicted proteins | sample YNPMSBMetaG_FD_187120 | JGI IMG/M metagenome (GOLD analysis project Ga0209691, IMG submission 187120) | Anoxygenic and chlorotrophic microbial mat microbial communities from Yellowstone National Park, USA - YNP MS-B MetaG (SPAdes) (version 2) ... | reverse complement strand
CCTACAAGCAAATCCGCAGCGAACATTACACCCAGATGACCGACGACCCGAAAACCCCGAACATAAAAGAGCGCTGGAAAACCGAGGTCGGTCTGGAATTCAAAAGCGAGGCTAATGTTCGGATTGTCGAAAACATCCATTGGAACTGTGTTGTGGAGCTATTCTACAACTTCCAGAAGTTGAACCAAACGGTGTTTCGGCTGAATGGCGAGTTGCAGGCAAACTTAACGCGCCTGTTCGCAATTGTCATCCGCACCGAAGGCAGTTACGACATTCGCCAGCGAACTGGCTTGCAATACAAAGAAAATGTCCGCATAGGCTTGGTGTATGGGATGTAGGGGCTACCGCCCGGTCGCCCCTACAATTTCCCAGACATCGGATGTTTGCGAAACATCCGATGTCTTTTTGTGTTGGGGCGAATAATTATTCGACCCAACAATTAAAGAAAATCTCGGACATTACGATTCATTCAATTTTTCGGGCTTGTTGGTGTGATTATTTTCGACACAGGGGTAAAAATTTTTCTTTTTTATTTAAATCAACTTTTTTAATTTTGCTTTTCTAAAATGTTTAATAACAAATATTTGAATTGCAATGGGAACAAATATGACAAAAGCTGATATTGTTGACGAAATAGCAAAGAACACGGGTCTAACAAAAATCGAGACGAAGGCAGTTGTCGAAGGCGTATTATCGACGATAATGGAAGCAGTTTCGAACGGGAAGCGGATTGAATTGCGTGGCTTTGGTGTGTTTAAATCCAAAGAGAGAAAGCCTCGCATTGCTCGTAATCCTAAAACTGGCGAAGAAGTTCCACTCGAGAAAAGAGTGGTTCCAATTTTTAAGCCATCCCCGGAATTTTTGAAGAAAGTTAATGACAATTTAAATAATCAGGACAATAAATAAGAGGGAATTATGCCTTGCGGAAGGAAGAGAAAACGCCATAAAATGAACACCCATAAAAGAAAGAAAAGACTCCGTAAGAACAGACATAAAAAGAAAAACCGCTAATCGGTAGTATTCCAATCTATTCGAGGAAAACAATTTAATAATCAAAATGAATCAATTAATTTCAAGTTTGCTTTTAATTGTTCTTGTACCATTCTGTTTGTTTTCTCAGGGTGGGATAGGCTCTACTGTATTGCTAAAAGGCAAAGTGATTAATTTAAAAAATGGCAGTCCAATCGAGACGAAGTTTTATTTGGTTGATGGGAATGGCAAAAAAATCCAAATCAAAACTTCGTTGGACGGCTCCTATTCAATTCCCATAAGCCAATCGGGTAGCTATTCGATTACTTCCGAAAAATGGATGTGCGTTGACCCCATTATGGTCAATGTTCAAGTGCAACAAAATTACTACGAGAAGGAGCAGAATCTGTATTTTGTTCCTTTCGAGCCCGGGCTTTCGATTCGCAAAGTAATTGCATTCGACGAAAACTCGGCAGAATTAACCGCCGAAGGCAAAAATTCCTTGAAACTTCTTGCGGAGCTTTCAAAAAACAATCCAAATTTGGCATTCAACATTGTGATTCGAACCAATCAAAGCATATTCAAAAAAACAACCAAAACTATTTCCGAAGGTAAAAAGAAAAAGAAAGTCACAATAACTCCCGAGCAACAAGCCCAAGAACTTAGCGAAAGAAGAGCAAACGCAGTTAGACAATTTTTGACAGAAAACAAAATGCCCGAGCGAAATTTTTCTTTCCGCCTCGAAACCTACTCATCATCCCAAGCAAAGCAGACAAAAACCAGCAAAGGCAAAAGCAAGACGGAAGGACCATTACCATCTCAATTCAATTTAGAAATACTTATTGACAAAATTCTAAATTTCGATTTGGAAAAGAAATAATCGTTCAAGTGGAACAAAACCACAAAGGAGTTATCCAAAAGGGTCAAAAGCCCATTTTTTTCACCGGACATCGGATGTTTTTTGAAACATCCGATGTCTGAAATACTTGTAGGAGCGACCGGCCTGTCGCCCTACTGAATAATCGGAGGTAATTACTCAATTTAATCCATTAAACCATTTTCGGGGCAGACACATAGGTCTGACCCTATGATGGTGATGATGATGGAGTGGTTGGAAATTGTGTTTTGTTTAGGGGGTGAATAATTATTCGCCCCTACAAGATATTAAATTATTTGTGGCTTGACGAATAACCATCGTTTATGACCCTCACGGGATTCGCTATCTGAAGACATCGGATGTTTTTGAAACATCCGATGTCTTTTCTTACCAAGAAACAGCATTTTGCGAATTGCCTATTTGTTGCTTTAATTCTTTGCTTCGGGAGGTCACAAACCTTCCCTGAAGAAAGAGTTTCTTCATTTTTAAATAATTTTCTAAAACTTTCGTTAATCTTTATTAAAAATTCTGGGGATTATGGAAGCAATTTTATTGGATTTTACAAACTCGAATAAAATTATAAATCGATTTCTTGGTTCATTTCTTAATGGTTTTCGGCAAGCTGGCGGTAATCACCAAAGCATCGATATTTTCAAAACCCAAATTTTGGATTGCAAAGGTTGTACCGAAGACATTTTCTTCCAGAGCGATGGCAACTGCCAGTGCTTCGATGAATTCAGCCAATTCTATCCCCAATTGCGAGAGCGTAACCTTTGGTTTTTTGCTATTGATTTGGAACAAAGAGATTACTTTCCGCGCCTTCTGAACGTTCTGAACCGAATGGAACCCCTCTTTCAACCAAACTACAACGGCGACTCGGTAGGAGCAAAAAAGTCCATATTTGCTTTTATTTTTTCTGGAAGTAGAGACCGACACATTAATCCTCTTGTACACCTTCTGAAAGAATTTTCGCAACTCTATGGTTACGATTTCATTGGGACATTGCACCGACCAAACTATGATTTGTTCGAGCTGTTGCCTGATTCAATTTCCAGCGATTTTAACTTTGAGCAAGATTTCGAGCGTTTTGGCTTTGAATTTGCTCGCACGGGAAAAGTTGACGAAACAATTTGCCAGCGGCTCGAACGGAACCTTTTGCCAAACGATTCCTTCTTAAAAGATTTTGCACTGCTCCTACGAAGCTTTTAAATTATGTAAATGCTGCAAAGTATTTTCAAAAGAAAAATCCAATCTTCTTGTTTAATTACCAAATTTTATCGAACCCGTGGGAGCGAATAATTATTTGCCCCTACAAGGTATTATGAATGCAAAACCAATTTCGTTTCCCAAACAGAATTCATCACGGTTAGACATCGGATGTCTGCCAGACATCCGATGTCTGAAAAACCCAGGTTCGAAATGCGTTTATGAACGAGAACCGCTCGCTCTGCCGAAAGACATCGTATGTTTTTGAAACATCCGAGGTCTGAAAATACTTGTAGGGGTGACCGGCCGGTCGCACCTACTGAATAAGCTTTCATTCCTCAATTTCTTTGTCGCAACTTCCCGAAATCTTTGAAGAAATTGTACATATCTTTGAATCCACGCAATAGGTGGTTGATTTTATATTGATATTGCTTCCTGATGTAGAAATAAGAAAGCGAACCAAGAAGGACATAGTAGGTAACTATTCCCAAAGGAATAAGTTGCTGATGTCGAAGGAATCCTACGCAGAACATCACCGAAAGCGAAGCCAAAGCCGAAATAAGTATATAAATCGAAACAATGTGCAACTTGTTTTCTGCAATCAGCACCGAAATCCCAAGTTGGAATGGCATAAACAATGCCCCGACAATCATCAAATTGAAGTATGAAATCGACAAGGAATATCGAGCTGGAAGAAGGAATCTTATAATAACATCGGAGCCGCCAAATTCCAAAATGAGAAATGCAAAGAAGATGATGATAAACGTAAAAGAAGTCGACTTAGCTATAAGGCTTTGGATTTCCTCGCGTCGGTTTTTCGCAATCAATCGCACAGCAGTAGGATAAACCAGTCCGTAGCCAGCGTTTAAGCCTTCTTCGAACAAGCGGAAAAGCGTTTTCGCAGAATAGTATATGCCAACTATCTTGCTTTGAAAAAAGTATTGGAGAATGAAAACATCGAGTTGGCGAGGGATACTCTGCGAGATTGTGAAACCCAAAACAGATAATCCAAATCTTATGTACTCTTTGAACCGAAGATTCCCTTGAAAACCAATTCGGATGTATTTATTGAGCAATATCACTCCCGTCAAGGAGCTAATAATTGTTCCAGTGAAGTAAATTGTCATCATTGTTTGGAAAGTGAAAGAGGAGAGACGGAAAAAAAGGTAAACAGTCAATATGCTCATAGGCAAAAAGAAAGCGGAATTTACGATGAAAACTTGAAACATATTGGAATGTTTGAAAGCAAATTTCAACGAAAAAACCCGTGGAATGGTTAAAATTGCAAGGTAAGGAAGATAGCTGGCAACAAGACTTAGCCCTGGCTCACGAAAAAATTTCACCCAAAAGTCCGAAAGCAAAGAAAAAGCAAAAGTGGCTAAAATGATGAAGAGCAAAGAAGAAATCAAAGCGAATGTATTGGTTCTTCGTTCTGTATCTTGATGAAAGCCGAATTGGATAATACCTTGGTAGAAAAGAGAATCGACGATGATAAAAAGCCATGTGTGGATGCCAATCAGCAAAGCATAAATACCAAGAACCGATGGTTCAAGCCTACGAATTTGAAGGAGCGAGACAAGCCCATAAAGGACATAAAGCCCTTTGTCCATCAAGCTCCAAAAAACCTTGTCGATGTTTTCGCTAAGTTTCAATTGAAATTCAGAAAAAAGCAAAATTAAACCAAAATTGCCAGAGGGAGGATATTAATAATGTAGAAGGGTTATGGGGTTAGATTTATTGTAGGTTACAAAAAGTTGGATTAATACAAAATCAAAACATTTTTCATAATTACAGAGAATGAAAATCTTCTATTGTTTTTAATGAAAAACAGGGGCTATCTCGAATTTCGAGACAGCCCCAAAGTTTAAATTATGTTATTTCTTTACCTGCCCGAAACTCTTGGGGCAAGGCAAGCGACGATAACGGTTTCGGGCGAAAGCTCGAATTCAATCCCTTCGGTTTGTATATCGCTAATGTGAATTGCTTTGCCAATCTTTAAATTTGAAATGTCTATCTCGAAATGCGAAGGTATTTTATCGGGCAAACACTTTACCTTCACTTTCGAAAGGCTTTGCTGTAAAGTGCCACCTTCGCGAACACCAATTGCTTGCCCTTTAAGCACAATTGGAACTTCGATGGTCAATCGAGTGCCTTCGTGTATCCCATACAAATCGAAATGGGAAATGGTGTCCCTTATCGGGTCGATTTGTACATCCTTCAAAATGCAACGGTACTCCTTGTCTTCGCCTTCAATCTGCAAACGGACGATTTTGGTTTCGGTGGTGTGGACTATTGGCTTCAGCGGCTTAAATTCCGTTACGATTGGAATTGCCTCGACATCTTTCGTATAGAAAACCCCCGGAATCAAGCCTTTTTTTCGCAACTGCTTCGCTGCGGTCTTTCCAACTTCTCTTCTTTTGACTTTTAAGACAATCTCACTCATTTTTTTACCTATAATTTATAACTATCTTTCAATTTCGAATAAAGAACTTATAGAACGATTATCGTGCGTTCTTATTATTGCTTCGGCAAAAAGCTCGGCAACCGAGACAACTTCGATTTTATCGCTTTCGGCTCGGAGCGGGATTGTGTCCGTAACGAAAAGCTTTTTCAAAGCTTGTGTTGAATTAATTTTCTCCAATGCATTCCCCGAAAAGACAGGATGGACACAAACACCGTAAATATCCAAAGCTCCGCGATTTTTCAATGCTTCGGCACACTGGATAAATGTCGTCCCTGTATCGATTAGGTCATCCACTATGATAACATTTTTCCCTTCGGGTTCGCCGATAATATTGAGCACTTCGGCGACATTATGTTCAGGTCGGCGTTTATCGATAATCACAAGGTCGACATTAAGCCTTTTTGCATAGGCTCGGGCAGTTTTTGCAGCACCAATATCGGGCGCAGCAACGATGAAGTTCGTAAGCCCAAGATGCAACAAACGGCGAATAAGCACTGGCGAAGCATAAAGATGGTCGGACGGAATATCGAAAAAGCCCTGAATCTGCGAACTATGAAGGTCAATCATAATAACTCGGTCGGCGCCAGCGCGGGTAATCAAGTTGGCTATAAGTTTCGCGCTAATAGAGACGCGCGGCTGGTCTTTACGGTCCTGCCGAGCATAAGCAAAATAAGGAATAACAGCGGTTACTCTTTTTGCAGATGCACGCTTGGCAGCATCGATAAGCAAAAGAAGTTCCAAAAGGTTATCGGCAGGAGCAAAAGTAGATTGAATAATGAAAAGGTCGACCCCGCGAATGTTTTCCTCGTATTTGACCCAGATTTCACCATCGCTAAAATTCTTTATTGTTACATCGGTTAGCTCCACTCCGATGTAATTTGCGATGTTCCTCGCAAGGGGCAAATTCGACCTTCCAGAAGCAATTTTAAAATCTAACATAACCAGACAAAAAAATTTAGCAGGGATGGCAGGATTCGAACCTGCGAATGTCGGCTCCAAAGGCCGATGCCTTAAACCACTTGGCTACATCCCTGTATCAACTAAATACAAAATTATGAAATTTTTTCAAACTAAACAAACTTTGTTTTTTAAAAAAATTATTCGTAATTTTGTAACTCTTTTTTTGAACGAGGTTGAAATGAATAAACTTGATTATGTTAAGAATGTAGTTGTCGAGAAAATCGAACAATTCAAGCAACAAAAGGATGGCGAAAACTATTCGCCTATTCCAAATTTCAAAGCTGGGGACATAGTCAACGTGGCTGTTCGTGTTATCGAGGGCGAAAAAGAGCGAATCCAGAATTTTCGTGGCATAGTGTTATATCGCCGGGGCGAAGGACCCAACCAAACCTTCTGTGTTCGCAAAGTTTCCAACGGAGTTGGGGTTGAAAGAATATTCCCGCTTTATTCCCCGATGATTCAAAGCATAACAGTTGTCCAATCCAGTAAGGTAAGACGAGCCCGGCTTTTCTACTTGCGTGGTATGAGCGAACGCAAGATTCGACAAAAATTGCGTGTTAAATGAAAAAGCGAACTTGGTTCGAAAAACTTACCGATACCAAAGTTTTAGAGTTTATTAAAAGGGAAATAAATTTAAAGTTGCTCCAAGCGAAAGCCATTTTTTTAGTTCCGAAAATTTTCAAATTTTTTGAAATTCACAAAAATTTATAATTTTGCATTTGGATGTTTAACAATTTAGTTTGTCGATAGAATCTTTTGATACACATTTTGAATAGGACCGAGGAAAATCGAAAAGCAATAACTAATTTTGATTTTTTAGAGAAAGGTAGTGGAAAGCAACTTTGGTTCAAATGTGTATCAAAAGATTTTAATTTTTAATAAAATCTCCCCGAAGATTTTACTTTGCTTCTCTTTTGTGTTCATTCTAAGTCGCGTTGCATATTCGCAAGGACTCGACACCACTTTGCTCTACCTTTCCACGCCTCAATTCGAACAGGTTGAACTCCCCGAAAAACTACTCTTACGCCAGAATAATATCTATCGTTATCCTGATTACGATAACCCGCGTTTCCGTTATCTGCCCGAGGGAATGATTAAGTATTTCGACATTGACCCTGATGAAAAAATTATTTACCACAAATACTACTTCTGGTCCAATCCCATTGGCTACGATTACACAATTCCTTTGGAAAATTATCTATCTTTGCGAAAGATAGCAATAGAACGTGAACTTTGGGATTCTCTAACCAAAAGTTACGATTTGCGAACAGCATTAAGCGGGGGCGACATTGCCCGAATTTTAAGTCAAGCAACTGGTCTAACAATCCCTATCCCTTCTAATCCTATAATTACCATATTTGGCAAGCCACAGATTAGTTTGAATGTAAATGGAGAGGTAAACATTCGTGTCGGTTGGCGTTGGGATATTCAAAATCTTGGCTCTACATCTGCGTTCGGGCAAACCCAATCGTCCCCAATATTCAGCCAAGATATTCGCGTGAACGTTACAGGGAAAATCGGCGACAAGTTGAGCATTGGAACCGATTGGAATACTCGCAGGCAATTCGATTTCGACAATAAATTTAAAATTGGCTATCAAGGCGAAGATGATGATATTATAAAGCTCATCGAGGTTGGGAATGTTACTATGCCCGTGCCTTCGACTTTGATTGGCGGTGGGCAGGCTCTCTTTGGTGTTCGTGCCGACTTCCAATTCGGTCCATTGTTCTTGAAAACTATAGCCTCGCAAAAGCGAGGTGAACGCCGTTTCGTTGATGTTCGTGGTGGGACAAGCAAACAATATTTCTCTCTTCGTGCTTACGATTATGCCAAAAACCATTTCTTTTTGGATACTGCTTACCGAAGCATTTATAGAGAGTATTTTAGGAATGCCACACCTGTTATCCCACAATCCTCTTCATTTTATCGTATAAAGGAAATAGAAGTTTATGAATCGACAACAGATGTGCGCGACAATGCCTATGGGGGCAATGCTGTTGCTTTTGCCGACCTTGAACCCAAGCAAATGCGCCGAAATCAACTTTATCCACCCTCGATGAAATTCACACCAATCCAAACTGGTGTGGTCGAAAGGGGAACTTTCCTCCGAATTGATTCAACCCGATATAAAATAGATTATAATCTTGGTACTTTAACGATTTTAAATATGCGGCAAGACCGTTACTATGCTGTTGCTTATCGAATCGAAGGACCAACACCCGATACCACCGACGATTACTACTATGGAACTCTTTCAACCCTTGTCGGCGAAAAAGACACACTGATTTTGAAATTGATATACCGACCTAATCTTTTGCCTGCTTATAAGTCGCTTTGGGCAAGGCAAATGAAAAACATTTATCAAATAAATGCTACAAATGTATCTGTTTCGGAAACAAAAATCAACGTCTGGTATATAAATCAAGGGAACGACTCCACTGATGTGCTTCCGGGCGTTCCCGACAAGTTGGTTACAATTTTGAAAGTAGACCAAGTAAATAATGCTACGGGGACCCCGCCGGGCGATGGGCAATTCGACCTAAGGCCTCCATTTTTCAACCCAATTTATGGCGAAATTACTTTCCCGAGTTTAGAACCTTTCCGCGAAGGCTTGCGCGATTATTTCGAGAAAGCAGGAACTCCCCAGCTCGCCGAGCAATACGTTTTCGGTGAAGTTTACGATACTACTTACGATGTTGCCCGAAGGAACACCGCCCGCGACCGGTTTGTTATCTCTGGTGAAGTGTCCGGGCGTTTCACCGATAGAATTTCGCTGGGAGCTTTCAATCTAACTCCAAACAGCGTCCGGGTTACACTCGATGGCGTTCCTTTAAGAGAATACGAAGACTACGTGATTGATTACTATTCTGGTACTTTGACTTTGAGAAATCCCCGAGCATCTTTGCCCAATGCTAATTTGAAAATTGAATATGAGCAGCAGGACATCTTTAGCATTAGCACAAGGACATTGCTTGGGCTCCGTGCCGATTACCAGCTATTTAAATCCCGAACAGCCGAGGCAGGACTTGGCTTCACGACAATGTTTTACAACCAATCTCTTGTTACCGACCGAGTCCGTTTAGGCGAGGAACCAGTCCAGAACACAATGTTTGGCTTCGATGCCCGAATGAATTGGGAATTGCCTTGGCTGACCAAAATCGTCGACCTGCTTCCATTTTACGATACAAAAGCAACCTCCTCCTTTAATATTCGCGGCGAATGGGCAATGATGATGCCCAATCCCAATCGGCGGACTTCGGATGTTGCCAGCGACGGCAACTCGCCCGTTGTTTACATCGACGATTTCGAAGGGGCTCAGCGATATATATCGCTTAGTTTGACGCCTTCGCTTTGGACACACTCCTCGCCTCCGCAAGACGAAGCCATCGGACCCGACGACACAACAAGGGCAAAATTTCGCGGTAGAATGTTCTGGTACCAATATGCTCTCCCGCGCGTTCCAATACAGGACGTTTATCCAAATCGTGATTACATCCCGGGGCAAGCGAATCTTTCCCCACTATATATTGATTTCGACCCACTTTATCGAGGAATCTATAACCACAATCCCGAATATCTCGACCCAATGAATCCGCTTTTCGATTCTTTGAATATTTTTGCAAACAAGCCGGAAAATCGCTCCCGAATTTGGGCTGGTATGACCAAATTGATTTCTACATTCAACACAAACTTTGACAACGACAACATTGAGTTCATCGAAATAATGATGAACATCCAATATTTCGAGCCGGGTCGAACCAAAATGTACATCGAACTGGGGCAAATTAGCGAAGATATAATTCCCAACCAGCGACTCAACACCGAGGATGGAATTACTCCTGCCAGCCCTATGCCCAATGGCATTATCGATGTCGGCGAAGATGTGGGAATTGATGCAATGAACAACTCAAAGGAAAAAGAAACTTATCCTTATCCGCTGAATTTAGAGGACGACCCTGCCCGCGACGATTTCAAATTCGACTTTGGCAAAGACGACAGCCAACGCAATCCTGCCGACTTTGTTCGTTTCAACAATTACGAAGGCAATGCCGTTTCGGAAATGGGGCAATTCCCCGACCAAGAAGTTCTAAATCGCAACAACGGGCAAACAATTTCTCTTGCCAACGACTATTTCCAATACGAAATTCAACTGAATCCCGACCCAAATACAAATCCCCAGATTGTTGGTGGAAATCCCGAGCGGGGATGGTATCTTTATCGAATACCAGTGCGAAAGCCAAGCCGAATTGTTGGAAATCCAACCTTTGCAAATATTCAATATGCAAGAGTTTGGTTCAAAGGCGGGGCAATTAAGCTTGCCATAGCAGAATGGCGCTTGGTTGGTGCCCATTGGCAAAGGAATAATACAATTCAATCGAATGTAAGTCCAAACGACAGTGTGCTTTCCGTCTCGTTCGTCAATGTCGAGGAAAATAGCAAGGCTCCGGACTACTACACTATGCCGCCGGGAGTTCAAGCTCCGCGTCGATTGGACAACCCCGACCCAACCCGTATCGTTAGAATGAACGAGCAATCGCTTTCCCTTGCTGTCAAAAACTTGCGTTATGGCGAAGAACGGCTTGCTGTTCGCTATTTCCGTCAGTTGGACATTTTCTACTACAAAAAGCTGAAGTTCTTTATTCATGGCGACGGCTCGATGCCCGATAACTTAGTTCCGGGGGCTATTCCACCAGCCTATGCATTTATTCGCTTCGGTATCGATTCGTTGAATTATTATGAATATCGAGTTCCTTTGCTTCGTGGATGGCAGGATATTGAAATCAATTTAGAGGATTTAACAAGCATCAAGCAAATTCGAGATACAAACAGAATTTACGAGCGTCAATCATTCCCTGTTCGGAATAATCCACTTGCTACCTATGTTATTCGGGGCAACCCAATTTTGACCCGAATCCTCTTTTTCGGCTTTGGTATAGCGAATCCACCCGAACGATATCCAAATGAATTAACCACAACTATGTGGGTTGATGAGCTTCGCTTGATTAATCCCGAAAATCGAAATGATTGGGCAGCAGTTGCTTCGTCGGAATTAAAACTTGCCGACTTTGCTTCGATAAATGCATCGGTGAACTACACAAAGCCGAATTTTCACCGCTTGGAGGAGCGGTTCGGCAACAGAGTTTCCGCTTCGAATTTTTCTGTAACTGCTATTGCAAGCGCCGAAAAACTTTTGCCTAAGTTTTTGCAAAAATTTAAGATTCCATTTACATATACCCACACCGAGACGTTCGAAAATCCTGAATTTGTTGCAAACAGCGATATAAAACTACGCGAGGCTTCCGAATCGGCTCGGCAATCTGCATTGCAAGGGGGTGCCACTCCCGACCAAGCCCAAAGAATTGCCGACGAAGTTCTCCTTCGGTCCCAAACTTTGCGAATTATGGACAGCTGGGCTATTACGGGGATGAAAATTGGCATCCCCATTAATCACTGGCTGGTTAACGAAACATTCAACAAGGTCGCTGTTGGCTACTCCTATTCCCAAGAATTTGAACGCTCCCCGCTTTATGTTCAAAGGTTCAACTGGACTTGGAATCTGACTTTGCAATATGCTAATTCCATCCCCGAGTTGATAACCCTAAAACCACTGAGCTTTGTTAAAACTGGTTTCCTCTCGATTTATTCCGACTGGAAGTTGAACTTCCTGCCAAATAGCATAAGTTTGGGATTAAATATGACCCGTCGCCGTCAAACCGAGCAATCCCGCTTCCTGAGTTTTCCAAGCCCGGTGATTCGCGGGTTCAATGCAATTCGGTCGGGACAAATGTCTTGGAAATTAAGCGAAAATGGCTTGCTCAGTCCGATTATCGATTACTCCTTCAGCACAACAAGCACACTTGTTCCTTACGAGTTGGATGAGAATGGGCGACAAAGAACAGGGAGCCAAATAGCACGGATGATGTTCTTCCGCAATGGTGACCTTCTTAGTCTTGGAGCCGACAATATTCATAATCAAAACATTACAATAAATGTAAAACCAAAGTTCCCGCTTGGGAAATATGCTCGATATTTGGATAATACTGGCAGTTACCAAGTGAATTACTCTTGGAACGACCCATTGCAAGAAGACCCAAGGATAAAGAACATTGTGAAAAATGCTTCGTGGAATAGTTCAATTCGGTATAACGCCAGTTTGAGATATAAATCTTTACTCGAAGATATTTTAGGCATACAGGCGAAACCACAGCCTTTTGCAGTTCCATCGACCAAGGCCGATACAACTCCAAAAACTTTCTGGCAACAAGTTGGCTCAATCGCAAAATCTGTATTTGTTGATTTCGAAAAGATAGATTTTGTCTTTACCCAAACAAATTCTTCGAATAATCCCGGGGTATTCGGAGGCAACGGATTCGACAATTTCTGGGGTCGAGGTTTACTTTTCCGCAGTAGCGAAGAGCGATTTGGTCCCAGTTTCGCTTATCAACTTGGTCTTATTGGAAGCCCGCACGGAAGCTTTACCATTGTCCCATCTTCGAATTTCCCATTCTTTGCCTTTAAAACCAAAACGGGAAGGCGTCCCGAAAATGCTATCTTGCAGGAAAATTTCAACCAAAGAACAACATTCGAAATCAAGACTACACGGCAACTTTGGAAAGGGGCAAATCTCGATTTGAACTGGAAAACCGAACTCGGCTTCAACAAAAACCAAACCGTAATTACCGATTCCCTTGGCAATCCTTTCTTTACGAACATAATCGCCACTCAATCATTTGCCCGAACTTTTCTGACATTGCCAACTATTTTCTGGATAAATGTATTTAATAACAACATTGAGCACGTAATTAATCTTTACAATGCAGAAAAAGAGAAAATTCTTGCATCAAATCTGGATACTATAAAGAAAAACCAAATGCTTTTGAACGCACTTTCGGAATCATTTCGCCAAGGGCTCGAAGCTTTTAGCATTTTCCGTGGAGACGCGGGCAAATTCCTGCCCGGCATAAACTGGGCTTTTCGCTGGGAAGGCTTGGAAAACTGGGAACTTTTGAAACCCATCGCTCCAAAGAGAATTCTCATTGAGCATATTTACAATTCTAAGTACCAAGAAAATGCTTTAATCAACGATAATGGCAAAGTGATACAGGGACAAACGGTTCAATACGGATTTCAGCCCTTCTTGGGAATCTCTGTTTCGTTCGACGAAAAGAAATACAAAGGCATATTTACCGCATCTTTGCGTTATAATACATCAACTACATATCAAATCAACTCGACTGCACGGGCAACTATTGTTCGCCAAACAACCGATGAAATCCAAGCCCAAGCAAGCTACACACTGCGAGGTTTCGAGTTCCCGTTCTTCAATCTTATACTTCGCAATGATGTCGAGTTTAGTTTCCTTGGCTCGTATCGAAGGAATAAGCGAGCAACTTACGATGTGTTAAACTTTACGGGCGAAAAAGGGCGAACTCTCGATGGTAATTCGCAAATTATTATCGAACCAAGAGCAAGGTATTCGATTAGCAACCGATTAAGTGCTTCTTTCTTTATGCGATACGAAGGCACATTGACCGAAGGGGCTTCGTCGCCCGGGTTTAGCAACTTCCAAGTTGGTTTGGATATTCGTCTCTCAATTTCTGGAGGTAGATAGGATGATTATCAAAGAGAATTTGGACGAAATTCAGAACTATCTTTCGGATTCTTCGAATTTGAAAGGATTTTGCCAAAAAGTTTATATCCCCGAAAATGTTGATGAACTAATTGATTGCATAAAAGAACTTTACCAAAACGATGTTCCCTATACAATTTCGGGGGCTGGAACGGGTTTGGTCGGTGGAAGAGTGCCTTTCGATGGTGTGGTTGTTTCCACAGAAAAGCTAAACAGGATATTGGAGATTAACGAAGAAGAACAATATGTCGTTGTCGAAGCAGGGGTTGTTCGTAGCGATTTGGATTCGTTTTTGGAAAGCAAATGCTTCTTTTTACCACCAAATCCAACCGAAACAAGCAGTTTTATTGGCGGGAACATTGCTTGCAACTCTTCGGGCTCTCGCACTTTTAAGTATGGAACAATGCGCGATTATGTCCTTGCCTTGGATATTGTTCTGCCCGACGGGGAAAAAGTATCGCTGGAACGAAATAATAAAAGCTTGGTTGTGAATTGTAATTATATTCTCGAAATAAAGCCATCGCGGGTTGTGGAGTTCAAAATGCCAGAAGTTATTTACCCAAACACAACGAAAAACACTGCTGGATACTATCTGCATCGCGGGATGCACACGCTCGATTTGTTCATCGGTAGCGAAGGAACGCTTGGCACAATAACCCAAGCAAAGATTAAAATTTTGCCTAAGCCATCGAATGTCCTTGGTCTGATTATCTTTTTCGACGATTTACCGAAAGCATTCGACTTTTTGGACTTAACCCGAAAACTAAGCCGTAAGTCTTTCAATGGGAATAATCAAACGAATGACCATTTGATTTCCGCAAGGCTCATTGAATTTTTCGATAAAAACTCTTTGATGTTGAATTTCGAGGATTATCCGCAAATTCCCAAAGGCTCGGTTTGTGCCTTCTGGATTGAACAGGAATACGAACAAAACCAAGAAGAGCAAGTCGTTTCTGCTTGGTTGGAGCATATTGCACAATTCACCCCATTCACGGACCAAACCTGGGTGGCAATCGAGGACAGCAAGCATCGAGAATTCGCCGAGTTCCGTCACAAAATCCCCGTGAAGGTTTTCGAAATGCTTTCGCAAAGTCAATTTCAAAAAATCGGGTCCGATGTTGCTACAAACGATGCAGTTTTCCGAAATTATTACTTCAAATTGCTACGCAGTTTGGAAAATTCGGGCTTGGGTTACTTCATTTGGGGACATTTTGGCAATTCTCACCTTCATTTGAATATCATCCCACGCAACGAACAAGAAAACCAACTGGCTGAAAAAATATTCGACGAGCACATCGCCGAAGCAATTATGCTCGGTGGCACTTATTCTGCTGAACACGGCACGGGAAAATTGAAACGGAAATATTTCCAGATGATGTTTGGCAGCGAAATTGTCCAAAAAATGAAAGAGATTAAACTAAAATTCGACCCCAAAAACCTACTTAATCGAGGCGTTCTGTTTTTTTAATCCATCCTTGTAAATACTCTTATAAAGTAAGTGTTCTTGAAAGGTTTTTGCAAAGCGGTGCCTTCCGCTACCATCGCCGTATGCAACAAAATATAGGTAGTTGTGTTGCTCTGGGTCCAAAGCAGCCTCGATCGAAGAAACACTTGGCGAGCAGATAGGTCCCGGCGGAAGCCCAGAATATTTATATGTGTTGTATTCGTTGTCCACATTTAAGTCTTCGTATGTTATTGTCTTTCTATTTGTGGCATACTGAACAGTTGGGTCGGATTGCAGTTTCATTCCCCGAGCCATGCGATTGTAAAAAACACCGCTAATGGTCTTTCTTTCGCTTTTCAAAGGGCTTTCCAGTTCGATGATTGAGGCAAGAGTTAATACAAAATGGCGGGACAAACCTTTGGCTCTTGCAATTGAATCGAACTTCTCATTCCATATTTTGTTTTGTGTTTCAACTAATTTATTGACCACTGTTTCGGCGTCTGTTCCATAAAAGAAGAAATATGTCTCGGGCATCAAATAGCCTTCGAGAGAATTCACGGGGATGTTCATCCGTTCGATGTAGTGCCCTTTGTGGATTGCTTCGAAGAAATCCGCAGTGTCCACCCCAAGCTCCCTTTTGGTAATCATTGCAAAGTCCTTTAATGTTATTCCCTCGGGGTAAGTAACTTTGACCACCGAAAGCTGTTTGCCAAAAATTATTGAGCGGAGAACGTCGAAGTTGGTGTTTTTTGCTGTGAATCGATAAGTTCCCGCCACAGGTGTACAATTCCAAATTGTACAATAGATTTTGATAACGGGAACAAAAAAGATTTTTGGTTTTAAAATCCCTTTTGAGTTTAATATTTCAACAATTTGACTAATTTTGATATTCTTTGGTATTTTCACAAAAATTCCATCGTGAGGCACTTTTCGAGACAGAAAGAAGAATGATAATCCAATAGATAGAATGATTAAAACACCCAAAAGGAGGATTGAATAGCGAGCGACATTTATTTTTTTAAGCTTTCTTTTTCTTTTCATAAAATAAAAATATTGCTATGTAGTTATATACTTTTTTGAAACAATACGAAATTATTAAAAAAGGAGAACAACGATGTCAATAAAGATTGTTTTTCCTGGGAACAAAAAAGTAGATGCGATAATGCCAAGTGGATTTCGCATCCAAACAGACCAGCCCGTGAAGGAAGGTGGCGACGGCACAGCCCCTGCCCCGTTTGAACTTTTCCTTGCTTCGATTGGAACCTGCGCCGGTATTTACATCGTTGGTTTCTGCGAAAGTCGTGGAATTCATTACCAAGACATTGAAATCATCCAAGATTTAGTGTACGACCCCATAGCCCGAAGGATTTCGAAAGTGAAGCTCGAAATCCGAGTTCCGAAAGATTTTCCCGAAAAGTACTACGATGCGTTGGTAAAATCTGCCAACATCTGCGCAGTCAAGAAAGTTATCGAAAATCCCCCCATCTTCGAAACATACACAACAGTTAAAGATGGTTAAAGGGGAAATTTGCAGGAAGGGGAATTTGAGACTGCTGGGCTACTTCCAAAACACATTTTACTCCATTGGCAAACAAAACTCAAACAATCTACTAACCTTTTAAAATAATTGTTGGGTCGAATAATTATTCGCCCCAATGTAAAAAGACATCGGATGTTTCGCAAACATCCGATGTCTGGGAAAATTGTAAGGGCGACGGGCCGGTCGCCCCTACATCCCATACACCAAGCCTATGCGGACATTTTCTTTGTATTGCAAGCCAGTTTGCTGGCGAATGTCGTAACTGCCTTCGGTGCGGATAACAATTGCGAACAGGCGTGTTAAGTTTGCCTGCAACTCGCCATTCAGTCGAAACACCGTTTGGTTCAACTTCTGGAAGTTGTAGAATAGCTCCACAACACCGTTCCAATGGATGTTTTCTACAATCCGAACATTAGCCTCGCTTTTGAATTCCAGACCGACCTCGGTTTTCCAGCGCTCTTTTATGTTCGGGGTTTTCGGGTCGTCGGTCATCTGGGTGTAATGTTCGCTGCGGATTTGCTTGTAGGAAAAGCCCAGCCGGAGTGCCAATCGGTTTCGGCTCAAGCTATCGGCGAAGGCTTTTGCCAAGCCGAAGGTTTGGGTTGTGGTTATCGGGTCGCGGAATTTTGCGGTGGTTCGCTTGCCCGCAGCGGTAACGATAAACGATTCGGTGATTTGCGTGCGGGCGTTTGCCGAAACGAACGGGTCGACCAGCCAGCCGCGGGGATACCGCAATGTGCCTTCGGCAAACAATTCGTTATCGGTTGGCAGAATATATGGTTGACCGATATTTTCGGCTTTGAAATACTGCACGCCGATAGCCCAGCGAACAGCCACATTCAGACGCAAAGTATCAAGCCGAAATACCTTCGAGAAGTTCAACGAATGGTTCAATTCAAATCTTTGCGTTTCCCCCTGCTTCCAATCCCTTGCCAATGATTGGGAAAAGGTTAGCGTTGCCTTCAATTGTGAAAGCAATGGTACGGGGAGGAAAAATAAAAATAAATAGCAAATAAAATTAAGGAAATTCAAAAATTGCTCAATTCATTTTTTACAAATCTAACTTATAAATTTCGAAATTGTTATTATGGTCGTAAAACAGAAAAAATAATTTTTTGCTGTCCAATGGGTCCTTAAAGCTATCAAAAAACACCCATTGTTTGCTTTGTGGCGTCTCGATTATTATTTCCGTTTTCAAGCTTAGATTTGTTTTATCATAAAACTGAATGCAAACTTTTTTAAGTGCAAAATCCTTTCTAACTTGTGTCCCCTTGTTTTCGCCGCCTATTAGAATTATATAGTTGGGGTCGGAGAAGAACTGAAGAAGAAATTTTCGGCAAGAATCTCCTTTATCATCAATATAATAAACAAAATTACCGTTCGAAATGTCTTTTAAAAAGCCCTGATATTTGAAAACCGAAAAACTGTGGTCATTCGTATTGATTAACACTGGTAATCTTTGAGAATAAGCATAGAAGATGACTTTATCAGACGAAATTTGGGTAATATGTCCAACTTCTGTAATAGAAGTATTCATTAATTTTTGGAGTGTATCAATGCTTAAAATTGGTTCGACCCAATTGGTTTTGAAATTATATTTAAAGATATACATTTTTTTGTCTGATTTACGGTTTGAGCTTGATTGTTTGTACCCTAATAAAATAAGTGTATCGCCTTTTTTCCCAACATTTCCAACCCCCCAAAAGTGATAATTTTCGGTTGTAAGAGGCAACAGAGTAAGTTGATTAGTATCAATTTGATAAAACATTTGTATCGGAGTGAAGCCGTTGGTATCTTTTCTCAATGAGTAAATTGAGCAAAAAGTTGTACCATTCAAAAAATCTTGGAAAAGTCTTTTGAAAGAAAATGTACACCTATAACAAAATAATGATGAACTGATGATAGCATTCCAACTTGCTGTGTCATCCTTGGGAATGAAGCAATATTTAGCACTTTCGGGATATAAATAATTCTTTTTGAAAGAACATTGCTTGAAGTCAATTACATACATATTCGAAACAGCAAACAAATTTTGTGGAAATGGAAGCAAAAAAAGTTCGCCGTCTTTGGTTAGAATAGCATTGGGGAAAATTGGTTCTTCTACATCTTTCAATTCAAATTTGCAAACGAATTTAAGCGGTTCAATTGTTAACGCTATGGTAGGTAAAAGAAAAAGTAGTAAGAAAAAGGTTTTTTTCATTTTTGCAGCTCCTCAAATTATTATTTAAATTTGCAGAGGGGGCAGTGCCCCCCCTTAAAAATTTCATCGGCTAAAATGGTTTTGCATATATTTTAACCATTCGGAATAGTTCCTGATTATAATGTTATTAGGATTGATCTGATATTGATATTGCTTTGCCCCACTACTTAATATTATTTCTTTAACATTTACATCAGTATATCCCTCGCCAGTTTCTGGATCGCTTTGACTAGGAATAAACATTCCAATATGATTTTGAATTGGCTGCTGTTCAAAAGTATATTCGCAATAGCAAATCATGCATAAATTGTCAGATGGATCGCAACAAATTGCAGGTCCCAGTGGACTTGAACAAGAAAAAATATCCCCATTAATTCTAATCTCATGAGGCAAAGCGTAAGTTTTAACTACTAAGAAACTTATTAAGGAAACCAATATAATTAACAAACCTATCTTTTTCATTTTTTTTCTCCTTTAAAATTTGTTAAACATAATTTTTTTGAAAATGTTTAAGAAAATTTTTAAGGCGAATTGGGAACAAGCGGACGCAGTGCATTGTTTAATTCGTCAGCTTGATGATACAAACAGGTGGAGGTCGGGCAAGCAGAACGCAACCATCGAGTGCACGCTTCCTTCGGGAACATCTATTTCGGAGTTTGTTTTCTGAATATACTCTCTCTCTCTCTCTCTCTCTCTCCAGTCAGGCAAACAGAATTAAACACAAAAGGAGCCTCAAATGGAATTATCCCCCGCATCGCAAGATTAGAAAACACTTTACGGCACCATTGCCAAAACATTTTCAAAATCTGCTGAAGTTCAAATTGCAAAATACAAAAAAAATTTCAAATTTCCAAATTTTTTTTAAAAAATTTTTTGATTTCTTTAAGGTTAACTACTTCAATAAAAATTGCGGAGATAATGTTAAATTTTAATATCGAGGAAGCCTTTGGCTATTTGTGTTTGGGCTTGGGTTTGTGCCTGCTGAAGATTTGGTAAATTCGACGAAATTAATTGCAAAAGTTGGGATTGCAGGGAATTGGGGGAAGCTCCTATCGCTTGGCGTAGCATTTCGCTTTGTATACGAAATTGTGTGTTGACTCGCGTGTTTTCCGCCTGATTTTGGTTTTGCCTGTCAATTGGTTGTATCATTTTTAACTCCACTTATGTCAAATTCAAAATACGAATATATGAAAAATTTATTTAAAAAATTCAAATTCACTAATTTTAATTTTATTTCGACTTTTAGATTTTAAATTTGAGCGATTTCCGTGAAAAAATTACTTTACATTATCGTGATTCTGTTCTGTGTTGTCGAAGCTCGACCTTCGGACACTCTTTTCCCGAAGTACAAGAATTTCGTTGCGAATCGGAAGGCATTGGGCGAATTAACGAACTACCAGATTGTTGGAGTTATCGTCGACGAGAAGAACGATTCACTGGAATTTGTTATTCATAGGATTTTGCCCGACACTTTGCGTTTACAAATCCGTTTCGGCGAGCAATATGCAATCACGGTAATTAATTCCAACACGGGATGGATAGTCGACCCGACCCGCAAAATTTATCAGCCACAGGAATTACATCCCGAAGAAGTTTCCCGAATCAAATTCAACATCCTCTATTTGTTTGGCTTTTTCGACGAGAACCTTTTTGAACCTGTTTCAACCGAGGATTGGGCTAATCCCGACACATCCTTTGTTTCGTTCGTGGCTGTGAACTCGAACAAAGACACAACTTTCTACAACTTCGGCAAAGTGAATTTTTCGGACATTTACAAGATTGTGAAATTTTATCATTCCCCCTATACATTCAAAATTATTCCAAAGTATTTCTTTAATTTCAAAGGATTTGTAATCCCGAGAGTAATCGAAGTTGTTTCGAACAACACAAAGAAAACCCTTTTGTACATTGTCAACATCAATATTAACACGGATATCGATAGAAACTTGTTTTTCTTTAAGAAATGAATTTTTATCTTTGTAATTTATTGTTAAGCAAAATATGAGGTTAAAATGAAAGTAGATGTAGTAATGCCCAAGATGGGCGAGTCGTTGCAAGAAGGGACTATTCTTCGCTGGCTGAAAAAAGTCGGCGACCGAGTGGAACGAGACGAAATGATTTTGGAAATCTCGACCGACAAAGTCGACACCGAAGTTCCTTCGCCAGTCGCTGGCGTAATTGTCGAGATACTTGCCCAAGAGAATCAGACTGTCCCGGTTGGCTCGGTGATTGCAAGGATTGAAACCGAAGCAACTTCTGAAGTTGCTGTCTCGGAACCAGCAACACAAACTCCCCCAGCCGAAAACATTCCGAAGGAAGCTGAACCCGCAGAAAGCAAAGTCGAACAACCCCAAATAAATGTTGCAGCAGGGAATATTGTCGACGTGGTAATGCCCAAGATGGGCGAGTCGTTGCAAGAAGGGACTATTCTTCGCTGGTTGAAAAAAGTCGGCGACCGAGTGGAACGGGACGAAATGATTTTGGAAATCTCGACCGACAAAGTCGACACCGAAGTTCCTTCGCCAGTCGCTGGCGTAATTGTCGAGATACTTGCCCAAGAAAACCAGACTGTCCCTGTTGGCTCGGTTATTGCACGAATTTCGACATCGGCTGATGTAACTATTTCCCCAAAGCCCGCTCCAACGCAACCCGAAATTAAACAACCGACTCCCGAAAAGGCGGAAGTTGTCGAAGAAAAGCAGGAGGCTGAAATCAAACCAAAGGCACGCGAAGGCAAGCAGTTCTTTTCCCCGCTCGTACGCTCCATTGCCAAACAGGAAGGCATCACCGAAGAAGAGCTCCTTTCGATTAAAGGAACGGGACAAGATGGAAGAGTTACCAAAAATGATTTGCTGGCATACATTGAACAAAAGAAAGCAAAGGCAAGCAAAGTTGTGAGTGCAGAACCAAGCGCCGCACCAGTTCCCAGCACAGTTCCAACATCCCCAGCAACAACGGAAGCCATTCCTGCAACACCAAAGATTACCCAATACGGTCCCGATGTCGAAATTATCCCAATGGACCGCGCGCGTCAGTTGATTGCCCAGCATATGGTCTATTCCAAGCAAACTTCTGCACACGTAACAAGCGTCCACGAAGCCGACGTTACTGGAATTGTGCGTTTCCGAGAGAAGTTCAAAAATGAATTTGAGAAAAGAGAAGGCTTTAAGCTAACTTATACACCATTTTTTGCCAAAGCAGCTGTCGAAGCAATTAGAGCCTATCCTCGAGTAAATGTTAGCGTCGATGGAACAAATATTATCCAACACAAACGAATCCACTTGGGAATTGCAACTGCGTTAGAAGATGGGAACCTGATTGTTCCAGTAATTAAAAATGCCGACGCTTTAAGTCTCACAGGTTTAGCAAGAGCAATTTACGACCTATCGACACGGGCACGCACAAAGAAGCTCAACCCCGATGATATTCAGGGCGGGACTTTCACCCTTACCAATGTTGGAACTTTTGGAACGCTTTTTGGAACGCCGGTAATCAATCAGCCACAAACAGCAATTCTTGGAGTAGGAGCAATCCAGAAACGCCCAGTTGTTCGCACAATCGATGACGAGGATGTTATCGTGGTTCGCTATATGGCATACGTGTCGCTGACTTACGACCATAGAGTGATTGATGGAATGCTGGCGGGATTATATCTTACCGAACTTGTTCGCCTATTGGAAGCACAGAACGAAAAAACTTTGGAGCTGTAGGAATTTTGTTTTAAAAATATTTGGTTATTACTCAATTCGTTTCACCCAAGCAAATGTAAATTGTTTATTTATCATTTCCCAATGATTCAGTAGGGGCATCCCGCCGGTCGCCCCTACAAGTATTTTTCAGACATCGGATGTTTCGAAAACATCCGATGTCTTTTTGCAAGGCAATCGCTAATTATTTCAGTCGCATTCGTCCGAACAAGAGATTTTCAGACATCGGATGTCTGGCAGACATCCGATGTCTAACCGTAATGAATTCCGGTTGGGGAAACGAAATCGGTTTTGGGATTATCCCGAAATATGCAATTAAAAGATTTAATTTTTTGTAATTTTAACAAAAATAATAGGTTGCAGGGATGAAAGAATTAACTAAAAAAGTTGAGCAGTTAGAGTATGAGTTTACAGATAAACAGGTAAGT
>Ga0209691_1000643_pt1 | contig 23486 bp, 24 predicted proteins | sample YNPMSBMetaG_FD_187120 | JGI IMG/M metagenome (GOLD analysis project Ga0209691, IMG submission 187120) | Anoxygenic and chlorotrophic microbial mat microbial communities from Yellowstone National Park, USA - YNP MS-B MetaG (SPAdes) (version 2) ... | reverse complement strand
GAATACACCCCTGCCACTCGCTTAAAATGCCCTTATGCAGCCCACCAGCATTACTGCGGATCGGACGCAGAGCGTTCTGACCATTACCTGGGACGATGGCAGCGTGTCTGCGCTGTCATTCAAAGTGCTCAGCGATATGTGCCCCTGCGCAGTGTGTAGCGCGGAGCGCAGCAACCCCGACCCGCTCAAAGTGATCCGTGCGCGGTCCTACGAGCTAGAGGCCATCCATCCGGTCGGCGGATATGCCATCAACATTGTGTGGAAGGGAGGCTGCCGGTATGGGATTTATTCGTGGGACTACTTGCGCCAGCTTGCTGGCATGAGCGCCACTTAGGGACGTACCTTAAACCAAATGCGTGCTGAGCGCGCAAAGAGGATCGCAACGCTCAGCCGTGCGCTCGTCGCAATATGACGATCGTTCAAATGCCTACCGGCTTTGCTGCGCCTCTGCGTTTAGGCGCGCACGTGCTTCGGCAACAAACGCCTTCACCGCAGCATCTATCTCATCGCGCACCTGGCGGAACTTGGCCAGCTTTTGCGCTTCATCCCCTTCAAAGGCAGCCGGGTCGTCGAATTTCCAATGCAAACGATGCTGCACCCCAGGCCAGACGCTTGGGCACTTCTCTTCGGCATCTGCGCACACCGTGATCAAATAAGCGAAGAGTTGCTTGCCCAGGTACTCGCGCAGGCTCTTAGAATACTGTCCTTCCAAGCTGATGCCCACCTCTTCCATCACCTTGACGGTCAACGGATTCATGCCCCGTGGGTCGATGCCTGCACTAAACGCATTGAATATGTCCGATGCATAGTGGCGCAGGAAGGCCTCGGCCATTTGGCTGCGCGCGGAGTTGCCGGTGCAAAGGAATAGCACGTTACGCTTCGACATAGCAAACCTCTTGGTCAGTCTGGATGAACGACTTGAACTTCTCAATTAGCTCGTCACGCACCCGACGAAACGCTTGGAGTTTGGCCTCCTCGCCTTCCACGGCTGCTGGGTCGGGAAAGCTCCAATGGATGCGTCGGTATTGACCCGGCAGGAAGGGGCAAGCTTCGTTGGCCGCGTCGCAGACGGTGATGACGGCGTCGAATGGTTGGCCGATAAATTGCTCGTATGTCTTTGAGTGGTGGTTGCTGATGTCCACGCCTAGCTCTGCCATTGCGCGGATGGCAAAGGGATGGACGAAGGTGGCTTTGCTGCCGGCGCTGAAGACCTCGTAGCGATCGCCGGCCAGCCAGCGCAGGACTCCTTCTGCCATTTGGCTGCGAGCGGAGTTGGCTGTGCAAAGGATCAGCACCCGTTTCTTTTGCGCTTGATTCATCGTGGTCTGGCTCTATATTAAGGATGGCGCTGCGAGGGAGTGAAAACACAGTTGCCTCGCCCCCCGCAGCGCTTCCGAAACGATTCACCCTCGTATTTGTTACGGGGTCAGCACTGCGTCAATCAGGTGAACCACGCCGTTGGCGGCGTTGATGTCGGTGGCGATCACGCGCGCATCATCAACGAACACTTCGCCATCGCGGATTTCCACGCGCAGCGACTTGCCGTTGACCGTGGGCAGGCTGCTGCTGTTGACCACATCGCTGGCCGTGAACCTGCCGGGCACGACATGGTAGGTCAGCACTGAGCGCAGCAAGGTCCGGTCATTCAGGATAGCGTTCAGCTCATCCTCGGTGAACTGAGCGAATGCGAGATCGGTCGGCGCGAAGACGGTGAACGGGCCGGGCTGGCTGAGCGTCTCGAACAGGCCGGCCGCCTCGATCGCGCGAACCAGCGTGGTCAGACCGCCCGCAACTGCTGTCTCCGGGATGCCCCACGGCACGCGGGCGGTGCGCTTGGGAGCGAACTCGCCGCAGTTCTCGGCCAGCGCCAATGGCTGAGGCACCAACGGGAGGTTCACCTCTACTGCTTGGCCGAGCCGCTCCACGCGCACCTGGATCACCGGCGCGGAAGTGTATTGGCCTGGGCCGGCGATCGGCATCACGAAATACGTGCCGGGGCGGACGATCAGACCATAGGTGTTATCTCGACCGGTGTGACCGCAGCGGAAGTAGCTGCCCCCACCGGTGACCTTAAAGCGACCCAGCGTCGTCGGCTCATCCGGGTCGCGCCTACCGTTGGCGTTGCTGTCAATGAATGCGACCCCGTAAATCTTGCCCGGTGCTTGGGCATGCGTAGGGATGGTGAGCGCCAAGCTCGCGCCAACCAACCCGACCACTGCGAGGCGTGTCACGTTCTTGCGGAATGAAAGGTTCATAGCGTCGTTTTCCTCCTAGGACATTAAGGTCTCGTATACCAGGCTCGATTATACCCGTAGAACTTAAAGAGAATGTTATCTTATTGATAAGCGAGTCTAATCAACATCCGGTCCGTTGCTGGATGGCTCTCACTTCGGCCAGCGTCGGGCATTGCCGGCCGCTGCCCAGCTTCTGCACCTTGGCTGCGCCTACGCAGTTCGCAAACTGGGCCGCACGCAGCACGTCCTGCTCGATCAGCCACTGAACCGCAAAGCCGGCAGCGAACGCATCGCCGGCTGCCGTGGTGTCGCGCACCGTGACCGGGATGCCGGGGATCGCCTGGTAGTCGCTGGCTGAATACACGGCGCAGCCGGCCTCGCCGCGCTTGACGACCACATGCTGCGTGCCTAGGCTCAGCATCCAGGCCGCGGCTTGCGCTTCATCGTCTAGGCCGGCGAAGCAACGCAGCTCGTCGGCGGTGAGCAGGCTCGCTGTACTTAGGCCAACGAGCGCCAGCGCAGTTGGGCGCACGCTCGGCTCGGCGACGATCGGCCCGAGATCGTTCATCACCGGCACGCCGGCCTCAGCCGCGATGCGCACGGCCGGCAGGACGGCTGCGGCCATGCGCCGCTCGTGCAGCGCATAGCCCGGGACAAAGAGCAAGTCGGCCCTGCGCAGCAGGTCTGTAACCTGTGCGTCAATCTTTAGGGGGTCACCTGCTCCTTCATGCACCAGGAAGACGTGTCGGCCGGCATCATCCACCAGCACCAGCACCAGCACGTTGTGGCTTCCTGCGCCGCGCTGGACGTAGCTCACATCCACCCCCTCCGCCAGCAGCGCATCGTAAGCAGCTTGGCCATACACGTCCTCACCGATCGTGCCAAGGGCAACTGCGCGCGCGCCCAATCGGGCCGCCGTGATCAAGAAGTTGCCCGCCCCGCCTGGCTCGACGCTCACGCTGCGAATGGTCTGAACGCGCTCTGCTTCCACCGGCAATCGCTCGATGGCCATGACCAGGTCGGTCACCAGGTCACCAAGGCAGATGATCGTAGGAGAGCCTGCTGCGCGCGTGCGCGCCCCTCTATCGTCGGTTGATTGCAGTTCTGCCGTCATGCCGTAGCGATGGTATATTGTCCGCGGTGCGACAGATGCGCAAGTCTGCGATCCTGGGTTTGGCCGTTCTGCTGGCTTTGGTGATGGCGCTCGGCGCAAGCGCGCTGGCGTATCAGCGCGCCTACGACTACTTTGCCAATGAGCTGACCATCCTGCCGGAGATTCTCGATCAGCCCAGACCGGTCACAATCGCTACGTCGAGCAGCGGGTCTGAAGAGATCGTGGTGCTGCCCCAGGCTTGGAATGGCAAGGAACGGGTGAACGTCTTGCTGTTAGGGATTGACCAACGCGCCGGCGAACGCGAGCGCGCCTACCGCACCGATACAATGATCGTCTTCACGCTCGACCCGCTCACCTTAGAGGCCGGCGTGCTCTCTATCCCGCGCGACTTGTGGGTGCCTGTTCCTGGCAACTTCGATCAGGTCAACTATCGGATCAACCAGGCCAACTTTCTGGGCGATGCGTTTGATTATCCGGGCGGCGGCATTGCACTGGCGCGCAAGACGGTGGAGAACTTTCTGGGCATCCCTATTCACTTTGTCGCGCGCATCAACTTCACCGCCTTTGAATACTTGATCGACCGGATCGGAGGCATCGTGATTGACGTGCCGGAGCCGATCTACGACCCAGCCTATCCAACCGAGGATTACGGCGTCGAGGTATTCGCCTTGCCGGCTGGTCTGCAAACGATGGATGGGATGACCGCGCTGAAATACGCCCGCACGCGCCATTCACAGAACGGCGATTTTGACCGCGCCCGTCGCCAGCAACAGGTGATCATGGCCGTCCGCGAGAAGCTCAAGGACCCGCGCGTCCTGGCCTCGCTGATCGCCCACGCGCCAGAGATCCTGAGCGAACTCAGCAATTCCATCAAAACCGACATGACGCTGGACCAGATGCAGCAGCTCGCAGTGCTGGCCCAGAAAGTTGAACGCGAGAAGATCAAATTTGAGGTGTTGGACCAGCGCTACACCGAATTTGCGACCACGCCCGATAACTCGCAGGTGCTGATCCCGATTCGTGCGCGCATCGCTGAGCTGCGCCAACGTTTCTTTTCCACGGACGCCAGCGCTGTATCCGGCAACGCTGCCGGGCTTAACGCACCCCCTGCTTCGCCTTAGCGCGTTTTCTCTGCCCTCTCGTCGTCCTCAGACGAGACGAAGCAATGTCTGACGGTTTGAACTTGCTCTGATCCAGCGAGTAAACCGGCTCAAAGCGGGCCTGGGGTATATCAAAGCGCACTTCTAGGAAGCGCGCCGAGGCAGAATGAAATGAGCCGCGAGGGACTCGAACCCCCAACCAATTGATTAAGAGTCAACTGCTCTACCAATTGAGCTAGCGGCCCAATTACGTTCTTTAATTATACCAAGGCCGCAGGCGGGGGGAGTTGGAGGGTGCATTCACCAATAGGGGCAACGCGATTTCTGGACGCCCCGCTTCTGGGCCGCAGAAGACGCCGGTAGGGACGCTGTGCTTTCTATATCTTTCCGCGTTCTCCGCGTTCTCCGCGTGAGAATTAGCCTTGCCCCTGGCCGTGAATGCACCCGAGTTGGATCTGCGCCCGATCATGGGAAAATCGTGTCTGATGCAGACCGTCTTCTACGTGCGCGACATTCCGGTCTACGGCGACCTGATCCTCTCGCCGATGGACGGCTTCTCTGACCTGCCATACCGCCTGATCTGCCGCGAGTATGGCAGCGCAATGAGCTATACCGAGTTCACCTCTTGCGAAGCCATCTTGCGCGACGCTCGGCCGGCCCTGCGCCAGCTCGATTATGACCCCAGCGAGAAGCCTCAGCTCAGCTTTCAGATCTTCGATAGCGACGAGGACCGCATCGTCGCCTGCGCGCAGAAGATCGAGGCGCTCGGCCCCGGCATCATAGACCTGAACATGGGCTGTTCAGTGAGCAGCGTCAGTGGGCGCGGCGCCGGCGCTGGCCTACTGCGCGACCCACAGAAGGTGGCCCGCATCTTCAGCCGGCTCAGCAAGGCCGTGCGCGTGCCCGTCACCGCCAAAATCCGCCTCGGCTGGGACGCGCGCTCGCGCAACTACCTGGAGATCGCCCGCATCCTGGAGGACAACGGCGCCTCTCTGATCGCAGTGCATGGGCGCACCAAGGAACAGGGCTACAAGGGCGTGGCCGACTGGGACGCGATCGCTGAGGTCAAGCAGGCCGTCAAGATCCCCGTGATCGGCAACGGCGACGTGAAGACCGTGGCCGACATCGCGCGCATCAAGGCACACACCGGCTGCGACGGCGTGATGATCGGCCGCGCGGCAATCGGCAATCCGTGGATCTTCCAGCGCAAGGACCGCCATCAAGTAACGGTGGAGGAGGTGATCGCCCTGCTCAAGCGCCACCTGCGCGCCATGCTGGATTACTACGGCCCCCATGGCTTGATCCTCTTTCGCAAGCATGCCGTGAAATACATGTATGGCATGCCCCATGTGGCCGCGCTGCGCGCGCAGTTGGTCACCTGCGAAAGCGTCGAGGGCTTCCACCAGCTCGTGGATGACTTCCAGTGGCGCTATCGGCAAGGGCTATTGCCCGACGAGGCATACAGCGAACCGGCCGGCGAGGAAGAGACTGAGTGGTCATGCGATCGGGCGACCATCGCCTGCGCGTGAGCCTGCTCTCCAAGGCGCTGGTCGTCGGCGCATACCAGCGCAAGTGCGAGCTTATCGCTGCGCACAGCGACATTGAGCTGACGGTCATGTTGCCGCCGGCCTGGGCCGGCCAGCGCTTGGAACAGGCGCACACCCACGGCTATGCCCTGCGCGTCATCCCGATCCGATTGAACGGTCATTTCCACTTGCATCATTACCCGACGCTGGGGGCCGAGCTGCGCCAAACCAGCCCCTGCGTCCTGCACGTGGACGAAGAGCCGTATAACCTGGCCACCTGGCTGGCCATTCGCCAGGCCGAGCGGCTGCGCCCGCGCCCGCGCGTGCTGTTCTTCTCTTGGCAAAACATCCTGCGCCCCTACCCGCCCCCATTCCGCCAAATGGAGCGCGACGTGCTCCGCCGCGCCGACGCTGCGATCGTCGGCAACGCGGAGGCGCGCGCAGTCTGGCAGGCCAAAGGCTTTCGCAAGCCGATCTACGTCGTCCCCCAGTTCGGCGTGGATGAGGACTTCTTCAGGCCGCTCCCGCGCCCTGCCGAGGATGAATTGTCATTCACGGTGGGCTATGCGGGCCGGCTGGTGGCCGAGAAGGGCGTGGACGTCCTGCTCAGCGCGTTCAGCCGATTGCCGCCCTCGGCGCGCCTGATCATCGCCGGGTCCGGGCCGGCTGAGCCAGCGCTACGCCGACTGGCGCATCATTTGGGCATCGCCGAGCGGGTGACCTTCCGCCCGTTCATCCCCTCTACCCAGATGCCGGCTTTCTACCAATCGCTGGATGCGTTCGTGCTCCCCTCGCGGACGCGCCCCGGCTGGAAGGAGCAGTTTGGGCGGGTGCTGATCGAGGCGATGGCCTGTGGCGTGCCGGTGGTGGCCTCGCGCTGCGGCGAGGCGCCAAACGTGGTGGGCAATGCCGGCTTGGTATTTGACGAAGAAGACGTCGCTGGCCTGGCTGCGCATCTCGGTGAACTCATCAGCCAGCCCCAGCGCCGTGCTGAATTGGCGCGACGTGGCCGCGCGCGGGTGATCGAGCGCTACACCATGCGCCGGATCGCCGATCAGACCGTTGACGTGTATCGCGCGCTCGCCGGCCAGCGCAGCGCTTGATCAATTGCCCTGCGCGCGCAACAGCGCGTCGGCCAGTTCATCGAGGTTGGCGAAGACGTAGTCGGGCGCGATCGCGCTGCGGTTCAGGTCTTCCCGCCCAGTCACGCCGGAGAGCATCAGGATGGTGGTCAAGCCGGCGCGCTGACCGCCCAAGATGTCGGTGTCTAGTCGGTCGCCGATCATGGCTGTGTTCTCCGGGGTGCAGTTCATCCGCGCCATCGCTTGCAATATCATCTCCGGCTGCGGCTTTCCGATGATCAACGGCGCAACACCGGTAGCGGCCTGCAGGGCAGCCAGCACCGCGCCATTGCCCGGCACCAGGCCGCGCTCGCTGGGGAAGGTCAGGTCCGGATTGGTGCCGATGAAGGCAGCCCCGCGGCGGATGAGCAAGCAAGCTTCGGCCAGCTTGGCATAGGTTAGGCCGCGATCCAGGCCAACGACCACGTGGGTGGCGCGTTCAGGCCGTTCGTTGACGACGCATAGGCCGGCGGCGCGCAGTTCCGCGATCAGGCCGGCCTCGCCGATCACAAAGACCTGCGCCTGAGGCGCGTGCCGAGCCAGGTAGCTGGCCGTGGCCTGCGGAGAGGTGAGGATGGCCTCATCTCCCACATTCAGGCCGAATTGTTCCAACTTGGCCAAGTATTCCTCGCGGCTTTTGGTGGCATTATTGGTGGCCAGCACAAAGCGAATGGTCAAGCGATGGAGCGTCTCAAAGAAGCGCTCCAGACCTGGCAGCGGTTGCTTGCCGCGCCAAAGCACGCCGTCCATGTCTATGATGAGATGCCTAACGGCTTGTAATGGGATGCCCCCCACGGCGTTTCTCCTCCTTCGCTACAGCTCCTCGCCGAAACGCGGGCTGTAGCGTCGAAAGATCAAATAGCCGATCATCAGTATGCCGAGCGCGGTGGCCAGCGTGCGCAGCACGAAGTCCCAGTCCGTCAACCGGCCCCAGTACATCAAGTCCTGATAGATGTTGACCAGCGACGCGACCGGGTTGAGCCGGCGCAGCCACAACCCAACCTCGCGCTGGGGCACGCTGTCAATGTCATACCAGATCGGGGTAAGGAAGAACAGGGCCAGCAGCGCCAACTCTAGGATGAATTGGGTATCGCGATAGAACACGTTTAGCGTAGATAACAGGAAAGCGATCCCTATACTGAAGATTAGCTGAAGGGCGATTGCAACCGGCAGAAATAGCACCGTGTGCTTGATGGGATGGCCAACGACGAGCGCGATTGTCAACCACATCAGCAGCGCAAACAGGAAGTTCACCAGGTTAGCGAACACAACCGCGATCGGCAAGACCAGGCGCGGGAAGTAGACTTTCTTCACCAACCCGGCATTGCCCACCACGCTGCCGGCGCCGCCGGTGACCGATGCTGAGAAGAAGTTCCACACCAGCAGGCCGGACAGGACAAACACGCTATATCGCTCAATCGTCGGCGGTCCGCTGCTGATGACGCTGAATGCAAACGTCAAGGCGAGCATCATGCCCAGCGGCTGGAAGTACGACCAGGCGATGCCCAGGACGGAGCCGCGATAGCGCGCCTTCAGGTCGCGCACGACTAGCATGTAGAGGAGCGCGCGATACTGCCAAACTTCGCGCAAGTCGGAGAAGAACTGTTTCATAGGACCCTCTTGTCCTGCCGTTGGGGTCGCTGCGCCGGCGTCGGTTGCGTGTGCGAGAGCAACTGACGATAGACGGTCAGCAGCGTCGCTGCCGCGCGGTCCCAGCCAAACTGCTGGACGGCGACGCGGCGCAAGCGCTCGCCGAGCGCGCGGCGCAGCGCTGGCCGATCCAGGAGATCAGCCACGCCCTGAGCGAGCGCGGCGCTGTCTCCGACCGGCGCGTAGACGCCCAGCGACCCCAGATACTCGCGCTGGGCAGGCGTGTCAAACGCGACCGTCGGCAATCCCATCGCCATGTAGTTCAGGATTTTGCCGCTCCCTTCGGTGAGCGAGAGCTTGGGGGCAATGGCGATGTCACCCAGCGCGAGCATGCGCGGCGCGTTGGCGTATGGCACCCGACCGGTGAAGATCACGTCCCCTTGAACGCCCGCGTCGGCGGCGGCGCGCTGCCAGCACTCGGCGCCTGGATAGCCCATCACCAGCCAGCGCACCTGCCGGCCCGCCGCCTTCAAGCGCGCAGCGGCTTCGATCAAGTAGGCGATGCCTTGGTGAGCAGCGAGCAGGCCCAGGAAGACCACCACCGGCTCATCCGCGCCGATCCCAAAATGCGCCCGCAGGTGTGCGCGCTCGACCGGCGAAAGCACGCTTGGATGAAAGACGCTCGCATTCACGCCATCCGGCAGCGCTTCGATGAGCAGGCGCGTGCCCAGTTTGGCGCGCAGCGCATCGGCAGCGCGCTGCGTGCTGGTGACTACGGCATCGGCAATCCCATCCACAATTTGTTCCACGTGACGGAAGACCAGGTGCGCCGGCGAGCCTGGTCGGATAAAGCGATGCTGAAGCAACTCATCAGTCAGGCTGCCCTGGTAATCAAACACCACCGGGATGCGCCAGGGACGGGCCAAGACGCTGGCGATCAACGCGCCTTCATGCAAATGGGCATGGATGATGTCGAAACGATTGCGCGCCAGCACGCGCAGCAGCCGGATACTAAGCAGGACATCGAAGGCGAACTTGTGGCGCGATGAGCCAACTTCGTAGTCGCGGTGCCACGGCGTGGGCATGGTGCGGATGATGGGGACATCCGGCACGTCGTGGCCTTTGTAGTAGGTCAGGATGGTGACTTGGTGCCCATGCGCCTTCAGCGCACGGGCTTCTTCCAAGATACGCACGTGGCAACCGTAATCGTTGAAGAACGACGTTGGGGCAATGCTCAGGATGCGCATGATGATCGTATATCGTCCTACATTGCTTTTCACTTGTAGAGCGACGCTCAGCGCGCTTTGCCGCCACTCAGCCGGCCAGCCAGGCGCTCGCCCAGGAAGAGCTTCAACAGCCCGCCTTGATCGCGCTCAACCGGGATGTGCTCTTCGACCCGCCCCTTGCGCCAGTTGCTCAACCACTCCTGGCGCCGCTCTTCCGCCCGCGCGAAGAGGTCGGCGACGGTCTGGCGTTCGCCCTGCGCGATCGCATCGCGCAGGGCCATGCATTGGAGCATGATCTGATTTAGCCAGTGCACGGCCACGTTTGGCTGATCGCCCAATGCGTCGGCCAGGGCTGCCGCTTGTTGCGCGCCGTGGACGGCCTGGCCAAAGGACGCGCCGGCCATCCACATCCGCTCGCGCCAGCCGGCGTCGTTGCTCACGGCCAGCATGAACATGCTGCTGAGCACAACCGGCATCACCTCTACTGCCAGCGCCATGCCGTCGCACTCGAGCGGATCAATAAAGAGCGGCTTGGTTCCCAATCGGCTTGCCAACGCAAAAAGGGTGTCCACCGTCGCCGTGCTGGCGCCCTCGCTCGGCGCGATGGCCCAAATCGCGTCACGGACGCTATCTGCGTCGGGCAACGCCACCAACCCATTTACTCGGTCAGGATGATAAATCAGCGCTGTGCTAAAAAACGATGCCTCTCTCGGCAGCCGCTCTTTTGCTATCTCGAGCGCAGCGACACTTTGGATGCCGACAGCGACGATCAGCGTATCAGGGGTGACGCCCTCCGCGATGGCGCTCAGGGTCGTCTTTAGTTCGTCGCGCCCTACACAGATGAAGATGGCCGTCGCCCCTTCGCACGTCCTGGGCAGATTCCAATCGCTGCGGTCAACGGCCTGCACACTTTCAGCGCTGCGGACTGCCTCGCGGTCTTTATCGTGACCCACCACTTCCACGGCTTCAAGCGCTCGCTTGAGCGCCAGGCCGAGCGACATTCCGACGAAGTTACAACCGATGAGGGCGATTTTGGCCTTGGTCATGTTGGCTGTCGTCACAACCCAAGCATTGTACGGCCAAGCAGAGCAGCCGGCGCGCTGATGAGCCGGCCCAGCAGGCCCGTCGCTGCCAACGCGAACAGGATCAAAAATCCGTAACGTTCTAGCTGGTCCATCCAAATCTGCCCCCGTGCGGGCAGCAGCGCAGCCAGCAGCCGCGAGCCGTCCAGGGGCGGCACGGGGATGAGGTTGAACAGCGCCAGGAAGATGTTGAGCTGGACCGCAACGAACAGCGCGATCTGCGCGACGCCGCTGATGAACCCAGGCTCGGCAATCGCGCTAAATGAACGAAAGAGTGCGGCAAACAACACGGCCAATAGCAGGTTAGACGCTGGGCCAGCCAACGCCACCAGGGCGAACGACCAGCGCGGGTCGCCGCGCAGCCGATAATGATTGACCGGCACAGGCTTGGCCCAGCCAAAGCCGGTGAGGGCAAACAGCAGCGTGCCCCAAGGGTCAAGATGGGCAAGGGGGTTTAGCGTGATTCGTCCCAGCTGCTCGGCAGTGTCATCGCCGAGATAACGCGCTGCGGCGGCGTGGGCGAGTTCATGGACGGGGAATGCAACCCCTAAGAGTAGCACCAAGATTATCAATGCTGATAATATCAGTGCTAGATCACCGCTGGCCAGACCATTGATCAAGCTGACAAGGGGTCCATTCATGAGGCTATCGGATTATAGCAAGGCGATTCCCTATTAGAATTTAGGAAGTGGCCTTGAATCACCGAGCGCCGGCCCAGCCTAGCGACGTGATTTGCTTGTGCAGGTCGCATGCATGTCGCGGGTATGGCCTGGACGGTGGCGAGGGGCGGCGCTGACGTTGGCTCAACGCATTGTGTGTGCTGCCGGCGCGTCAATAAGATGCGCCGCACATTTGAGCGTCGGATGGCGTGCGTCCTCGGCGCTGTGCATTATTCTGGTGCGCAATTCTCATGAAGAAGATTGTTCTGCTTTACGGGAACACCGGTGGCGGCCATCGCAGCGCTGCCCAGGCGATCGCCCAAGCCGTTCAGATGCTATATCCGGACCGCTATGAGACCGAGCTGGTAGATGGGTTGAGCAACGCGCCCTTTCTCATCAACGCCTTCACCGAGACATACCCAATGTGGGTGAACCACGCGCGCGTGCTTTACGCACTGGGCTTTCACGCCAGCAACAATCGCCGGCGCGTCATCGCACTGCGCAATCTTCTAGAGCCTCTGAGCGAGAAGACGGCTGATGCTATTGTGCGTGATCACCCGGCCGCTCTCTACGTCTCTTGTCACCCGCTGTTCAACCAAACCATTCCACAGGCACTGCGCCGGCATCAGCTCAACGCACCTTACATCCACGTTGTCACCGACCTGGTCACCGGCCACGTCGCGCACTACGCCGCCGATGTGGATTACCTGATCGTGCCCACCGAAGAGGCGCGCGACGAAGCGATCAAAAACCTCGTCCCACCCGACAAGATAGCGATCACCGGCCAACCCATTGCTCCGGACTTCGCACAGCGCGCCGAACAGGGCGGCCCAAAGCTCCGGCACGAGCTGGGCCTGGATGAGCGCATGGTGGTGTTGCTCATTGGCGGCGGCGATGGCATGGGCCGCCTGGAAGTCACTGCGCGCCAGATCGCGCTCAGCGGGCTTCCCCTTCAGCTCATTGTCGTGTGCGGGCGCAACCAGACCGTAAAAGAGAACCTGGAGTTCCTCAACCCGCGCGTGCCAATGCGCGTCTTCGGTTTCGTCAATAACATCCCTGAGCTGATGGGGGCTTCGGATGTAGTGGTGACCAAAGCCGGCCCAGGCACAATCTGTGAGGCTTTCGCCGCTCGGCGTCCGATCATCCTTTACGACGCGGTGCCAGGCCAGGAAGAAGGCAACGTAGATTACGTGGTGAAAAACGAGGCCGGCGCCTGGTGCCCCACCCCCTGGGCTGTCCTCAAGCAGCTCAAACAGTGGCTGGCGCAGCCTGAAGCCCTCCAGCAGATGCGCCAAGCGGCAGCGCGCCTGGCGCGACCAGATTCATCCCTGGCAATTGCTCGCGTGCTTCATCGCGTCATTCAATCCGTCTCGGGTGAAGTTGCTCCTCAGATGACTGAGTAGATGCGCGCATGTGCATCACTACATGTGCATCACTAGATGATGCCGGCGTTCCTGGGGTGTGTTCACCAACACGGGCAAGGCTATCCCCGGCGATGCATTGGTCTAGAGACGTCCTTCCGCAGACCGCGCAGCCTGCGGGGGGTAGAGGGGTGCATCTGGCATGCTAGCGTCGTTATGCCCCCACGCAGCCGCCGAACATGAGCAACTCCGCAGCGCCTCAGCCAAGGTTCGCTTCGCTAAGGGTGACAAAGGGGCAGGCAGGGCGCCGGTGACCCTCGCGGGCTTATGCCGGCCACGCCAAGCATAAGCGCCTCAAATCACAAATGCACCCACAGTTCCAGCCACAGCTTACAATTGGCGTCAACTGTTGGCCTGCCAGACTCATGGTCGTCGCTCTTTGGGGATGTCATCAGCCATGAAAGTGAGAGAAAACCGATACGCACTGCTCAGCGCCGCGCTGGCGAGTGTGACGCTGCTGGCTGCCTGCGGGGCGAGCGCGCCTTCACCTACCCCAGCGCCCTTCGAGCCAATCGTCACTATCTACGCGCCCGTCGCTCCAACCGCGACGCCCGCGCCTACCCCAACGCCGCAGCCAACACCTACGGCAGAACTGCAGGTCTCCGGCGCTGTCTCCGACGCGCCGGCGGTGGCCAATGGTCAGACCGATGGGGTCAATCCTTTTACCGGCCTGCCCTTGACCGATCCTGCCGCGCTCAAGCGACGACCGCTCCTGGTGAAAGTGGCCAACACATCTGACGTGCGCCCGCAGTCTGGTCTGAACAGCGCCGACATCGTTGTAGAGCACTATTCAGAGGGGAGCATCACGCGCTTTACGGCGCTATTTCTGACCAACGCGCCGACCAGGGTTGGCTCGGTGCGCAGTTGCCGGCTGATTGACATTGAACTGCCGGCGATATTCGACGCCGCGCTGCTATGCTCCGGCACCAGCCCAGGCGTCAAGCCGCTGATGCGCGCCTCATACGCCTATCGCAACAACCTGACCATGATCAGCGACATGGGCGGCAAGGAGTGCCCCACTTGCCCTGCCTTCCGCACGTCGGATCGCCTGCCGCCACACAACCTGTTTGCGAACACCATCCGAGCGTGGGAAGAGCTGGAGAGCCGCGGGGTGAATAAGCCCTCGGCCTTCCGCTCTTGGACGTTCGACCCCAACCCGCCGCAGGGCAAGCCGACGCGCGTGCTGAACGTGGGCTACAAGTCTGGCAATGTGATCTGGACTTACGAACCCAAGATCGGCAAATGGCTAAAGTCATTGCGCAACGAGAAGCAGATAGACAAGCTCACCGGCGAGCAGCTCACAGCGGCAAACGTCCTGGTCGTCCATGCGCCCCACGTCACCACGCTAATCGTTGAGGATGTGAGCGGAGCGCGCTCAATAGAAATTCAATTATGGGGCGAAGGCCCGCTGCGCGTCTTCCGCGACGGCATGGAGGTGGGCGGCCGCTGGCGACGCAATCCAGAGATGATCGGTCACCTGGACTTGCTGGACGTGAACGACAACAAGATAGCGCTGAAACCGGGCAACACGTGGATTCAGGTCGTGCCAATGACAGACATCGCCATCACCACTCAGTAAGCGCGCCTAACGACAGGTGACGATGTGCAGGCGCTGGCCGGTGCGGATCAAGCGCGGGTCGGCGATGTTATTCCGCCGAGCGACGGATAGAATGGTCGTGTTGTAGCGCAGCGCGATCCGAAACAGGTTCTCTCCCGGCTTGACCACATGCACGACGCGCACGCCGCACCGCACTGAGGAACTCGGGATGCGCCCAGGGCTGCGCGACGGTAGATCCGCCTGCGGGGTGGGAATAGGTTCAGGCGTAGGGTCTATCCGCGGCTCAAGCGGCACCTCCGTGGGCGGTGGCGGAGGAAGCGGCGTGTCGGTCGGCGGCGGTGGGGGAACTGGCGTGTCAGTTGGCGGTGGCAGGGGCGTGGGCGTTGCAGTGGGTGTGGGCAAAAGCTGAAGCGCTGCTGCGTCGGGCAAGCCGGCGCTGGCCGGCGGACGGATTTCGCGGATGTTGGCGACGAACAGCACAACGGCCAGCCCAATTAGCCCCGCGATAAGCGCAACCACAGCGGCGAGCGCTAGGTTTCTGGACGATAGTGAGCGGCTGGCTATAGAAGCTCGCATGGGCTTAAGGTACACTCATGCAGATATATCCTATAAAGGTCGTCTAAGGATGAGCAGAGAAGAACCCCCGCGGCAAGAAATCCTGACCTGGGCCGACGTTGATGCACTCATCGATCAACTCATTCCCAAAATGGTGGGAAGCTTTGACTTGCTTGTGATGATCACGCGCGGCGGCATCATCCCTGGCGGGATGATCGCCGAGGCATTGGACATTAAGCACATTCTAACAGCAGCGGTGGAGTTCCCAGCCGGCAACGCGCCGCGCCTGTTGGCCTGGCCTACCTTCCTCCAGTTTCCTCCTGAGGAACTTACGCGCGATCGGCGCGTGCTCATCGTGGACGACGTCTGGACGCATGGCCGCCACATTATGTCAGTACGCCGGCGCATCGAGGCCAGCGGGGCCACCACCGAGACCGCTGTCTTGCACTACAAACCGTCCGCCTCACTCTTCCCAAATCAGAAACCCACCTATTACGCTGCGGTCACGGACGCATACATCGTTTATCCGTGGGAGATTGACCGTCGCACGCGCCCCACGCGCTTCATGGTGCCTGCGCCACTTGGATAGCGGTCATCCTGTGCAAGTTGAGTCGCTGTGGAACTGAGAAACCTTCCCCTTGATACCTGCCCCCTGTGCGGGCAGGTCGCCCTGGATCGTAGGGGGCAGACCTGGTCTTGCAATGCGTGTGGCTGCCGGCTGGCATTCGACCCGCGCACGCGGCGGGCGCAGATCACTTACTTTCCTGAAACGTTCGCCGCCCTGGAAAGTGCCGTGGGCGGGCAATGGCTCACCCGCCAGGAAATGTTTGCGCGCGTGGCCAAAGCACAGCAGCAGACTGCCCAAGGTGAACCTGCCGGCATGGACGGGCCTCTTAGGCTGTTGGCCGCCACTACACTCATGCTCTTGACAGCGTTCTCTATGTTGGTCATGGTGGCTGTGGCGTTCATTCTGGGCCCTAGTCTGGGGCGCACGCGACAAATCATCGCTGCGGCCTACCAGCCAACACCGGACTTGATTGCCATGCCGACCAGCACGCCAACGCCGGCGTCCGAAGTCGGCACGCCTGCCGCCTCGCCAGAGCTAACCTTAGACCCCACAACGACCGATAGCTCGGGTGACGCTCCCGTTGACACTGACGAGCCAGAACCAGGGATACCCACGCCGATTGTGCCCACCATGGAGCCGCCGATAGCGACATCTCCACCCCCACCCTCTCTCGATGCCGTCCCACCGCCACCGCCTGATCCGCGCCCAGTTGAGACGCTGCCGCCGACGTTTACGCCAGCGCCGATGCCGGTAATGACGCTCACGGATCCGCTGGTGTCCCCCCTCCTGCCGACGGCCACGCCGGAGACTCCCACGCCGACTGCCACGCCTTCGCCATCGCCAACCGCAGTCGCAGCGGCTCCAGAATCAACTGCCACGCCTGTGCCGCCCGGCTCGGTGGTCTTCCGCGGCAGCGTGCGCATTCGCAACATCCGGGCGGTTGGGAGTGAACCCGCCCAGGGAGATGAATACGTGGAATTGCAAAATGAGGGCACGCAGCAGGTCAACCTGGCCGGCTGGACGCTAAGGGCGATCCGCGCGTCCGACGGGGCGATCATGGGCGTATTTGTCTTCCCAGGCAATGCAGTGATCGCCGCCGGTCAGATCTGCCGCATCTACACCAACCTGATGTTCGCTCCAGACAATTGTGGCTTCTCGAGCGGCTTCCTCAGCCCAGTACCGATCTGGCCCGATGGTGGCGGCGCGTATGCTTCTCTGTTCGACCCCGAAGGGCAAGAGTATACACGCTTCACATACTGAGCTTGACAATTTCTGCGGCGGGGCTAATATTTAAGGCAGCTCACAGTGCCTTGAACGGACCAGACCCGGCTATTTTAACGCAGGTCTCATAGGGGTATGTATAACACTAAGTGATGGCTACTCAAAAGACCACCAAGAAGGCGAAGGTGGCACGCAAGGCGGCGAATAAGTCGCCGGCGAATAAGCAGCAAACCAAGCGCACGCCGCGAAAGGCCAGCCGCAGCTTGGCCAAGGCCGCCGCTGCGCCTTCCCCTTCACTTGTATCTGCCCCACCCGCAGCCGCCGAGGGGGCAGAGGCATCTTCTGTGGCAGAGGCTTCTTCTATTGAAGCGCTGGCCATCGAGGAATTGAGCAGCGAAGAGCAACTCATCAACATCGGCCGCGAGAAGGGCTATGTCACCTACGAGGACATTCTGAGCCTATTCCCGGACGCTGAGAAAAACATCGAGCAGCTAGAAGAGTTGTTCTCTGCCCTGTCTGACATGGGCATCAGCGTCATCGCCAGTGAGGACGAAGCTGCCGACCAACTCATTGACGACGAAGAGGAAGAGGAAGACGAGTTCAACGATCGAACCAACGATGGCCTGCTCGAGGCCATCGAGGCCGATGATACCGTTGGGCTGTATTTGAAAGAAATCGGCCGCGTGCCGCTGCTGACTGCCCCCCAAGAGGTCGATCTGGCCCAGCGCATGGAGCGCGGGCGCGAAGCACGCGAGCGATTGCAGGCCGAAGCTGACTTGACGCCCGAAGAACAAGAATGCTTGCACCTCTTGGTTGAAGACGGCCTGGCCGCGCGCGAACACTTGATCAATGCCAACTCGCGTTTGGTGATCAGCGTGGCCAAGAAATATATCGGCCGAGGCGTGCCGTTCCTGGACTTGATCCAAGAGGGCAATATCGGATTGATTCGGGCAGCCAGGAAGTTTGATTGGCGGCGAGGGCATAAATTTAGCACCTATGCCACATGGTGGATACGCCAGGCCGTGACGCGGGCGATCGCTGACCAGGGCCGCACCATCCGCGTGCCGGTGCACATGGGCGATCAGATCAATCGCCTGCTGCGGGCCAGCCATCAACTGACCCAGGAGCTTGGGCGTGATCCGACGGTGGCCGAGCTGGCAGAGGCGCTGAATGTCACCGTGCGCAAAGCCGAGCAGATGATCCAGGTCGCCCGTCGCCCGATCAGCTTGGAGACGCCCACCGACGATGAAGAGGAAAGCGTGCTGGGCGATTTCATCCCCGACGAGGATAGCCCGGCGCCGGTGGAGACGGTCACCAACAAGATGCTGCGCGCCCAGCTTGAGGAGATCCTCTCCACATTGCCTTTGCGCGAAGTGCGCATCTTGCAACTGCGTTACGGTCTGCTCGACGGCGAGACCTACACGCTGGAGGAGGTTGGGCGCAAGCTGGGCGTCACCCGCGAGCGCGTTCGCCAGATCGAAGCCCAGGCGCTCAGCCGGCTTCGCCTACCGGCACACGTGCGCAAGTTGCGCGACTTCCTAAGAGAGTAACGCGGATTCCCTCGCCCAAGGCGCGGTCACAATAAGCGCGGCGCTCCTCTCACAATAGGCGAGGCGAAAGGCAAGAGAGGGCGTTCGCGCACGAGGCTGCTCGCGCTCATTTCACCAACACGTCATGCTCTGCTGACGCTCAGAATGACAGGGGCGAGGGCCGCCGGGTGACTCCGCAGCGCTTCTGGGCCGGCAGCATTGCGCGTGAACGCACACGTTTACACGCAGGGTTATACTGACAGTGATGTCTAAGACCGGCTCGCCGGTGAACCATTGCTCTTTTTGCGGCAAAAGCGAACTGCACGTCAATCGGCTCATCGCCGGCCCGCGCAATGTCTTCATTTGCGACGAGTGCGTGCAGATGTGTCAGGAGATCCTAGAAGGCGAGCGACGCGCAGCGCGCGAGCCACGCATCCCAGGCGGCGCCAATACCTCACCCACGCCGCTGGTGCCACGCACGATCTATAAGCAACTTAGCGAATACGTCATCGGCCAAGAGGCGGCCAAACGCGTGCTCTCGGTGGCCGTATACAACCACTACAAGCGCATTGATCACAAGGCGCGCTTCGCCGACACCGAAGTGGCCAAGAGCAATGTCCTGCTGATCGGCCCAACAGGCAGCGGCAAAACCTACCTGGCACAGACGCTGGCCAGGCTACTGGATGTGCCGTTTTGCATCGCCGACGCCACGGCACTGACCGAAGCCGGCTACGTCGGCGAGGACGTCGAGACCATCCTGATGAGGCTAATTCAGGCTGCTGGCGGCGACGTCCGCCGCGCACAGCGCGGGATCGTTTACATTGACGAGATCGACAAGATCGCGCGAAAGTCCGCCGATAATCCCAGCATTACCCGCGACGTTTCCGGCGAGGGCGTTCAGCAAGCCTTACTTAAGATCATCGAAGGCAGCATGGTTTACGTCCCTCGCGATGGCGGACGCAAGCATCCGCAAGCGGAGATGTTGCAAATAGACACCAGCGACATCCTCTTCATCTGCGGCGGCACGTTCGAGGGCCTGACGAAGATCATCGGCGAGCGCCTGGGCGTCAAGCGCAACCTAATGCTGCCAATCTACGCAGCAGACCGGCCTAACATACAACGGCCTGCAGACCTGCTGCGCTACGCCACCCAGGACGATCTCGTTCGTTATGGATTTATTCCGGAATTGGTGGGACGGCTGCCGGTCTTGGTTGTGCTCGATCCGCTCGACCGGGATAGCCTGATTGAGGTGCTCACCCGCCCGCGCAATGCGCTTATCAAGCAGTATCAGCGGCTATTGAGCCTGGACGGCGTGGAGTTAGTGTTCACCGAGGAAGCGTTGCACGCGGTGGCTGATGAGGCCCTAGAGCGCGGGAGTGGTGCGCGTGCGCTGCGGGCGATCATTGAGCGGGCGCTGCTTGATGTAATGTATGAAGTGCCATCGCGGCGCGATGTCCGCCGAGTGGTGGTGGATGCGCTGGCAGCGCGCGCCCAAGCTGCGCCTAAGCTATACGATCAGCATGGCCGCTTGATCGGGGGCGAACTTGACCGCGCTGCGTAGAAGCGATGTCCATTTCATCCTCACGTGTGCCCGTCAAGCAGATCAGCGTCTGGCTGGTCCTGGCTGGACTATTGACCGGATTCCTGGTCGCAACAGTCAATCCCCTGATCCTGTTCGCAGCGGCAGTTGCGATACCGCTAGGCGCATGGACGATCAGCAGCGTCGAACGCGCGCTCTTTGCGCTCATCGTGGTGATCGGACTCCTTCCGCGTTTTGCATTGCCGGTGCGGCTGGGCTTCACCCCAACGTTTCTGGACCTGGCGATGATCGGGCTGATCGCAGCCTGGATCGGTCATCAACTTGGCCGCTCTCCCGATAAGCCGTTGCGCCGCACGCCAGTCAATGGCCCACTGGCCGCGCTGGTGACAACAGCCGTGCTCACGTTCATCCTTGGTCTGCCCAATGGCGCGCTAGCGCCGCTTGTCGTGCGCCGGTTTGCCGAGCTGTTGCTCAGCTTGATCACGATCGTAGTTATTGTCGCCATCACGTCTGATTTGGCCATGCAGAGGCAGGTTGCACGTTGGACGCTCCTGATTGGCGCAGCGTCCGCTGCGCTCGGCATCGCGCTTTACGCCATACCAGACGATCTGGCCATCCGGCTGCTGTCGGCCTTGCGGCCGTTCGGCTACCCAAGCGGTCCAGAGGTGCTGCGTTTCATCCAAGACGATCCGGCGTTGATGCAGCGCGCGACCGGCCTGTGGATCGACCCAAATGCCTATGGTGGCTATCTGCTGATCGTGGGCTTGCTGGGACTACCGCACCTCTTCGCGTCCAGGCCGGCGCTGGCGCGCTGGCTGGTCTTCCTCGCCTTGGCGCTGGTCGTGGTCGCATTGGTGCTGACCGTTTCGCGGGCTGCAATGCTGGGCTTTGCGCTCGGCGCATTGGTGATCGGCCTGCTGCGCCATCGCTCGGTGCTGCTCATTCTGGGCCTCATTGGCGGTGCGGTGCTCCTGCTGCCCCAAACACAGGCGCTCGTTCAGCATTTCGTCGAGGGTTTTCAGGGGCGTGATCTGGCAACGCAGATGCGCTTCGGCGAATATAAGGACGCACTGCGACTGATAGAACGGTATCCCTTGCTGGGGGTTGGATTCATTGGAACGCCAGACGTGGATTTGTATATCGGCGTTTCTTCCATGTATCTGTTAATCGCCCAGCAAATGGGGCTGGTGGGGCTGGCGATGTTTATCATCACGGTCGTAGTGGTGCTGTTCAGCGCGATGCGAGCATGGCCGGCTATCTCCCGTGCATCGCCGGAGCAGACGACATTCTTCCTGGGCGCGCATGGTGCGCTGATCGGCGCGTTGTTCAGCGGCATCTTCGATCATTACTTCTTCAACATAGACTTTCACAACTCGGTCATGCTGCTCTGCCTGGTGATCGGAATATCGGTGAGCAGTCAGCAGATAGGTTTAACGATAGCCTCGGCGCAGCGGAGCGTCCACCGTCCCGTGCAGTGGCTGCCCAAACACAACGTTGCATAGCTGACAACCATGGATGTGCGCGAAGCATCTTTGACTATTCCTGCACAGATGGACCAGCTCCATGCTGCAAGCGGTTTCGTCCGCGAGATTGCTGAGGAGATCGGTTTCTCGGCAATCGATCTCCATCAGATTGAGCTGGCCGTGTATGAAGCTTGCGCAAACATCGTTCAACACGCTTACGCCCACCAAGGCGACGGCCAGATTCAGATTCTGGTTCAGGCGGAGCGAGGCCGGCGAATCGTGATTACTCTGATAGACACGGGGACGACGTTTGATCCGCAAGCGATCCCGGCGTATGATCCGCAACAAGCCATCAAGGGCGACGCCCAGGTGAGCGGGCTGGGGTTGTTCTTGATTCAGCGCGTGATGGACGACGTGCGATTTGAGTTTTGTGTGTCTGAGGACGAGGCGGGCCGGTCTGGCCGCTTCAATCGCCTGACCCTCATTAAAAACCTATGACCTCTTCTCTCAACATTACCAGCCAGCCGTTGGCTGAGCAGTCCGTCGTGATGCTCAGTGTGGCTGGCCGCTTGGATGCGAACACCGTCAGCCAGCTCGAGCGAGCGCTGATGGATGCCCAGCTCTCCGGCCACCGCGCAATTGTGATAGACCTCGGCGAACTCACCTACATATCCAGCAGCGGTCTGCGCGTCTTGCTCGCTGGTCGCAGCAACGCGCGCAAACGCGGCGGCGAAATCTTGCTGTGCAACCTCCAGCCAGCAGTTCGAGAGATCCTGGAGATGGTCGGGTTCAATGCCATCTTCCCGATCTTTGGGAGTCGCGAACAGGCGGTCGCTGCTGCTTTGACAACCAGCGACCAGACAGACTGACTAGCACCTATAATCCCACTTGCAATAACCTGTTCAAAAGTGAGGGAACAAATGATCGCATCACCCAAACTCTCCCCAGTCGCCGAAGCAAATGTACGAGAGGCCTGGTTGCCACTGCCCAACGATGATGACCGACTGACAATCTGGCGCAACCAGACCCCAGCGGTTGACGACGATGACGAATTGCTAGAAGACGACATGGATGAAACTGAGGACGATGACGAGATGCTCGAAGAACCTCTGGAGATCTCGTTCGAGGAATTAGAGGAAGACGAACTCGAGGAGGACGAGGAAGACTTCATAGACTTCGATGATGAGGAAGAGGATGACGAACTGCTCGAGGACGATGACGACCTGTTCTGGGACGACGAGGACCTAGAAGAAGACGAAGAGGAGGAGGAAGAAGAGGAAAGCAATTAACCTCGGTGGCGAAGCATCCAGACCGCCTGGGTCAAATTGCTGTGAGGCACTCGCAGCCTTGGCCGGCAGATGCCGCGTGGCAAAAGCAGCCTTGTTGTGGGGCTGGCTGGGCAGGCATTTACAGCATGACAGCCCCCTTTCCTTCCCCACGCGTTTGGGGAATAAAGAGGGAGCACTGCCCTATTCTTGAACGTTCCTCGCAGTGGGGGACTCTGGTAATATAAGTATTGATTCGGGGCCTGTAGCTCAGCGGTGAGAGCAGTCGGCTCATAACCGATTGGTCGCTGGTTCGAATCCAGCCGGGCCCATAACTACCGAAGCGGCTTCTGCACCTTGTGGCTGTCCCAGATAGCAGACCAGACTGGCCAATCACATCCCCAAGCCTAGGGACCGATCCTGCTTTGCCGAGTAGCGCGCGCTCAACCATCGTTCAAAGGAGGCACGGCTCTCCGTATGCCCAGCAACAGCCCCTCAACGCCGATGTCCTCATCTAAGTCTGGCCAGTGGATGCCGTAGCCCGCGCTGCTGATTTGAAAGTTCGCACGCTCCTCAAGGCTTCCATGGGCCAAGCGCGGATACCACGCGAGAGGCACAGAAACCGTTTGGCCATCCTCTAAATGCACAATTAAGCTGTCATCCTCAAAGGAAACTTTAACAATTTTCGGCAGATTCGCTGCAGAAGTTGTCCCT
>Ga0209691_1000638_pt1 | contig 23629 bp, 18 predicted proteins | sample YNPMSBMetaG_FD_187120 | JGI IMG/M metagenome (GOLD analysis project Ga0209691, IMG submission 187120) | Anoxygenic and chlorotrophic microbial mat microbial communities from Yellowstone National Park, USA - YNP MS-B MetaG (SPAdes) (version 2) ... | reverse complement strand
AGGGGCGAGGGTGGCAGCGCAACGGGCAGCGGGTAGTGGTATGTTCCATTCATCGTGTCTTCCTGGCGCTCAAAACGGTGCTCGATATAAAAACCGTTTGAGCGGCCAAAAAGTTACACGAAAAAACGCGGCAATACTGAACCTACCTGCAACCGCTCGTTGCGAAAGATGAGCGAAGGTCATCTCCTGATCGGCAGTGCCACTTCGAGAGATCAGAAGCGGGTGATTAAGCAGGTACCTCTCGGAGACAAACGCCATCTCCACACCCGTCACTGTTCAAACTTACCTTTGCACCACTTTTGCACCGAATTTGTTTATACTTCACCTTCTTGCTTTTTATGCTAAAATGTTTCTAAACCTGGTAGTTCCAAATCGGCACTACAATCTTTAAGGAGGCGCTATGCACTCAAAAGCGACTCCCATCCGCGAGGATGGCATTTACCACTCGTTTTGCGGTCTGGTTAGCGTTGGTTGGCTCTACCAAAAGATCAAAGACAGCTTCTTTCTCATCCTTGGTACTCATACCTGCGCCCACCTTCTGCAAAACACCCTCGGCGTCATGATCTTTGCTCGACCGCGCTTTGCCGTTTCGCTGCTTGAAGAATCTGATCTCAGTTCATCGCAGCCTGACATCGCTGCGCAAATCGAGGAGATCAAGCGCGAGCATCATCCTTCGGTGATTTTTCTGCTCTCGTCGTGCACCCCCGAAGTGATGAAGGTTGAGTTTGAAGGATTGGCAGCTTCGGTCAGCACCCCCGAAGTGCCGGTTTTGTTTGTTCCTGCCTCCGGCCTGGATTACACCTTCTCGCAGAGTGAGGATTCGGTCTTACAGGCACTGATCCCCTTCTGCCCACCAGCGCCACCCGATGACAAGCGAGTCGTCTTTCTCGGTTCGGTCAACGATGCAATTGCCGATGACTTCTCGCTTGAAGCGGCCCGGCTAGGCATTCCGGTTGCCGGCTTCTTACCGGCCAGCCATTTCACCGAGTTGCCACCCATCGGGCCGGGAACCGTGATTGCTCCACTGCAACCGTACCTCCATAAAACCGCCACTCAATTGCGCAATGAGCGAGGCTGTACCGTTCTCTCTTCACTCTTCCCGTTTGGGCCTGATGGTACCCGCCGCTTTTGGGAGGATTTAGCGGCTCAGTTTGGAATGCGGGTTGACCTTAGCGACCGTGAAGCGGCAGCATGGGAACGGATCAAGCATCACACCGATCTCTTGCGGGGCAAGAAGGTCTTCTTTGCCAGTGATACGCTGATAGAGCTACCACTTGCCCGTTTCCTTAAGGCCTGTGGCGCTGAAGTAGTCGAATGCTCGACCCCATACATTAATCGGCGCTTTCACGCTGCCGAACTGGCTGCGCTCGAAGGTGTGCAACTGGTCGAACAGGCTAATTTCCATCGTCAGTTGCGAACCATCGCTGAAACGAAGCCCGACCTGATAATCTCAAACATCATTACGACAAACCCGCTCGTCGGTCAGGGAACAGTCGCCAAATGGGGAACTGAGTATTGCTTCCTGCCAATCCACGGTTGGGCTGGCGTCAACAATCTGGTAACGTCGTTCACTCGTGCACTGCAACGCCACGCAAAGCTCGACCCGCTCAGTTCTGATCCAATCTGGTTGACCGGTATGATGCCCAGCTCACCCGGTGGTGTGATCTCGTTGCGATCGTGAGAGGAGACGATTCCATGCGACTGGCTTACTGGATGTACGAAGGAACTGCCCATCACGGCGTTGGCCGGATTGCCAACAGTATGCGGAATGTCCACGCTGTGTTCCACGCACCGCAAGGTGATGATTATGTCAATGCAATCTTTGCAATGCTTGACCGTACTCCCAACTTTCCGGCGATGACAACGAGTGTGGTGAGTGGAACCGACCTTGCCCGGGGCACAATCCGTCTCCCTGATACCTTGCGGCAGGTGGAAGAGCGGGTGCATCCCGATCTGATCGTCGTGGTAGCCTCGTGCTCGACGATCTTGTTGCAAGAGAATCTGGAAATTGCCGCCCAACATGCCGGCTTGCAATGCGATGTGATGGTCTACGACGCCAATCCGTACCGCATGCAAGAAATTGTCGCCGCCGAGAGTTTGTTTACCGATCTGGTCAAGCGCTACGCCCAACCCCAACCGCGCACCGAGCGCCCAACCGTGAACATTCTCGGCCCGGCCTCGCTCGGTTTCCATGCCCGTCACGATTTGATCAGTCTGCGCCGTATGCTCAAGACCTTGGGACTAGAGATCAACGTGGTTGCACCGTGGGGTGCCAGTATTGCCGATTTACGTCGTTTACCGGCTGCCTGGCTGACGATTGCACCCTACCGCGAGTTGGGTCTGCGGGCTGCAACCTATCTTGAAGAGCAGTTTGGCGTGCCGGCCCTGCTCGATGCACCTATCGGTGTCCAGCCGACGCTGCGCTGGATCGAGCGGTTGCGAGAGCTGCTGGCACAGGCCGGTGCCGAGATTCCGATGCCACCACTCACCGCCTTTTCGCTCGATGGGATGTCGGCTCCTTCTGCCGTGCCCTGGTTTGCACGTACTGCCGACATGGATAGTTTTTCCGGAAAGCCAGCCTTCGTGTTTGGCGATGCCACGCATGTTGTCGGTATTACGCGCTTCTTGCATGATGAGCTGGGAATGCCAATTGCCGGCGCCGGGACGTATGTGAAGCATCATGCCAATTGGGTACGCGAACAATTGACCGGCTACGTCGATGATCTACTGGTGACCGATGAGTTCCAAACGGTGGCGAACCGAATTGCCGAGCTGCGTCCCGAACTAGTCTGCGGCACACAGATGGAACGCCATACCTCGCGACGCTACGATCTAAATTGTATGGTCATCTCGCCGCCAACCCATATCGAGAACCACTTGCTGGCGTATCGCCCCTTCCTCGGCTTCGACGGTGCAGATGTGATTGCCGATGAGGTGTATACCACCTGTACGCTCGGTATGGAGAAACACCTGATCGATCTGTTTGGTGATGCAGGGCTTGATCTGCCGGAGAAAAGGGAGGGGGTAGCGGTCGCTGAACCAGCGCCTGTGGCTCCACCGGTTGAGAGTAGTAAACCGCTCGCTGAACCACCGGTTGCCGTTGCTGTAACGTCTGCACCTGCCCCAAGCCAAACATCGCCTGCCGCCGTTACATCAGCACCGGCGCCAGTTGATCCGGTTTGGGCTGCCGATGCTGAAGCAATGCTCAAGAAAGTTCCCTTCTTTGTGCGGGGGCGCGTGCGAGGCAACGTCGAGAAGTATGCCCGTCAGCGTGGTCACGCGGTCATTACGGCAGAGGTCTTGCTGGCTGCCAAAGAGGAGCTTGGAGCATGAACACGACGCTGCCATCCAAGACACCCCATCAGCCGCGACCATCCCGGCAACTGGCCGAAATTGCTCTGTTGAGCCGTGAAGAACGGCTGACCGGGCGGCCAAAATTGTGTAGCGACTGCGGTATTTGCACTGGCGAATTACGACCTTTGATGGCGCAGAGCTGCGTCTTCGTCAACAATCGCGCCGAGGAGATTGAGCGCCGTTTACACGGTCGCAACCGCCACGACGGCGATGAACTGCTCTTCGGTATCTACCGCGAGTTGCGCGTCTTCCGTATGCGCCCACCCGTTCCTGATGCCCAGTGGAGTGGCGCCGTTACCAGTCTCGGCGCCCTCTTGCTCGAGCGCGGTCTGGTTGAAGGGGTGATTACAACCGGTGCAGTACCCGGCACACGCTACGCGCCGCTACCGATCCTGGCTCGAACTCCCGATGAAGTGCGGGCGACGCGCGGTAACAAACCCTGCCTTGCTCCTACCCTCGACGTGCTGACCCAGGTACGGCAAGCCGGTCTGCGTCGCATTGCCTACATCGGTACCGGCTGTCAGGTGCACGCCCTGCGCGCTATCGAGGATCAGCTCGGTCTGGAACGACTCTACATCATTGGTATCCCTTGTACAGACAACACAACGTATCCCGATCTTCAGCGTTTCTTGCAGGTCGTTTCTCGCTCGCCAGCAACGGTCGTCCACCACGAGTTTATGCAAGATTTCCGCATCTGGCTCAAGCATGAAGATGGTTCGGTCGAGAAGGTTAACTTTGTCGATCTCGATGTCAATCGGCTCGGTGGTGAATTAGGGGTTTTTCCGCCCGCCTGTCTGAGCTGTTTCGATTATCAAAATGGCCTGTCCGATCTGACCATCGGCTACATGGGAGCACCACTCCCACCCGAAGAACGCTGGCAATGGACGCTCATTCGTACCGAGCAGGGGGTAGAATTGTACAACCTGCTACGGCCTTACGTTGAAGAACGAGAACCGATCAGCAGCGGTGATCGGACTCGTGGCATGCCTGCATACATCCAGATGCTGGGTCAGCCGCGGAAGCGACCACCGTGGCCGGTTCGGCAATTAGTGGCATTCATCCAACGCCGGAGCGGGCCGAAAGGACTCGAATTCGCCCGCTCGGTGATCGAGATGAAACTGCTCCGGAACTTGCAATTCGTCCGCGAGCGACACGGTCGGCTCGAACGGCGGATTGTCCCCGGTTATGTGTACCGTGCGCTGGCGCGCTACGCTGATGTCTATCAACGTACATTTAACCGCACATTAGCACCGTGAACGGCATTGGAATGGTCATTCGCTGCCGGCACTGCCGGCCCAACAGAAGGAGTTGTCCATGTCCCTTATCCTCGCGATCTACGGCAAAGGTGGAATTGGTAAATCGACAACCTCGGCCAATCTTTCAGCAGCGATGGCTCTCAAGGGCGCCAAAGTACTCCAGATCGGCTGTGATCCCAAGCACGATAGTACCTTTCCGTTGACTGGTCATCTCCAACCAACCGTTATCGACGTGCTGGACAGTGTTAATTTCCATTTGGAAGACGTGAGTAAAGATGATGTCATTCATACCGGCTTTGCCGGTGTTGATACACTTGAATCAGGTGGCCCACCGGCCGGTAGCGGTTGCGGCGGCTATGTTGTGGGTGAGACGGTCAAACTCCTGAAGGAGTTTGGTCTCTACGACAAGTATGATGTGATTGTGTTCGACGTTCTTGGCGACGTAGTCTGTGGTGGCTTTTCAGCACCTCTCAACTATGCCGACTACGGGTTGATCATTGCGTGCAACGACTTCGATAGCATCTTTGCCGCCAACCGGCTCTGCCTCGCGATTGCGCAAAAGTCACAGCGTCACAAAGTGAAGTTAGCCGGCATTATTGCCAACCGAGTCGATTATGAGTACGGCGGCGGTACGAACTTGCTTGATCAATTCGCCGAGAAAGTTGGTACCAAAATTATCGGGCGCGTCCCTTACCACGATCTCATTCGTCGTTCACGCCTTGCCGGTAAGACACTCTTCGAGATGGAGGGGCCGGGGAAAGAGGAATGCACGCGACCCTTTGAGGAGATGGCTGAGTATCTACTGGCACAACCTCAAGCAACGGTCCCCAATCCGTACCACGATCGAGCGATCTTTGAGGCAATCGGCGGCTGGCGTTGATTGCCTAACCAAATAACCCTCGTGGCATCACGACGGATGACGGCATCGGGGCAAAGCTGTGCCTCTTGCTAGAATCGTACCCCTCACCTTCCCCCTGGCCCCTCTTCCTCTCCCACACAGGGCGAGAAGGGGGAAGGTTGCTCCCCTCACCTTCCCCCTGGCCCCTTCCTCTCCCACACAGGGCGAGAAGGGGAGTTTTTTGATCAGACTCTAATGGCAGGTCAGGGCAAAGGCCTGGCTGACCCTATCTGCCCAACCTCCTGTGCCCCTACGTTTTGGCGTCAACCGATACGTCCGATACGTCTCCTACTACGCCCGCACTTCCTGACGTTGAAACAGGATGTAACCGACGGCAAAAAGCACAATTGTGGCCGCAATCAGACCGGTTGCATGGGGCCATGTCAGCAGAATGCTCTGTGCAGCCGGTAGCGGCGTACCCGGAATAGCATTGTGTAACTGAATGGGTAAGATCAACCCCAGCGCACGCACTGCCGGATTAAGCATCGCCAGTGCCACCTCTGAGAAGAGCGTGTTAGGTGAGAGCCGGGTTAGCATCAGCTCAAGCTGAATCTGGTTGACCAGTGCCTGAAGATCACCGGGCGGAACCGGTTGCAGTGTGCGTGCCAGGAGACTAGCTATAATACCCCAGAAGACGGTGAAGAAGAGCCAGACGGCAATTGCCGCCAGAGCTGCGGTTGCTGGCTGGCGAAAGATTATTGAAAAGAGCATTGCTAATGCCAACCAGATTCCGCCGTAAAAGATGGTGACCAGCAGAAACCATAGCATCCGCACGGTCTCTTCACCGGTTGGCGGCACACCCAACTGCAATAGTCCCATTCCAATGATCAATAACCAGATCGCTGCCAGTGCCAGCGCCAGTGTGCCCAAACCGGCCAAAAACTTACCCATCAAGAGGGCATCGCGATAGATCGGTTGAGCCAACACCTTCGACAACGTGCGCTGGTTAAATTCGCCATTCACCGAGTCGAAGGCCAGTGCAATGGCTAATAGGGGCACCAGTAAGCCAAGAAAGCCAACAAATGCCGGTAATGGATCGCGAGCGGTTGTAAAGAGACGCAAGAACAGGAAATCATCGCCACTACCGGTACCGGCTCGTAGATTCTGGGCTGCGGCGTAGATCGTTCCAAAGGCGGTCAGGAGAATCAACGCCTCCAGGATCAGCATGCGCACACTGGTCAGATAATCGGCCATCTCTTTCGCCACCACTGCCCATAGCCCGGTCCATGGCGATCCTTCGCGCTGTTGTCGGATCGTTGTACTAAGCTGTCGCTGCATAGGCTGCTCCTTTCTTGAAGTAGCGAGCGTAGACTTCATCGAGACCGGGTGTGTCAACGCTCAGGCCCAGCAACCGACCGCCCACTTCAATCACCTTGCGTGCAACCTCAGCGCGTAAATCAGAGCGCGCTTCGACATTGTAAAAGCGAGTACCCTCCTGCGATACGTTCAGCACCCCGGGAAGCTCGCGCAGAGCAGCCGCCACGGCATCGCCACCCTCTACTTCGAGATGAATGCGGTACGCGCCGCCTAATACTCGTTGCGCCAGCTCACTGACCGTCCCTTCCAGTACCATCCGCCCCTTGTGGAACAGTCCAACCCGATCACAAACTGCCTGCACCTGTTGTAGCAGATGCGACGAAAGTAGCATCGTGATCCCACTCGTCTTCAATTGCCGAATCAGATCGAGGAATTCACGTACCGCTTCCGGATCAAGCGCCAGCGTCGGTTCGTCCATGATGATAAGTTGCGGTTGCTTGATCAACACCTCGGCCACACCCAGACGTTGCCGCATACCGCGTGAGAAGGTTTTGACCCGACGGTCGGCAACCTGACTCAAACCTACCTGTTCGAGCGCAGCGTTGATCCGTCGACTCATTTCCGGCTCGCGCATACCGTTCAGTTTCGCAATATAATTCAGATTCTCGCGAGCGGTAAGGTTATCGTAAAACCCGACCTGATCGGGCAGATAGCCAACCCGTGCCTTTACGCTCAGAGGCTGACGTGCCGGGTCTAAGCCAAGTACCCGCACACTCCCGCTGGTTGGCTCAGTCAGGCCGAGAAGCATCAAAATTGTCGTCGTTTTACCGGCGCCGTTTGGACCTAACAGACCGAACACTTCACCCTTTCGCACCGTTAAATTGAGATTATCAACAGCGGTGAACGAGCCGTACTGTTTGGTAAGGTCACGGCACTCTACTACAACCTCTGCCATATCACCACCTCATAGGATAGAGGAGTGAGAAGTGAGAGGTGACGAGTATTGAAACATCCTCATCTCACAACCTTCTCGCTTCTCATCCTCTTATAGACTGCTCAGCGACGACCAAAGCGCATCACGGCCAGACCAACCCCAACGACCGCAACGGCGATAAGTGCAATCCCAACCAGACCCCATAGGGTTGATGTTAGCACGGTGAAGCGGAATTCACTGGTTGCCGCTGAAGCCTCAGCCGGACGTGCAGTAAATGTCACGAGATAGTCACCCGCGATAGCCTGATTCGAGGGCTGTACTTTAGCCGTTACTTCTATAATCTGATTCGCTGCCAGTTCCGGAATCTGCTTCGGCTCAAACTCAACCGTCCAGCCGATAGGTGGTGAAGCGCTCAGTTCAATATTGCGCGCCGGTGCGCTTCCTGTATTGCGCACGACCAGCTTCACTTCAGTTTGTTCACCGATACGAGCTTCACCGGAAAGCCGACCATCAGGTGTCGTTAATACGAGTTGTGGCTGACCAGTAACATCAGCTACCAAGCGTGTAGTAGCTTGGAGATCGCCACCGCGTGCCAGGATATTGATTTCGTATGTACCAGCAGGTATATCGGTGAACGGTCGTACCTCAATACTTAAACTCTTCGACTCGTTTGGACCAAACGGCACGCTGGTGATGCTCTGACCAGAGAGCTTAAAATCAACCTGGAACCCACGTGGAGCTTCGGCCAGTAAGCTCACCGGCACTTCTTCACTACTCTCATTCTTGAGCGTTGCATTGTAGCGGAAGGTAGTTGAAGGGGATCCCCGCAGGGTTGGCAGATCAACCTTGAACGAGAGACCAGCCGGATTTGTTGCCTTCTCTTTGAGAGTCAAGACAATTGGTAGGGCGACCTCTTGTGCTACACCAGTTGCCACCGCTATCATGCGGTATTCCCCAGCCTTAACATCCGTAGGTGGTTCGATCCGTAGATCAAACGTGGCGTTATTATTTGGTTCGACATACGCCGATTGAATGACTCGTCCATCACCGCGAAACGTAACGTTCCAGCCAGTTGGGACATCACGCATACCAAGCCGAACAACCTGAGGGGTCGTCTCGGTACCGAGAGTCAGCTTAAAGGTGATCGTATCACCAACGGTAGCTTCCTGAGCCGGATAACGAGTGTAGAAGAAGAGATTGCGCTGGCCCTCTTGCGCCAGCACTGGCGCTGCACCCGCGATCATCAGCAGCGCCAAAACAACAAGGACGTTGATCATGCGAAATATGCGCATCGTCTACCTCCCTTGTGTGCGCAACTGAGTGTCTGTTGCAATGATCCACTCAATTCTGGCAGGATAGACATTCAGGATTAGAAGAAGGTTAACAGAGTATTAGCGTTGTCTATGAAGTGAATGTCGAATTACAAGTGGCAACGAAAATCAAGCTGAATGTTGTCAGGCGCCATCCAACAATTCAACCCGTCAACCGACAGGAGCAAGTTTTACACTTACCGCTAATGTTCTAATGCTGTCAAAATAGGGAACACATAGCACTCACCCTATCGCTCTTAACACAGCAAAAATGGTTGGAGAAAGTTGAGGAATACCGACCATCATGCTCTCCTCAGACATATACACTGTGTGTCTATGAAACCTTATTTTGAGGAGATATGTTCACCACACTTGATTAGTCCGTATTCCCATAACTGATGTGGAGCATCAGGAGGAGAAGAACGGCGGGAGATCAGAGGTTGTAGAGAAAGCGTCTGCAGATAACGTTGCAAAGTTTGATAAGGAACTGCGTGAACCGATTGGGGGTATAGTTTAAATCGATAAAATAGATGATAATCGAGGATGCCAAATCGCTTACAGAGAAAATACAAACGCCGACGTAGCTGCAAACGATACCTCCAACGAATATAATGGCAAATATTGAAAAAGATCAGTCCGTCTGGTTTCAACATACGGACAAATTCAGTAATAGTATGAAGTACCGACCGATGATTCGGTATATGTTGAAAGACACCAAACGAAAAGATGAGATCGAAGCTCTGATCTGGTAAGTCGATTCTATCTGGCTGTAACAACAGAAAGCGTGTCTGTGGCAAATGGGCATGAAGCTGACGCGCTTTCTGTATTAGACTTTCGGCTACATCGACGCCAACATACTCATCGAACAATGTACGAAAAGCTGGTGCTAACCGGCCAATCCCACAACCAAAATCAAGTACACGGTTAAACTGCTTGGGATACCCAATTTGTGACATTTCCTGGTGAAGCTGTTCTACCTGAACGTAGCCGGTCTTCCAGAAAGCACTTAAATCCCAATTACTGATACCCGTCATTGCCCAAAAAGGATCGAGCCTACCAAGCGCTTCCCACTGTTGTCGATTATAGTTCATGTTCATAGAGAATCTTCGCAAATAGCAAAACTACCAGAACAAAGGATTCATCGCCATGCCGTATTATGCAGAGGGTCAACTGTTGAGAAGGTCAACGATAACATTCCCAAAGCGCACGCCAATCCGTCTGTAGGTATTTACAGCTTATAAACATACAGCGTGCATACAGCATTCGCCTGAATTATGACATCTTCAGAGAAAACATGCGATAGTAAAATCTCTATGAATCTGAGTGAATTTTTTCCTTGCTCGGTGGTTGAGGAACAAGTTGCGTGCACAAGAGTTATGCAGATTACCAGCGTACCCTACTCTTGTTTTGCTGAAAAGGATGAATTGGCGTTACCCCATCCTCCTCTCCAGTGCGCACTGCACACCACCAACAGCCAGAAACTAAACGCCAGATCAGGCCAGAAGTAGAAAGCATCGACGAGGCCGTGCATCAGTGCACCAGCTAGTGTCGCCGCAGCACCGATGCTCAGTGGCGAGGGAGAGCGTACCGGCGCACGCAGAATACGCCACCCAGCCCACCCCAGCCCGATGAAGAGCAGTGGCCCGCCCCGGAGCAGGAGATCAAGCACAAGGTTGTGGGGATGCGCTGTGTAGATTTCGTTGGTGTTGAGGAGCGTCGGATCGATGTAGCGTTGGTAAACGATCAGGAACTGGTCGAGACCAATACCGAACGGATGGTCGATCAATATGGCCAGCGCCGCACGCCAGGTTGCCAGCCGGATAGTGCTACTGCCGGTAAATAGACTGAGTCGTTCAATACCGAAGATGGTCGCCGTGATGACAATCACTGCCACGACAAGGACCATCCCGATGATGAGCCGAGAACGGATACGCGGCGTCGCAGTAAAGAATAGAAGTCCACTCGCGGCTACCAACGCTCCTAGGTACGCGCCACGCGAGAAGGAGACCATCAGTGCGGCTAAGGATAACACAGCGATACCAGCCAAGATGATGGTTGGCCAGCGCCGGCGCTGCTGCCAAACGCCCCACGCTAGCACCGTAGCAAGCGGCCAGACCCGCCCCATCGCTAGACCAAGATTGTTAGGGTGTCCGTATAAGCCAGTCGCCCGTACCACACCCTCGGTGGCAACCAGATCGGCACCGTGGCTGATTTTGGTACCGATGAGCGCCGTCAGGTCTATACCGCCAAATTGCGCCAGCGCTACCAGTGCTGAGACAGCGCCACCGGCTAACCAACCGAGCAGGACTGGGTAGAACACTGCCCGACCCTGCCGTTCGTGCCACCAGAGTAATCCGATAAAGAGCAGTGGCTCGATGATCATCCAGCGCAGTTCACGCAGGGCCGGGCCACGTACCTCGGCAATGAGTACCCCCCAGAGCCCACCGAGCAACACCAACCCGGACGGTAGCAGTGCCCATATTGTTGTCCGTAGAACCATGAAACCCGGCCAACGCAACTGCCGCCAATCGCGAAGGATGGTTGCGATTGTCGCAATCCAGAGTACCACTTCATGCAACGGCAAATAGATACCACTATCGCGAATACCGAAGCGGGCATCAAAGATGCCCTTGGGTAGGAAGTACAGTGGCACGGTGATCGCTACCCAACGAAGCGCCAGATCGGGACGCGCAATGCTCAGACCGAGAAAGGGGAGAAAGCCAAGCATCGTTATGGGAAGCTGCGCCGATGCCCGGTACGCAATCGCCAGCGTGATCCCTTGCAAAGCAAAGATGATCCATTCGCGTCGTTTGTCAGCGATCTGCTGCCAGTGGTGTAAGAGGTGATCAAGCATCTGTAGTGCGGTGCGCATCGTGAGCGCACCCACTACTGCTAAACCTGCCACAAGAATGAGTGGCCCATAATCGCCGAGCGATCGCCATGGCAGGTCGCGAATAACGGCAAAACCGGTTGGCGGCGTTTCACCGTTCACCTCAATCGTGTGCAACGTATCGGCCAGACCGTGGATTGCCTGACCATTCATTGATGTCTCTTGACCGTCGATGACAACGTTCGTGAGCCTGCCACCGTGCAACTCAATACCGGTGCCAACAAAACGGAGCCGCCAACCGCTGCTTGTGCGCTCAACGGCCGGATGTTCCCAGGGATGGACACCAATGTGGGCTACTACTGGCGCACGCAGATATTCCTGCACGATGTGGTACGATGGCCTGAGCTGCCAGTCACGACTGACGAGAGCGAAATAGGGCGTGGGATCAGCCGGATCAGGTTCGGCATACCCACCGTAGCGCAACATCCAGACGTTCATGACCCCCATCCAGGGCCATTCACGACGGGCACGCTCGATCTGTGCAACCAGGTAGCGACCTTTTGTTTCTTCATCGACCGGTGGCCCCCAGACGAAGCGTCGTTCTGGCGGAATATCAGCAGGCGCCGCATTGTAGCCAAACTCTGTCACCCACACCGGTGTTGCCCAATCACCGTGGCGTTCCATGACCTCGCGAAGCAGGACAACCCGACTAACATCGTTGCGAGTATCAATTGGACGTTGCCAGTTCCAGTTATCACGACCACGTAGAAAGACGTAGCGATGCTCGGTTGGTGGCTGCCCCAAACCGTAATTCTGCGCCGCCATAATGTCGAAATACGCTGCCCCACCCAACGTATAGATCGCATCAAGATATTCGAGTTCGGTCATCGGTGCCCGCGGATCGAGACCATCGGTTGGCGCCAGGCCGGGGAAGAGAACAATTGCATCGGGATTAGCCGACTTGACCGCTTCGTAACCGACTCGAAGCAGGGCAAGAAAATCTGCCGGTTTAGGATCTTGCCATCCCCATTCGTTCTTGAGGTTTGGTTCATTCCAGACCTGAAAAAAGCGTACCTGACCGCGGTAGCGACGAACCAATGTGGCCAGAAAACGGCCATAGTCAGCCAGATCATCAGGAGGACCGGTTGAATTACCATCAACGGCCAGACCAGCCCGAAACTCTGGGGTTGTACATCCCCGCTCACAGGCCCAGGCAGGAGTACGATCAACCCGCATAATCAACTCGATGTTGTGGGCAACTGCCGAAGCAACGATCCGGTCATACTTGGCCCAGCTTGATACCACCCCAATTGTCGTCTCGTTCCGGCGGTCAGTAAAATCACCGCGTCCGTGAATTTCAATATCTTCCCAGGGTACCTGCATGCGCACGTAGCGCGCCCCTAATTCGCGAGCCAGCTCAAATGTGCGGTCAACTGCTGCCGGATCGGGTTCGAGATGCAGGTTAAACACATTGACCCCCAATGCTGGTCCGTCGCTGTAGGGAAAGGGGGTAGGAATGGGGGAACGAGAAACAATGCCGCGAAAAGCAGCATTATCAAACCAGACGGCAGCACCGAGGGTGACAATCAGCAGCACCCCCAAACCGGCCTGCCAGATAAAATGAATGGTCGTTTTGCGCAACATAGCGCAGAGAGTATAGACGGGTGAGTAAACAATGTCAAGAGAGGCAAATTGATCACAGAGGCTTCAACGTTCTCAGTACCCGTGCTATTGATGATGACCGGCCTACCGCCCTCACTGGGAGAGGAAGGCTCTATCATCTTCCCTCCAGCCCCCGCTTTTACCCTGATGGGAGAGGCAGGACAGATCGGTGCGGTATAATACGCACTGGCGATAACGTAACGAGAGCTCTCTCAGGCAGACTTCTCACCATTTTCACCCTGTTCCGATGAGAAGAGCAGGGCGCGGAAAGCGAAATAGGCGCAGCAGTGTGCGCAGAAGAGGCAGCTTCCTGTTCCGACGAACATCTCCGGCTAACTTTGTTTCCTCGCCGAGTCTATCCGTCGACGTCTTGTAAAACTGTAGTTTCCCCCACGATCCCCAGTGCATGAGGATAGGGGGTCGAACACGACTCACGGCGCACGCGAAACACCGTTGCGGCGTAGGTTGGCTTCGCGCCAAACCCGTACTGCACCACGAATGAAACGGAAGGCGACAAAACCCAGAATCAGAGCAATTATCAGAGCCACCATCGGTAAGAAGATCGCTAGCAGGCTCAGCACAAACGATAGCGCATCTTCCAGAAAACTCACAAAAGGATTAGCAGTACCACCCGTTGCCGCAGTCACCGCCGGGCGGATACTGGTACGCGCACTCTGGGTGCCCGTAGCAGCAATGATCGCAGCCACCGCAACAACTGCTGGATGAATAGAAACGGCATCAGTTGCCGTAGCAAGGGCAACAATCGCTCCAGCAATCGGGCTAATGACCAGACCGATGATATGGAGCACGCTATCGACCGCTGGAACTTTGTCACCGATAAAATCGATCAGCGCCAGGATTGCCAACACAACCATCGTGATTGGATGACTGAGTAGATCAAACGGCTCGCTAAGCTGGATCAGACCCAACCGCGAAAGTACACTGACGGTAAGAAGTGGGAGATAGGCATTGAGACCGGTAGCTGTCGCTAAACCCAGCGAACTCGCAAGTGCAATGATTGTCTCCATACGAATGCTCCAGGGTCACGTATTCCATCAATCGCCACCTACACCTTACAGAGCGTGTCGGCAAGTCTCTACACTCTTTCCCATTTTGAGTGAGAAAGCGAGATCGGGCCACTCAAGTTTTTAGTGTCTGTGCTACAGAGCACGCCCGACCTTTCACCCAGTTTTACATATACATACAAAAAGGAGGAAGGGGAGCTTGAGACAGGTTGGCAACCCACCTCTCCCACTCACTCTGCTCGAACGAGCTGAAAAACCCTGGTGTCCCGAAGCTATGTCACTGTCACAGCCGGTTGTAAACCAACAACGCACGTCGCAGTCATCAATTAACATTAATTAACATTGTAGCTCATGCTGTCATTCACGCCACTATTCTATTGAACGCTCAACGATAACAAAAAGTTGCAGAATGATGCGACCTACGCTTGCATCAGCACTATCTGGTACGATGAATGTCCTGCACCATCTTAAGGCAGAAAAGCATCGCCGTCCTTGGCATACACACAGGTCAGACAAAGTTGTGAGATACTTTTGAGTGACGAGCGCCGCGACGCTGCACCCCAGCACCACCTTACCGTAGAAGCGGTGCACGAACCGACCCTCTTTCGACAACGGGATATTTCGGATAGGTTCAAAGAACAGTACCTGGAGATGCTATGACTGGTCTAATTCACCGTCGATCTCGATCATCAGTCGCTCGGCTGCAACCAAAGCACTGGCGGCAATGGATCGGTGAGGCGCGTCAGACGTTATCCAACATTCCGGCCGCCTTTCGCCTGGTCTGGCAGGCCGATCACAGGCATACCACTGTGATGGCGATCATCACCCTGTTAGCGGCAGGCTTACCATTAGCACAAGCGTATGTTGCGCAGCAGATTGTTGACAAAGTAGTTGCAGTCGTACAACAAGGACTTCGACCCACTGACCGGTTTGGAACAGACGCTCCCATGGCTGCTGAGTGAGTTTGGATTGATCACAGCCAGGGCAGTGTTCATGCAGCTTCGATCATTGAGTGAGCATATCTTGAATGCACGCTTGAGCAATCTGATTAATGTCACGATCATGCGAAAAGCACTCCTGCTCGATCTCCACTATTTTGAAGACGCCCAATATTATGACAAATTGCAAAATGCACGCCGCGAAACGAACTGGCGTGCTATGGCCATGGTCAACACCGTGTTTAGCGCTATTCAGCACATATTGACATTGATCTCATTCACGACTAGCCTGCTCTGGTTTAGCCCACTGATAGCACTAATTTTGTTTGGTGCGACGATCCCTGCCTTCCTCGCCCAGACTCATTTCAGTCGGCTCCGTTTTCGCTTGCTGACCTGGCATGCACCGGAGTTTCGGCACATGCGATACCTCGAATATCTGTTGACTGTCGATACTGCGGCGAAAGAGGTCAAGCTCTTCGGGTTAGGCGAACCACTGATCGCACGTCATCAAGTTCAGTTCCAGCGCTTCTTTTACGAAGATGCTACGCTGGCCAGGAAACGATCACTGATCAGCATGTGGTGGGGGATAGTCGCTAGCGCCGGTTATTACGCCGCGTATGGCTGGCTGATCTGGCAAACAGGAGCCGGCGTGATCACGATTGGCGCTATGACCTTCTACCTCACCATTTTTCAGCGCAGCCAGTCGGTCGTGCAAACCCTCTTCAGCAATCTGGCTCAGCTCTACGAAGGCGGATTATTCCTGAACAACCTCTTTGATTTTCTCGCCCTGGAGCCACGCATATCAGACGGGCGCAATCTGCCGGTACCTCGCCCGATCCGACAGGGGATCGAATTTCGCAATGTCAGCTTCCGCTATCCAGATCGGGCTGAGTGGGCGTTACGCGACATCAACCTGCACATTGCACCGGGTGAGAAAATCGCGCTCGTTGGCGCGAATGGAGCAGGTAAAACGACCCTGATTAAATTGCTGACCCGTCTCTACGATCCAACTGAAGGCCAGATTCTGATTGATGGTGTTGATCTGCACGACTACAATCTTCATGAACTTCGGCAACGTATCGGAGTCATTTTTCAGGATTTTGTCCGCTATCAGGCTACAGCACGCAAGAATATCGGTTTCGGGCAGATTGAAGAGGTCGCGAATGAAGCAAGGGTGCGCGCCGCGGCTGAACGTGGTGGTGCTGACGAGATCGTGCGTCGTTTAGCAAACGGCTACGACACCATGCTGGGGCGTTGGTTTGAAAACGGTGCTGAGCTATCCGGTGGTCAGTGGCAAAAAATTGCATTGGGACGCGCTTTCATGCGCGATAGCGAGGTCTTGGTGCTCAATGAGCCAACGGCGGCCCTCGATGCTGAACAAGAGTATGAAATCTTTCAGCGTTTTCGTGATTTAACAGCCGGACGCATCGCAGTGTTGATCAGCCATCGCTTTTCAACGGTACGGATGGCAGACCGGATTGTTGTGCTCGACAATGGCCGTATTATCGAAACAGGCACGCATCAGGAACTGTTGGCAGCCAACAGAATGTACGCTCGTTTGTTTCATCTTCAGGCTGCCGGATACCGGTAATGTTCTTGGGTTGACACGCTCGATGGCAGCAAACATGAGCGCGTTTGAGAAACGCGCTCCGCATAGACTGCTGCGGAATACGCCGGACAACCTTCACCTTTCCCCAGCCCCATCTTCTCCCCTTGTGAAAGAAGATAGTGGAGACAACGAGCGGCTTGGAAAGAGGTACTTCCCAACAACGTTCGTGCAAAACCTTCACCTGCCAACCTGCGCTGCGCCAACTACCGCGCATACGTCTGAATCGTTTCGCCAAAAGCACGCTCGGCAGCGGCAGCTCGTCGGAGCAGATCAGTGACCGATCCTGATTGCGGATCGCTAGCCACCTGGTCGTAGAGTGTCGCCGCTTCTTCAAGATAAGCGGCAGCCTGCACCAACGTTGTATCAGCAGCAAATCGCTCGCGCAAAAATGCAGCGTTATCGTGGCGGAACCGTGCTGTGGTGGCAAACAACTCGCCAAGCTGAGCAGCATGCACTCGCTTTTGTTCGATCTTCTCAATCAGTCGTTCAAGTGCAACGACACCCGACGTTAGACCGTACTGATCTGCGCCAAGCGTCACTCGCGCTAATTGCTGCCAGATTGGCCTTAAATCATTGGTCGGCGCAACAGGCGTAAAAACGGTCAGATTGTACCGCCACGGATAGCTAAAAACCGCCGCCTGAGACTCCATTGCGGCTAGCAGTTGTGCGTGAGTTCGATACAAACCGCTTGCTCCTGCCGGATATTGACCAGGCTGACAGGGAGCCGGGGGGATGCAGACTGTCTCGTAAACGAAGAAACCTTGCTGATCGTAGCCAACCAGCACTTCACTATGTCCGATAAAAGTAGACTGATCGTACAATCGCCCCATATCCAGCGCAACCCGTACCGGATACCCCCGCGCAAGAAATGACTGTGCCGCCGCTATCCATAGATCGGCATCGTCGGTCACGTAGTATTGACGTTCCAGGCCCAGATACGGCGCTGCCACGAGCATGCCGATTTCCGGGTCTTGACCAAAGGGAATGAGCTCATCACTATCGGGAATAGCGGTAAAACCGTAAGTAAAGGCCATCAGCAGATCAATTGCCGGTCGCGGCTGGTGATTCCCGTGCTGAGCAGCAATCATCTGTAGACTGGTTGACTGACAAACCGGCAAATCGGCGGCAATCCAGGGCATATCCTGGAGGGTGCTTGCAGCAGGAGCAGGCTGAATATCGGCTGCGGTCAGGTAGCGAGCTTGATAGACGCTTTGGTAGTAGTACGATAACATCGCCTTCGTCAGCAGCGGCCAGCCAACAACAATACTGATGCCAACTACCACAACGATCCCGCCGAGAATGACCGTGATACGACGCCAGTGCATAACCTCTCACTTACGCGACATCTTGACACCTGCCTAATCGTAGCATACACCTGAATATCCTTACACGATGAAGATATTCATCTGGCGAGATCAAATCACTACCGACGCCGAGAATATCACGCAAGCTAACTTTCGTGACGTTGCCGCAGGGGCTTGATCCGCTGCACCTGATGATTGGCAGGCAAGGTATCAGATTGACGACGCGACCGCCGCCATGGGGCACAACATGCGACCAAAAACCAAGCTAGACCGGCAATCACAAGCACTAACAGCCCCTGAACGAGGGTAATGAGACCGGCCACCTCCATAGACGTACCTCCGTAATCTGCCGTTGAGGATGATCTTACTCGTAGAATAAGTATATGCTAATAAAAAGATTTTGTAAACCAGTAAGTGTGTAAATTCCTCAACGGATGACCATCGACCAGAGGTAACCGGCAATATGGGCCAACATCAAAACCACCATCGTCGCGGCCCCAGCAACAGGCGAATCAGTACGGGTCAGGCGGAACGCGGTATACAGCCCAACCGGCAGCGTTGCAACAACAGATAGCGCCACAGTAGGCGGTACCAACCATGGACTGAAAAACACCGGCAATCCATAGGCCAGAAGCAGACTCGCCCACCACCACCAGCGAACCTTTTCGCCGTAGATCACGGCAAGCGTGAATTTTCCTACCTGAGCATCGGCCTGCCGGTCTGCCCAGTGCACACCGATAATACAGACGAGTGCAGCAGCAACCACCGGTAGCAACTGAAGGTAGACCCGCAATGACGGCATACCATGCGCACAGGCGTAAGCCATGAGTGGCATGAGCAACCCCCCGAGTAGCGCATTCGTCAACTCACCCCAGCCGCGTCGTTCGAGTGCTATAGGCGGTACCGAATACAACCAGCCACCGAGTAAGCCAAGCACGAGGATCATCCCAGCGACCACGGGGATCGTCCCCGTTATAACCGCCCATACGCCAGAAAGGATGGTTAAGAGACTCACCACCAACGCCGCCTGTAGCGCCAATGCTCGATCCGCGAAACCAGCCGCAATCGCTCCGCTGCCACCAGACATACCGGTGTGACGAGCCAGCGCATCGGTATCGGCATCAGCGTATTCATCGGCGTAATGGGCAGCCAGATTCGCCAGCATCGTCAGCGCTAAACCAACCGCTTGCGGTTGCCAGGCCACTGGCCCATCAGCGGCGGCGATGACAACTCCTACCGCATACGCCAACACACCACTCGGTAGAATAAGCGGACGACTCATCAGCCATAAGCCGTAGAGTTTGGTCAGAGAGAAAGCCATCGCAAACAACCTCTGAAATGTTCCCAGACCATCAAAGAGTGAGAAGATAAAGACATTGTATCATCAGTGGCACCTCTAAATCGGCAGCGAGGAGTGAGGAGAGAAGTGCATTTCAACACGCGCTCGCCGAACACAGTCACCCATCATGTCGCGATCCATAGCAGAGGCTATACTGCTACCTGCGCAACAGAACCCTCTCAGCGAATCCTAACCCTCCCTTGAGCAAATCTTGAACTTCGTGCTCCATACTAATACAGGCAAACGTTTTCTTAACCGGAGAGGTGACACGATGCATCGAATGTTTTTCCTGCTGCTCCTGATTCTTGCTGCGTGTAGCCAGACACCCGCCCCAACACCGATGAGCGGGATGGATCACTCAACAATGAACATGCCTTCTGCTGATGTTCCGTATGATGCACTCTTCATCGATAGCATGATCGTCCACCACGAGGGCGCAGTAACAATGGCCCGTCAGGCTTTGCAAGAGAGTCAACGCCCTGAGATTCGGCAACTGGCAGAAGCAATCATTGCTACTCAGGAAGCAGAAATAACCAAGATGAAAGCCTGGCGGCAGATATGGTACCCAGATGTGCCCTCAACTGATGGTATGGGAATGGAGATGGGGCCGATGACGTTTGCTGAAGGCAATGCACCTTTTGACCAACGCTTTATCGAGGCCATGATCCCGCATCATGAGGGCGCTATTGCAATGGCACGTGATGCACTACAAAACGCCGAACATGCTGAAATAAAAGAATTAGCACGTGCTATCATTACAGCCCAAGAAGCCGAGATTAGCCAGATGCGAGAGTGGTTACGCACCTGGTTTAATCAGTAGCAATACACTGGCGAGAAGGTATTCCCGTTTCTTTGCCTGATTTCGCAGACTTCTGGCCCATATCTGGATAAGTGGGTAAAATCAGTGCAAGCGCAGCATCATACACTGGAGGGCAGACTCGGAACCTGCCCCACCGGTGTGGTGACGGGTATGATCGGCAAGTCATGCTATTCTGGCAGTAGCACGAACGACCAGGTATGAGGTAAAGGGGGCGTGGCTGCCAACAACTGGCGGAAAAGGATTTTTCAGATACACTTCTGGCGAGAAGCATAGCATATGACCGCACCGGTAATCTTAATTGTCGATGATGAGAAGCGCCTGCGTGACCTGGTGGAGCAGTACTTGACTCAGGCGGGCTTTCGTGTCTTCCAGGCTACCGATGGTGTGACCGCACTTACCCAGGCCCGAATACTACACCCTGACCTGATCATCCTCGATCTTATGCTGCCAGGGCTAGACGGTTTTGCGGTATGTCGTCACCTGCGCACCTTTTCTGATGCCTATATCTTGATGCTAACTGCCAGAGCAGAGGAGGCTGATCGGATCAGCGGATTAGAGATCGGCGCTGATGATTACCTCGTCAAGCCATTTTCGCCACGCGAACTGATTGCCCGAGTACGAACATTGTTGCGCCGACCACGGCACACGATGGACAAAGGTACGCCACGAATTATTACGGTTGGCCCTTTGTCCATCGATTGTGATGCGCATACCGTCACATTAGATGGCGAAGCGATCAATCTGACACCATTAGAGTATCGCCTCTTAACGGTATTGGCAACAGCACCCGGACGAGTCTTTTCGCGTGCTCAATTGCTTGACCACGTGTGGGGAAACGACTACTTTGGCGATGAACACGTTTTGGAAGTCCATATTGCAAATTTGCGAAAAAAGCTTGGCGACGATCCAGCACGACCGAGGTTTATCTTTACCGTGCGTAGTGTAGGATATCGATTTGGGGCGCGACCGTGAAGGACTGGCTAGTACGCGGCGGATTACGCCGCCGTTTATTATTTATGAATCTTTTAAGTATCGCTGCTGGGGCGATAGCACTGTTAACAATCACGATCATTTTTGCACCGGGCTTACATGATCGACTGATGATCGCCTGGTTAGGACCACACTGGACAGACGCGGCTGATGCGAACATGGTGGAAATGGAACGAGCAACGAATGAAATCTTTACATTGGCTATGCTTCAAGCCCTGACTATCAGCAGTGGAGCGGCCATGATCGTAGCCGTCGTTGTGAGTGTGGTCATATCACGACAAATCGTACAACCAATCGAGCATCTCTTGCAAACTACACACCGAATTGCCACCGGCCATTATAGTGAACGGGTACCACTGCTCGGCGATCACGAACTGAAACGACTGGCAAGCCAATTTAACGTGATGGCAGCCGCATTGGAGTGTGCGGAACAACGTCGAATAGCGCTGATCGGTGATGTTGCCCACGAGCTACGTACCCCACTGGCAACGATCGCTGGCTACATTGAAGGGATGCTCGATGGAGTGGTTGAGCCTGATGAAGCAACCTGGGCATTAGTGCTTGACGAAGTTTATCGCCTGCGCCGATTAACCAACGATTTGCAAGATTTATCGCGCCTCGAATCACACCAGATTGGATTGCACCTGGAACCGATAGCACCGATACACTTGATCGAGGCTGCATTAGCCCGCCTGAGACCACAATTTACTACGAAAGGTATTGCGCTTTCTGTACAGGTTTCTCCACATCTGCCACTGGTCTGGGCCGATCGTCATCGAATATTGCAGGTTTTGGTCAATTTGTTGGGAAATGCTCTGCAATATACACCAAACGGTGGACAGGTCATTATTAACGCCAATACCAATGGTGATGCTGTGCGTTTCTGCGTTCGGGATACCGGCATCGGCATCGCTGCCGAACATCTTCCGCATCTCTTCGAGCGCTTCTACCGCGTCGATCCTTCTCGCACACGAGCAACCGGCGGCAGCGGGATCGGTCTCACCATCTGCAAGGCGTTAGTAGAATTGCATAGTGGACACATCGGAGTCGCGAGTGACGGCCTAGGACAGGGCGCAACCTTCTGGTTTACCTTACCTTGCTGTAATCACTCATAGCGTACCAGCAATCTGCACTTCTGCATCGTAGTTGTGCATTGACCAGGGGCTGAACGTAAGCCTCTTTGACAACATTACACGCTAATTGACAAAACATTGCATCGAGCGTATACTTGATGTGAGATATTCACATAGAACCATTTTTCGTGCACAATTTCTCTTATGCTTATTGAATTCAGTGTCACCAACTATCGCTCATTCCGCGATCGCGTCACACTCAGTATGGAGGCGGCGGATATTGCGTCGCAACCGCCTTCGCTCGACGAGCAGAATGTCTTTCCCACGCATCGTGGACTGCGCCTGCTCACAAGTGCGGTCGTCTACGGCGCCAATGCCAGTGGGAAAAGTAATCTGGTTGCGGCGATCAATGTGATGCGCAAGCTTGTGTTGAACTCATCACGTGATCGCTGGACGAGCAGACTGATCGACATCGAGCCTTTTCGGTTGAGCACGACAACCGAAACCACGCCATCGATGTTTGAGATCGTCTTCCTGGTCGATGGAACGCAATACCGGTATGGGTTTGCGATTGATCGCCAGATCATCGTTGCAGAATGGTTGTACCGGCTGGGAAAAGCGCGCGAGGCGACGCTTTTTGTGCGTGACAGGCAGGCTATCAAGATCAATCCGCGCACATTCCGTGAGGGACGTGATCTCGAAGTTCGCACCCGACCCGACGCGCTTTTTCTCTCCGTGGTTGCGCAGTTCAACGGCGCTATCGCAAGGCGTCTGACGGAATGGTTCGCCGCTCTTGATGTCAATACCGGTGTGACAGATTGGGGCGATATGGCGTTTGCGCTTGCCAATTTTGATACCTCTCCATATCGCCAGACCATCGAGGCCTTCATTCAGCGCCTCGATACCGGCATCGAACACCTGGAACCGGAGCGTCTCCCTCTGACAGAAGACGAACTTGATAACATGTTGGGATTCTCAGTGCATATAAGGCCTGCATTTCTTGATGAACGTTTCCCCCTCGGTGCAACAG
>Ga0209691_1000634_pt1 | contig 23746 bp, 15 predicted proteins | sample YNPMSBMetaG_FD_187120 | JGI IMG/M metagenome (GOLD analysis project Ga0209691, IMG submission 187120) | Anoxygenic and chlorotrophic microbial mat microbial communities from Yellowstone National Park, USA - YNP MS-B MetaG (SPAdes) (version 2) ... | reverse complement strand
CACGATGGGTGGCTGCCCGGGCTTTGGTCACACGGAAAGTCCAGCGTGGCCGCTCCTCGGGATCCAGGACCTCACTGTGCACCTGTTCCAGATGCTGCAAAGCCGCCTGCCAGTGCTGCTGGGCCTCGGCCTCGGTACCGGTCAGCTCGGCCAGACGAACATAGCCGCTGCCCAGGGCATAATGTCCCGCGTTCTCCCAACCAGCCGGCGGATCGCCTCGGGCAGCCAAAGCCTCAACCAGGGTGCGGATCTCTTCCCGATCGGGGGTCACTCTGCTGCAGGCTTCTTGCAGACTTGCTACCAGCCGACCATACACCGACGCTTCATCCTCGGAGAGGGAGGGCAACCACCCCAGGTGCGCAGCGGTAAAGACCCCGACACCCAGCAGAAAAACCGGAATCTGCCAAAGCTGACCAAAACTCACTCGGTCCCCGTTCACCTGACTCCGCATGACGATTGTCCCGCCTGCCGCCATCGTCTGGCCACCTCTGCACCTGAACAAACCACCCTCCTACTACACCGTAACCCTTCCGTCGGCGTCAAGAGCAACCCACCGCCCCCCGCGTCAACCCGCATCATACAAAGGCTCCCTGTTTGGTCGGTTCTCCCCGTCCACGATCACTCCGCCACGATCAGTGAAAAGGTTTGTCGAACAATCCCCATAGGTTTCCTCCTCGCTTAGGAACGCGTGGTTGAAAAGTGAAGAGATACCCCAGCTTGAGACGAGGGAAAGGGATCCTGGCTCCGAAATGTCACCGTGGGATACCGATTGCTCAGGGGGGCTTTTCCAGGATTCTCTTCGGGTTATTTCGGGACCGCGATCACGCTCATTTCGGCTGCTGCCCCATCCTTCAATGTTTATTCCCCCGCATCAGCAGACCGGCCGGGGGCTTTCCCCCGGACTTTTCTGCATCATGCTGGATCAAGGCGTGCTTGTGAAGTTAAAACATAGACAATCGTGATCGTGGAACGCACCCGCGGGAATGTGCGTCCGAGTCCCGGGGTGAGGTTACAGTCCGGTGCAGGAGAGTTGTCTCTGGCAAGGGGGAGCCAGACAGTCGAGCACTCAAGCGGTCAGGCCAGGTCCCGGTCTTCAAACAGGAGCAGACCCACAATCAAGGCGATCGCCGTGTAGAGGAACGAGTAGCCCAGGACAGTCATGACATAGGTGGCGAAGCGTCCCAGGTCCAACGGTGCTTCGCGGATGATGGCCGGCCCCATGTTGAAAAACTCCAGAGCGGGCAGGAGCACATCGAACAACTGACCCAGAAAGGCCACTAACCCCGCACCCACTGCCGTCCCCGACGCCGATTCCGTCACTCGGACAATCACCGGTGCCAGATGACCCAAAAAGTACACCAGCAGACACAGTACGATATTGACGACGAAGCTCAAGCGGGTCGCCAAGGCGGCTGCGATGGCTACCAGGATCATGACCTTGCCAAATCCCAGCAACTGCCCCAAGGTGTGAGCAGCGACATCCGAGAACCACAAGCCTGCACCCCGTGCCACCGCTTTACCAGGCAACGAGGGCACCGGCGTTTCAAACAGCGGTACCACGCTACGCTGCGCTTGGAATGTCATCGGATCGACAACCTTGCTCAACGGCGCATACGGATCGACAGGATCGGGATCATTGTTGATCTGGTCGAATTCCCGCACCGCCCGCAACGCATACGTCAGGTTCCAACCGAGTAACAGCGACATCACCAGACACGCCAGCACAATTCCCACGTACTTGCCAATCAGGAACTGCCGTCGATTGACCGGCTTGCTCATCAGCGTCACCGCCGTCCGCCCTTCGATTTCTTCGCTGATCGACATACTCGCCGCCAAGACACCGAAGAGGATCGCTGCCAGCATCGCGATGTCAAAGCCGATCTGCTTCATCATTTTGTAGTCGTCGCCAAAGGTGAAATAGGGGATGCACACCGCCAGCCAGGTGATCAGGATTCCCCCTAAGGTGATCAACCAGAACATCGGCTGTCGGCATGCTTCCCGATACGCCGCGTAGGCCACCGCCCCACCCTTGGGCCACACCAGCACCACCCCATGCGGCAGGAACAGGAGCAGATCGATCAGCACTTGCACATGGAGTAACCCCCCGTAAATGTACCGCCCATTCCACGATAGGGTCCGCGAATCTGCGTTGTAACCCATATACACCGCCAAGGCCACACCGGCTGCCAGTAAACCCAAACCCACGGTCACCATCGTGGAGGGAGTGACCAACGCTCTCCGGAAACCCCGAGGATCGATGACATACAACCACGGCAACGCTGCCAGAAATTGCACCAGGGCCAGAAACAACCCAGCCAGAATGATACCGGGATCACTGAGCCAGTTCCCCATGCCACATTACCTCACCACCTGATCACTGGACTCTCCCCGTCGGGAACATCCCCCACCTTCATTCCGTCTGCGTAATCTCCTCGGGGATATGTTTTATACGCTGCTCCTCTTCGTGGCGTTCACCGGGCAAAGTTCCTCGCCTGCTTCCTTAGCCAACCGCGTGTTTCCCAAGCCAGGTGTGCTGCGGAAGCCCACCTTGCGAATTGTGAATTCTCCTCGTCCATTAGAATCCCACTCATTCATTTGAACCCCTCCCCCGTGTGATCACCCTGAGACTGCTACTGCTTCAGCGTACGAAAGCGTATCTCCATGCTCGCATCCAAGTCCGTGGAGGCAAAGAAACGTACGGAAAACTTCAATGTCATCGAAATGACTATGAAATTTGGATTATTGTTTGCATATTATCAGAGAAAATGCCATCTACGGGGCTTGTAAGACTTCGGGAAGTAAGTTATAATCCCTTTACTCTGGATAACAGTCTGAGGGCACCCCATCCGATGGTGCCCCCGCGGGCAGAAGACATACCTACTCCAGAGGTGGTTTATCTGAGAATGTGTGGCAGAGTGGTGGTGAGTCTGGCGTGGAGATGGGAGACCCGAGCCTTCCAGCAGAAGAGTAGCGAGCAGTGCGGGTAGGTACGCGTCCAGATGCCCTGCGATCCGCGTGGATTTCCCTACCGAGAAGATTTTCCCTTATAGGAGGCTACAGATGAATTCGCCCACGAATTCACCCCGTTGGCTGTGCCCGAAATGTGGCGAGTCTTATGTGGTACCCGCCTCAGCACAGAACAAATCCTGTCCCAGTTGCGGTTGCCCTCTGGTAGCCGTGTCCACAGAAGGTTCGGTCTCTCCGTCGTCCTCCTGGGGTTCAACAGGGGAAGGAACCTTGCGGCCCACCGGCTTTGCACCAGCTCAAGCGCAACGTCCCGTGCCTTCTCCTCCCTCTCCTCCGATTATGGGTCCTGTTCCGCTTTCGCCTGCCCGACCGGTACCCCCTCCACCGGGTCCCGCTTCCGTGCCTCCCCCTTCCGCCGCCATCTCGTCGTTCGCTTCCCCCGCTGGTGCGCCTCCACGTCCACCGGCTCGCCCAGCAGCTCCGAGGGCAGGCGGTTCACCCTTATCGCCTCCGTCTTCTCCGTCCGCTCCTCGACCCGGTTCTCGGCCTGCGCCGGCCCAACAGCCCACCCACCACCTCAAAGCTGCCGCCACACCGCCGTCGCGGGGCTCTTCTCCGGTGCTGATCGCCCTTCTGGTGGGCATTCCGCTGTTCCTGCTTCTTCTCGCAGGTTTGGGCGTCGGCGGATACTACTACTACACCAACGTCTGGAAGAAGCAAGATGATTCCGTGGCCCAGAGGTCCGACTCCTCAAAAACTCCTGGTTCCCAAGCTGAGACCGACTCCCCGTCGCCTACGGAATCCGGTGGTTCTCAGCTTCCCAGCACCCTACCAGTCGTAACGGATCCCAACCGGCCCTTGTCTTCCCAGGAAATCGCCACGGAACTGACCCGCAGCTCCGTGCTGATTGCCGTCAAAAGGGGCTTTCGAGAACTCTATCAGACAGGCTGCATCATTGACGCCTCCCACCGCCTGGTAGTCACCTCCAGCCATGCTTTCGACAAGGAGAATCCCTCCGAGGTGACGGTCTATTTCCCCATGTTCGAAAAAAACGGGGCAGTCGTTACCGACTTCCAACGATACAAGACTTCCTCTGCTCCTCGAACCAAGGGACGTGTGGTCTCCCGAGCCGAAGAGACCAACCTGGCTCTGTTGCAGCTCGATCAGCTTCCGCCCCAGGCGCTGGCGGTGGTTCTGCCTTCGCAACCGATCCAGCCGGAGCAGAAGGTGTACACCCTGCGCAACTCGGTTTCCAAACCTTCGAGGTTGTGGCAGGTGACGGAAGACACAGTCCTGTCCAAAAGGAGCGGGAGTGATCTCTTCGATGATCTGGAAGATTTGCTCGATGCTACCATAGAACTCTTGCGCTTGGAGGCATTCGGGTTGGACGACGACCTGGCCAAAGACATGAAGACCGAAGAACTCAAGGAAATGAAGGAAAAGGAACGCCAGGTGCTTCGGAATCTGAATAAGTTGTTCGGGGACGATGATGCCGTTACATCCAACCCCAAGGTGTTCCCCACGAGTACCAACAGCAGTGGCGATGTCAACGGTGGACCCGTGGTCAATCAACGGGCGGAACTGGTCGGAATCATGGTGCAACGCCACACGAAGGACCGCCGGATCTGCTTCAACATCCCGGTTTCTGAAATCGAGAATCTGGTCAAACATTACTTCGCCCAGAGGAACACCGCCTGGCACCCCCGAAGGGGTCGAGAGGTACTTGTCAGAGAAGCGTTCCAGCTATTGCTCCGGGCGGTGGAACAAGGGGAAAAGACGGACCAGATCGCCGCGGTGCGGCAGTTGGCCGAACTGGGTCCCCAGGCTCAATCGGCTCTTCCCACTCTGTTGCGAGTTCTACCGAACGCCGATCCCGCGGTGCAACAGGAAATCGAGCAGACCTTGTACCGCTTGGGTGCCCCCACGCCGGACCTGTCGAAAACCCTGGTGGATGCCCTGTTTTCCTCGTCTCCGGTCCTTCGGAACTATGCGGCCCGGATGTTCGCGGAGGGTACGCCTCCTTTGCCCGCTGTCGAAATCCCGAACCTGATCGCACGCTTTTCAACCCTGCCTGCAGACATCCAACGCCTGCTCATCACCGCGATCCTCAAGACGGACGAAACCCAATACATTCGTCTGCTCGAATTGGCGGAGGTCACCCAAGGACCGGTGCAGGCGGAGGTGCTGGCCAAGCTCTATGCTTTGCCGCCCCCCGATGCCTCGTGCACACCCTATCTCGTCAAGTACCTGCAATCCCGCTCGGCAGATTTGCGCAACTATGCGATCCGCATGTTCGCCAACAACACCCCTCCATTACCGCGGGAGTATGTCTCCCAAGTCGTGGATCTGTTGAAAGTAGCCCAGGGAGAAACGCGGCGGGACCTGTTCAAAATCCTCAGACATATCGGGCCGGCCGGGCGGAGTATCGCGCTGGGTGAAGTTCTGGATGCTTTAGTAGATAGCGACGTGGAAATCGCGCAGATGGCTACGGCGCTTCTGGAAATCTACGGCCAGGCTCATCCAGAGGATAAGCCTCTGCTGCGTGAGAAGCTGCGGCACAGATATCCGGAGGTACGCCAGAAAGCCCTGACCCTTCTGCTGCCCCTCTGTAGTGACCAGGAAACCGCCCAGATCTGGACCGAATTGCTCAAAGACTCGAATTTGCAAATCCGCCGCCAGGCCGTGCAAAACGCCCTGCAGCATCCGCTCCTTCAGTCCCAACTGAATCAGATCATCGCATCCTTGCTCTCGGACACGGATGTGGAAATCCGCAAACTGGCCGTGCATCACTTGCGGCAGTCTCTCCCCCTCGCGCGGAGCCTGCTCACCGAGCTGTTGGCGAACTATCAAGGGAAGATCGAAAAAGATCCGCAACTGGCTCAGGAAATCTCCTATATCCTGGCCACAGTCGTACCGCCCGAGACGCAGTATTTGACTTTGTTGCGAGAACTGCTTCGTCATCCCTATGCTTCCACGCGTCGTGAGGCAGCCCTCCGCTTGAAGGAGATGAAGACAAATGCCTTCGAGGCTGTCCCGGATTTGGTCGAATGCTTCCAGAAAGATTCAGATCCAAGCGTTCGTGCCGCTGCTGTGCATGCCTTGACCGCGATCGGCCCCCCGACGCAGGTGGTCAACCAGCTCATTCCTTTATTCGACCAGTTGCTGACCAACTTCCCTCGCGAAACCGCCTTGAGCACCGCTCCGAACGCTCCCGATGCCAAGCGGTCGCCCGAGGAGGAGCTGGCCTTGGCGGTCATCGAGGCCTTGGCCTCATTTGGGGTACGCGGACGCAACACCCTCGAGCTCCAGATGCGCAACACCAGGCTCAGCGATGCTGTGCGGGAGTTGATCTGTGTCCAGCTGGCCAGCGCAAAGGACCTGACCGATGACAATATTCTCCTGATCATAGAGTTTGCGGAGCACAACGCGAAAGTGCGACCCGTTCTCACGGAAATGCTCGTCAAAAATCCCAAAGCTGCCCTAATCGACGAGCTCCTGCTCCTCACCTCAGCCTGGAAACCGCCCAGCCGGGCGGGTGGGAAGCGGGATGTTCCCTACCCTGTGGATTATCGCTGCTGGGCGATCCAGACCCTCGGCAACCTGAACCTGAGAGATTTGAGCCCCACCCAGCGGGAGAAAGTGCTCAGGCGTCTGAACTATCTGGCCAAAGATGACTCAAACCCGCAAATCAATTCCACCGCCCAAATCGCCCTCAAACGCATCAATCAATCATCCCGTTGAGTCTTCGGGCCATAGCCTCTGCTTTCACTTCACTCCTCTCATCAGGTCTGCTGCCACTCCTTCCCTCCCCAGTAATGGCGGCAGCCTGAGTGCTTTTCCTCCCACGCATAGCAGGGATGGGACGTCTGAGCCGGCTCCACCTCGCAACATTATCCCCTCCAATACCCACCCCGCTCCCACTACCCCCGTTCCTGTCCGGGTGCTGGGGGCTGTTTTACCTCATGCAAAAATAAAAAAAGCTTGACGAACTTCACACATGGGATTATCTTGGAATTTTGACGAAGAGATACGCGCTCTTTGTCTTCGTGAGCCAAGGACTCGTGGTTCACGCGATATCCATGCACATCCATTTTTTATGGGAGGTTTGTCATGAGAGGATTCGTTTCCCGTTGTGGGCGGCGTGGTTTCACGCTCATTGAACTACTCGTAGTTATCGCCATCATCGCCATCCTGATCGGCCTGCTTCTGCCTGCGGTGCAAAAGGTGCGCGAAGCAGCAGCCCGGGCTGACTGCTCCAACCGCCTCAAACAGATTACCCTGGCCACCATCAACGCTGCTGACACCCACGAAGGAAAACTCCCTCCCTCAATCGGTCTGTACCCCCGCAACGCTCAGGCGAACTACAACTCCAACGGTGGCCTTTATCTGCACATTCTTCCTTTTATCGAAGAACAGATGATGTTTGATCAGACGCGGATCGAGACGGACAACCCTCCAAGAGGTGATGGTCGCAATGGGAGTTTCATCACCTACTCGCAGTGGGTGTATTTACCGGATCGTGGTCGGACCAAGAAGCTGCTGTGCCCGGCGGAATACACCGACCCTCAGGACAACTGGGCCCGTTCCAGCTATGGAGTCAACGGTCAGGTGTTCCGTCATGTGTATCCCGGTTGGGGTTTAGGCTACACCCGCTACCCGGCTGCCATCACCGACGGTACCTCCAACACCATCTTCTTCAGTGAGAAATTGGCCCGTTGCAATTCAGGAAGATACCCCGAGAATTATTGGCCGGACTGGGGACCGGTGTTTTCCTCCCCAGACTTGGGCGGCACGCCGACGGGAGCAGCCTCGGCCCCGCAGATTCAGCCGCCAACCTCCAATGGAATAGGGATCTGCGATGGCGGTCGGGCCAGTTCGCCGCATGTTGGGGGGATCCAGACGGCGTTGGGGGATGGGAGTGTGCGGTTTGTGTCGCAGCGGGTTTCCGGCTTGACTTGGTGGGCAGCTCTGACTCCCAACCAAGGTGACCAACTCGGCAACGACTGGTAATCTAATCCACTGGTGCGAACCGAATACGCTTTTTTGAAGGGGAGGGAAGCCGTGGTGCTACCCTCCCTTTTTGCACCAAACCTATGGAAAAGGCCAAACCAGGGACAGGCCAGACGGCCCAGACCTTATTTATCTGACTTATTCTGCTGGTGGACCTCAGTGTTGAGTGACTAGGTCGAGTCGCCGCTCCGCTTGGGTTGGTTTACCCGAGAAGCCGATTCGTCCGTTTTCTTTCCTTAGTCGCAATAGGATCAAGGGGAGTAAGCCTATGAAATTGGACACCTTACCCTCCATGTGTCGGGGGCTAGTAGGGGCTGCTTTGTTGACCTTTAGCATTCTGGCCTGTTCGCCACCCACGGGTTCGGTGAGTGGCAAGGTGACCTACAAGGGTCAGCCGCTCAAAGGTGGCTACGTCGCCTTCATTAACTCGAGCGGTGGCCAGACATTTTCTGCTCCGATCCAGGAAGACGGCAGCTATCAGATTCCCAAGATCACCGGCGGGAGTTACAAAGTCACGGTGGAAACGGAATCCCTTAAGCCGCAGGGGGAAACGAAAGGGGTGCCGTTCAAAGGGGTGTCCAAGGAAGGTCCACCGAAGGAGTACTTGCCTCCGAAATTGAATCTTCCTGGCAATCCGGCGGATTACGGGTATAAAATGGCAACACCGGGAGGTCAACTGGACCGATATGTGCCAATTCCCCGCAAGTACGCGGACCCGGAGCAATCCGGTTTGAAGTTTGATTTTCGCGGCGGCAACCAGACCTATGACATCAATCTCAGCGATTGATCTGTTATAAACGTCCGCCGCCCCCCATTCGGCAGGGTAAGGCATGGCTCCTCCGGATGAATCGTGCGCGAACCAGGTGGGCACCTCGGCATCAGCTGGGTCGGAAAGGATCGTGGCTGCAGAAGACATGCCGACCCCGTCTGCCCCTTCCTCCTCAGCCTCGTGTGTCCCGGTCTCGAATTCCCGCGAGAACAAGATAGCAAGCTCCTCCCCGTTATCCTGTGAGGCTACGCCAGGAGTGGGGCCGTGCCGGCGGCGGACCCGAGGGTGGCAGCGGGTGCTGATTGCAGCACTCCTGTTGGCCGGTCTGGCTGGCGGTGGTTGGGCCGTATGGGATGAATGGCAATTCCGTACTAGATTCGCTCAGGCCCGCCAAGAAGCCGAACGGGGACATACTCAGGCTGCTATCCGGGCTTTGGACTGGTGTGTCCAGCGTCGGCCGGATCAGCGGGAAGTGCTGCTGTTGAGCGCTCAGATTGCCCGTCGCAGCGGTCACCTGGAAAGTGCCGAGACGCTCCTGGATCACTATTGGCAACTTTACGGAGATGAAGAACCGCTGGTGCTCGAACGCTTACTCTTGCAAGCGGCACGGGGAGAGGTGGATGCCGTTGCCCCTCGGTTGCGAGAGCGATTGCAACACCAGGATGCCAACAGCCGCCAGATCAAAGAGGCGTGGATCAGCGGCTTGCTGGCCCGCTTCCGCTGGGGTGAGGCGGGACAGTACCTGACCGATTGGCTAGCCGAAAGCCCGGAAGACCCCTGGGCGTTGTATCTGTTTGCCCGCCTGCAGGAACAGCGGGATGACCTCGAAGGCGCCAAGGAATACTACCGCCGATTGGTGGAACTCGACCCGGAGCATGATGAAGCCCGCCAACGCCTGGCCCAACTCTTGGTGCAAACCCGTCATGGTGAAGAGGCGGAGCCACATGTCCGCGTCCTGCTCACCCGTTGGCAACCTCCGCCGCGGGAACTGCAAGTACTCTGGGCCAAAACCCTGATATTGCTCGGTCGCCTCGACGAAGCGCAAGCGACTCTCGATGCCGTGTTGACGGAGCATCCCCACTATCCCCCGGCCTTGGCCGAACGGGGCAAAGTCGCCCTGTTCCAAGAACAGCCCCAGGAAGCTATCCGCTACCTGGCCGAGGCGGTCCGCTTGGACCCTGGCGATCTGGCCATCCGGCATCAGTACGCCACAGTTCTCTCCCAACATGGTCGAGAAACGGAAGCCGCGGAACAACGGAAGATGATCCAGCAACTGGAAGCGGACGGAGAACGAATCAAAGCGTTGATCGAAGGACCGCTGCAAAGGGAACCAAACAATGCGGCGATCCACCACGAGATCGGCATGATCGCCTTGCGTGCCGGTCAGATCACGGAAGCCCTGCGCTGGTTCCACTCCGCCTTGCGGATCGACCCCCAGCATACGCCCACCCATCGCGTTCTCATGGTCTATTACGAGGAGACCGGCCAACCAGCGTTGGCGGCTCGACATCGTGCCCTGGCCCGACAAGGTCCGGAGGGTGGACGATGACCCAGGAACAAACCCGCACAAACGAATCACCTGCCCCGGGTGAAACCCCGGACATCTCCAAAGACTCCCCACCAGGCGGCACAGCGATCCTCGCCCCAGAAAGCAGTTCTCCGCAGAGACTGCCGACCGAGCCGGTTCCTGCCGGTCACGCCCCTCCGTCTCGGAACCACTGGAAACGCAGGATCCTCCGTTGGGCTGTGTTGCTCGGGGTGGTAACGGTAAGCGCGGTGCAAGCGGGAGCAGCTTGGCAGTATTATCAGGCCCGCAAGGAACTAGCAGCCTGGCGACCGGGACAGGCCCGACAATCCCTGGACTTTTGCCGGCAACTGTGGCCCTGGTCCCGCCTGAGTGCTACCCATCTGCTTTACGCCCAGGCTTTACGCCAGTTAGAAGACTATGACACGGCTCGGTATCATCTGCATACTGCCCAACGTCTGCGTGGAGGTGCCGATAACCTGACCGCCTTGCATTGGGCCCTGCTCGAAGCCAGTGCCGGCAACGTCTTGGAGACGGAAGAATATCTGCAAAAGCAAGCAGACCGCCTGCCTGAGATGCGACCGCTAATCTGGGAAGCCTTGGTCGTCGGTTATCTCCGGCTCTCCCGCCTGCCCGACGCCATGAGTGTGCTCAACCACTGGCTCAAAAAGGAGCCGGACCACATTCGGGCCTTGGAACTGCGTGGGCAAACGTACATTGCGGGTCAAGGTGTCAGCCGGGGAGTAGAAGATTACAAACGGGTCTTGCAACTGGCTCCGGACCGGGAACTGACACGCTGGAAACTGGCGGAAGCCCTCATCGCCCTGAGTGCCTATCAGGAAGCTGCGGAACATCTGGAAATCCTGCGCCAGAAATGGCACAACGACCCAACGTTGTACGCCCACCTGGCCCGCTGCTACAACATGCTGGGTCAGCAGGAACTAGCCGAACAACTCCTCCAGGTCGCCCTGACGCAAGACCCGCATCACCCTCTCTGCTTACGGACGCAAGCTCAGATCGCTCTGAGTCGGCAGCAGGGACCTGACCTGGCCCGGGCGGTGTCGGACTTACGGGAAGTCGTTCGCCAACGTCCCACCGATTATCTGGCGCAACAGTTGCTCTTCCAGGCCCTGCAGCAAATGGGAGAGACCGAGGCCGCTCGCCAGCAACTGGCCGTAGTGGAATCCTTGCGTGAACGCCAGGCCCGTCTGAGCGAATTACAGACACGCCTCTTGCCGGAACAGCCCCTCAACCCTGCTTTGCATTACGAAATGGCTATGCTGCTGCTGCAAAATGGACAGGAAGGCGCGGCGGAGAACTGGCTCAAGTCGGCCCTGAGTCTGGACCCTCAGTTCCTCAAGGCTCATGCCGCGTTGGTGCAACTCTACGAGCGCCGCGGCGACGCAAGCCGGGCTGCCTTCCACCGGGCCTTCCTGCAAGCGCCATCCAACGTACCCTAAGCACCGGAAAAAGTCAGAATCCGGTCGTGTTCCCACCTGAGGCGGACTTGCTTCCAGCAAGGCCCCTTCCGCCATCCGAGTTTCCCTTCTTCCGCCTTCCCCATACCGGCTTTTCCGATTGCTATCCCTCCACGGCAGGGAATAAAGGTGAATGCGAGATCATACATCTCCTGGATTGTCCAATGGAAGGGGACCTCAGCGATCTAGGCAGATCTGGGCCGAACCGATGCCAGGATCCAGGCGTCCGGCCTTCCAGCGCCAGGGGTGGTATTTGGCCTCACCGATCTGGTCCGACCTGACGCCAGATCCAGAGGGGCTGTTGATTGTGGGGGTGGCTGTAATTGCCGACGATCAGGTCGAGATGGCCCTGACCGGTCAGATCCGCGAGACAACAACTGACTGCGTCGCAGTCGCTCTGGAGCAGCACATGTCGTTCAAACTGACCCGGGGCGGTCTGGCGGAACAGGACGACGGCATCGGCCTGTTTCTGCTGCCGGTCGCGGAACTTGTCTGCAGGCAGGAAGCTGACGGCGAGGATGTCGGGGAGCGGACCTCCACAGATCGGACCGGCCACGGCATGATGCACTCCATACATATTCGCGATGCGGTGGTAACGGAAGCGGAGATCGCCGAGGTTTTCCAGCCAGCCGAGCCCGTGATATGGCTTCCAGAGATAGGGTTCGTCCAGGATGTCGCCATTGGTGTAGAGAATGTCCAGCCGGCCATCACCGTTGAGGTCCACTAATTCGATGCCACTGCTGCCCCAGCCGGGGTGGGGAGCGGAGTAGAGGGTTTTTTTACGGAACTGTCCGTTTCCCTCATTGAGAAAGGCAACAATAGTTTCGTGTTCCTGAGCGAAGACAGTGACGAAGTCGGGGCGACCGTCACCATCCAGATCAGCGATGGGTACATGGATGGCTCCGGTGCGACGATCGAGCTGCCGGGGAACGAAGCGGGGCTGACTCCAATCGCTCGTGTGGTTCTCAAGCAGAAGCACTTCACCGACTTCATGGAGGCCGAAAACGGCGACGATAAGATCGAGGCGGTCCGATTGACGGAACGGAGCAGCCCGGACATCGGCGACACGCCCCACGTTTTCCAGAAGGGTGTAAGGCTGGAAGGTGCCATCGGCTTGTCCCCGCAGCCAGACGACGCGGCCGCAACGATGATCGGTTGGGGGGAAACTACCGAGATCAGCAACCAGCAGGTCGAGGATCTGATCGCCGTCGAGATCGATAACGGTGGCTCGCGCGGGGTTACGAACGGTGGCTAGCAATTGCCAAGGGGATTGAGGTTCGGAGGGGCGATAGAGCAGGATGCGTCCCCCCTGCATGTCACAGACCAGCAACTCGGTGGGGGCAGCAGCCCGTTGCTCTGGCGTCGAAGGTCCGCGAGGCAGCTTCACCGCCTGTACATGCGAAATCATCGCTCGCCCACCTTCCACACGAGGTATCAGCAGACGTTCCCACCGGATCGGCAGTGGCTCACGAGCATAGGTCACGGCCAAGGGGGGCAATTGCTCCGGTGCCCGCTCCTGATAGTAGCGGATCACATCGGCCATCCGCGGCGGAGTGATCGCTAAGCCCGAACGCTCAAAAAAGCCGTAAGCCCGCTCTACCTCCATCCGCCAATGTTCCCGGGGAAAAGTGTCCGGCGGGGGATACGCATGACAGGTCACACCACAGAATTGCTGGATGCGCTGCTCCAGGTCCGCGGGTGGATCACTCGAAGAGGCCGTCGGGACCGGCGAAGAGGGCGAAGGCGGTGGTTCGGTAGAACCTTGGCATCCCGCCAGCAAAAGGAGCATGACGAGTACCCGACAGGTTCCAGGGGAATGATAGTGGTCCATGGGATGGCTCCTACGAGGGCTACCAGCAAAAATGACCCCAGGATAAATTTCGTTGGTTCTACGGCAGCAACTTCTGGTAATGTTCCGCCAGGCGCAGGCCAGAATAATCCGGGCCGTGGGCTCCACCCTCATGATAACCGCGGACAGCTTCGGAGAAAACACGTCGGGCCAGAGGGAACTCTCCGCTTTCCAGGGCAAGCAGGGCACTGAGTAAGGCGAAGTCGCCGCCGGCGATGCGCAGGGTGAGGGAACGTTCGTAAGTTTGAGTCAGGCGGGTGGTTTTCCAATGTCCGAGCCAGCGGAAGGCAGGCAAACCGCTTAGCGGAGCCGCCAGACCCACTTCACTCCCCACCGCCTGAGCCCAAGCTATGGGCAGGGACGCCGGAAACAAACGTTCCCCCTCTTCCTGCACGAAGCGGCGGATGCTCTCAATGGTCTGCTGTGCCTGTCGGTAATGTCCTGCCGCTGCCGCTGTGACCAGATCGAACCAGAGGTACGCCGGCAACTGATAAGTTCGTGGGGGAGACGGTTGCCGGGATGCCATGGCCAGGGGCACCTCATAAAGGCCCAACGACAAAGGTTGCCGACGCAGTTCGTCCCGGTCCAGCAAAATGCGGGCTTCGGCGACACGCCCGGTTTGCACCAGCAACTCCAGCAGGAAGACCACGCCTTCCGGTCCGTACAGTTCGGCGGAGGAGCTTTGCAGAATCTCCAAGGCGGTTTCGTACAACCCCAACTGAGCGGCCAGACGCGCACGGGCCAAAGGCTGACCAGCCAGTCCGCTGCTGCGCAGGACGAAGCGGTTCTCATTGTCTCGAAGTTGTCGCTCAATCTGAGCTGCCAGTTCCTGCCACTGGGCACAGCGCTGCTGATACGTGGAAACGGTTTCTCCGGCGAGCGGCCCTGCTCGCTTGTGCAGATGCAGCACCTTCTGGGCATGATCCCAGGCGATGTCCCAGGCGGATAGCTCCAGCAAGGAAAAGATGAGGGCTTCCTGAGCGGCCAGCAGTTCGGACTGATGGCGGACGGCTTGCACCAGGGCAGCGCGGTACTGAACCTGCCGCAATTGCTGTAACGGCGGAAAAGGGGAAGCACTTTCCCAGGGATGCCGCTGCAGGAGATCGATAGCACGGCCAGCCAGAAGCCAGGCCAGGGCGTCAGCGGGGTCGCCTTCCAGACCCTTCCGAGCGGCCCGCAAGGCCAACAGGGCGGCACGAGGATCGGTTGCCTCTGCCGGCATCAATTCCTGCAACCGCAGATAAACACTAGCGGCGTCAGCTTGCCAGGAACCCTTACGACCCTCTTGCCACCTCCAGCGCCACCAGGGTTGCGGCAGAGGTAGCGACATGGGACCATCACCACTTGGTTGCAACTGCGGATCCTGCCAATCCCGTCGCAGCAAACTCAGCCAGTCCTCGGCACGGGCGGGGGCTCGGAGCAAGAGCAGAGCGTTCCCCGCAACCTGAATAGGCCGCCACTGGTCGCCAGAGCGATACACATGCTCCAAAGCCGCACTCCAGCGACCGCGATCGGGATCGTAGAGCACTGCCGCCATACCTGCCCAGAGCGCTGTCCGCTCCGCGGCGTCGGGTGGAGTTGGCACAGGTATGAGGCCGAGCTGGCCCGCCCCTTGGCGCACCCACGTCGCGCGATCCGCGAAGAGGGTCAGGCGCGAATCATAACTGCTGCGTACATCCGGTGCGAACCAGGCCAGATAATGCGCGACATCTGGGTGGGTCGTGAATACGGGAGGGGCGTCGGGGTGGCTGGCATACCACTGGTGCACCGCTTCCGCCAGGTAGCGTAAGCTCGGATGCTCATAAATCCGCCAACTCAGGTCCTCGCGATCTCCCAGCCAACGCCCTAGAGCTCCGCCGGGAATTAGCAGGACCACGCCGGTCAGTCCTGCCCAGGCCGTCAGCCAGAACGGGCCGCGGGCAGACTGCCAGGCCACGAGGAGCCGACCCAGGTACTGGGCAATCAGGGGAATGGCCGCCACCGTCCAGAGAGGCACCAGGCGGGCCTGCCACACAGCCAGAGGACATAGCAGCAATCCTAGCCATAAGGTGACGCTCCATTGTCGGCGGCGGAATGTGGAAATCACTGCCAGAAGCCACAACATCAGCAACAGGAGCAATGCCAGGCCGGACCAGGGAATATCCCCTCGGCTGAGCATCCAGCCGGACCAAGGTGTGGCGAACACCCCCGCCAGACGGGGATCACGCGGCCAACCGTACCACCAAACGGCCGGCGATAGTTCCACCGGCCAGGTCCAGGCATGCCAGTGATGAGGACTGCACAGACTGGCGATCCCAGTCGCGGCCAATACTCCCCAGGGTCGTTTCCCCTCTCCCGCGGGTCGTGGACATATCACTTCCAACAGCAAGGCCAAGGGAGCCAGGAAAAACCAACCATCCAGATTCACCCACACCGCCGTCAGCAGGGGAATGCCCCACAGCCAACGGCCCGATCGCTGACAGCACCAGAGCACCGCTGCCAGACCCAACAGGGACAGAAGCATCGGTTGCAGGAGCAGCCGAGGACTCATGGTCACAACGGCGAGCAGAGTCAGGGCCGCCGTCAGCCATGCCCCCGCCCAACGCCGGCTGATCTGCCACAAGAGCAGAGCCAGCAGGGTGACCAGCCCCGCTTTTATGGCCATCACCGTTGTTTCCCCTCCTCGCTCCCACAGAGTGTACAATCCCCAGTCGTAAAGCCAGGCATGGTTGGCCCAGTAACGCCCCTCCGTGTCCTGACCGAAAGGGTCCGTGCCGAAGCGATACTGACCCTGAGCCAGGAGGCGACCTGTCGCTCGATGCAACCACACATCCGAGTTGCGAGCTGTAAATGATGCGCTCGCGCCGGCCACCACCATCATCAGCATCAGCAGCAAGCGCTCCGAGATGCGTGGTTCCGATCGCATCGAACCTGCGGCGGCAGGTGTTACCGGCCGATTTTCCACTTCCGTTGCCATAACCATCGCCTCAGCGTAACTCTCGTGTTCTCGTAGGTGATGTTGAGTGATGTTTTGTTCGCTGATGCCCCGTCCGTAGTCGACCGAGTCTGGTTGTGTGGAAACGATGTCGCTTCCCGTTTATCGGAACGGTGCCGCTTCCCAGGCAGTAGCCAAAGCACCTGCACCTCTCCTCAGAGCCACCGTCAACCATCAGGCACGGATCACGGTGGTGACTTACGGCGTCCAATCGAGGTCGGGAGTCAACTCGGCGCAGAATTCGGCGAGGAGTCGGGATGCTTGGATCAGGTCCATCCGATGGACGACTTCCACGGGGCTATGCATGTAGCGATTGGGAATACCGATGAGGCCACAAGCCACCCCGTGTCGGCTGATCTGGATCGCGTTGGCATCTGTGCCCGTCGCACGAGGAACACCCCGCACCTGAATGGTCAGCTCCAGGCGTTGGGCTGTGGCTTCCAGACGTTCGAAGACCCGGGGATTGATGTTGGGCCCCCGAAAGACCACCGGTCCGCCACCACAACGGATTTCCCCTTGGGTTTTGCGGTCATTGCCGGGAGTGTCCGTGGCATGACAAACATCCACCGCGATCCCGACCGTCGGTTGCACGGTGTAGGCAGCCGTCGTCGCCCCCCGCAGGCCGATCTCCTCCGCCACAGTCGAGACGGCGTAAACGTCCACCTGCAGGGGACGATTCCGGAGCAGTCGGAGCGTTTCCAGGCAGACCCACAGGCCGACTTTGTCATCCATCCCAGGGCCAGCCAGTAGATCGTTGCGCAGCGGATACCAGTTCAAGGCGAACGTCACCGGATCCCCGATGCGGACCCACTCTTCCGCCTCCGCCCGGTTCCGTGCTCCGATGTCCAGCCAGATGTCGGGGAAGTCCGGGACTTTGTTCTTTTCGTCGGGCTTGAGCAGATGGACCGCCCGTCGCGCGACCACACCGCGGATCGGTCCTTGTCGTGTCCAGACCGTCAAGGATTGTCCCAACAGGATTTGCATATCCCAACCGCCGATCGGCTGGACGTACAGAAAACCTTCATTGTCAATATGCTGAACCATCAGGCCGATCTGGTCGCAGTGACCGGCCAGCATCACGCGCACTGCTCGGTCTGGCCGCCCCTGAGCATACCGGATGGCATAAACATTACCGTGGACATCCGTGCGTACCTCATCGGCAAAACCACGGGCATACTCCCGCACAACTTCCTGGATGGGTTGTTCAAAACCGGATGGACTGGGAGTTTGCAACAACCGATGAAAAAACTCTTCCGCCTGCGGCTCCATGATCCCTCCCATGACTGGTGCTGTTCTGGAGTGGTCAGGAACGAATCCCAGGCCGGACCGCCGTGGGAACTCGTCCCTGGATGTCTGATGTTATGCTAGCATTCCATTTCCAGCGCGGGATGAGCAGTCCCAAAATTCATGGCTGTTGTTCCCCGGGTTCTCTACTCCACCTCGAGCCTGGGTGAGGGCGGCTCCTTGCTCACTCCGCTTTCCCCCAACTCAGGCCATCGCCTTGCACCTTGCATAAGAAAAGCCGGCCTCTTTCCTCTTTTGTGGCAACCGAAGACGGAAGACCAGGCAAGCAGCACCGGGGGGAAGGGCTCACGCTTGGGGGCTGGTATGGATTGTGGCCGCGTCCTCGGTAGGACCGCGATAATAAACGCGACGAACTGAAGTGGAGTGGGAGGAGACGAGTGTATGAGCGAGGCGATGGGCATTGCCGTGGTGGGATGCGGGACCGTTGGAGGGGGCGTCGTCGAAGCATTGCTGCGACATCGGGATCGTCTGGCCCAGCGTGCGGGCCGACCCCTGCAGCTGCGGCACATCGTCGTGCGGGACCGGCACAAGCCCCGCGAGCCGTTTGTGCCCCGCGAGTTGCTCACGGACAATTTCGCCTCAGTGCTCCAGGATGCAGCGGTCCAAGTGGTGGTAGAGCTGATCGGCGGGACGACAGTGGCCCGGGATGTCGTTCTGTCCGCTCTGGCAGCGGGCAAACATGTGGTCACAGCCAACAAGGCCCTCCTTGCCGAAGCCGGACCGGACATCTTTGAAGCGGCCCGACGCGCGGAACGCACCATCTGTTTCGAGGCTGCCGTGGCCGGAGGAATCCCCATCATCCGTGCCTTAGGAGAAAGCCTGGCAGCCAATCAGATCACCGCCATCCAGGGAATTCTCAACGGAACCAGCAATTACATTCTCACGGCCATGGCCGAACGGAGCCTGGCCTATACGCAGGCTCTGCAGGAGGCTCAGGCACACGGTTACGCCGAGGCCGACCCCACCCTCGATGTCGATGGCTCCGACGCCGCCCACAAACTGGCCATCCTCGCCCAGATCGCCTTCGGCGTCATCGCACGTCCTCAGGATATTACCCGCCAGGGCATCGATCGGCTGCACCCCATGGACATTCGCTTTGCCCAGGAACTGGGTTATACGATCAAGCTCCTGGCCGAAGCCTGGACCCGCAGCGACCCCCAGCACCCCGAGGCACCGCGCGGCGTGGCCCTCCACGTCGCTCCCGTCCTGCTCCGTCAAACCGACCTGTTGGCCCAGGTTCGGGGAGCCTACAACGCCATCGCGGTCTATGGCGACATCGTGGGAGAAACCCTTTATCAAGGACCAGGGGCCGGTCGGGGCCCGACCACCAGTTCCGTGCTCGCCGATCTGATCGACCTGGCAGTGGGTCGTGCCCAACGCACCTTCGCTGCTGCCCGGCTTTGGTCGCGTGCTGACCGCGGCTTTGTCCTCGATCCTGCAGAACAAGTCCAAAGCCGCTTCTACCTCCGCCTCCTCGTCGCCGACAAACCCGGCGTCCTCGCCGACATTGCCCGCATCCTCGCCCAACACACCATCAGCATCTCCAGTGTCGTGCAGCACGAAGCTCCCGAAGGGGATGACGAACCGGTTCCCCTGGTCATCGTCACCCATTATGCTTCCACGGGTCACTTCCTTGCCGCTGTCGAACAGATCAACCATCTCCCCACCGTCGCTACCCCGGCTGTCTTTTATACCATGGGGGATTGATCCTCGGTCCTCACATCGGGAACTGATCCTCACAGGGGAGCCGCTTCCCCGCTCTGACACCTCCTGCCCCCTAGGCTGCTGACCTTGTTGTGTCCTCCTCAAATTGCTTACAATTTCACCGTATCCCGGCTCAAACATGTACCAGGCTTATGGTTTCCTCCCAGCCGGACCGTCTTTTCCTGGGAGTGCCATTACCCCTGAATAAAACGGTATTGTGGAAGTGTCATCACTTCCTGGGCCAGACGTTGACGGTCCGATGCAGTATCCGACGATGGTTCGGACAAGCTGCATCCCGTTGCCAAGGTCAACCTCCCCCATCAACCCTACGCCCACCGGACGGAGAGACGGCTACCGATCCTGAGGACCCACAGACATGAATCGATCTGCTGACCTGAACCGCAGCGCCAAAACTCCTACTTCCATCAACCCTGCCCCCGAGACCGAGGAGCAGTGGAGTTATGAGGAACTGCAAGAGCAAGCGGAAGAGATTCGTCAGCGCATCCGTCGCTTTTGCGAGTCGCTGGGCCACTTTTTCGTGCACAAGCAGGAAATCATCGAATTGATGTGCGTGGCAGCCATCGCTCAGGAACCGCTGCTGCTCATCGGTCCTCCGGGCACGGCCAAGTCCGACCTGGTGATCAAATTCAAGGACGCTTTAGGGGTCCCCGACGAGGATTACTTCGAGTACATGCTGACGCGTTTCACCGAGCCGAGCGAAATCCTGGGGGCCATTGACATCCGGGAGCTGCGCGAAGGGCGGTATATTCGTCGCAAGGAAGGAAAACTGCCGACGGCCCGCATCGCGTTCCTCGACGAGATTTTCAAGTCCAACTCCGCCATTTTGAATATTCTGCTGACCATTCTCAATGAACGCAAGTTCTACCAGGAAGGTCGTCCGGAACCGGTTCCCCTGCGTATTTTGTTCGCGGCCACCAACGAGATTCCGGAGCATGGGGAGTTGGCGGCGCTTAAGGATCGCTTCGTCCTGAAGGTAGAGAGCCGCTCCGTCCACGCAGAAGCATTCGCGGAACTGATCGACCTGGGTCTGCGCAACGAAGCCTGGAGGATGCTCAACCAGAGGCCATGGTGTCAGGGACATGCTACTTTAGAAGATTTTCTCAAAGCCCATCGCTATTTCATGTACCAGTTCAGCGACTTCCGACGGGATTTCCGCAGCGACGAGTGGACCAACGACCGCACTCGCTTCTTCCCCCCGGAAGTGCTGAGCGAGTTCCGCCGCCTGGTCCGCACCCTCATCCATGAAGATCGGATTTTCATCAGCGACCGCAAAGTGGTCAAACTCTACAAGCTGCTGCGGGTCCACGCCTGGCTGTTCCATGGTGGTGTGGTCAATAAAGAGGACCTGCAACTGCTCAAATATCTAGGGGAAACCCCACAGGAGATTCAACTCCTCCGCCGCAAAGTGCCCGAGTATCTCGGCTTGTCCTGAATGAACAGCCGACCTCACGGAGTGATCCAGAAAAGGGTTTTATCAAGGCGGTTGAGATAGGGGTATTGTCGTTTGTCCGGGAGCGACCGATTGGTGTGGGGCAGATAAGAGTCGTCAACGCTTGTCCGGGTGTGACCAGTGAGCTGGTTCGGCGGGAGTGAGATCCAGTCGTCAAAGCTTGTGCTGGGGAGAGCGGTCCGGTGAGAGCGGATGACGGTTACGGGCAGCTGTCCGCAGCGTCGTCCAACCGATGGGCAGGATTTTGGGACGGGGCACGATAGCTGCCACAATTCCCCCGTGCTGTTCCGACAACTTCCGGGCATCGTAGCGGAGGAACTCATAGACTTGGGGCTGCCGATGCCCCCGAAGATATTCCTGGGCCAGGCGGTACATGTGGGCGTCGTAGGAGGCCTTGGAATGGGTATGCAAACAGTAACGTCCGGTGTGCCGTCGCAAATCCCCATCGAAGGCCGGATTGATGTGATACAACTCGTGAAACACCGTGGTGATTTTGTCGGCGAAGCTCTGATCTAGAAAGCGGGGAAGGCAAAAGGTGATCAGGTAAAGGATTTCGCGTTGGTCAACGAAGAAGCGTTGGACTTGGTATTCGCAGCCGCCTTGGCGGCGGGTGAGTGCCCCATGGCGGAACCGCAAGGGCGTGACCCGGGCTTGCAGACCATAACGGCTACGGCTGCGACTGGGTGTAAAGGTGATCAGCACATGTTCCATTCGGATGTGGGACAGTTCGGGGCAGCGGGTCACGATGTCGGCACAGAGCCGAGTCATCGCTGCGGAGAAGTCCCAGGGGTGCTCCGAAGCGAGACTGCAAGTACGGGAAGAGCGGACGACCGACCGATGGGGGAAGCCCGGCACGGCCACCCAACGTCGGGGAAGGGGGTGATTCTCCCCCCAGTGCAATTCCAACGCCGACCGCTCCATCTGTCGCAGTGCTCCCATGGTCGATCCTCGCCTTTCCCCTGCGGCTTTTCAGATGCCGCGACGGCAATGTCCATGCGGATGCCATGCTAGAAGCCAATGGCAGCCTGGTCAACAGGGGACATTCGTTTCCCATCGATTCCCCTCGACCTTTCGGTAGGGGTTTTGGCTCCTTCCCCTTAGAAGTTCCGGGATGGTTCCTCCTTGTGTGCCGAGTCGCAGCCGGGCTTCCCAACCGTAGAGGCTCCCTGGTTCCAGACTTTCTGCTTGAACTCATCAGGTGCTCCATAAGTCGGACTCGACTGGTGCTCCTCGGGCGGATCTTTTCCGGAAAAATCCCTTCAAGTCCTGCTACCGTTGCAGTCGATACCACTGGCGCCAACAGTATGGACTGTGACAGCACAGCAGGCAGTGGCAGACCGCTATGGCGGTTGCGGCAAGGAGGGGGGCATGAGTAGAGAACAGATCAGGCGTTGGCTCCGGAAAACAGGCGGTGTGGCATGGCTGCTAGGAGTGGCCACGGGGTGTCAAACGTGGTACGGCGGCATGACTCTGCCAAGCGGGAGGTACTTGCAGCACTATCCCCAGTATTTCGCACCCGACCCGGCCCATCCGCTGCCTCGGGAACTCGCCAGTATGGCATCGGTCGAGAACATTCCCGGTGGTGGTCCGCGTCAAGCGGGTGAGGCCGCACCAGCACCTCCTCCCGTGCCGGCTCCCGCCCCTGCTCCTGCACCCCAACAATAACCTGGGCTGGTGATTGCTTCCAACCATCTGTTGTTTCCAACTGGGAAAACCTTCGCCCTAAATTATGGGACGGATGCCAACCTGAAGTTATCCAGGTTCAAACACCGAACGGCCATGAAACAATAACGGGTCCCTCTTGCAATCCTCTCTCTGCGCTGCTATGCCCGCCCCATGCGGAGTAGTCGATATCGCAGGGAGCGAATGATATCCACTCCAGGCACACCCATACAGGGGGGTAATCATGATGGGCCAAGGATGGCGCAGGTACGGGGCGGGCTTTCCGCTTCGCGGGTTGAGCATCGCCGCCAGTCTCAGCGGCATGGTGTTGTTGATGACGGCAGGGTGTCGCACCATTGAATGTGAGCTGTGCCGACGTGGAACCTTGGAAAGGAAGGTTATGCCAACATCTAATCCGACGGTAGGCTTACCCGGCACACCAACGCTTCCTCCCGGCCCGTCTGCCCATTCCCTGTCGACCACCACACCGAATAGCGGCCTGGATTCCCGATCGGGCACAGGCTCAGGAACAACTGGGGCAAACTTGACGTCGGGGACACGTCGGCTTCCAGCGTCCCCCGCCAGCAACTCGGGAGGCGGTTTGATATCGACGGGTGGTTCGCAAGCCCCGCTGCCGCCGCCCCAGGATTTGTCTCTGTCTGCAGGGGGTAGTAGCTGGCCCTCGGCTTCCACGCCGGCCATGAGCAACTGGGCACCTGCTACGCCTCTATCCTCGGCTCCGGGGTCACCTGCACCGGTCGGCTTGCAAGAACCGGGTCCTCTGCCTCCGCCTCCGCCGGGTAGCACGGGGAATGTGCCTGTTCTACCTCCCACACCGCCGCCGGGAATACCCTGAGGATCGGGAATACCCTGCTAAGGGGGTTTATTCAGGGTGAACATTCGGCTTTCGCCTGGACCTGCAGGGAAGTTACTGAAGCAGAAGTTGTACCGGCTGCACGACGGGCAATGCGGGCGGCGATATCGCCGGCTTTGAAACCAGCGTCGATGTTGACAACCGCCACACCTGCTGCA
>Ga0209691_1000628_pt1 | contig 23893 bp, 17 predicted proteins | sample YNPMSBMetaG_FD_187120 | JGI IMG/M metagenome (GOLD analysis project Ga0209691, IMG submission 187120) | Anoxygenic and chlorotrophic microbial mat microbial communities from Yellowstone National Park, USA - YNP MS-B MetaG (SPAdes) (version 2) ... | reverse complement strand
AACGCAGGATTCCTGGTAGTCGCCCAGCCGCCTAATTTGCGGATTAGTGAACGCATCCGTGAACATCAGCTGTCCAGAGCGCGCTCGGCGATCATAAAGCCAAGCGAAATACGCAATACGAAATACGAGCCCCCTCTCGTCCAAGGTTCATCCAAACTCTGTCCACCCGAAGAATGTCACGCGGGAATTGTGACAAGTGCCGGATTGTCAGGGGGGATAAATTAAGCTTAATCTTAGCTTACCTTGAACGGGAGACTGAGCCGTCGGTTTGGCTGGGTCGTATGGAGCGCACAGCGATTGGTGCGCGCCACGACGAGTGCCGACTACGCAGATCGCCTCTTCTTCTCCCACTTCGCCATCATCATCTTCGGCCTGGTGGCTTTGACCGGCGCTTGGCACGACCCCCTGCCGAACCTGGATGTGCTGTTCGGCTTGGGCGCGCTGCTGGCGTTTGTGTGCTCACGGCCATGGTGCTTTGCGCGGCTGCTTGCCACGAGCCAGCGATTCGTTGAATGGGTGATGAACGCGCTCTCCTATCGCCTGGAGCGCGGCAGAGCCTGCCAGCAACTGCTGTGGTTCATCCGCCGCGCGCATCTGGCTTGTGGCGCGCCACCATGCCCCGCGCTTCTTTCGCCTCTCAGGATGGGGGTTCAAGCGCCGAGCGATGGCCTTGAATCCCCATCCTTTTTTGTTTTTAACCGGAGGTAAAGCCATGTCTCTTTTCAATCGTTCTGCACGTGCTCAAGTCCAACCATCGAAGGATGATCTCGTTCCTCTGCTGGTCGTCGCTCGGTTGACGGTGCCCAAGCTCGGGGTGGCCTACATGTTCACCCTGTTGTTGAGCGTGTTCAACCGCGTGATGATCAACGAGCTACAGATCGCAGCGGCGGCCATTGGCGGCCTGTATTTCGCCTATCGCATCATGAACATCTTCCAGGTGATGGCCGGCCGCTACACCGACCGGCGACCGTTCTTCGGCCTGCGCCGCACGCCGATGATCGCGTTCGGCTTAATGCTCGCCGCGCTGTCGCTGGTCCCCTTGCCGTTCTTCGCCCTGAGCTATTCCCAGGGCAACACGTTCGCCTTCGTCCTGATGTTGCTCAGCTTGATGGGCTTTGGCTTTGGCTTCGCGGCCAACGGCGACGCGCACAACACGCTGATCGCCGAACTCACCGAAGGGAAGCGCAACCGCCCGGCGGTGGTGGCCACCGTGTGGCTGTTCATGATCGTCTTCACCGTCATCAGCGGCATCGCCAGCTCGATCATCTTGCAGATCGCCGACACACAGGCCGGCGCCCCGCCCGGTTGCACCACGGCGGAGTGCGCCGCCATCCGCAGCCAGGTGGCGATAGACATGATGCCGAAGTTCTTCCTGGCTGCCCCACTGGTGTCGCTGATCGGGCTGCTGCCCATTTTGGGCCTGGAGCGCCGGCTGCCGGCTGAGGCGCTGGCGAGCGCCGAACAACGCCCGCCGCTGCGCTTGGGCCAGGCCTATGCGCACATCATCGCCAACCCACAGGCGCGCGTGTTCTTCTTCTTCATCGTCATCGCCATCTTCGCTCTCTTCATCCAGGACAGCATCTTGGAGCCGTTCGGGGCGGATGTGTTCAAGCTCGCCCCGCGCCAGACGGCCCAGTTCCAGCCGATCATGGGCATGGGCACGATCGTCGCCATGCTGGTGATGGGCATCGTGGCCAGCAAGTGGCCGATCCCCAAGCGCCAGATCGCCGACTGGGGATTGATGATCGCAGCGATCAGCTTTGCTTCTCTGTTCCTCGCGGCTACGCTTGACCTGCTGCCGGCGCTCTACATCGGCATTGCGCTCCTCGGCGTCGGGATGGGCGTCTTTAACGTCGGCGCGCTCTCAATGATGATGGACATGACCGTGCCCGGTGAGGCCGGCACGCTGATGGGCGCCTGGGGCATGGCACAGGCGCTGGCCAACGGCGTCGCCCAGTTCGCCGGCGGCGTCATGCGCGACGTGGGCATCCAGCTCACTGGCAGCCACGTCGCCGCCTATAACTTTGTCTTCCTGGTCGCCATCGTGGCCAGCTTCGTCGCCATGAACTTGATGGCGCGGGTGAACGTGGAGCAGTTCCGCCGGCTCACCCGCGAGCAGATGGTCGTGACGATGGAGGCAGCCTGAGTTCACGCATGGGGGATGGGCGGATCCCCCATGCGATGCGAGGAGAGCGCGATGAATTACACCCCTGAGCAACTGGCGCGCCGCAATCAGTCGTTTTGGACGCCGGTCCAAGCCGCCGGCGCGCTCGTCCAGTTTCTGACTTTCCTGGCCAGCCTGATCTTGGTCGTGCGCTTCCTGAGCACCGGCCAGGGATATGAGATCACCACGGTGGCCAACGTGGCCAAAGTGCTGATGCTGTACTTCATGACCGTCACCGGCATGGCCTGGGAGGACGAGGTGTTCGGCCAGTTCTTTATGGCCAAGCCCTTCTTCTGGGAGGACCTGGGCAACCTGTTCTCGCTGGCCGGCAACACCGCGTATCTGGTGGCCCTCTTCGCCGGCGCGGACCCGCGCACGCAGATGCTGGTGATGTGCGTGGCGCTGGCGACGTATGTCGTGAACTTCTTCCAGTTCGCCCTGCGCGGCGCGCGCGCGGCGCGCCAGAAGCGCGCCCAGGTGCTCGCCCCCGCGCCCGTCGGGAGATAACATGCCGAAGCCGATCGTCACGTCGCCTGCGCGCCAAAACGGCAAGCTGGCCCTGCCTGCGCCGATGCCCAACTACCCCTTCACGGCCATCGTCGGCCAGGAGGAGATGAAGCTTTGCTTGCTGCTGAACGTGATTGACCCGCGCATCGGCGGCGTGATGATCATGGGGCATCGCGGCACGGGCAAGAGCACCGCCGTGCGCGCGCTGGCCGATGTGCTGCCAAAGATCAGCCGAATCGCCGGCGACCCCTTCAACCGCGAGGTTGTCGAAGAAGGCGACCCGCTCGCTCCACCTCATCGCAAGCACGAGCGCATCCCTGTGCCGGTGGTTGACCTGCCGCTGGGCGCGACCGAGGACCGCGTGTGCGGCACGATAGACATCGAAGCAGCCTTGACTCAGGGCGTCAAGCGCTTTGAGCCGGGCTTGTTGGCCCGCGCCAACCGCGGCTTCCTCTACATTGACGAGGTGAACCTGCTGGACGATCACCTGGTGGATGTGTTGCTCGACGTCGCGGCCAGCGGTTGGAACGTGGTGGAGCGCGAGGGCATCAGCGTGCGCCATCCCGCCCGCTTCGTGCTGGTCGGCTCTGGGAACCCGGAGGAAGGTGAACTGCGCCCGCAGTTGCTTGACCGCTTCGGCCTCCACGCGCGGATCACCACCATCACCGACGTGGCCCAGCGCATGGAGATCGTCCGGCGCCGGCGCGCCTTCGACGCCGACCCGCTGGCCTTCTTGGCGGCCTGGGAACCACAGCAGCGCGCCTTGCGCCGGCGGATCGTCGCCGCGCAGAAGCGCGTGGCGCACGTGGAGATGCCCGACGACGTGTTGATGTGCGCTGCGAGGCTATGTATGCAACTCGGCGTGGATGGACACCGTGGCGAGCTGACCCTGGCGCGGGCGGCGTGCGCGCTGGCTGCTTTTGAAGGGCGCGGGCGGGCCACGTTGGACGACCTCAGGCGCGTCGCCGTGCCGGCGCTGCGCCATCGCCTGCGCCGCGACCCCCTGGAGACCACCGATGCGGGGGAGCGCGTCCTTCAGGCGATGGAGAAGACGTTGGGCGCAGAGGCGAGGAGCAGGTCCTCATGACCCTCTCGTTTGCTGAGATCGTCGGCATGGACGTGGCCAAGCGGGCGCTGCTGCTCTTGGCGGTGAATCCGGCGCTGGCCGGCGTGGCCATCGCCGCGCCGGTCGGCAGCGGCAAGTCCACCCTGGCGCGCGCCTTCGCTGCCCTTCTGCCGGCGGGCACGCCGTTCGTCGAGCTGCCGGTGGGCGCGACCGAGGATAGCGTGCTGGGTGGGCTGGACCTGGAGGCGACGCTGGCGGCCGGCCGGCGCGTGATCGCGCGCGGCTTGCTGGCCCGCGCGCACGGCGGCGTGCTCTACGCAGATGGCTTGAACCTGCTCGACGAGCGCGCGATCGCCCATCTGATCAGCGCGCTGTCCGATGGCGTGGTGCGCGTAGAGCGCGACGGGCTGAGCGAAGTACATCCGGCGCGCTTCCTCTTGGTGGGCACCTACGACCCAGTTGAGGGCGAGGTGCGCCGCGGCCTGCTCGACCGAATCGGGTTGATCGTGCCCTTGCTTCCTCAAACGGGCGAGCGGGAGCGGGCCGAGGTCGTCCGGCGCAACCTGGCCCATCCGCCCAACGGCGACGCGGAGGATGAGACGACCATGCTGCGGGCGATGATCGCCGACGCGCGCGAACACCTGCCCACCGTCCATATCGCGGAAGAACAGATGCAAGCCCTGGTCCAGACCGCGCTCAGCCTAGGCGTGGAAGGCAACCGCGCCGATGTCTTCGCCGTCCAGGCAGCGCTGGCCAAGGCAGCCCTGGATGGACGCGAGGCGGTGGACGATGATGACCTGAAGCTGGCCGTTCGGCTGGTGCTCCTGCCGCGCGCGACGCGCATGCCGGCCCAAGAGGCGCCGGAGCAGCGCGAGCGGGAAACCACGCCTCACGCGCAGGGCGACCAGCCGGGCGATCCGAACACCCCGGCCCCCGCGCAGGCCACGCTGGAGGAGCTGCTGCTCGAAGCGGCTGCGGTGGACTTGCCGGCGGGCCTGCTCGACCTGCCTTTTGCCGGCAAGCGGCGCAGCCATGGCGGCAGCCGCGGCGCAGCGCTCAGCAGCCGGCGCGGACGATTCGTGCGCGCAGTCGCCGGCGACCCGTGCGGTCAGCGCATCGCGCTCCTGCCCACCTTGATCGCGGCAGCCCCCTGGCAAAAAGTCAGACGGGCCAAGCGCAACGTGGGCGCGCGCCTGGACATCCGGCGCGAGGATATCCGCGTCAAGCGCTTCCGCGACAAAGCGGGGACGCTCTACATCTTCGTCGTGGACGCCAGCGGCTCGATGGCGATCAACCGCATGCGCGAGGCGAAGGGGGCGGTTGTGCGCTTGCTACAAGACGCCTACGTACATCGCGATCAGGTGGGGCTGATCGCATTTCGCGGTCAGCAGGCGCAGGTGTTGCTTGAGCCATCGCAGAGCGTGGAGCGGGCCAAGCGGGCGTTGGACGTGCTGCCCACCGGCGGCGGCACGCCGCTGGCCTCGGCGCTGTTGGCTGCCTGGCGCATGGCGCAGCAGGCCCGCGCGCGCGGCATCGCGCAGGTCACGCTGGTTTTGATGACCGATGGCCGGGGCAACGTCCCGTTGCGCGCCGCGCAGACTGCGCCGCCGTCGCGGGCGGAAATCCAGGCCGAGCTTCAACAGATCGCAACGTGCATTCGCGCGGAGGGCATCCAGGCAGTGGTGATAGATACCCAGGTGAACTACCTTTCGCAGGGCGAAGCCGCGCGGCTGGCTGCCTGGCTGGGCGGTCGTTACGTCTATCTGCCGAATGCCAAAGCCGCGCAGATCGCCATGACCGTGGCGCCACGTTAGCAGGAGGGATGTTGAAATGAGCGAGAAGCCCAACATTGTCGCCATCGTTGGCTTAGAGCACTTTAATAAGCGCGTTTGGGATGAGGTGAAAGCCGATTTGTCGCCTGTGGCGCATCTGGCGCAGTTCACCGAGATGGCGCTGGAATCGCGCTCGCCAGAAGCCGCCCAGGCCATTCGCGAAGCGGACTGCCTGTTCGTCAGCATGATCAACTTCAAGGATCAGGCCGACTGGCTGCGCGAGCAGGTTCAGCGCTCGAAGGCGCGCGTCGTCTTCGCCTACGAATCCATGCCGGAGGTGATGGCGCTCACGCGGGTGGGCGACTACGTGGTGGCCGACCGACCGGGGCGCAAGGCCGGCATGCCGGAGCCGGTGAAGAAGATCGCGCGCATGTTGGTGCATGGGCGCGACGAAGACACGCTCTACGGCTACACCAAGCTAATGAAGCTGATGCAGACCATGATGCGCTTTATGCCGGCCAAGGCGCGCGACTTTAAGAGCTGGATGCAGGTGAACATCTACTGGAACCAGCCGCTGGCCCAGAACATCGCCAGCATGTTCAAGTTCATCCTGCGCGAATACTTCAACCAACCGCTGGACGTGCCGCCGGTCATAGAAGTGCCGATGATGGGGCTATACCACCCCGCCGCCGAGGGGTTCTTCAAGGACATCCGGGCCTACCAGGACTGGCAGAAGAAGCGCAGCCACCACCGCCGGGCCGGCGCAGCAGGCGCTGCGCGCAACGGGCATGCCCCACGCGCGAGCTATCGCGTCGCCCTGCTGTTCTTCCGTAAGCACCTGATGCAGGAGCGCGGGTATATAGACGACGTGATCACAGCGCTGGAGGCCGCCGGCATGGACGTGCTGCCGATCTTCGTCACCGGCGTGGAGGGGCACGTGGTGGTCCGCGATTGGTTGGCCAAAGCGCAGATAGACGCGCTGGTGAGCCTGATCGGCTTTGCGCTGGTGGGCGGGCCGGCCGGCTCGACCTCACCCGGCGTCCACCGCGACGCGGCGATCGCGATCCTCGCGCAGATTGACGCGCCATACATCGTCGCGCAACCGCTCTACGTCCAGGACTTCACCTCCTGGCACAAGATGGGCGTCGGGCCGATGCAGGCCGCCGCCACCTATGCGTTGCCGGAGATGGACGGGGCGATTGACCCGGTCATCCTAGGCGCGATCAACCACGGGCGCTTCCAAACGGTTCCTGACCGTTTACAACGGCTGACGACGCTGGTCGGACGCTGGGCGGCATTGCGCCACACCCCGAACCGCGAGAAGCGGATCGCCTTCGTCGTGTATGACTACCCGCCGGGGCTGGGCAAAAAGGCGACCGCGGCGCTGCTGGACGTGCCGCGCTCGCTGTTGAACATCCTGCGCCGGCTGAAGGCCGAGGGCTACGACGTCGGCGAACTTCCACCGACCCCTGAGGCGCTGCTCCAGATGCTGGACGCTGCCACCACGCCACATGCGGACGGGCTATGCGTAGGATGGGAGGCGTTTAAGGCGTGGACGACGCCGCGCGAGCGGGAGCGCGTCGAGGCGCGCTGGGGGCCGTGGCCGGGCGATATCGCCCCGATGGGGCATGACGCTGTGTTCATCGGCGGCCTGCGCTTGGGCAATATCTACATCGGGGTCCAGCCCCGCCTGGGCGTCACCGGCGACCCAATGCGCCTGCTCTTCGACAAGGAGAACACGCCACACCATCAGTATCTGGCCTTCTACCGCTGGATCAGCCGTGGGTTCGGCGCGCATGCGCTGGTCCACGTCGGCATGCACGGCTCGGCGGAGTGGATGCCCGGCCTACAACTGGGCCTGACCCGCAGTTGCTGGCCGGATGCGCTGCTGGGCGAATTGCCTCAGCTCTACCTCTATCCGATGAATAACCCCAGCGAGGCCAACATCGCCAAACGGCGCGGATATGCGGTCATCGTCTCGCACGCCGTGCCGCCTATGGCCCGCGCCGGCCTGTACAAAGAACTGGCCGCGCTCAAAGAAATGCTCCAGGACTACCGCGAGCGCCGCATGGCGCAGCGCAGCGAACCGGACGACGCGGCGCTAGAGGACGCGGTGATGCACAAGGTCGCCTTGGCCAACCTGGACGCCGATTGCCCGCGTTGGGCGGGCGAAGCGTTCGCCGACTATGCGGAGCGGCTATACGCTTACTTGCGGGAGCTGGAGCAGCGCCTGATCACGGCGGCGCTCCATGTGTTCGGGGAAGCGCCGCCGGTGGAATCCCAGGTGGTCACGGTGACCGAGGCGCTGAAAGCGCGCGGCGCCGGGCCGCAACAGCCGGCGCTGTGCGACGTGATGGCGCGCGAGCTGTTCGGCCCTACGGCTTCGTATGCTGAGCTGGCGGCACGGGCGCGGCGCGGTGACCCGGATGCGCTGCGCGCCCGTGAGCAGGTGGACGACGCCTGCCGCCAGTTCGTCGAGCGCGCGGTCTTCCAGGGCGATTCGCCGGCGGCGGCGTTGCACTGCGCCACAAACAACGGCCTGGCGATCGCGTCCGCAGATGCAATCGCACTGGGCGAGATGACACAGCTTGGCCGGCAGATGGCGCGCGCGCTGAGCGACAACCGCCCCGAGCTGGATGCTGTGGTTCACGGCTTGAGCGGTCGCTACATCCCGCCCGCGCCGGGCGGCGACCTGATCCGCGATGGGTTGAACGTCTTGCCGACCGGCCGCAACATCCATGCGATTGACCCCTGGCGCATCCCCAGCGCGCTGGCCTATGCGCGCGGCGCGCAGATCGCCGACGCGCTGTTGGCGAAGCACCTGGCCGAGCACGACGGCCAATATCCGGAGACCATCGCGCAGGTGTTGTGGGGGTTGGACACGATCAAGACCAAAGGCGAATCGGTCGCGATCGTGCTGCGGCTGATCGGCGCACGGCCGCACTACGACGGCCAGGGCAAGATCAGCCACTACGCCCTGATCCCGCTGGAGGAGCTGGGCCGACCGCGGATTGACGTACTGATGAACCTCAGCCCGATCTTCCGCGACACCTTCGAGCACACCATGGATCACCTCGATCGGCTGGTGAAGGACGCCGCCCGCGCCGATGAGCCGCCGGAGATGAACTTCATCAAGAAGCACGTCCAGGAAGCAATGCGCGAAGGCATGACGTTTGAGCAGGCGACCGCTCGCCTCTTCACCCAGCAACCCGGCCAATACGGCACGTATGTAGATGACATGGTGGAAGACTCGGCCTGGCAGACCCAGGATGACCTGGCTCAGTTGTTCATCCGGCGCAACGCCTACGCCTACGGCGGAGGGCGGGCCGGCCAGCCGGCGTCGGAGGTGCTGACGCGCCTGCTGCGCACCGTCGGCCGGGTCGCGCACGAGGTGGATTCTGTTGAGTTCGGCGTGGCCGACATTGACCACTACTTCTCATCGTCCGGTGCGCTGCACCTGGCCGTGCGCAAACACAGCGGCCAGCCGGTAAAGCTGAATTACATCGAGAGCTACACCGCCGAGGCGCGCATTGATGACCTGGAGCGCGTGTTGCGCGCCGAATATCGCACCAAGCTCCTGAACCCGCGCTGGTACGAGGGCATGTTGAAGCACGGCTACAGCGGCGCGACCGAGATCAGCAACCGCTTCACTTACATGCTGGGCTGGGATGCGGTGAGCGACAGCGTGGATGACTGGATCTACACCGAGGCCGCCAAGACCTATGCCCTGGATCCGCAGATGCGCGAACGCCTGACCAAAGCGAATCCACAGGCCATGCGCAACATCGCCGGCCGTTTGCTGGAAGCCAACGGCCGTGGCCTGTGGCGCGCCGACGACGAGACCATCGCGCAGCTCAAGGAGATATACGCTGACCTGGAGGATCGCTTGGAAGGAGTTGTCGGATGAACGTGACTGCACAGAAGGCACAACAGCGCCCCCCGCTTGCGCGGATCGCCCGTGCGACGCTGCTCGCCGCTGCCGGCGGGGTCATCGGCAACACGCTTTTGTGGCTGATGACCAGCCCGCTGGGCCGGCTGCAAGTGGGGTTGGCCGAGGTGGTCGTATTCAGCTTGCTGGGCGGCCTGGCCGGTGGCGTCCTCTACGCGCTCCTCTCGCGCCTGTTGCCGAGTCCCAATCGGGTGTTCGTCGCCCTCTGCATCGCCGTGCTGATCCTCTACGCTTTTGGCCCGATCTGGGCGGCGCAGACGCCCTACCGCGAGGGCGCAGAGCCGTTCAACCTGCTCACCGTGCTGGTCACCGAGGTGATGCACCTGATCAGCGGTGGGTTCGTCATCGGCGTCTTGACGCGACTGACGGGGGAGCGCAATGGAAGCTAAAGCCATCGTCATGCCGGCCGCCGGCCAGATCGAGATTCGGCGCGTCGCGCTCAAGCCGCTCGGCCCCGATGACGTGTTGATCCGCACGGCGCTCACCAGCATCAGCGCCGGCACGGAGCGCATGTTGTTCAAGGGCATCATGCCCCATCCCATGCTCCAGTTCCCCGTGGTGCCCGGGTATGAGACCGTCGGAGTCGTCGTCGAGACAGGGGCAAACGCGCGCGAATGGCTGGGCAAGCGCGTATACGTGGGCGGCAACTACGGCTTTGTCGGGGTGAATCCGGCTTTCGGCGGCCAGAGCGCGCTGATCGTCGCGCCGGCCTCACACCTCACCGACGTGCAGTCGCTGAGCGATGAACAGGCCGTGCTGCTGGCGTTGGCCGCCACGGCGCTGCATGGTGTGGAGATAGCCGGCTGTCGGCTGGGCGAAAAGTCATGCACAACCCGCCAAATCTTGATCCTAGGCCAGGGCATCGTCGGCCAGTTGGCTGCCCGCTTCGCTAAAGCGTGCGGCGCGACGGTGCATGTGACGGACAAAGCGGCGGCGCGCCTGCGCTATGCCGTGGCCGATGCGATCCTCCCTGCGGACCCGCCGCCGCCTGGCCCGCCCAGCCCGGGCGCGTATGACGTGCTGATAGACGCGACCGGCAAGATGGATGCCATCGCGCCGCGCCTGATGAGCGTCAAGCAGGGCGGGCGTGTTGTGCTGTTGGGCTATTACGAGCGGATTGACCTGCCCTATATGCCGGCCTTCCTGCGCGAATTGACCTTCGCCGTCAGCAAAGAGTGGGCGCCTGGCGATTTGGCGCGCGCCCGCGACGCCATCGCCAGCGGCATGGTGGACGTGTCCAACTTGATCACACATCGCTTGCCGGCGGATGAAGCCCCGCGCGCGTTTGAGATGGCGTTCAACGATCCGGAGTGCTTGAAGATGGTTTTGGTTTGGGAGTAGAGTGTTGCGTATTGCGTATTACGTAATTCGCAATACGCAATATGTAATGATGGAGTGGAGGAAGTCCAATGACCCCACGCATGATCGCAATCTACGGCAAAGGCGGGATCGGCAAGAGCTTCTTCACGGCCAATCTGAGCGCGAAGATGGCCCTGAAGGGGCTGCGTGTGCTACAGCTCGGCTGCGACCCCAAACACGATAGCTGTAATGCCCTGTTCGGCGGGCGCAGCTTGCCGACGATCACCGATCAATGGCGCCTGTTCAAGGACGCTGGGCGCGAGAAAGCGCTTGACCTCCCGCACATGATCTTCAAGGCTGATCTAGGCCGCGGCGTGTATGTATTCGGCGCCGAACTGGGTGGGCCAGAGGTCGGGCGAGGGTGCGGCGGGCGCGGCATCTCGTTTGGTTTTAGCCTGCTGGAGGAGCGCGGCATGGCAAACTGGGCGCTGGACTACATCGTGATGGACTTTCTGGGCGATGTGGTGTGCGGCGGCTTCGCCACCCCGATCGCCAAGAGCTTGGCTGAGGAGATCATCATCGTGGCCAGCCACGACCGCATGAGCTTATACGCAGCGAACAACATCGCCCGCGCCGTCAACTACTTCCAATCCATCGGCGGCAGCGCGCGCCTGATCGGCATGGTGCTCAATCGAGACGACGGCAGCGGCGTGGCCGAGCGCTTCGCGGCGCAGGTCGGGCTTCCGATCCTGGCCAAGATTCCGTATGACCCAGCAGCGCGCGCGCTCAGCGACCGCTGCCAACTGCTCTTCGAGCTGCCGGAGATGGACGCGATCTTCGATGCCCTGGTGAATAAGCTACACGGCCGGCAATACACCATCCCCGAGACAATCACGCCGCTGGAATACGATGAGTTTCTGGCTGTATTCGGCGCCAGCGAACCATCTGACCCGCCCCAGGGCGCAACGCTGGACGACCTGACGGGACGCAATGGCCAAGCCAGCGCCGGCGTTGACCTCAACAGCCCGGACTACAGCGCCGAGAGCAAGCGGCTCGTGCGCCGCATCATGCAGGAGATGGGGCTGAAGGTCACCCGCTTGATCGAAGAGCCGGAGCGCGGCGTGGTGGTGACGACCGAGGCCGGCTGGCAGGCCGTCTTCGGCAACCCGGCTGAGGAGATGGACGCCAAGATCGCGATCTTGGCTGCGCTCAGGCACAGCGGTGAGAAGTTCCGCCTGGCCGATCTGCGCTTCACTGCTGCGCCGTTCTATGAGTGAATTTCGCTGACACGCTGGAGGCCCCGATGAATGCTTATCCCGATTTCCCGTTGTCAATGGCCTTACAGAATTACATGCCGGTTATCCTCTCCGGCATCGGCTTGTTCTTGGTCGCGCGCATGGTCAGCGCTGCCCATGCCGCTGCTGGCCGCCTGGCGCTGGCCGGCGCAGCGTTGATCGTGGTGGCGGGGACGCTCAAGGCGAGCTGGAAGCTGGTGATGGCCCTGTCCCGCTCGGACTTCCCGTTGCTCAGCCAGTCGCTCTTTCCGCTGATCGCCCCTGGGTTCACGCTGATGGCCTGGGCGCTCTTCTGGAGCCAGCGCCATGCCAACCGCCCGCTCGTCTGGTGGCCACCGGCTTTGGTGAGCGCCGTCGCGCTGTTGGGGGCGCTCGCGCTGGGCATCACGCGAGCCGACCGCGCCTGGGTGTTCGTCTTGATCGGCCTCTCGACGGCTGCCAACGTGAGCCTGGCGGGGTTGCTTATCCGCGGCGCGCTCCAGCGCGGCAGTTATGTGGCCGCTGGCCTGTTTGCGCTCAACCTGCTGATCACGTTCGCGCTCAGCGGCATCGCGGGCATGCCCAACAAGCCGCTGGAGATTCACTGGACCGAGCAGATCATCAGCACGATCTCGAATGCGGGTTTTGCCTGGGCAGCCTGGACGATGGTTCGCGCTGAACCCAAGCTGCGACCGCTGACTGCCCGATCACTTCATCAAGCGCCATGAGTCCGATCACTGTCCCTGAAGGCAACTTAATCACGCCAAGCCTGATCGAGACGCGAGGGAACGCCTCTGCTTCGCTCCCGACTGGGCATAGCGTGTCGCCCGACCACAGCCTGACGCCGCAAACGATGTGCCCGGCCTTCGGCAGCCTGCGCGTGCTCACCCGAATTGACGGCGTGCAGACTGCGATGGTCACCGACACGGGCTGTTTATACGGCCTAACCTTCGTGACGCATTTCTACGCCTCGCGCAAGAGCATCGCCGCGCCGGCCTTCGGCACGCGGGAGTTGGTGGCCGGCAACGTCGCCGAAGCCGCGATCGCTGCGTGCACCGAGGCCAGCCGGATGCCGGGCACGAAGCTCGTCGCGGCCATCTCGCTCTGCGTGGCCGAGACCGCCGGCCTGACCGAGGAGATGTTGCCCCCGCAGATCAACGGCGTGGACGTGATCCTGGTGCGCGTGCCGGCCTACGCCATCCATTCGCACCCTGAGGCCAAGGACGTGGCGATCAACGCCATCCTCAAGCGTTACGCGCCGCCCAGGACGGAACTGACCGCCGACGGCGTGGAGAAGCCGCTGACCTACGACGGGGGCAACCAGGACGAGGAGGAGATGCGGCGCAAGGTGATCATGCTGGGCGAGGTCTTCCCCGCCGATCCTATCTCAGTAGATGCTGTGCTCAAGCGGCTGGGGAGCGGCCTGATAGCGACGCTGCCCTCGCGCAATCTGGATGACTATAAGCTTGCTCGGCGCGTGGGCGCGATCGCCGCCGTCCACCCGTTCTACGGCGGCAGCGTGGCGACGCTGCGCGCAGCCGGCGTGCCCATCATCAGCGGCGCGCCGGTTGGCCCAGAGGCCACTTACAACTGGATCAAGGCCATCGGCGCAGCGCTCAGGCTCGACCCAGCGCTGACCGAACACGTGGCCGCCGAGGAGCGCGAGAAATGCCAGGCCGTCATCGGCCAAGTGCCGCTGAAGGGCCGCATCTTGGTGTGCGGTTACGAGGGCAACGAGCTGCTGTATGCCCGCCTCCTGGTCGAGGCCGGCGCGGAGGTGCCCTATATCAGCACCAGCATTCAGAAATCCCTATACACGGCCGCTGACGAGGCATGGCTAAGAGCGCGCGGGACGCGCGAGATCGTCTACCAAAAGACGCTGGAGCAGGACATACGCGCACTCGATGCCTACAAGCCCGATCTGGTGCTCGGCACCACGCCGCTGAGCGCAGAGGCCAAAGCGCGCGGCATCCCGGCCATGTACTACACCAATATGCTCAGCGTGCGGCCGATGTTCCTGAGCGCGGGCCTGGCCGGCACCATTCAGCTCATCCGCGATGCGCTCGAACGCGCGCCGCGCTACGCCTGGATGCGCGAGTTTTTTGAAGGGCCGATGCCGGCAGAGCCGTCTCCCAGCACCGTCAACACAATGGACTAGTCATACGCACTACGCACTACGGAATACGAAATACGAAATGCGTATTGCGTAGTGCGTATTCCGTAGTGCGTATTCCGTATTGCGTAATTTGGTTGAACGAGGAGCGTTATGGCTGATGTGAGCATTTCTTCCGCTGGCAAGTCCCCTGCGCCGGTTGAGCTGATCCGCGACCTGGAAAGCACCAGTGGCTACTGGGCCGCGGTGTGGACGATGTGCACCATGCCCGACGTGCACCTCATCTGCGATGCGCCCATCGGCTGCTTTAACTTAGTGGCGACCGCTGTCCCGGACTATACCGATGCCATCCCGCACATTCACAACATCACCCCCAGCGTGATGCGCGAGCAAGAAGTGACCATGCTGGGCACCGCCGGCGCTGTGCGCAAGGCTGTGGAGGCCCTGCGTCAGGTCCACCCCGATAAGCAACTCATTGTGGTCAGCACCGCGGAGAGCGAGATGATCTCCTCCGACCATAGCGATTGGTTGAGCAAGCTCGACCCACCCATTCCGTTCTTCTGGAGCCGTTCGCTGGAGGGGGATGAGTGGGAGGGGCGGGATCGTGTCTTGCTTTGGCTATGGGAGCAATTCAGCGCGGGCTGCGCCTCGGCCGATGAAGACGCCGCGCGCGCCGATCGGCTGGTGAACATCATCGGCCCAACGTATGGCTGCTTTAACTCGCCCTCCGACCTCCACGAATTGAAGCGGCTGATCGCGGGCGCAGGCGGCAGGGTCAACCTGGTTTATCCCTTCGAAGCAACGCTCAAGGACACGCCGCGCCTGGCGGAGTCGGCAGTGAACGTCGTCATGTACCGCGAGTTTGGCGAGCCGTTGGCCCAGGCGCTGGGCAAGCCCTATCTCTTCGCCCCAATCGGCATCCAGGAGACGACGGCGTTCATCCGCCGGCTGGGCGAGCTGTTAGGCACACAGGCCCAGGCCGAGGCGTTCATCGAACGCGAGAAGCGCACCACGCTCCAGCCGCTGTGGGATCTCTGGCGCGGCCCACAGGGTGACTGGTTTGCGACGACGGATTTTGCCGTCGTCGCCGGACGGACGTATGCTGAAGGGCTGGTGCGCTTGTTGGCCGATGAGCTGGGCATGAAGCTGGCCTTCGCCAGCGGCCGCCCGCGCCGACCTGGCGAGATGGATAACATTCAGATCCGCGAGGCGTTGCACAAGAAACAGCCGGCTTTTGTGTTCGGCAGCTTGAACGAGAAGATCTACCTCACTGAGGCGCAGGCCAAGGCCACGCACTTCGTGCCCGCGGCCTTCCCCGGCGCTGTCGTGCGGCGCGCGCTCGGCACGCCCTTCATGGGCTACAGCGGCGTGATCTACATCGTCCAGGAGATCGTGAATCGCTATTACGACCTGGTGTTCAACTTCTTGCCTTTCGACAACGTGGCGGCTGCCGGTCAGCTCAAGGAGGTCACGTTGACCGCGGCGAGCAAGTTGGTATGGAGCGAGGCAGCCCGCGCGCGCCTGGAGCAGCAGCTTGAAGGCATCCCCTGGATCAGCCGCATCAGCGCCAGCCGCGAGCTGCGGGCGCAGGTGGAGACCTACGCGGTAAGACATCAGGTGCGCGAGGTGACGTTGGAGGTTGTCGAAAGGGCGTTGGCACAAGCATGAGCAGTAGCACAGCACATTCTCGATGCCTCCGCGTGAGATCGAACTTGTCTGGGCTGTGAACGCACCCTCATTGGGTGCGTTCACACAGGAGCATAGGCTGCTCACTTACCGCACCCGCCCGTCATCCTCGCGCCAGCGAGGCATCTAAACTCCCGCAGCGTCGCAGCCTGCGGGAGGACGTCCCTACACTACTGATGCGATAGTCGCTAGAGATAGCTTTGTCCCCATACGCACGAGCGTATTCACGAACAGGGGCAGTCGTTTAGTATGTCATGCTGAGTGGAGCGAAGCATCTAAACTCCTGACAAATCAAGCCCTCGAGGATTCACTCAACGCCCCGCTGCCTTTTCGCGCTGCGAAGCATCCGCCAGTCCGGAGCCGCGCAGCCCAGTTGCCCCCACAACAATTTGACAGGCGCGCGTTTAGATTCTTCGCTCAGAATGACAAGTGTGAGGCAGGGGCCCTGGTGATCCCGTGCGATCACCACTGGTCACGTCAAAGCATACCCGCCCCAAATCGTGAATGCGCCCACCCCTGGAGGGGTGCATTCACCAATGGGGGTAATACAGCGCGCCTTCCAGGCAGCGACCAAGGATGCTGTGCTTTCAAACTCTTCGCGTTCTCCGCGTCTCCGCGTGAGATCGGCTTTGCTCCCAACTTGTGAATGTCCCCCCAAGATCGTATACACGTATAATCTGCTCACTTTGATTGACCTGCCCTCTTCCGCGCATCCGTCGGCGACGGCCACATCGGAGTGGATCGCCGCCGCTCTGCGCCAGGCCATCCTGCGCGGCGAATTCAAGAGCGGCCAGCCGCTGCCTCAAGATGAAATCGCTGCCCGCTTCGGGGTAAGCAAGATCCCTGCCCGCGAAGCGCTGCTCCAGCTCAAGGCAGAGGGACTCGTGCGCTTCTACCCCAACCGAGGCGCTGTCGTCGCCGAGCTATCCGCCGATGAGGTGAACGAGATCTACGCGATCCGCATCGCGCTGGAGGCGCTCGCGCTGCGCCGGGCGCTGCCCAAGCTCACCCGCGCCGACTTCGTGCGCCTGGAGGGACTGATCGCCATCATGGACGATGAGCGCAACCCGCTAAAGTGGAGCGAGCTGAACTGGGAGTTTCACGCTGCGCTCTATCAGCCCTGCGGCATGCCGCGGCTTTTGGAGCACATTCGCGCCTTGCACGTCAACGTCCAGCGCTATCTCGTCGTCTATCTCGCCAGCCAGGAGTACCACGCCGAAGCGCAGCGCCAACACCGCGCCATCTTGCGCACGTGCAGGCAAGGAGATGTTGAAGCTGCTGTTGACCAATTGGCCAGTCACCTGGCACAGGCTGCCGAGAAGATGGCCCGCCTGTTGCGGCCATCTGCCGCGGTTTATGCCGCAGCCGGCCAAGTCCCGAAGAGCAAGAGAGGATTAGAAAGATGCAAATAGCAGTTTCAGACGCAGTTGCCGACGTGCCGGGCAGTCAATCAGCACGGGATGCCGATTTGGTGGTCCTCAAAAACATCGAGCGCCGGCTGCTCTGGTTGAGCACGCTGATGATCCACCACGCCAACCACGTCCGTCCGAATCCGGATAAGACCAAAGTCGGCGGCCACCAGGCCAGCGCAGCCTCGACGGTGAGCATCCTCACCGCGCTCTATTTCCACTTCCTCAAAGCAACTGATCGCGTCCTGGTCAAGCCGCACGCTGCGCCGGCCTTCCACGCGGCGATGTATTTGATGGGCGTCCTGCCGCGCGAATACCTCACGCGCCTGCGCGCGTTCGGCGGCCTACAGGCTTACCCCAGCCGCACCAAGGACGTCGTGCCGGTGGACTTCTCCGGCGGCTCGATGGGCCTCGGGCCGGTCGCCCCCACCTTTGCCGCGCTGGTCCAGCAATACGCCCGGCATCACTTCGGCCAGACGACCGCCGATCGCTTCATCGCCATCAGCGGCGATGCCGAGTTGGACGAAGGCAACATCTGGGAGGCGCTGATCGAGGAGGAGTTGCAATGCCTGCCCAATGTGGTCTGGATCATTGATCTGAACCGTCAATCGCTCGACCGGATCACGCCCGGCGTTCGGGCGGCCAAGCTCAAGCAATTGTTCGCCGCCTGCCAGTGGCGGGTGTTGGAAGCCAAATACGGCCACGAGCTACAGGCTGCCTTCCGCTGCCCAGGCGGGGAAGCGCTGCGCCGGCGCATTGACGAGATGAGCAACGAGGAGTATCAGCACCTGATCCGCAGCGATGGGCAGACGGTGCGGCAGGCGCTGACCACGGGGCCGTACGGCCGCCAGATCGCGCGCAGCATCCGCGAGGTCGCGGATGAGCGCCTGCCGGCCCTGCTGGCCAACCTGGGTGGCCACGATCTCGCGCTGTTGCTCGACGTGCTGGCCGAGGCCGAACAGACGGCCGACCGGCCGACGGTGATCTTCGCCTACACCATTAAGGGGTATGGGCTGCCGATCTACGGCGATCCGGCCAACCACGCTGCGCTGCTCAGCGCCGAGCGGATCAACGAGCTGCGGGCGGCCTTTGGCTTGACCGAGGCGACGCAGTGGGATGGCTTCGACCCGCGCTCGCTGGAGGGCCAGCTTTGCGCGCGGCGCGCCGAAGAACTGGGCCTGCGCGCGCGCATGAGCCAGCGCATCCCCCTGCCGGTGCAGGCCGAGGATATCCCCGTCGAGCTGAACGCGACCGTTGCGCTGGTCGTCTCAACTCAGGAAGCCTTCGGGCGCGCCATGCTGCGCCTGGCCGACGTGCCCAAGGTGGGCGCGCGCATCGTCACCTCGTCCGCCGATGTCTCGATCAGCACCAACCTCGGCGGCTGGATCAATAAGGTTGGCACGTTCACGCTGCGCGAGGCGACCGATTACGAGGCCAACCGCGCGCGCATCCTGAACTGGCAACTGGGCAAGCGCGGCCAGCACATCGAGCTGGGCATCGCCGAGATGAACCTCTTCTCGTTGCTGGGGCAGCTCGGCATGGCGCATGAGCTGATCGGCCAGCTCATCTTCCCGATCGGCACGGTCTATGACCCGTTCGTGTGCCGTGCGCTGGACGCCATCATCTACGGCCTCTATTCCGGCGCGCGCTTCATCTTCGTCGCCACCCCCAGCGGCGTCACACTCGCCCCGGAGGGCGGGGCGCACCAATCGTCGGTCACCGCCTCGCTGGGCATCGAGCTGCCGGAGCTGGATTACTACGAGCCGACGTTCGCCATCGAGGTGGAATGGGCGCTGTGCGAGGCGCTTAGGCAGTGTTGCGACCGCCAGCACGGGCGCTCTTCTTACCTGCGGCTCTCCACCAAGCCGATTGACCAGGCGTTGCTCGAACCGGTGATGGCGCGGATGGGCAAGGCTGACCTGCGCGCGCACTTCCTGGCCGGCGGCTATTGTGCGCGGGCGCCGCACGCCGAGGCCGGCGCGCCGCTCATTCACCTCGTCACCACGGGCGTGATGTTGCCGGAGGTCTTGCAGGCTGCCGACTACCTAGAGCGCGAAGGGGTAGCCGTCAACGTGATCAACCTCACCAGCCCGCGCCGCGCCTACGATGGCTGGCACGCCGCCCAGCAGTGCGGCGACGAGCATCACCACCTGGCCACGCTGATCCCGCCCGAAACCCGTCATGCCCCGATCCTCACCGTGCACGACGCAGCGCCGCACGCCTTGGCCTGGCTGGGGAGTGTCTTCGGCCAAAAGACGCACGCGCTGGGCGTGACGAAGTTCGGTCAGTCCGGCTATCGCGCCGACCTATACCGCTACTGTGGGATTGATACGGAGCGCATCATCGCGCACGGCTTCGCGCTGGCGGACGAGGCCTTGGCCTCAGCGCGCGGCGGTTGAGAAGGCGCGCCGCGCCGCGACCGGATAGGCCCGCAGCACCTCGTCCACCACGCGCAGCGCGCCCATCGTCACGCCGGCTGTGCTCTGGCCGGGGAAGATCGAATCGCCCACCAGCCAGGCGTTGGCCAGCCCCGTCCACGGCCCGCGCGCTTTGAAGATGCTGGTGAATGGGAAGCCGCCCACCCCGCCGCGGTGGCGTCGCGTGTAGAACTGAAAGGTCACCGGCGTGCCGGGCAATTGCAACCGAATGCGGCTGCGCAGGCCGGGCACGGCGCGCTCGGCCAGGTCGAGCAGGCGCTCGGCATAGCGCGCCACGCGCTCATCGTATGCTGCCTTCGCGCCCGGCGTCTCGCGCAGCCGCCACCATTCGTCCAGGCGGGTGTGCGTGCTGATCGTCAGGGCGCGATGGCCGGCCGGCGCGCGCCGCAAGTCGCCGCGGGCCGAGAACGACATGAAGATCGAGTTGCCCTCGCCCAGCGGCTGGTCGTAGCTGCCGATCACCTGGTAGTGTTCGGCGTCCAGCGCAAGCGGCGGATCATCGGCGATGCCCAGGTAGAGGGTGAACGCGCCCCATGGCTCGGCGCGGGTGCGCGTCTCGTGGCGGAGCGCCGCCGGCGCGTGGTCGCCCAAGAGCCGCGCCAGGTCCCAGGGCGTCAGGTTAGCGATGCACAGGTCGCATTCAAAGCGCGCGCCCTTGTTGGTGTGGGCGGCCACGATCTTGCCCTCTTTCACCTCCAGGCGCGTCACCTCCTGTCGAAAGAGCACCTGGCCGCCGAAGCGCCGGACGGCCTCGATCAGTTGCTCGGCGATGCCGCCGATCCCACCTTCGGGGTGGGTGACGCCCTTGCGCGGCAGCTCCAGCGCCGCCGCGCCAAACAGCGCGCTGGCGTGCGCGCTGGTCGTCTGCGCGCTGATCAGGAGCTGGGCGTCCAGAAAGGTCAGCGCCGCGCGGTCGCTGATGCCGCTGCGCCGCGCCCAGCCCCCCACCGTCTCGAAGAGATGCGGCAGGGTGATCAGGGTTTTGGGGCGCAGCGCGCCGGCGGTGCGCAGCAGGTCAACCAGGTGCGCTGGCGGCCAGGCGGGCCGCCGCGCCGCAAAGTCCCACGTCGCGTCGCTTATGCGCGCGACCGCGCGCAAAAAGCGCATGATCTGGGCGCGCTGTGGGCTGTCGGCGAAAGCGCGCGCCGCCTCCGCGTGCCACTGCTCGGGATCGGCGTATTGCGTCACGCTGCGGTCGGGCAGCAACACCACCCACGCCGGATTCACCGGATGCACCTTCCACGAGATGTCCAGCAGCTTGCCGACCAGGTCGTGCGGCCCGCCGGGGTGAAAGCCGCCGGCCAGCGTGGCGCCGGCGTCGAAGCGGTATTTCTGGTGGTAGAAGGTGCCGGCGCAGCCGCCTGGATAGACGTGCGCCTCCAACACAGTCACCTCGTGGCCGGCCTTGGCCAGCAGCGCTGCTGCTGTCGCGCCGCCGACCCCGGCGCCGATCACGAGCACTTTCGCCATGCCGGCATAGTAAAGCGGCGACCTGTGGGGCAGGTGAGAAGAGCGCACCGCGGAACGCGAGACGCGAAATACAGAATACGAAACACAAAATACGGAATACGGAATACGAAATACGGAACACGTATTGCGTAGTACGTATTACGTATTGCGTAGTGCGTGGTGCGTGTTCCGCGGCGGGCTAGAGGAGGAGGGCGAAGGGGCGCTCGACCAGTTGTTTGACGCGCTGGAGGAAGCGCGCAGCCGGCGCGCCGTCCATCACCCGATGATCAAAGGTCAAGCTCAGCGTGAGCAGGGTGCGCGCGGCGATGCTGCCGTCCTCCAATACCGCCGGCTTTTTGGCCAGCCGGCCGATCCCCAGGATCGCGGCCTCCGGCAGGTTCAGGATCGGCGTGAAGCCATCCACCTCGAACATGCCCAGGTTGGTGATGGTGAAGGTGCTGCCGCGCAGCTCGTCGGGCTGAAGTTGGCCCGACAAGGCGCGCGCCACCAGGTCGGCGCTCTCTCGATGAATCTGCGCCAGCGACTTCGCCCCCGCATCGCGCAAGACCGGCACCAGCAGGCCCTCCGGCGTGTCCACGGCGATGCCGATGTGAATCGCCGAATGCCAGACGACGCCGGGCTGGTCGGGGCGGTCGGGCAACTGGGCCGCCCAACTGGCGTTGACGTGGGGGTGTTCCTTCAGCGCGCGGGCGCAGATGGCGATGAACAGCGCGCTGTAGCTCACCTTCTCGTTCAGCTCGGCGCTGAGCTGCTCGCGCGCTGCCACCAGGTGCGTCGCGTCCGCCTCGGTGAAGAGCGTGACGTGGGGCGCGGCCTGTGCATTGGCCGCCAGGCGCTGCGCGGTGACGCGCTGCGCAGGGGTGAGCGGATGGACGCGCGGGGGATCGGCTGCGGGTTCGGCGGCCGCGCGCTGCGCCTGCGCGGCGCGGGCGACGTCTTCGCGTGTGATCCGGCCGCTCGGCCCGCTGCCGGCGACCTCGCTCAGCGAGATCCCCAGCTCCGCTGCCAACCGCTCGGCCAGCGGCGTCGCGCGGGCCGCAGGTTGCGCAGCGGCCAGCACGTCTCGTTCGCGGATCGCGCCGCCAGGCCCGCTGCCGACCACCTGGTTGAGGTCAACGCCCAGTGCCTCGGCGCGCATGCGGGCGCGCGGCGAGCACGGCCGGCGCAGCGGCGCCTCGCTGCGCTCGCCTGCGTCCACGATGTCTTCGAGCAATGCGACCGGCGTCAGGCAGGGCACAGTGCATCCCTCTGCCACCAGGATGCGGCTGAGCGTGCCGGAGGCCGGCGCTTCGTAATCGAGGGTGGATTTCTCCGTCTCAAAGGTGAAGAGCGGCTCGCCCTTGCGCACACGGTCGCCTTCGCGCTTGTGCCAATGCACGACGGTGCCCTCGGTCATCGTCAGGCCCACCTTGGGCATGAGCACGTCCATCGTCAGTCTTCGTCGAAGCCGACCAGGCTGTTATCGCCCACGTTGAAGCGGCGCGGGCGACCGTGAAGCACGGCGTCCCGCCCGACCAGCGACTTGGCCAGCACGTGGTCAACCACCTCCGCGCCGGCCTCGACGATGCTATCGCGCACCACGCTGTTCTCGATGTGGCAACCCTCGCCGATGGTGGCGTATGGGCCGATCACGCTGTTGACGATGCGCGCAGTGGGATGGATGTTCACCGGCGGGACGACGACACAGTTCCCGTTCCGCCATTCGCTGCTGTTGTCGTGGCCGTGCTCCAGCAGGTAGCGGTTGGTCTCTAACACCGACTGAGCGGTGCCGCAATCCAGCCAAACCCCCACCTCCCGCGCGCGCAGCTTGGCCCCGCCTTCGATCATGATGTTGAAGGCGTCGGCCAGGAAGTATTCGTTCTTCGTCTTGATGTCCCGCCGGATCAGCTCCGCGCAGGCGTCCATTAGCCTGGCGGCGTCGCTGACGTAGTACATGCCGATCACGGCCAAGCGATTCTCCAGCGTGGCCGGCTTCTCTACGAAGCGGGTGATGTAGCCATCCGGCCCGACCTGCACCACGCCGAAGCGGCGCGGGTCTTCCACCTCTTTCACGAAGATCAGGCCATCGCAGGCTTCGCAGCGCAGCGAGGAGAGCGCGGCGTCGGCCAGCGTGTCCACGAAGACGATGAACGTCGGGCCGCTCACCAGGTCGCGCGCCAGCAAGATCGCCGCCGCCTGGCCGTTCAGCTCTTTTTGCTCCACGTATTCGCTGCGCAGGTCGGGGTAGGCAGATCGCACGTATTGTTCGATCTGCTCGCCCAGGTAGCCGACGACGAAGACCACCTTCTGGACTTCGACTTCGCGCAGGACCTTATCGAGGATATGCCCCAGCACGGGCTTGCCGGCCACGTTGACCAGCGGTTTGGGCTTTGAATAGGTGTGCGGCCTCAAGCGGGTGCCGAAGCCGGCCAGCGGGATGATCACATTCATGGCATGCGGATGGGCGGTTTCTTCAGGTGAAAGTCGGTGGTCTGTTGATAGGCGTGGGCGACTTCGAGCACGCGCTGCTCGGCGAACGCTGGGCCGATGAGTTGCAGGCCGATCGGCAGGCCGTCCGCATCGAAGCCGCACGGCACGCTGATGCCGCAGATGCCGGCCAGGCTCACCGGCAGGGTGAATACGTCGGCCAAGTACATCTGCAGCGGGTCGTCCACCTTGGCGCCGAGCGGGAAGGCGGTGGTCGGCGAGACCGGCGCGGCGATCACGTCCACGTGTTCAAATGCCTGCTCGAAATCGCGCTTGATCA
>Ga0209691_1000617_pt1 | contig 24093 bp, 41 predicted proteins | sample YNPMSBMetaG_FD_187120 | JGI IMG/M metagenome (GOLD analysis project Ga0209691, IMG submission 187120) | Anoxygenic and chlorotrophic microbial mat microbial communities from Yellowstone National Park, USA - YNP MS-B MetaG (SPAdes) (version 2) ... | reverse complement strand
CGTACTACTACCGCGAGGACCTGAGCCTGGAGGAGACCGGGTACATCCTGCGCTACCTGCACAACCCCCACCACCCCCGGCTGGCCAGCCGGGTGCCGGACTGGGCCTTAGAGCGCTTCGGTTACCTGAAGGAAGACGCCGAGCTACTGCTGAAGTCCATGGGGGCCTCGCTCAAGGAGATGGCCGGGTTCCTGGCGGCCTGGGAGGGGCTGCACCCGCTGGCGCAGGAGGCCCTGGAGGCGGGAAAGACCTACTGGAAAGGCGCGCAGTACCTGAGCCCCTGGATCAAGAAGATGCGGCGGGCGCTGCCCGGACACCCCGAACTGGAAGACGACAACCTGAGGGCCTTCATCGAGATGGTGGGGCGGTACAGCAACCAGCGGTTGCGGGAGACCCTGGCTGAGGAGCGGGCGCGGCTGCTGGCCGGCCAGACCCGCCCGCCCCGGCGCAAGGTGATGCTCGAGCGGGTGATCAAGGGGCTGTGGCGCAAATCTGCCCGGACGCGCAGCATGGAGGAGCGGGACGAGCTGCACCGGATGCTGCGGGAGATCGAGGAGCGTATAACGGAGGTGGAGGGGTTCCTGCGGGGGATCGGGGTAGACCCCTGGGACTGAGTTTCCACGTGGAAAGTGGGGGTGAGTTGGTACGTGGAAAGCAGGGGTGATTTTCCACGTGGAAAGTGGGGGTGAGGAGATCGGGGTGAACCCCTGGACCTGAGTTGACACAGTGCCAAGTGAAGGGTGATTTGGTACGTACCAAGTGGGGGTGATCTGGCACAGTGCCAAGTGGATCAGGCCTGATTTGCTACGTAGCAAATGAGGGGTTTTACCGTGTGGGACGGGAATCGGGCCTGAGTTGGCATAGTGGAAAGTAGGGTGAGTGGAGCGATATCAAATAAGTTGAGTCCTGTATTGCAAGAGGAACCCGACGGTGGGTGTGATATACAATCGTTCCATAGGAGCTGCCTATGGCCAAACGACAGCTAACGACCATCGGGCTGCTGGTCTACGCGACCATCCTGGTGACCTCGTTCCTGCACGTTCTGGAGGCATTTCTGGCCTACTCCCACCCGGTCACGCTGGGCTCGCTGGTGATTCCGGCCTGGGTGTCGGGGGTGGGGGTGGCTTTGGGGCTGGATCTGTCGATCCTGTACTTCTCCTACCTTTCGGTGATCCTGCCGGGATCCGGGGCGCACACCGCCAAGCAGGCCTCGAGGGCGGCCACCCTGCTGGTGTGGTTCGCGGTGCTGTACTCGATGGTGTGGGGGCACGTGGCGGCTGGGCGGTGGCTGGAAGCTGGGGTGGGGGCGCTGCTCTCGCTGTTCGTGCCGCTGACCTCGCTGCGGGTGGGGCAGCTACTGGCCGAGATCACCCGGATGCCGCTGGAGAGAACGAATGGGGCTGGTGCCCCTGAACAGACGACCCCCTATCGGGACGGGCAGAGCCCGTACACTGAAGGGCCGGGCCTGGCGGCGGCCCAGGTGGTGAAGGTGGAGACCCACATCCACACTGCCGGGGCGGGCGAGGGTGGCGCGCCGCAGGGCAGCGCACCGCTGCACACTGAGCAGACGATCCCTTCTCGGGACAGACAAAGGCTGAGCCCCGCTGAGCAGGCGGTCTTGCAGGTCATCGAGCAGCGGGGGTACGTCCGGCTGATGGAACTGATGGGGGAGCTGGGGACGGGGATGAACCGCATCGGTGAGGTCTGCGGAGCCCTCGAGGCCCGCGGGCTGATCCGGCGGCGGGACGGCGGATGGGAGGCGGCCTAGGGTTCCAGCTCCCGGCTGGGCTGGGGGGCGTTGCGCTCGTGTACCCACAGCTGCATATCGGGGTCGAGCGGGCCCTGGCGCTGTTTTGATTCGTCGGCGGGGTAGATCGCCACCTGGACGCAAGGCTCGAAGCCGCTGCTCACCACGGCGGTGGCGTCGTCGAGCGAGACCCTGAGCGCGTCAGTAAAGCGGCCCCGCTTGGTATAGGTGTAGGACTCCATCACGTAGGTGTGGGACTCCCAGTCGTAATACTCCCGGTACTTGGCAGGCCCGTAGGGGTCATCCGGCAGGTTGCGCAGGCCTTCGCGGGTGGCCAGGATGTCGAGGTTGTGGTTTTGCTCGGCTACCCGAACCAGGGTGGCCTGGGCCGCGAGGTGCTCGTACTGGTTGAAACTCTGCGGCAGCTCGAGGCCCTCCCGCTCGCAAAACTCGCGGATGGCCCGGGCGTACCTGATGTCGAGGGCCTCGCTTTCGTGGTAGTAGGTGGTGCCTTCACCCAGGTTCACCCGTACCAGATCCCCCAGACCGACCTCGTTTTCTGTGCGCCAGACTTCCATAGCTGCCTCCTTTATGTGGATTATATATCAGGAAGTGAAGCAGAGCGGGTTCACACCAGGGGGCGGCGGGGGCCGCCCCCTGAAGGGAAGTGCAGGAGGAAAAGCACGACTCGCGAAATCAGAGCGCGGCGTCGGTTGAGCCTGTTGCTTTCGGAGCGCAAGCGCGCCTCGTTTCGGCTGGAAGAGGTGCGCTCGTCGAGCGCCGGGTGGGGCGGCTGGAGATCGTTCAGGCTTTAGCGGAACAGGAGGTGTGGCAATGGAATACAAGACCCTTAGAGGAACCTACGGCTACATGGTCAAAAGTGACAACCGGACGCTCACCCGGGCCAACCCCGACTGGGGCGGGGCGATGGGGACGGTGGACCACCCCTGGGGGGTGGAGTGGCGGTACTTCCCGACTTTAGAGGAGGCGCTGGCCGACAGCGAGTTCGCACCCCTGGCCATGTGGGGGGAGGCGCGGTATCGGGGTTAGGAGGCTTTGTGAAAGTAGTCTCACATCGTAGGTTCTCCTACCCCAACTTCTGGGAGGAGCACGCCTGGTGCGACGTGGACGTGTACTGTCTGGCCCTGGTGGTGCTGGTGGTGCTGCGGGATCAGGACGACCACGGGGGCACCAGCGTCACCAACGCCATCGAGGCCGTGGCCCGCAAGGTGCGGGCGGAGCTCCTGGCCCCGGAGGGGCTGGATGGCCTCGAGACCTGCTGGGTGCACTGGAGCCGTGCCGACCGTATCGCCAGTACAGTCCAATTCCGCGATCCCAGGAGGCTGGAGGGCCCTCAGTGGCAGTACCTATCCCCGGCAGAGTTCCAGAAGATTCTGACCGCCTTCGAGGCCCCGGATCAACTCGAGGCGTGGATTCAGGAGGGGGCGCTCGAGCTGGAAGAGTGGGAGGAGTCCAGGGGAGAGACCCGCAGCCGGGGCAACTGAGGTGTTTGTTACGACCAGGGGGCGGCGGGGGCCGCCCCTCTTCTTTGAGCGAGGAGGTAGCCATGAAAGCCGACGCGCTCATGGAAAGCATCAAGGGCTGGATAGAGAAACTGACTGCCGAACTCCAGGAGGGGCAGACCCAGGGGTTCCTGGCCTTCCTGGAAAAGGCGGGCCGCTTCCATCGCTACAGCGCCCGCAACGTCACGCTCATCCTCCAGCAGCGCCCGGAGGCCACGCTGGTAGCCGGGGTAAAGCGCTGGAACCAGCTGGGCCGGCGGGTGAAAAAGGGCGAACGGGGCATCGCCATCCTGGCCCCCACCCTGAAGCGGGTGGAGGTGGTGGACGAGAAAACCCAGGAGGTGCGGGAAGAACGGAAGCTGGCAGGCTTCCACACCGCCTACGTCTTCGACATCGCGCAAACCGAAGGCGAGCCCCTAAAGCCCCGGGAAGAGGAGATCCCCCAGGGGCCCGCGCTGTACCAGCGGCTCAAAGCGGCCTGCCCGGTGGAGGTGCAGGAGGGGCTGCTCTCCGGCGGGGCGCTGGGCAAGACTGATGGGCAGCGGATCGTGCTGGCCGCCGGAGAAAGCGCCACCTGCAAGGCCGAGACCCTTTTACACGAGTGGGCCCACCTGCTTTTGCACTACGACGGGGGCGCATACGGGCAGACGGTGGGGGAGCTCGAGGCCGAGGCGGTGGCCTACGCCGTGGGGCGGGAGCTGGGGCTGCCCATGCGCATGAGCCGGGACTACATCCTGAGCTGGCGGGGCACGGTGGAAAAGCTGGAGGCCTCCCTCGAGCGCATCCAGCGGGCCGCCCGGGAGATTTTGCTGGCCGTGGAAACCCCGGTGGAAGCGGCGGCATAGAAAGGAGATAACATGGGATGGAAGATCTACAACGCAAGCCTGGGTCGGTTTCAGGACGAGCAGCTCTACAACGGGGCCTGCCTGGCCCTGGACGAGACCGGCTCAAGCGGGCCCTGGAAGCGGCCTACGGCGGGGAGCCGATCAGGGTTCGGGTGTACCCGGACTGGGAGGAGGTGCTGGAGGCTCTGGAACTGGACGACATCCCCCTGGAGCCGCTGGTCTTGAGCGAGAAGCAAGAGGAAGCCACCATCTGGGTGCAGCTTTGCAGCGAGGGCTTCGTCGACCCGGGGTTCTCCCTCGAGGGGTACGCCGACGAGGACGGGGCGGTAATTCTGTACGTACCGGGGCCAGGCGAGGAGCTCTAGCGGAATCCTCTACAGGGTCTGGCAGGCCAGGGGGCGCCGCCGGCGCCCCCCTTCTTAAGGTGAGGTAGGGTGTGAAGATTTCGATCACCAACAAGAAGGCCGGGGGCAGGGGGCTGGCGGTCGAAGTGGAGTACCGGTAGGTAAAATAAAAGATAACTGGGGGGTGGGAAGGCCCGCCCCCAGCACGCATGTGCCCGTAGCTCAATCGGCAGAGCGCCGGTCTCCAAAACCGGAGGCTGGGGGTTCGAGTCCCCCCGGGTATGCCAAGGAAAGTCTCCCCGTCCTGCCCAGGTGGGTAAGACGGGGGTCTGAGTCCACTTCTCCCTACCGTAGAGGCGCGAGGGGGCAAGGCGAGGTTCTGGGGACAAAGGGCCTAGCGGCCCACTAAGTGGGAGTAGGAACCAGGGGGCGCTAGCGCCCCCTTTCTTCTTCCGAGAAGGAAGGGTAGGGGGCTTTGCCACCTGTAACCGAAAGTGGCGACAACGCTACGCTAAGAAAGGGGAAGGTATGCTGAACGTGAAGGATGGAACCATCAAGATCTCCGGCAACAAACGGCCCTGGCTGGCCCGGATCAGGGCCTACACGCCCCAGGCGGCGTACGACCTGGAGCGGGAGTGGGTCAGGCTCGAGGCCTCCGGCCAGGTGGCCCTGGAACAGCTTAAGGAAGGGGTATACGAGTACTGCGGGAAAGAACGGGGGTTTTTCGCCTACGAGGGGGGCCGGATCGTGCCCCTCGACAAGGCGCAGGCGGTGGCCCGACTGGGCGCGGCCCTCGATCCGCGCGCGGAGAAGCGGGCCGAACTCAGACGGCTGGAAAAGGAGATGGAGCGCTGGATCCGCCTCGATCAGCGCTATAGCGACGGGGACGGGATGTTCGACTGGTGCAACGAGCGGGAAGTCGAGCAAATCCAGGCCCTGGAAGCGCGCATCCGGGCCTTGCGGGAAGAGCTAGAGATGTAAAGGAGGAAGACAATGGAAACCTGGCAACAAGCCTGGATTCTGAGCCGGATGCTGGCCCGGCAGTGCCGGGCGGCCCGGGCGGAGATGGGGAAAGGGCCGGGCTCACACCTGGAAGCCCTGGCACAGCGGCTTTTTCGTCTCCAGGGCACGGCGGTGGTGCACCGCCTGGCCCTGGCCGGGGCGCTGGACGAGGAGGGGGCCCTCCCCGCCCCCCTGGCGGTAGACCCAGAAGAGCGCGCCTTAGCCCTGACCGCCGGGCTGGAGGGGGAAAGCCGCGACCCGGCGGCCCTGGTCTACCTGGTGGGCTGGCTCGCCGACCAGGGCGATCCCCGGGCCGGGCGGCACCTGGCCCACGGCTTCCTGGCCCGCTTCCCCGGGCATCGGATCAGGTCTGATTGAGCCTCGTTTTGTGAACCAGGGGGCGCCGATGGGCGCCCCGCTTGTTTGGCTGAGGTATAGAAGATGACCATCGCAGAGTTCCTTGAGAAAAACGGACCCGCGCTGTTCGCCACCGCCGAGCGGCTTTTCCCGGCCAAGGTCACTTCTCCCCGGCTTCAGCGGCAGGGGGGCCGCCGGCCCCTGGGGGCGCAGGCCCTGGCCATCACCGGGGTGGCGCGGGCCCTCGAGGCGGAGCGGGCGGTCTTTCTCACCGGGGAGATGGGCACCGGCAAAACCTTCATGGCCATCCGGGCGGCTTTGGAGTGGAAACCCAGGGGGCGCTTTCTGGTGCTGTGCCCCCCGCACCTGGTGGAAAAGTGGGAGCGGGAGGTCGGGCTGGAGGGCGCCGAGGCGCTGATCCTGCGCTCGGTAAAGGACATCGAGCGGCTACGCGAGATGCCCAGACCCCTCTTCGCCGTCCTCTCGCGGGAGAAGGCCAAACTGGGGAGCGGCTGGGTGGTGAGCGCCGCCCAGCGCAAGGTTCGGGTGGGCGGGAAAATCCACAGCGCGCCGGTCTGCCCGCGCTGCTACCACAAGGTCGCCGACCTCCCGGCCACCCGGCGCAGCGTGTGCGGAAACTGCCAGGAGCCGCTGTGGCAGGAAGCCCCGCCCCGGCGGGAGGCCCTGGCCCACGCCCTGCGGCGGCTGGTGCCCCGGCGTTTCTTCGACCTGGTGGTCCTGGACGAGGCCCACGAGTACAAGGGCAGCGGCAGCGCCCAGGGGGTGGTGGCCGGGAGCTTAGTGAGCTGGTGCGGCAAGGCGTTGTTGCTCACCGGCACCCTCTTCGGGGGGTACGCCTCCAGCATCTACCACCTGCTGGTACGGGCCTTGCCCCAGCTGCGGGAGGACTTCCCCAGCGAGGCCGACTTCATCGCCCAGTACGGGGTCTACGAGCGCGTCCACCGCGAGCGGGAGGAGGGGGGGTATGGCGCCTACACCCGGCGGCGCGAGGTCAGGAGCCGCAGCCGCGAACGCCCCGGGCTTTCGCCCCTGCTGCTGGTGCACCTGATAGGCCGGGGGGCCTTCGTGCGGCTACCCGAGGTGGCCGAGGCTCTGCCCCCGTATGGGGAAGAGGTGCGGCTGGTGGAGATGGAGGCGGCGCACCGGGCCGCCTACGAGGCCTTCTCTAAGGGTCTGGGCGGGGCCGTGAGGCAGGCCCTGGCCCAGGGTTCGCACAGGCTGCTGGGCGCGCTGGTCCAGGCCGGGATCCAGGTGCCCGACACCACCTGGCAGGCGGAGGCGGTCCACGACCCCGAGACGGGAAGAGCGGTGGCCCAGTTCCAGCCGCTGGCGGCCGGCTACCGCCACGCCAAGGAGGAGGCTTTGATCAAGCTGGTAGGGGAGGAGCTTTCCAAAGGGCGGCGCGCCATCGTCTTCGTGCAGGGCACCGAGCGGCGGGATCAGCTGGCCCGGCTGGGCGGGCTGCTAGGCGCGCAGGGCTACAAACCCATCGTGCTGCGGGCCGACACGGTGAAGCCGGAGGAGCGCGAGCGGTGGCTCGAGGCCCAGGTCAAGCAGGGCGGGGAGGTGCTCTTGTGCCATCCGCGGGTGGTGCAGACCGGGCTGGATCTGATCCACTTCCCCACGGTGGTCTTCTACCAGCCGGAGTACTCGGTCTACACCCTGCGCCAGGCTGCTAGGCGCAGCTGGCGGATCGGGCAGGAAAAGCCGGTGCGGGTGGTCTTCATGGCCTACCGCAACACCCTGCAGGAGGCCGCGCTGGCCCTGATCGCCAAAAAGGCCCGCTCGAGTCTGGCCCTGGAAGGCGAGCTGGTGGAAGGGGGCCTGGTCAGCGTGGCCGAGGAAGACCCCACCCTGGCCTTAGCCCGGGCCCTGGCGGGCGCTTCTGATCTGGCCTGGAAGGGTGAAGAGATCCGCCTGGAAGAAAGGCCGGGGATCGCCCTGCCGACCCTGCCGGAGCCGGTGGTGGTGCGGGTGGGTAGACAGAAGGTTCGGTTTGAGGCCGGGCAGCCGGTGCTGTTCTGGTAAGAACCAGGGGGCTTGATAGCCCCCTGGCCCCGGCGTAGAGGAGGTGTGAGATGGCAAAGATCAACAGCGAAGACCTTGCCCCTTTGAGGGTGATCCGGCCTGATCAGAAGCCGGGCTCCGGGTACGTCTGCCTGGAAGTGGCGGAGGGCTGCCTGAGCGCCTCGAGCGGCAACATGCAGGAATCCCTCAGGGTCCGGCTGGCGACAGAGGGCCAGGCGCGCTGGCAGGCGACCATCCCGCCGGTGTTTCTGGAGTTGCTGGCGCTGTGCGGGGAAGAGGTGGAGCTAGAGCCTCGGGAGGCCGGGGTAGAACTCAAAAGCGGCGGCTTTTCGGCCTTCCTAATGGGGGTGCCTGGCGAGGTGTACGACCTCTCCTACCAGGAGGTGGCGGGCCCGTCGCTGGAGATCGAGGCCGACGAACTCAGGAAGGCCCTGGAGGCGGTGCTGTTCGCCGCCGGCAACACCGGCCTCAACCCGGCCTACGGCGCGGTGCTGCTCTCAGACCACGCGGTGGCCACCAACGGCTACCAGGCGGCTTTTTACCGGCTGAGCAAAGAACTCCCCGGCATAACCCTGCCCCTGCAGAGCGCGAAAAACCTGCTAAGGCTTCTAGGGGAGGGCGGGGTTACGGTGACCTGGAACGAGCACGCCGTGCAGTTTGAAAACGGGGGCCTGACCTACCAGAGCAGCCGGTTTCATCTGCCTTTTCCCGACTGGAAGCGCATCCTCCCGCAGGAGCTTCGCGCCGACCTGGTCCTGGACAAGAAGAAGACCCTCGAGGGGCTGAGGGCGCTCAGGGGGTTGGGGGCCGAAAACGTCAAGGTGAGCGTCAGCGCCGGGCAGGCCGTCCTCGAGGCCGAGGGCCCGGACAGCAGCGGGCAGATCAGCGTGCCGGTCGAGGGCCAGAGCGAAAAGGCGTGGGTGGTCGCGCAGAAGTACCTCTACGACACGCTCAGCGCGGTGGAGGAAAAAGCCCAGGTGCAGCTCGGCGAGCGAACCCTCTCGCTCAGGGAGGGGGCGTACCAGGCCGTGGTGGCCCTGGTGAAAAAGGATTGAGGAGGCCAGGATGCGACTGGAAGGAACCGCCAAGGCGGGGTTCTACCCCACCCCGCCCCAGACCTTAGAAATCATCCGCCGGCTCTTAGTTCAGGGGGCCCCCCAGCTAAGGGGGCGCAGCGCCCTCGACCCCTGCGCGGGGGAGGGAGAGGCCCTGGCTGCGGTGGGGCAGGCTTTGGGGATGAAGACCTACGGCCTCGAGCTCGACCAGGAGCGGGCGGCCATCGCCCATAAACGGCTGTACCGGGCGCGCCAGGGCGACGCGCTGCGTTTCACGGCCCAGGGCTTCAGCCTGCTGTGGCTCAACCCGCCTTACGACCACGGCCCGGACGGCAAGCGGCTGGAAGAGACCTTTCTCGAGCGCTACTTAGAGAGCCTGGTGGTGGGCGGGGTGCTGGTGCTGCTGGCGCCGGAGTACACCCTGGAAAAGCTGTGGCCGCTGCTCACAAAGGACCACCTCCCGGCGCTGGTGGCGAGGCTGCCCGAGGCGGAGTACCGGGCGTTCAGACAGGTGGTGGTGGTGGCCCAGCGGGTCTACGGCTACGAGGCCATGGCGAAGACCTGGACAGATCGCCCTCTGGTCTACCTCGACCAGGTGGAAGAGCTGAAACTACCCAGGGGGTACCTGGCGGAAGAGCGTCCCCGGCTGATCGAAGACCTGGAGCTTGACCGGCAGCAGCTCGTCGAGATGGCCGAGCAAAGCCCGCTGTGGGGAGAGCTACAGCAAGAGGTGGCCCCGAGACTGCAGCCGCTGCTCCCCCTCAAGGCGGCCCACCTGGCCTTGCTGGTGGCCGGGGGGATGCTGGACCTGGAGACCGTCGAGATCGAGGGCACGCCCCATCTGCTCTTGGGGGTGCTGAAGAAAGACATAGTGCAGATCGAGGGCGAAGGGGAGCGGATAGAGCGCCAGGTGTTCCGCATGGGGATCAAGGCGCTGAACCTGCGGGACTACAGGCTGCTCGAGGTGTCCTAGGAGGAGAGATGGAAGCGTCGTACAAAGGCCTGCGGGTAGAGGTGGAGGCCATGGTCTGCAACAAGTGGCAGACCTGCTACCTGCTTTCGGTGGTGGGGCCGCGTGAGGCGGTGCGGGGGGTGCTGGCGGCCTGGGCTAAAGGCGAGAACGTCCTCATCGAGGGCCAGCGCTACAGCGCCCCCTACCGGCCCCGAAGCTTTCGCAGCGCGCAGCTTGGCGCGAACGTCGCGCACGGCATCGGGTACGCGAAAGGCTGCTACTTCGCCCGGGCGCCCGAGCCCTACCGCGAGCGCTTGTGGGCCTCGCGGCAGGCCGAGATCCCGATCCCGGAGGAGGTCTGGCCCGAGATCCGGGAGAGCCTGCGGCTTGAAGGCTACCGGGCGGTGGGGTTGGAGGAACCGAACAGGTACAGGGTGCTGGAGGCCATCCAGCGAGCGGCCCGGCAGCCCGGGCTGGCCTGAGAACAGAACCAGGCGGTGAAGGAGGCCAAGGATGCAACCGAGTGAAGCGCTTAAGATGCGGGAGAAGGCCATAAAGTCCGGCGACTTCGTGACCCTGACCAGCGGCGAAAAGCTGGTCGCCCTGCCCCTGGTGGTCACCGGGGGAAGAAGGGGGCGCCGGGTGTACCTGGGGGAGTACGGGGCGCTGTACTACCGCCGGGGCAGGCGGTACGGCCGGCTGGGCCACCTCAGGGAGGTGGAGCGGCTGCCCCTCGCCCACAGCCCCCTCAAGCCCAAAAAGGAAAGGAAGCTGCCCAAGGGCGTAGAGAACGTCTTCAAGTTCCTCCGGGTGGCGTCCGCAGAGCTGAATCCCATCGTCTGGGAGAACGCCCTGGGCTACCTGGCAAAGCTCAGGGCAGCCATGGGGGTAGCGGGCGACCCGAAGCGCATCTACCAGCTTTTAAGCGAGGAGGGATGGAAGGAGAGCTACCCCCTTCCGGATTACTACCTGTGGGACGGGGCGCAGCTCAAGCAGCCCTGGAAGTCCCTCCGCAGCCTGACCGGGGGGGTCTGGGGCACCGAGGAGGATCTGAAGGGGCTGGCCAGGGAAGCCCTCGAGAAGGGGGAAGCCTGGGCCACCCCCTGTTCGGAGAAGTACAGCGTGAAAGTGGGCTTCAGGTTCATCCTTGACCCCCTCGGGTACGAGACCAGCGTCTTGGCCGAGTACCGGGGGTTGGCGCACGGGCACTACGGGTTCATCGCCAGCTGGCAGGGAACGGTGTTTCTCTCCGAGAGCGACTGAAGGCCACGCCCTCGAGGGCGTGGCCTGCCCCGGGGCCGCCTGGCGGCCCCCTGGTGGGGGTGAGGAGGACGTATGAACCGGGTCGCTTACACGATCACTTTTGGACAGAAGGGCCTCGAGCGGCTCAGAGACAATCCCGAGGCGGTGGCAACACTGGCGTACCTGAAAGCCCGGGGGGAGGTGACGCCTGACGGCTACGTGCAGCTGCACCTACCGGGCTGCCCACGGCAGCGGGTGTGGGAGACCGCCAAGGCGCTGGACGCTTTCATACTGGAAGTGGAGGTGGGGCCGGGCTCGGGTGGGCTGGGCGGTGGCGGCGCTTTCCTCGAGGGGCCCGAGGTCTACGCGCGCTGGAAGGCCCAGCACCCGCCCTTTAGGAACCCGGAAGAGGGCCTCGAGGCCGTCGAGGCCATACTCAAAATAGGAAGCGATGGGCAGGCCTAAGTGGTACGCGGTGGCCCGGGGTCGCCGCCCCGGGCTGTATAGAAGCTGGTCGGAGGCCGAGGCCCAGGTGCGGGGCTACCCGGGCGGACTGCACCGGAGTTTTTTGGACCGGGCCGAGGCGGAGGAATGGCTGCGCTCGCAGGGTGCGCCCGAGGCCCCGGCAGCGGCGGAGTGGGTCGTCTACACCGACGGCTCCTTGAAGGAGGAGAGCGCCACCGCCAGCGCGGTGGCCCTGCGTGGGGGACAGGTGATGAGCCAAGGGCAGATCGGCCTGCCCCCGGTGCGCGACGTGGGCGAGGCCGAAGGGCGGGGTTTGCTGCTGGCCTTGCTGCTGGTTCCTATGGGCAGCCGGATCGAGATCCACACCGACCGGGCCGACTTCGCCGGGCTGTGGGCGGAGGGGAAAAGCGACCGCCACGGCATTCTGGCGGCGCTGCGGGCGCTGGCGGCGGCCCGGGGGATCAGCGTGGAGGTGCGCAAAGTCCCGCGCAAGGAGGTGGAGCAGGCCCACCGGCGGGCCGGCCAGGCCCACCAGGAACGCGCCCGCCAGCGCGACCTGGGCCAGAGGGTGGGTAGCGCGCTGGAGGACTTCCCCGTGCGCTACCGCATGGCGGTGATCCGGCTGGTGGAGTCCTTCTTGCGGAGCAAAGAGCCCCGCACGGCCTTTCTGGACTGGCTCGGGCGCAAGGACTCCCCCACCCGGCGGCTGCTGGTGGAATGGTGCCGGCAGCGTGAACCGGAAAAGCTGCTGCGGGCGGTGGCGGGGCTCAACCCGGCTTTGAGCAAGGCCCTGCAGGAGCGGGACCGGGAGGCGGCCTGGAGCCAGCTACCCCCCACCGAGCGGCAGCTGGCTTACCTGAGGGGGCTGGGGTACAGCGGCCCGGCACCAAAGAGCCTGCTCGAGGCCAGCCGGCTGATCGAGTCGCTGAAGGGCTAGCGTTCGGGCTCCCAGGTGACCTCGGCCTGGCGGCTTTTCTCCACCGCCCAGGAGGGCGGCAGGCGGTAAGGGTCGTCCACCGTGCCGGCGTAGTAGGGCTCGCCTTGCGGGGGGTAGACAAACCTGTCCCATGTAGCTGCACTGCTGGCAGACGTAGGAGCCGGTGTAGGGGTTGTAGCCCTCGCTGTACTCGTAGCCATACCCCCCGTCCGGCATCGAGCGCAGGGCCTCGCGGCTGGCCAGGATGTCCAGGGTCTGGTGTTCCTCGGCCATACGGACGAAGGTGGCCTGGGCGGCGGCCTGCTCGTACTCCTGGAAGCTATAGGGCAGCCGGATCCCCTCCTGCTGGCAGAACTCGCGGATGGCCTGGGCGTAGCGAACGTCCAGGGCTTCCGGGGCTTGAAAGTGGGTGTGGCCTGCGTCGAGTTCCACCCGTACCAGGTCCCCTAAACCGATCTCGTTTTCTTTGCGCCAGACTTCCATAGCGCCTCCTTTGTAGGGATTATATATCAAAGCACCAGGGGGCACCGGCGGCGCCCCGCTGCTGGGGGCGAGGTGATCGCAATGGGCAAACACAAGGTTTTGCGGCATCTAGCGCGCGGCCACGAGTGGGCTGCGGGACGGGCCACCCAGACCCACAACGACAGGCGGCAGAAGCGGCTCAAGACCCGTTCGGCCCGCCTGCGGCAAGCGCTCAAGGAGGACTGGTAATGCAAATAGAGCTTTCCGCCAAAGAAGTCAGGCTGCTCCTCGATCTCCTGAAGGAGCACCTGCACTACGGTTGGGTCTATAGGGTCGGAGAGTTTGACCTGGAGGCCAGCGGAGAGGTCTCCCCCACACTGGAAAAGCTCTACTACCGCTTGAAGGCCGAGGCCAGGGCGAAAGCGGCCTAGCACCAGGGGGCCGGATGGCCCCCTTGCTTCGTGAGGAGGGTTTTATGGCGATTGACCTTGAAGGTGAGCGCAAGCGGGCGGTGCGGGCCTTGGACGACCTGCTTTTGCGCATCCAGGAAGCGGAGCGCGACCTCGAGCAGGCCCAGGCCCGGCTGGAAGGTCTGTTCCCCTTACGGGTGGTGTGGAAGAAGATCAGGTGCGGCAAGGACCAGTGCCGCTGCGCTCGCGGGGCGCTGCACGGGCCGTACCCCTACCTGATCGAGCAGAAAGACGGGAAGAGGAAGGAACGCTATTTGGGCAAGGGCTGGAGCCCACCGGCGGGGATGGTGGCCCCGGAGCGGTTCCGGGCGCTGATGGGGGAGTTCAGGGAAAAGCGGGCGCGGGTGGATCGGCTGATGGATCGGCTGGATCGGGCGGTGGAGATGATGCGGGGGTAGTTTCTTGCCCCCTTTGCAGCATGCGGACGCTGTGCAAGGGGGCAGGAAGCCCCCAAGGAGGAGCGCATGGGATACACGCACTACTGGTACATCAAGGACATGCAGGCCGTGGAGCAGGCTTTGCCGATGGTAGCAGGTGATCTCAAACGGCTTCTACCCCAGCTACCCCCCCTGGCCGGGTGGGACGGCCAGGGAGAACCCACGCTGGAAGCGCAGGAGGTCGCCTTCAACGGGGTCGAACCCGACGATTACGAGACCTTCCGCCTGGAGGCGCGGCCCGAGGGGTATAGGCAGACCGAACGGGGCCTGTTCGGCTTCTGCAAGACCGGGCGGCATCCTTATGACCTGGCGGTGCAGGCCGCGCTGGTGCTGCTCAAGTGGCACAGCGAGGGCATAGCGCCCGGCGCGGTGGAGGTGAACTCGGACGGCAACCTGGTGGAGTGGGGTGAAGCCTGCAGGCTGGTAGAGGGGCTGGGCTACCCGGTGGATCCGATCTGGGTCTTAGAACGCAGGGTATGGCGGGTGAGGGACCGGGACAGAAAAATCTTCTACCTGGAGTGGTCAAAGCGGCAGAGAAAAGAGCCCGCCAGGTGGCTGGAGGAGCTTCACCGCCACAGGGTCATCCCCTTCACCCCGCCGTTTCGCCTCGAGGGGCTCCTCGAGGGCGGCCCGCCCGGAAGACCTCTCGAGGAGAGCTCGCGCATCTACCTCAACGCGTAGAGGTAAGGGATGAACCAGGGGGCGGCAGAGGCCGCCCCACCCATTAGGACGAGGAGGCACTATGGAAAGAACAGAGGTGCTTGAGGTTCTGAAGCGCCTGGGCTGGGAGCCCGCCCCCCCGGGCTACCCCTCGCTGGCTCACAAGCGCTTTGGGGAGCAGGAGGCCGTGGCCTGGTACCGCAATAAGCGGTTGAGCTTTGAGTTCTACAGTGAAGGTAGAAATGTGGTTGGGAACGCTTGCGCCCTCGTGCAAAGCGAGGAGGACGTGATCCAGGTTGTGAAGTACGCAGAACAAAAGATTGAAGACTCTTTCTATATGCGCTTTGTGGCCCGAAAGGAGTAGGCGTGCTGTTAGTAAAAGTGCACTTAGGCGAACCCGAATACGTTTTGGTACAGCACGGTCAGCCGATAGCACACTGGTTGGCCTCTACCGTGTGGGGCAGTGTGGTGAAGAAGCTGCTTGAACGCCTGGACTTTCGGGTGGAAGAGATTGACGCTACCAATATGGTCGAGTCGTTCATGCAGTTCGGAGACGAGGACAGCCTCGATTGCGATGTCTTCACTTTGATACAGGCGGTGCTGGAAGAGTTCGGGGTAGAGTTCCTTAACCGTCCGCTTGAGCGCGAGCAGGCCCTGCGCCTGCAAGAAAAGGTCACGATACTGAACGGGACGCTTCTGCCGGAAGGCGTATTCCTGAGCGAGTCCTGGTAAAGATGCGTAGAATCAGCGACCCCCTCCTGATTCTCGGGAGGGAGTGAAACGCGTGTTATGGAGGTGAACATGCGTAGAATCAACGATCCCCTCACGCTCAAAGACTGCCTCTCGCGGCTCTCCAGCGAGCCTTTGACCCCGGCCCAGGCCCGGCTGCTGCTGGCCTCGAGGGGTATCCGGGCGCAGCGGAAGGCGCTCGAGGCGGCTTTGCGGCTGATGAAGGGTTCTGCGGTGGCTCGGGTGAAAACCCGGCGGACGCGTCTCATACCGCTGGACAATCTGCCCCTGACCCCACAGGAGCGGGCGATCATGGAGCGGTTGAGGGAGGAGCGAGGCCGGTGGAGCGCACAGGTGCTGCAAGAGCTGAGGAAGAGGCCTCGCCCAGGCCGTCAGGGATGAACCAGGGGGCGGCGGAGGCCGCCCCGCTTCTTTTTCCGAGGTGATTGAAATGCGCGAGGAGATCTGCCCGGTGTGCAGGGGGGACGGCTACGTGATGGTGGCCCGCGACTACTACAGCGAGAGCTACGGCTACTACCTGCAGGACGAGCGGCCCGTGCCCTGCCGGACGTGTGGCGGCACGGGGTACGTGGAGGTGCTGGAAGAAGCGGGTTCTGAGGAGGCGGTGCCCCTTTCCTTTTCCGTGGAGGACATATGGAAAAACTGACGAACTTTCTAGCTCTATACGATAAACGCTCGACCTTGATGGTGCAGGCCGGCAACGGCCTGGCCCTGCTGGGCCAGCGGGAGCTGGACAAAGGTCGCCTGCTCTACGCCCGCTGGAAGGTGGGAGAGGCCGAAGGGCCGGTGGTGGCGGTGGACACCTCACTTTTCAAGGAAGCCTTCAAGCGCAACGCTCAGGTTTCCCTGAATGGCAGGATCTGGGTGGGCGGGATGGCCCTGGAAGGCCAGGAAACCACCTTCGAGATGCCCCGTATAGAGCCGCAGGTGTGGGTCAACCGTAAGGAGTTGATCGGAAGCCTCGAGGCGACCCTCGAGGCCACCAGCACCGACCTCACGCGGGGAGTCTTTCGAGGGGCCCAGTTCGAGTTCGGCCCCACCCGCCTGAAGCTGGTAGGTTGCGATGGCTACGTGCTGGCCGAGCGCACCGTCCCGGCGCGGGGGGCCTTGGAGGGTAAAGCGGTGGTCCACCGCGAGGGGCTGGCCCTGATGATGAAGGCTTTGAAGGGGGTGGAGGACCTCGAGGTGGGCCTGGGGCTGCAGGAGCGCGAGCTGGGCCTGAAGGCGGGGGCGCTCGAGCTCGTCCTCACCTGTATAGAGGGCGAGTACCCCGACTACCAGCGGGTGATCCCCAGGCCCGAGGAATGGCAGAGCACCGTAGAGGTCTACGTACCTACCCTGGTAGAGGACCTGGAGGCCCTGCGCCCGCTGTTTGCGCGTGCGAAAAACCAGCGGGTAGACGTGCGGGTAGAGCCGGGAACAATACGCTTGGAGGTAAACGAAGAGCACGGCCAGGCCAGCCGCAGCGTGCCCTGCGTGGCGCAGGGTGCAGCGGAGTTCTCCGTGGACGGTCGGTACTTCCTCGAGCGCCTCAAGCCCGTGAAGAACGGCGGCAGGCTGCGCTTCGTCGAACGTGAGAAGCCCCTGCTGATCGAGGGGGGCTGGTACCGCGGGGTGGTGGTGCCCCTGCGGGTGTGACCAGGGGGCACCGGCGGCGGTGCCCCCTTTATTCGTACAAGGAGGTGCTTATGAAAGCCAAACGGTTTCTCAAGAGGATCGGCGCGCTGGAGCTCTCCTACCTGCCCCAGGCCCCCGACCACGGGGAGCCTGAGCTGGCGGTGATCGTGGGTAAGCGGATCGTCCCGGTCGCGGTGGGCAGCGGGGCCACCGCGCTGTGGCAGCACCCGCTGGATGAGGCGGGCTTCCGGGCCCTGGTAGAGCGCGAGGCCTCGGAAGAGGAGCTACCGGCTTGAGGTAGCGGGGGAAGGTGTCTTACCCCAGTGGGGTAAGACAGGACCCACCCCGCTCGGTTGGGCAGGGTGGTAGCGAAGGAGGTGTTGAAGCGTGGCGGTAAGGCGAAAGGTCTCCCGAAAAAAGGCCCTCGGTCGGGCGAGGGAGGTGCTGGAGGCCCTTTGGGAGGCGCTGGAGATACGCCAGAGGATTCCCCCTGAGGTGAGCAATATCCTGGTGCCAAGAGAGGAAGGCGTAGGTAAGCAAATAACCATTCGGCCTTCCCGGGAAGGGTGGAAGGCGGTAGTAGAGCTGGACGAGCCGTGGAAAAAGGTGTGCCTCGCCTCTCATCGCCTCACCTTCCCCGCGATATACCTGACCGGGTACAAGACGGGGAGGGTGGTCGTTGATTTTGGCGACTTCTCGCTCAGCCCGGAGCGGATCATCTTTTCCTGCTACAACCCAGACCAGGCAAGGGAGAAGCTGGAAGACCTGAGGATCTTCAGGCCCCTGCTGCGGGTCTTCGGCATTGAGGACCTCGAGAAAGCCTTAGAGGTTCTGCTGACCCTGGAGAACGGGGAGTTTCGCAGAGCAGGCCCCTACGTCCTGGCGAGGACGAGGGGACTTCTGGCCCTGCACAGGGGAAAGCTCTTTGGGAACCTGGCCCTGGACGCAAAGTTCTTGATGCAAAAGCGGGTGACGCTTCGTTACCCGACCGGAATAAAGGTGATCTTCGAGCCCTCGGGGATATTCATCCAGGGATGGCCCGTCCTCAAGAGGGTGGGGATCATCTGGGAGGAGGGCGAGTTCTTCCACGAAGGTAGCTTCCCCTATTGGGAGAACGTCCCGGACGACGAACTCCTCGACAAGATGTTCAGCTTCGCCGTCTGGGGTGGTTTAAGGAAGAGGAGTTCCCCGAAGATAGAGGCTTTGATCACCGAACTGAGAAGGTGCAGGTTTCCCCTGAAGGAATTGGGAAAACCTCACTTTCTGCAGAGGGTGTGCTTGGAGATTTTCTCCTTCCTGTAAGGCAGTTGGGCAGATGAACCAGGGGGCGGCGGAAGCCGCCCCGCTTATTGGGGTGAAGGAGGAAAACATGGAACTGTTGGAACAACTTAAGGCAAAAGGCGTCGCCACGGTCAGGATCACCTTTGACGGCGAAGGCGATAGCGGTGGCATTGAGGGCATCCACTGCTACGACCAGAACGACGAAAGGGTTCAGGCGGGAGAACTCGAGGAGGCCCTCTTCAAGCTGGGCGACGCCATCATCGAGCGCCACTGCGAGATCAGCTTCGACAACTGGGGGTGCTTCGGGGAGATCTGCCTCGAGGTCGAGAGCGGGAAGATCGAGATCGAGGTCAACACCCGTTACGTCAGCTACGAGACCGAGCACGCGGAAGACAGGGCGGAAGAATACCTGAAGGAGGAAACCGCATGAGCCACCCCTACCACCACGCCCTGTCCTCGGCCAAGCGCTTCGGCGGGGTGCCGGAGGACTACCTGGCCATCCACAGCTGGTTCGACGCTTCCAAGGAGCTCATGTGCGACCCCCGCCACCGGGCGCTAAGGCACCACGCCCAGGGCATCTTCGAGGCCGAGCGGGTGTTTGGAGTCGTGATCACCAACGCCCAGGGCCGCCAGGTCCCCGTGCGGCTCATCGGGGAGCAGCACGTGCGGGAGGACCTGGGCTTTGTCCCTAGCGTGGAGGAGTGGTTCCGGCACATCCAGCTGCAGCCCTGGATGCACCGGGGGGTGGATCGCAAGGTCAACAGCCTCTCGATAGAAGATCTGAAGGTCGGCGAGGGTTGAGGTGCGGCGGGTCTCCCCTGCCACCTGACGGGGGTGGGGGAGGTGTCTTACCCCAGCAAAACAGCGGGGGGTAAGAAGGGGCCTGTGGCCCCAGGAGGTGGAGCATGAGCCTGCAGGAAGTGGTCGCGCTGACCGCGGGTGGGATGTTCGTGATCTTTGGCGGCCTGGCCCTGCTGGTGGCGCTGGTGGAGGAGGTGATCATCCCCCTATGGAAGAAAAGAAGATAAGCGTCCTGCAAAAAGCCCAGAAGCGGGTGGTCCCGGAAGCCGCCCGGCTGCTGGAGGAGCGGGCGCAAAGAGGCCTCGAGCGCTACGGCGTGACCCTGGACCAGAACCCCGCCCCGCTCAGGGTGCGCCTGCAGCACGCCCTGGAGGAGGCCCTTGATCTACTCCAGTACCTGGAGTGGGCCAGGGAGGTGGCACCGGAGGGGTTGGAGCCGCAGCTGGACGAGCTATGCGCGCTGGCCGCCGAGATAGCCAACGTCCTGACCCGGATGAACGCAGACGAACCGCCCGACGACCCCGGCGATTGGGTGGAGTGGCGCGACCTCGAGGGCCCCGAAATGCCGCCAGAGTTCTAGGCACCAGGGGGCGGCAACGCCCCCTTTTTGCTTCTGAAAGGAGAAAACATGGAAAAAGAGCTGGAAGACCTGGAGAAAGCATTGGCTGAACACGCCAGCGCCCAGATTCACTATGAGCGGGCCAGGGAGGCCCTCGAGCGGGCCCGCGCCACAGCCTTGCTGTCGGGGGCGATTGCGGGCAAGAACGCCGAGGAGCGGGAAGCCCAGGCCCGCACCACCCTGGCCGAGCAGTATGAGGCAGTGCGGATGGCCCAGGAGGCCCTGGTGTGGGCCCGGGTGCGGCTGGAGCTGGCGCGGGAGCGCTTAAGCGTTGCCAAGATCATGCAGGAGACTAAGCACCAGGGGGCCTAGGAAACCATGAAAAACATCCGCGAACGGATCGAGGGTTTTCTGAGCCGCCTCGAGCGGGCCGAGGCCATCCTGCTGGAAGGGCGGGTACACCGGGTGGAGGGGATGCCACACACCTACGTGGTGCGGGGGAGCCAGAACTACCTGGTGGATCTAAAAAAGGAGACCTGCACCTGCCCCGACCACGGCAGGGGCCACACCTGCAAGCACCTGCTGGCGGCGGTGCTGCTGGAGCGGGCCGAACACAAAGCTTGCAAGGAGACCCAGGTCAAGGCGGCGTAAAGGGAGGTAAAGAAGATGCCCAATCACTGCGAAAACCGGTTGCGTGTGGTCGGCCCCCCGGAGGCCCTGGCGGCCTTCGTGGAAAAGGCCCAGGGGCCCAACGTCTGGGGGGAACGGGTTCCCCTGACGTACCACGCCTTCGTGCCCTACCCGGAGGAGTACGCCGAAGCGGACCGTCGGGTCAGGGCCCTGATAGAAAGCGGAGAAAACAGCCTCGAAGTCGTTAAGACGAGCGGCTTCAACAACGGGGGGTACGATTGGTGCTGCGAGCACTGGGGCACCAAATGGGACGCCTACGACCTCGTGTACACCATCCACCCCCACGAGGCCAACTACGACTTTTGCTCAGCCTGGTCCCCGCCCCTCCAGGTCATCGCGGCGATGGCCCAACAGCACCCCGAACTCGAGTTCGAGTTCGAGTACTACGAGCCGGGAATGGGGTTCGCCGGAAGACAGGTGTACCGGGAGGGAAAACGGATCAAAAGCGAGGAGTGGAGTCTGGAGGAACTGGAGGAAACCTAGCCGAACGAGGGGCGAGCGCGCCCCTTTCGCGAGGAGAAAGCAATGGAAGCCATCAAAATACTGACCCAACCTTTGACCGCTGACGAGATCGAGTGGAAGATCATCGCCAGCAAAAACGGCCAGACCACCCTGGCCCCCTACATCGACGCGAGGGCGGTGATGAGCCGCCTCGACCGGGCCTTCGGGCCTTTTGGCTGGCAGGTGCGCTACACCCCGGCCCAGGTGGGCAGCGAGCACGGGGTGATCGCCAGCATCGCCATCAAACACCCGGAGACGGGGGAGTGGGTGGAGAAGCAGGACGGCTCGGGCGCTTCCGATATGGAGCCCTTCAAGGGTGGCATCTCCGGCGCTTTGAAGCGAGCCGCCACCGCCTGGGGCATCGGGCGGGAGCTGTACAGCTACCCCAGGGTGGTCCTGGAAGGCGAGCACAGGTACATCCCCTGGAAGGTGCTCGAGCGCTTGAAAAACCTGCCCAGGGCCGTCGCGGAGGGCAAGCCCCTACCCGAGGTGATCCGGCTCAACGCGGAGGGGGAGAGCGTCAAGAAGGCCAGTTAGCCAGGCGGTCTCTGTCACCCTGTCGCCGGATGGGATGACAGAGGGCGCTGATGATGAAAGGGGGTGGGAACACAGGACACAGCAAAAGCAGGCCAAGCGGCTACGCCCTTCGGAGAAAGGCAGGAACAGGCCGGGGAAGGCCCTGGCATAGGCCACCCGAGGGGTGGCGGAGGTAAAGAAGGGAGCGAGGCTCGCCTCCCACAGGAATTAAAGGATATGGGGCCTAAAGAGTATACTCTCCGGCTAGAAAGAAAAGGCGATCATATCCTGGTCAAGCGCGTTCTCCGACCTGAGCAGCTTCCCCCTGGGGGGAAGCTGTTATACCGGGAGGACGAGCGGCTGTACATCCTCCCGCATCGCGCCGACTGCGGAGAAAGCCTGGCCTGGCAGGGGTACTTCCTGCAAGAGGGAGACCGTATCCTGACGCTATGGGTGTGGTTTGGCGGGCGGACACCGGTAAGCGGCTGGCACGAGAAGCCGACGGCAAGGTGAAGCCGATCCGCCGTCCCGTTCCCATCCGGGAGAGGAGAAGACATGAAAAAAGCAATTCTAACCAACAGCGCCGACCTTAGTTACTATGGTCCCGAGGCCGATGAACAGGTCAAAGCGCTGCTTGATGACCTGATGGTCGAGTACCTAGAAAAGCTCGGGTATAAGGTTGAGGTTCGCTCCGCGCTCGAGCCGGGCCTCGAGCTGAGCGACATGGACCCCTACAAAGACTACAGCGAAATCAGGTACATCTACCAACGCGCCTGGGAGTACGCCAACGAGCGGGCGGATAGGGTGTCCCTCCGGGATGAGGACGAGCCATAGGTGGTCTCCAAAGCTCAAAGGGCTGCCCAGGGCCGTCGCGAAAGTGATGACCCTAAGGGCCAGACCCCTAACCCGCCGCCACCATAGAATAAAAAGGAGCCGTATGAAAGAGATCTACGAACGCCTGGCTACTTTTCCTGTAACAGAGTGGACCGAGGTACGTATAGAGCGCATAGGCCGCCGCTACCTGGCGGCTTTGACCAGGCGCAGATACGCCAAAAACCCGTCCGGCACGGATCGAAAGGAGGTTCGCATCACCAAGGCCGAGGCCCTGCGCTTAGCCCGCGAGGGGAGCCTGGAAGACTTTGCCCAATACTTCGATGAGGTGGGGTATCACCTCGAGGTCAAAGCCCGGCTAAAAGAGCTGGAAGAGAGCAGACAAATGATGAAAACTGAACGGTAAAACCCAGGTAGGACACAATGGAAAAAGAGCAGTGGATCAGCCTGGCCGGGTTGAAGGCCCGCGGCTGGACCCCCAAACTCATCGAGACATTTCTGGGCCAGCCGGAGCGAACCGCGCCCAACCCGCATTACCGCTCAGCTCCACCCATGCGGCTGTGGTTGCTCAAATCGGTGATCAAGGTGGAGGAAACCCCCGCCTTTCAAGCGGCTTTAGCCCAGGCCCGGAAGCGGCAGGAAGGGGCCAAAAAAGGGACTGAGCGCAAGCGAACCCTCACCCTGGAGATGGCCCGCAGCCTGCCTTTGCACATCGAGAAAATGCCACCAAACAAACTCCTGCGGGCCGCCCAGAACCACTACCTGGAACGCAATGGAGAGTGGATAGAGCTCAAGCCCTGGAACGAGCCCGACCCCTTGCGCGACCGGCTGTGCGTGAACTACCTGCGCCACCAGGCCAGCGAATACGACGATCACCTGGAAACCCTGAAGGGTAAAGTGGGGATCAGCAAGGCCTACCTGTTGCTGTGGGAACGCATCGTACAGGCCATCGAGGAGACCTACCCTGAACTAGGAGCTGAAGCATGGAGACAGTACCGGGAAAGAGCCAGGCAAAGCTGAACCTGGAAGGCTCAAGATGCGCTTAGTTACTCTGACTCTGCTGTTGTTGCTCGGGATAGCCCTGGCCCAGAACCTGATAGGCCGGGCCAGCGTGGTGGACGGGGACACCCTGGAGATCCAGGGGGTACGGGTACGGCTTTGGGGCATCGACGCGATGGAGTCCTCGCAAACCTGCCTGGACAGAGCGGGGCAGCCCTGGCCCTGTGGCCGCCGCGCCGCTTTCGCCCTGGCCGACTTCCTGGGGCAGCGCACCGTGCGTTGCGAGCGGCGGGAGACCGACCGCTACGGGCGGATGGTGGCGGTGTGCAGCGTGGGTGGGGTGGAGATCAACCGCTGGCTGGTGGAGCAGGGGTGGGCCCTGGCTTACGTGAAGTATGGCGGCAGCGTCTACCTTGATGCCCAGCAGCAGGCCCAGGCCCTGAAACGGGGCATCTGGCAAGGGCGTTTCACGCCGCCCTGGGAGTACCGTCGCAACCCGACCAGCGATAGAAAAAGCTAGCGCTGGGCAAGGCCACGTAATACCTCGGCGTTGCGCTCTAGAGCTTCCGCAATAATGCGTTCTTGCTCATCGGGAGTGGCCTCCTCAAATTCGATGCCCTCGACTTGGGGAAGCTCAACCGACGAAGCAACATCCAGCAGAATGGGCTTGGCTTCGGTAGTTGACATGAGGCTCCTGTCAAAAAAGTATATCAGGATACAGCTAGAATATCGAGCGATAGAGGGCTTTTGTGAAATACGCCAACATCAACGGAACCATCGTTGCACACGACCAGGCCGGCCTGCACATCTCCGACCTGGGCCTGCGGCGGGGGTATGCGGTATTTGAGTTTTTTCGCATCTTACGCGGCATTCCGGTGTTTCTGGAAGACCACCTCGAGCGCTTCGAGCGCTCGGCCCGGCTTTTGGAGCTCGAGCCCCCTTTCAACCGGGAAAAGCTGCAAAGCCTCATCCGCGAGCTGATCCAGCTCAACGACCTGGAG